>Ga0114962_10002148_pt1 | contig 16668 bp, 14 predicted proteins | sample C_130820_MF_Meta_FD_87017 | JGI IMG/M metagenome (GOLD analysis project Ga0114962, IMG submission 87017) | Freshwater microbial communities from Lake Croche, Canada to study carbon cycling - C_130820_MF_MetaG | ecosystem: Environmental > Aquatic > Freshwater > Lake | place: Lake Croche, Canada...
CCTGATCCAAAGCGCTGGCTTGCGCTGGTGGTGATTGCCATTGCGCAATTAATGGTGATTCTCGATGCTTCAATCGTCAACATTGCTCTTCCCGATGCCCAAAAGGCACTGGGGATCTCCGCGGCAAACCGCCAGTGGGTCGTCACGGCCTACACCCTTGCCTTCGGAGGTCTCCTCTTGCTCGGTGGCCGCATTGCTGACTACTCAGGCCGTAAGAAAGTCTTCATCATTGGTTTGATTGGCTTTGCCCTCGCTTCAGCGCTTGGTGGCTTCGCTCCGAATCAGGGCCTGCTCTTTGCGGCTCGTGCCTTGCAGGGCGCCTTTGGCGCCATACTCGCACCGGCGGCACTCTCCTTGATTTCCGTGACCTTTGTTGATTCAAAAGAGCGCGCTAAGGCCTTCGCGGTTTATGGCGCACTATCGGGCGCTGGTGCCGCCATCGGGCTGATCGCCGGTGGACTATTGACGCAGTATGCCTCTTGGCGCTGGTGTCTGTTCGTGAATATTCCCATGGCCCTCATCGCCGTGGTACTCGCGATTCCTAATGTTCGTGAGAGCAAGCTGCATGGCAAAACGAAGTACGACGTCCCTGGAGCATTGCTTTCTACCTTGGGATTTGTTTCCTTGGTCTACGGCATCACCGAGGCTGCAAGTCCTGGCGCTGGTTGGGGATCAAGTAAGACCATTGCCTTTATTGCGACGGGTGTTGCACTCTTGGTCATTTTCGTGGCCTATGAGTCCAAAGCCAGCCATCCCCTCCTGCCGCTCGGTGTCATTTTGGCGAGAGTTCGTGGCGGTGCCTTCCTGTCGCAGTTCTTCCTTGCATCGGGACTCTTTGGCATGTTCCTCTTCATGACCTTCTACTTCCAGAATGTCCACGGATACAGCCCTGTCCACGCCGGCCTTTGCTTCCTGCCCTTCTCCCTCGGGGTGATGACCAGCGCCGGAGCGGCGAGTCAGTTGCTTCCGAAGTTTGGGCCACGGCCGATAGGTGCATTTGGTATGACGATGGCTTCAAGCGGCCTGCTTTACCTTTCCTTCATTGCGCCAGGCTCTAGCTATGTGACTTCCGTTTTACCCGCGCTCTTGCTGATGAGCCTCGGACTCGGCATGACCTTCGTGGCGATTTCTTCGACGGCGCTGTTCAATGTGCCCTTTCACGAGTCCGGCATTGCCTCTGCAGTGCTAAATACCGCTCAGCAAATTGGTGGTTCGCTCGGAACAGCAATTTTCAACACCATTGCCATCAGCGCGACGGCAACTTTCGCGTTGAGCCACGGATCATCCTCAGGGGCGCCAATACCTAGCCCTGATGCGCTCACCCACGGTTTTTGCGTAGCCTTCCGCTGGGGTGCAGGGAGCATGTTGCTAGCAGCCATCATCTTCATTTGCATGGTGAACGTTGACCGTCATCACCTCGCTCAGCATGACGACGTGGCTGAACCTGATGACGCGAGTGTGAGCGCTTAATCAAGCGACTTTAGCTTTCCTAGCAAGGTGAGAAAGGCGAAAGATCGCCTGGTCCTTGTGCGCTGAACTAGCTGAAAGCCTTCGCGTCGGCTTCGCGTAGTCGAGTGGCGGTTGCGGCCAACAATTTACGACTGAGTGCAGGAATTGAGTCGAGCAGACCATTGAAGCGACGCTGGTCAAGCACTAAGAGATCCATGATGGATGCTGAAACAACCGTTGCAGAACGGGGTCGGCGGTCGAGCAGTGCCAACTCACCGAAATAGTCACCGGCCACCAGGTTCGCGACCTTCTTGCCATTGCGCTGCACCGAAGCCATCCCCGAAAGGATGATGAAGAATTCCCGACCTACCGTCCCTGCCTCGCAGAGGACGCGACCGACGGGCACATCTACTTCATCAAAAGCCTTGGCGATGCTGCGCAGCTCACGCTCTGAACATCCTGAAAAGAGCCAGGTTTCACGGAGACGGGTGATCTTGTCGTTAGGGGCCATGACTCAGACGCTAGTGGGCATAGGCCTTTCGTGCCCGCCTAGGCGAGTTCACGGAGCCGTAACAGTCCGGTTACGGAAGGGAAATCCCCAAGCCGCAGACTATTCCCACGGCCTCATCCGGGGCCGGGAGAGAGAGGAGATCACGTGCTGCTCGCCGCGAGCAACATTCCCTACCCCAGTTGGCTGAATCCAGGAGATAACTCCTGGCAGCTAATCGCGGCCACTCTGGTGGGCTTGATGAGCCTTCCCGGGATTGCCGTGCTTTATGGAGGCCTACTCCAGCGCAAATGGGTCGTGAACACCATGTTGATGGTGTTCACCGGTTTTGGACTCACGATGCTGGTGTGGATCCTTTGGGGATACAACATGGGATTCGGCCCACAGGCCCACCTCGGAGCTACTGGCTCATTTTGGTCGGGACTCATTGGTAAGCCTCACCCGATTCTGAGCCACTTCGGCGAACAGAATCAAGCGGTGTCGGGCACCAATACCTTGGTTCCCTTCCACTACCCAACCTCGACCTTGGCCTACTTCCAGTTTGCCTTTGCGGCGATCACCCCCTTGCTCTTCCTTGGCGCAATTGTGGGCCGCATCAAGTTCAAGGCCTGGCTCTTGCTGGTTCCCTTGTGGATTACCTTCGTCTACTGCTTCAACGCAGCATTGATGTGGGGCGGAGGCTTCTTTGCCCAGAAGGGTGCCGTTGACTTTGCCGGTGGCTTTGTCATTCACACTTCTGCCGGTGTTGCCGGTTTTGTCGCCGCCTGGATCATTGGCCCGCGCCTCAAGCGTGACCGAACCCACGCAGTTCCCAACAACCTCATGTTTGCCGCTATCGGTATTGGCATCATCTGGCTTGGCTGGAACGGCTTTAACGGTGGCGCTCCCTACTACGCAGGTGCCGACACTTCGGCAGCTGTGCTCAACACCAACATTGCTGCAGCGCTGGCGATGTTGACCTGGGTGCTCATGGACATGCTCTTTAGTAAGAGCAAGAAGCCAACCTTCCTGGGTGCTGTCAACGGCATCATCTGTGGACTGGTGGGGATCACTCCCTCGGCAGGCTTTGTTAGTGGAGTCGGTGCTCTCGCCGTCGGCGTCGTCTGCTCATCACTGGTCTGGGTGGCTTGGAACTACCTCTCCAAGGTCAAGCCCTTCTCGAAGGTTGATGACGCTTTGGGTGTGGTTTACACCCATGGCATTGCCGGTCTGATCGGTGGCCTCATGGTCGGCTTGGTGGCTGACCCGAGCATGACGGTCTACGGCGTCAGTGGTAAGAACTATGCCGGCGATGGCTCCTTCAGCGTGGGCGGATGGTTCTACAACCACTCCTTCCACCAGCTCTGGGAGCAATTCCTCGCTGCCAGCTGGGTCGTGGTCTTCACCGCGATCATGACCGCGATCATCTTGATGGTGGTCAAGGTGGTCTGCCGAGGCCTGCGTGAGCCCGATGAAGTCCTCGAGGTTGGTGACCTTGCGATGCATGACGAAGAAGCCTTCCCACAGGCAACCTTCGCCGAGCGCGTGACTTCGCTAGCCTCTCGGACTGAGGAGGGCTGAAATGACTCAGTCAGCCCTGCAAGCCAATCGTTCGAAGTCCACGCCTAAGGGAGGTCCCAGGTGAAGTTAGTAGTTGCAGTCCTTAAGCCCTTCAAGCTTGATGATGTCAAAGAGAAGCTCAAGTCCATCGGCGTGAGTGGCATGACGCTTACCGAGGCCCAAGGTTTCGGTCGTCAGCGTGGCCACACCGAGGTCTACCGGGGCGCAGAGTACGAAGTTGACTTCGTGCCGAAGCTCCGCATTGAGCTCCTCGTTGAGGATGGTCAGGTGGACGAAGTGGTTGATGCCATTGTTCAGACCGCGGCCACCGGCAAAATCGGTGACGGCAAGGTCTGGGTTGTTCCCGTCGACTCGGCAGTGCGGGTTCGCACCGGCGAGCGAGGAGACGATGCGCTCTAACTAATGCCTAAAGCAGTACAGAGGCACGCCGCCCAGGTCGCTTATGGCGATTTGGGCGGCGTGGTCTGCGTTCAAGCTGCTTGAAGATTCTTCGGCGAAGTACTAGCCAGCTTGTTTGGCTACTGCAGCGGCAGCCTTGGCTGCGGCTTCAAGGTCTCCGAGATAGGAACCGCTGATTACCTGAAGATCAGGCCCTAATTCGTAGCGATAGGGGATACCGGTGGGTATTTCAAGATCGACGATTGCATCGTCTCCTATGCCTTCGAGATATTTACGCAGTGCACGCAAGGAGTTACCATGCGCAACGACAAGCACCGCTCCTCCCTTTGAGGCCTCAGCCGCCAAGTCAGTGGCGATGACCTCAGTGAGATAGGGGACGGTGCGTTCAACGACATCCTTTAAGCACTCGCTTGCTGGTAAGTATGCGGGGTCGACATCGCGGTAGCGAGGATCGGCCTTGGCGAGGCGAGGATCACCTGCAGGGAGGGGCGGTGGTGGAGTGGCATAACTCCGGCGCCAGATCTTGACTTGGTCAGCACCGTATTGCTCGGTGGTTTGCTTCTTGTCCTTGCCTTGAAGATCCCCGTAATGGCGCTCATTGAGCCTCCAGTCACGTTTGGCGGGAACCCACAGGCGATCAGCAGCGTCTAAGGCGAGATGCGCTGTTCGGATTGCCCTGGTGAGCAGCGAAGTGTGGAGGACGCGAACATCAACTCCAGCCTCTACGAGGAGCCTGCCGGCCTGGCTGGCTTCGGCCCGGCCCTGCTCGGTGAGGTCGACATCCTCCCAACCCGTGAAGAGGTTCTTGGCGTTCCAATCGGACTGCCCGTGTCGGAGAAGGATGAGTTCAGCCATAGGCCGATGGTAGCCAGCCCCAGCCCCAAGCCAAATTTCTGGCATTTCAGGCAGTAAAACCGGCTTTTGCTGGCTGAGAATTACCTGAGTGTCATTTAGAAAGAAAACTTGACAAGACTCGACTCAAGTTTGCTAGAGTGGAGTCACGGAGATTCGGAAAGGCCGGAAATCCAGGGAACCGTTGATGAGTTCCGATGCAAGAAGAGAAGAGGCAGTAATGGCTAAGGCAGTAGGCATTGACCTAGGTACCACCAACTCCGTGGTGGCAGTTTTTGAAGTCGGCGAGCCAGTCGTCATTCCCAACGCCGAGGGCGGTCGCACGACCCCGTCGGTGGTTGGATTCTCCAAGACCGGTGAAGTCTTGGTGGGAGAAGTAGCTAAGCGTCAGGCCATTACGAACCCTGACCGCACGATTCGCTCAGTAAAGCGCCACATGGGTACGAGTTGGACTCTGCCAATTGATGGCAAGGATTACACCGCTCAGGAAATCTCGGCGCGAATTCTTGGCAAGCTGAAGAGGGATGCCGAGGCCTACCTCGGTGATGAAGTGACCGAAGCCGTTATTACCGTTCCCGCTTACTTCAACGATGCTCAGCGCACCGCCACTCAAGAGGCAGGTCAGATTGCTGGCTTGAAGGTCTTGCGCATCATTAATGAGCCAACCGCGGCAGCGCTCGCCTACGGCCTCGAAAAGGATGATGAAGAGCAGGCCATTTTGGTCTTCGACCTCGGTGGTGGAACCTTTGACGTTTCGGTGCTTGAGATCGCTGACAACGTCTTTGAGGTCAAGTCGACTTCTGGGGACACCAGCCTCGGTGGTGATGACTGGGACCAGGTCATTATCGATTACCTCGTCAAAACCTTCAAGGATAATGAGGGCGTCGACCTCGCCGCCGACAAGATGGCAATTCAACGCCTGAAGGAAGCCGCAGAGAAGGCCAAGATCGAACTCTCCAGTCTTCAGGAGTCTGCGGTAAACCTGCCCTTTATCACCGCAACCTCTGAGGGCCCAAAGCACCTTGACCTCACCTTGACGCGCGCGAAGTTCAATGAGCTCACCGCCGATCTCGTTGAGCGTTGCCGAGCACCCTTCGAAGCAGCCATTAAGGACGCCAAGATGTCCGTTGGTGAAATCGACCACGTGGTCATGGTCGGTGGCTCCACGCGTATTCCCGCAGTGCAAGAACTCGTGCACAGCCTGACGGGTAAAGACCCACACAAGGGCGTGAACCCTGATGAGGTTGTTGCCATCGGTGCCGCCGTGCAGGCCGGTGTCCTCAAGGGAGACGTGAAGGATGTCCTCCTGCTCGATGTCACGCCGCTGAGCCTTGGCATTGAGACCAAGGGCGGGATCATGAACAAGATCATCGAGCGCAACACCACCATCCCGACCAAGCGTTCACAGACCTACACCACGGCAGATGACAACCAGCCCAGCGTGGAGATCCACGTGCTGCAAGGTGAGCGCGAAATGGCGATGTACAACAAGACCCTGGGCAAGTTCCAACTTGTCGATATTCCGCCAGCCCCCCAGGGCATGCCCCAGATTGGGGTGACCTTTGACATCGATGCCAACGGCATCGTGCATGTCTCGGCGCAGGACAAGGCAACGGGGAAGACCCAATCCATGACCATCACCGGCCAGAGTTCTTTGGCCGATGAAGAAATTAATCGCATGGTCAAGGACGCTGAAGCACATGCTGATGATGACAAGCGCCGCCGCGAAGAAGCTGAAATCCGAAACCAGGCAGACGCTTTGATCTACTCAACCGAGAAGCTGTTGAAGGATCAAGGCGACAAGGTGGAGGCTGAGCAGCGCAGTGAAGCAGAGGCCGCGGTCGCTGCGACTCGCGAGGCGCTTGAGGGAAGCGACATGGAAGCCATCAAGACGGCAACCGAGCGTCTAAGCACAGCCGCGCAAGGCATCTCGGCCAAGCTCTACGAAGCTGGAGCCACCGAGGCTGGGGGCGAGGAAGCGAGCCCTTCAGCCGCAGCCAATGATGACGAGGTCGTTGACGCTGAGATCATCGAGGAGTCGTGAGCGAGGACCTAAACGAGGCAGTGCTTGAGGAGTCTGAGCCTGAGGACGTGACAGGAGAGCACTCAGAACAGCTCGAAGTCGACCCCTTTGCAGAATTGGCAGCAGAGCGCGATCAGATTACCGATGCGCTCACCCGCCTTCAGGCAGATTTTGAGAACTTTCGCAGACGCTCAAATCGCGAGCTCTCCGAAGCTTCGAGCCGTGGCGCAAGTGCAGTAGTGCTTTCGCTGCTTCCGGTTCTCGATGCCTTAGATCTGGCTGCAGCCCACTTGGGCGAGTCTGCTGAAGCTTCGGCAGAAGGACTGGCTCTGGTGCAGGCACGTAGCTTGCTGCTCGACAGCTTGGCTAAGCAGGGTCTCGAGCGCCTCGATGGCGCGCCAGTTGTTTTTGATCCTCAGATCCATGACGCGGTCATGCATGCCGAGGGTGAGGGTGAGCCAACGGTTGTTGAAGTGATGCGCGCTGGTTACCGCCTAGGAGAACTGGTGATTCGCCCCGCGATGGTGAGGGTGGAGGGCTAAGGCCGTGGCAGTTCAGGCCGAGTGGCTCGAAAAGGACTACTACAAGGTCCTTGGGGTAGCGCAATCAGCTACCGAGCAGGAGATCACTCGTGCCTATCGCAAGTTGGCCAAGCAATATCACCCCGATGCCAATCCGGGCAGCGAAGATCGATTTAAGGAGATCTCAGCTGCCTATGACGTCGTTGGCGATGAGGAGAGGCGTCGCGAATACGACGAGATGCGCCGCATGGGACCCATGGCTGGTGGCATGCCGGGCGGCTTCGGCGGACAGGGTGGAAACTTCCGTATGGATGACCTGGGCGATGTCTTCGGTGGCCTATTTGGCCAGTCGGGACGCCGTCAGCGACGCCGGGCTGAACGAGGAGCCGATCTCGAAGGCCAGGTCCATCTCTCCTTTGAGGAAGCGGTCAATGGAGTTACAACAACGGTTTCGCTGCCTTCTCAAGATTCCTGTGCGACCTGCAAGGGAAGTGGCTCGGCCCCAGGCTCAGAGACCAAGGTCTGCGACCGCTGTCAAGGCTTAGGCCAGATCCAAAAGAACCAAGGAATGTTCTCCATCGCTGATACCTGCGATAGCTGTGGCGGGCGCGGTCAGGTAACCACGAAGCCTTGTTCTAGTTGTAGAGGTTCAGGCCGAGTGGCCTCCAGCCGTCAGGTGAAGGTGGCTATTCCCTCTGGCGTCGAGGGCGGAAAGCGGATCCGTGTTCCCGGGCGAGGCGAGCCAGGAACTGGCGGCGGACCAGCTGGCGACCTCTTTGTAGTCGTGCATGTGCGAACTGACGCTCGATTTGGTCGCAAGGGTCGTCACCTCACAGTCAATCTCCCTATTAGCTTCCCCGAAGCTGTATTGGGCACCACGGTGAAGGTTCCCACCCTTGATGGCTCAGTAACCCTGAAGATTCCTGCGGGTTCTTCGCCCGGTAAACAGCTGCGCGTAGCCGGTCGTGGTGTCCCAGCTTCTAAAGCGCACCCCCAAGCTGGAGACCTTCTCGTCAAGCTCGAACTTGAGATCCCCACTGAGACCAGTGAAGAGTTCCTCGCGGCCGTCAAGGCACTTGCTGCAGTGAGTCCTGAAGCGCAACGTGATCATCTTGAGGAGGCCTAATGCCTGAAGCGCCTAGACAAGCAAGCGTTGAGTTCACCCAAGCGGTGTATGTCATATCGGTTGCGGCAGAAATCGCTGGTGTCCATCCGCAGACCCTGCGCATCTATGAACGCCGGGGTCTCCTTGAGCCAACACGCACCAGCGGCGGTAGCCGCCGTTTTTCGGATTTCGATTTGGCAAAACTTCGTCGGATCCAAGAACTCACTGAAGCGGGTTGCAATATCGAAGGGGTCAAGCGCATTCTTGAACTTGAGGCTGAAGTCGCTGCACTTCGTAATGCCATCGATCAGGTGCAGGCCGATGCTCGCTCCGAGCTTGAACTCGCCAAGCGCTCCCTTCGGCGAGAGGTCGTCCCCTTTCAACCCGAGGGCTGGATAGCCATCCATCACACTCGGAGAGATAGCTAGGAGCCATAGCCATGCCACTCGACCCACAGCGTTGGACGATTAAGACTCGAGAGGCCTATCAAGCCGCCCTGGCCCAAGCGACTGCAGCGGGTCACGCGGAGATTGCCCCCGCCCATCTGGTTGCAGCGATTCTTGCGGATCCGGAATCCATTTCTGGCCCGCTCTTAACTAAGGCCGGGCAAGACCCCATTGCTGCCGCCCAGCGTGTCGGTGAGACGCTCGCCAAAATTCCGAGGGCTTTGGGTGGTTCACCACCGACCTTGGGTCGCGCAGCCACTGAGGGCCTGGAGGCAGCCGACAGGCTTCGCGAGGAAATGGGGGATGACTACCTCTCGGTTGATCACCTGCTCCTGGCCTTCGCCTCCTTGATGGAGCTTGACCAAGATCGCTTACTGAAGGCCTTGCGCGAAATTCGCGGTAGCCATCGCATCACCAGTGAGAACCCTGAAGAGAAATTTCAGGCCCTTGAACGCTATGGCCGTGATCTGACTGACCTAGCGCGTCAAGGAAAGCTCGATCCTGTCATCGGCCGTGACGAGGAAATTCGTCGGGTGGTTCAGGTGCTCTCGCGCCGAACGAAAAACAATCCCGTCTTAATTGGTGAACCGGGGGTGGGAAAGACGGCCATCGTCGAGGGACTCGCACTAAGAGTTCTCGAAGGTGATGTTCCTGAGTCACTCAAGAACCGACGCGTAATTTCTCTTGATCTCGGGTCCATGGTGGCCGGCGCGAAATACCGTGGTGAGTTTGAAGAGCGCCTCAAGGCTGTCCTCAAGGAGATTACGGACGCTCAGGGTGAAGTCATTACCTTCATTGATGAGCTGCACACCATTGTGGGTGCAGGTGCGGCAGAAGGAGCCATGGACGCGGGCAACATGATCAAGCCCCTCCTGGCTCGGGGAGAACTGCGCCTCATTGGTGCGACCACACTTGATGAGTATCGCAAGTACATCGAGAAAGATGCCGCCCTCGAGCGTCGTTTTCAACAGGTTTTTGTAGCCCCTCCCTCAGTGCCTGACACCATTGCGATTCTCCGGGGATTGAAGGAGCGCTACGAGGTTCACCATGGCGTGCGCATCCAGGACCAGGCCCTCGTGGCAGCGGCAACCCTCTCGGATCGCTACGTGACGGGGCGCTTTTTACCCGATAAGGCGATTGACCTCATGGACGAAGCCGCAAGTCGACTGCGTATAGAGATTGACTCCATGCCCACTGAACTCGATGTGGTAATTCGGCGGATTCGCCAGCTGGAGATCGAGAAAGTTGCTCTGGCTAAGGAAAAGGACCTTGCCTCACGCGAAAGGCTTCAGAGTCTCGAAGCCGAGCAAGCCGACCTACAGGAACGCTCCGATTCCATGACTGCTCACTGGCAGGCGGAGAAGGCGCAAATCCAGATCATCCGGGATCTCAAGACCAGCCTCGAAGAAAAGCGCATGGAAGCAGATCGTCTTGAACGCGATGGCGACCTCGAACACGCATCCATCGTGCGTTATGGGGAGACCCCGGAGATCGAGTCAAAAATCGAAGCAGCAACCAGTGAGTTGGGGAAGCTCCAAAAAGCTCAGCGCTTCCTTAAAGAAGAGGTAGATGCTGAAGATATCGCTGAAGTGGTTAGTCGTTGGACTGGTGTACCGGTTACGCGAATGCTCGAAGGCGAGGTTGACAAGTTGGTGCGCATGGAGGCCCTCTTGCACTCGCGCGTGGTTGGCCAAGACGAAGCTGTTACGGCAGTCGCCAATGCCATTCGACGATCTCGAGCTGGTCTTTCGAGTCCCCATAGGCCTATCGGTTCCTTTCTCTTTCTCGGGCCAACTGGGGTAGGCAAGACCGAACTTGCGAGGGCCCTTGCCGAGTTCCTCTTTGATGATGAAGCGGCGATGGTGCGCATCGACATGAGTGAGTACATGGAGAAGCATGCAGTTTCTCGCCTTATTGGTGCCCCTCCGGGATACGTTGGCTATGAAGAGGGAGGCCAACTCACCGAAGCGGTTCGTCGCCGGCCCTATGCGGTGGTGCTGCTTGATGAGATCGAAAAGGCCCATCCCGACGTCTTTAATATCCTGCTCCAGCTCCTTGACGATGGCCGACTCACGGATGGCCAGGGTCGTACGGTCGAATTCTCCAACGTGGTCCTGATCATGACCTCAAACCTGGCTATTGATCCCGCCTCATTCTTTAAGCCGGAATTTGTGAACCGCATCGATGAAATAGTCCGCTTCTCATCCTTGAGTCGAAATGATCTGTCGACCATCGTGGAGATCCAACTTGAGGGTCTCCGTCGTCGCATGAGCGAGCGGCGCATCGGTCTTGAGATAAGCCCGGAGGCACTGATTTGGATGGCTGATGCCGGTTACGACCCTGATTTTGGGGCCAGGCCTTTGCGCAGGGTTATCCAGCGCAGCCTTGAGGACGCCCTAGCCCTGCAGATCCTGGAGGGTCGCTACCCCGAAGGCAGTACGGCCATGGTTGGGCTAAGCGATGGCGAACTCAGCATTGAGCCCAAAGCTGCTGAGGGCGCTGAATAACTTCTCCCGTGACCTCGTGGCTTCGGGGTAGGATGTTGCGTAAGCCGTAGGCCTAATGCGAGGAGAGCGCCGTGCCGGCAACGGTGGTCGTCGGAACCCAATGGGGCGACGAAGGTAAGGGAAAACTGACTGACATCCTCTCTGCGGAGATGGACCTCGTGGTGCGCTATCAAGGTGGCCACAATGCAGGTCATCGCATCGTCGTTGAAGGGGAAGCCTTTGCGCTTCAGCTCATCCCCAGCGGAATCCTCTATCCGTCGGTGACTCCTGTCATCGGTAACGGCGTCGTGGTTGACCCAGCAGTTTTGCTGGCAGAGATGGATACCCTCGCTGCCAAAGGCATTGATACTTCTGCCCTTGTGGTGAGCGGCAATGCGCACATGATCATGCCCTACCACCAAGAGCTCGATCGCGTTACTGAGCGCTACCTCGGCAAAAACGCCTTAGGTACCACGAAGCGTGGGATTGGACCGGCCTACGCCGACAAAGCCTCACGAGTTGGTCTGCGTATTCAAGATCTCCTCGATGAAAAGATTTTCCGCCAGAAACTCGACGTTGCTCTTCGGGAAAAGAATGCGGTGCTTTCGAAGGTTTATAACCGTCTGCCGCTGAGTGCCGATGAAATCGCCGAAAAGTACCTCGGTGAATATGCACCCCGCATCGCACCGATGATTGCGGACACGGTCAGCATCATCCACGATGCATTGTCTGCTGGTCGTGAGGTACTCATGGAAGGTGCACAAGCAACCTTCCTCGACCTTGATCATGGCACCTACCCCTTCGTTACCTCTTCCAACCCTGTCGCTGGTGGTGCTTGCACGGGCACCGGACTTGGACCACGCGACATCGATCGGATAGTTGGTATTGCCAAGGCCTACGTAACCCGCGTAGGTGCTGGCCCCTTCCCAACAGAACTGCATGATGAACTTGGTGACCTCTTGGTAGAGCGCGGTCATGAATTCGGCACGAATACTGGCCGTCAGCGTCGCTGTGGCTGGTTTGATGCCGTGATGTTGCGTCAAGCGGTGCGCCTGAATTCTTTGAGTGAGGTCGCGCTAACGAAACTTGACGTCTTGGATACTTTCGAGACCGTGAAAGTCTGTGTGGCCTACGAAGCCGATGGGAAGCGTTACGAATATCCTCCCTATCACCAGTCGGTTCTGCATCAGGTCACTCCTATCTACGAAGAACTTCCAGGCTGGGGGACGGATCTTTCGAGCTTCACGGCTGAAAGCGAGATGCCTAAGGCTGCACGCGACTACGTCGCCTTCCTTTCCGATCAGATCGGCGTCCCGGTTACTACCGTTGGTGTGGGCCCCGGTCGCGATCAATATGTCACCTTGGGTACTGCTTGATGAAGGTCGTCGTCGTCGGCAGCGGAGCTCGTGAGCACGCCCTAGCCCGTCGATTGAGTCTTGATGCCGAGGTCATCGTCACCCCCGGCAATGCGGGCATGATGCTCGACCCTCAGATCACCGTCTCAAAAGAGGATCCAGAGTCCCTCGGAGCAGATCTGGTGGTGATCGGACCTGAGGTGCCCTTAGTTGAGGGAATGGCAGATCACTTGCGGGCTCTAGGTATTCCGGTCTTTGGGCCAGGAGCGGACGGGGCACAACTCGAAGGCTCTAAGGAATTTATGAAGCAGGTCCTCGTCGATGCTGGAGTGCCGACGGCTGCTTATGGCGCTTTCACGGAACTCGCACCAGCGCTGGACTTCCTTGACCACATGGGTGATCTCTTTGTGGTGAAGACGGACGGCTTGGCTGCTGGTAAAGGAGTATTAGTCACCACTGATCGTGGCGAAGCAGCTGCAGACATTGCTGAAAAATTGAGCGGGAGCTCCTTTGGCGATGCCGGCAGCACCGTGGTGATTGAAGAGGGTCTATCGGGACCCGAATGCTCTCTCTTGGCCATTGTTGATGGCAAGAGGGCCCTAGCTCTTGCTCCAGCGCAGGACTTCAAACGTGCACTCGATAAGGATCTCGGACCAAACACGGGAGGGATGGGGGCTTATTCACCTATGCCTTCTGTCTCAGATTCCCTGGTGGAGGAGTTGATGGCTATCGGCGTTGATCCCACTGTGGCTCAGCTGCGTTCCATGGGAATTGATTATCGCGGCGTCCTCTACGCAGGCTTAATGCTGACACCCACCGGCCCCAAGATTCTTGAGTACAACGTCCGCTTTGGCGATCCTGAGGCTGAGGTTGTACTTCCACGAGTTCGTGGAAATTTTGCAGAACTCTTACTTGAGGCTGCTCTTGGCGATTTGCAGTCCACTCCGATCTTTGAAGATGACGCGACTGTTTGCGTCGTTATGGCCTCGGAGCACTATCCCGAAGCCCCTATGACGGGAAGGCTCATTAGTGGCCTTGGTGCTGATGGACAATTGGAAACTCCCATTGAGGGGGTTACTGTCTTTCATGCGGGAACCGTGTTGGAAGGTGAGCAGTTGTATACGAGTGGCGGTCGCGTCCTTACCCTAAGTGCACAGCGTTCGAGTATTGCCGAGGCAAGAGAGGCTGCTTATGCAGCGGTGCAAGCTATTCATTTCGAAGGTGCGCACTACCGTTCCGATATTGCCCTTGAGGCATCTAAGGAGAAAATGCAGTGATTCCCAGATATTCACCCAAGGCCATGGCCGCCCTGTTCACCGACGAAGCTCGCTTCGCCGCAATGCTCGAAGTCGAGCTCCTCGCCGCTGAAGCTTTGGTGGGCGTAGGGCTTGTTCCCGAGGCCGATGCGAAACTCTTACGTGAGCGAGCGCCCCAAATTGATGCAGCCTTCGTGGCTGAGGTTGGCGCTCGTGAAGAAATTACCAACCACGATGTCGCCGCCTTTGTCGACATCGTCCAGGACCGCATTGGAGCACCTGAAGGTTCTTGGATTCATTACGGACTGACCTCATCTGATGTCGTGGACACTGCGCTCTGCACCATCTTGACCAAGGCCGCAGACCTGTTGATTGTCGATGCGAAGGCTCTTGAGCTCGCACTAGAAGGGCGTGCCCGGGAGCTTGCGAACACGCCGGTAACTGGCCGAACGCACGGTATGCATGCCGAACCGACGACCTTTGGTGCCAAGTTCGCACTGTTTGCGCTTCAGATTCGTCGTGATGTCGTTCGTCTTAGTGATGCTCGTGCGGCCGTGGCGGTGGGCAAGCTCTCGGGAGCGGTTGGTACCTATTCGAATATCGATCCTTCGGTTGAAGCCTTTGTCTGCTCGGCTCTGGGGCTAACACCCGTGCCCGCAACACAGGTGGTGGCTCGAGACCGCCACGCCCAACTCCTCTACGCCTGCGCAACACTTGGCGCCACCATTGAAGCCATCTCACTTGAAGTTCGTCACCTCGCACGCAGTGAGGTTGGCGAGGCGGAAGAACCATTTGGCAAGGGCCAAAAGGGCTCTTCGGCAATGCCCCATAAGCGCAATCCCATTACCGCCGAGCGACTCTGTGGTCTCGCGCGAGTACTCCGTGGCTACCTGGTGGCGGGTCTTGAGGACATCGCACTTTGGCACGAGCGTGATATCTCCCACTCTTCGGTGGAGCGTGTGGTCTTACCTGACGCATTGATCCTGACTGCGTATATGACCCAGAAGGCAACCTGGCTGGTCTCTGGCCTGGTAGTTCACGCTGATCGTGCAGCGCAGAACCTCACGCAGGGGAGCTTTGGCCTGGTCTTTAGCCAGTCAGTCCTCCTTGCCCTCGTCGATGCGGGTCTCACGAGAGACGCCGCCTATCGCATCGTCCAACGAGATGCGCGTCAAGCCTGGGAAGAACGCCGGGACTTCCGTTCCATCCTTGAGGCCGACCCTGAGGTGACGGTAGCGCCTGAGGTTCTGGATCGCGCCTTCGATCTTGGTCGCCTCCTCACTCATGCGTCTCGCTTCATCGACGCTTTGGACGCCTAGTCCAGTGCTCGGCCTTGAGCTCATCACCACCGGTAAAGTTCGCGAGCTTTATGCCGTGGGCGAGGATCGAATTCTCATGGTGGCCACCAATCGTCTGAGTGCCTTCGACGTGGTCATGGGTGAAGCCATTCCGGATAAGGGCCGTGTACTCACAGCAATGAGTGCTTTTTGGTATGAGGAACTCGCTGACCTCGGTCCTTCTGCGTATCTCAGCTGCGACCCAGAAGTTATCGAAGCCTCAGTACCCGGCTTTCTCGCGCTAGAGGATGTCCATGGTCGTGCGATGTTGATGCGTAGGGCCGACATGCTTCCCCTCGAGTGCATCGTTCGTGGCCGTTTAGCTGGCCAAGCATTTAGCGAATATGCAGCTTCGGGGACGATTCATGGCGAGCGGGCACCACAGGGCCTCAAACTTGCCGACTCGCTTGGTCTCCCACAATTTACGCCTTCAACGAAGGCTGAAGAAGGTCACGATCTGAACATTGGCTTCGCGGAGGCCATTGCCCTGGTTGGTTCGCAGATGGCCGAAGCTGCAAGATCGCTGAGCCTGGCGATTTTCGAAAGAGCTGCGGAGCGCATCGCGAAGGCAGGCTTAGTGCTTGCCGACACCAAGTTTGAGCTGGGCCTCATCGATGGCGAACTCGTCCTCTGTGATGAGGTGGTTACCCCGGACTCATCCAGGATCTGGCCAGCGGATCAGATCGTTTCCGGTGAGACCCCGCCCGCCTTTGATAAGCAGCCCTTTAGGGACTGGCTGGAGACTCTGGACTGGGATAAGCAAGCTCCGCCTCCGGTGATCCCCGATGAGGTGGTGGAGATTACTGGCGCCCGATATCGCGAGGCTTATGAGCGGGTGACCGGTCTTTTGCTCAAGGACTGGTACGGTCGAAGCCAATGAAGTTCCACGCACTCGTTGAGGTATCACTGCGGCCTGGCATTGCCGACCCTGAAGGTACGACTATTGAGCGCAACCTCCCCGCACTTTCGATCAGCGGTGTGAGTGAAGTGCGAGCCGGCCGGGCCTTTCGCTTTAGCGTCGAAGCTCCCGATGAGGCGGCGGCCCTCGCCATTGTTGGTGAAGTCGCCAGTCGCCTGCTTTCTAACCCTGTCATCGAGGACCACAGAATCCAGTTGGAGACCAACTAGTGGCTCCGAGCGTTGGGGTACTGGTATTTCCTGGCTCCAACTGTGAACACGATGCCCTCAAGGCGCTAAGGGGCCTAGGGGCAGAAGCAGAACTCCTGTGGCACCGAGATACTGATCTCTCGCCTTTCGACATGGTGATTATCCCTGGAGGTTTTGCCCACGGTGACTACCTCCGTCCCGGAGCGATCGCTCGCTTTAGTCCCGTCATGGACGCGGTTGCCGACTTTGCGGCCAAGGGATATC
>Ga0114962_10002150_pt1 | contig 16663 bp, 16 predicted proteins | sample C_130820_MF_Meta_FD_87017 | JGI IMG/M metagenome (GOLD analysis project Ga0114962, IMG submission 87017) | Freshwater microbial communities from Lake Croche, Canada to study carbon cycling - C_130820_MF_MetaG | ecosystem: Environmental > Aquatic > Freshwater > Lake | place: Lake Croche, Canada...
CCCATCCTAAACGTGGAATTAGTTACCATAAATTTGGTGTGGCGGGATCAACATTGAAACAATTTGTAAATAATACCCCATTATTTATGGAGCAGTTCCGTGCGCTTAAACCAAATTTATTAATCGTTTCTCTAGGAACAAATGATTCCTATATTGATACACTAAATGAACAAAAATTAGAACACGAAGTGAGAATGTTTACGGAGAAATTATCAAGATTTAATTCTAAAACTGCCGTCCTATTTACCACTGCTCCGGATACAAAATACGATGATCGAAGACCAGAAAGATTAACAGAGACAAACAGAATCATTCGAACGATTGCCATGGAGAACCCAACGATTGCGCTTTGGGACCTACACCAAATAATGGGGGGAGATGGATCGGTAGATGATTGGATTAAAAAAAACTATATGATTTTCGATCACCTTCATTTTACGACAGCTGGTTACAAACTGCAAGGGGAATTATTTATGGAAGCTTTTTGGAAATAAACTACTTATAGATTAAGTATTTTCTTCGAATTACTTTAAAATCCAACAAGTCATCCTCCCAAGACTTACGAATCTCTTCTTCTGGAACATTATTAATCAATTGCATTCTAAATTTAGAAGTTCCTGCTAAACGATCAAAGAAAATCGGTTGATCGATGAATGTAATGGAATCTCCTAATAATTTTTTAGCTTGAATAATCCAATCAATATTGAGTTTATTAACATCCTGCATTCCTAAACATTTTAGATCATATCCATTGCACAACTTATTCTCATTCACCGGGCGCTTAGAACCAAAGCCAGAAATAGGTGTGAATTTAAAATCCATCTCTGGAAATAAAGGATGACCAAACACTTCAAAAGGAGAATCTGTCCCACGACCTATACTTACCGTAGTTCCTTCAAAAATACACAAACTAGGATATAATGAAATCGCAAAATCGGAACGTAAATTAGGGCTCGGAGGTACTGGTAAAGTATATTTTGTTTCATGCGTATAATTTTTACAAGGAACAACATATAAATTACATCCCAAACTGTCACTTAACCAACATTCATTATTTATCATATCTGCATATTCGCCAATTGTCATTCCATAAACAATTGGTACTGGATGCATCCCAATAAACGATTTATGAAATTCATCCCGAACTGGTCCATCTATATAATGTGCATTTGGATTTGGTCTATCTAAAACAATCAATGGAATATTATTTTCAGCACAAGCTTCCATTACATAATGTAATGTAGATATATAGGTATAAAATCGAACCCCAACATCCTGTATATCAAACAATACTATGTCTACGTCTGACATCTGATCTTTTGTCGGCTTACGATTATGTCCATATAAAGAAATAATATCCACTCCTGTTTTTGGATCACGATCATTCCAAACGTGTTCCCCATTATCGGCAACACCTCTAAATCCATGCTCGGGAGCAAATACTTTTTGAATTTTGATACCCAAACTTAACAATGTATCTACCAAATGGGTTTTGCCAATCAATGAAGTTTGATTACCAACTATAGCTACGCGTTTGCCTACTAATGAATCGAAATATAAATCCAAACGCTCTACCGCTAAAACTAATGGTTTATGATTAGTAGAATCTACTTTTTTAGCTGGATGTATGGTGGGAATTAACGAACTTAAATAATTCGAATGTTTTTTCCAAGAAACAGTTAGGATTACAATCAAAAGCAAGAAAATACTTTTTAAGGACAAAAGCATTATGTACTTTCGTATTCCAAAAATAGAGAACTTGAAATTTGAATTTTTCATAGCGCGTAAACTTCTCAAAAACGAAGTGGAAGGGAAAAAAGTTTCTCAACCAATCGTTCGTATCTCTATTATTAGTATTGCTCTCGCAATGATTGTTAATATTATTACCCTAGCTGTAGTTAAAGGCTTTCAACAAGAAGTGCGCGATAAAGTTATTGGTTTTGGTGCTCATGCTATTATTTCAAAAGCAGGAGAAAATACCATTTACGAAAGTGAACCTATTTCCATTCATCAATCGTTTTATCCATCCTTAATACAAACAAAGAAGATAAAACACATACAACCTGTTGCTTACAAACCTGCTCTTCTACAGTCCAATATTAGTGAAAAAAATCCGGAAATTCAACAAGAAATCGAGGGAGTACTCGTAAAAGGAGTAGATAAATCGTATGATTGGTCCTTTTTTGCAGCTAATTTGGTAAAAGGTCGCTTGCCTGCTTATAACAACACTACAACCTCCGATGAAATACTTATTTCCGCAAAAATCGCGAATGATCTAAATTATAACCTTGGCGACGATGTAAGAACGTTTTTCGTTAAGAATAAGCCCATTAAAAAGATGTTTAAAATTGTTGGTATCTATGAAACTGGGTACGAAGAGTTAGATAAACAAATGATTATTGCTGACTTACGACACATTCAACAACTGAATGATTGGGGGATGCAAGTAAGTGTTACTGTATCCGACAGCTTACATAATGGAAATTTAGTGATTCAAGCGAATCCTATCGGCGGTAATGGAAATTATCGTTTGGATTGGGGCTATGGGTTCGATAATATTGGGGCTTATGGCTTTTATCCGACAAAAGATACAATCATTCGCGTAATCGCTTCCGATTATTGGATGTTTATAGATGGAAAAGATGGCGAAACAAGTATTCCAGATACAGCATATTTAAAGGTTAAAATTCACCATAATTCCTCTAATTACCAAGCAATAAATACTAATGCAGAGGGTTTGATTGAAAAAAAATATTTAGACCAATCTGGGTATCACTTTTCAATTACAGCCGGAGATCGTACAATTGAATTTACTCAAATCGATGGAAAAGGAAGTTACCATAACTATGTAGGTGCATTTGAATGTGCCGTCAATAATTGGAATTCTCTAGAAGAGGATGTGCGATTTATAAAAAATCAAGTGCTTCTTGGTGGACCAAAAAATCATTTATTAAAGGTGACAAGTATAGTGGATAGCCAAAGTGACATTTTTGTTTGGTTGAGTTTTCTAGATATTAATGTTTGGATTATTTTAAGCTTAATGATCATTATTGGAGTAATTAACATGGGTTCTGCTCTGCTGGTAATGATTCTTGTAAAAACAAACTTTATTGGAATGATGAAAGCATTAGGTGCATCCAATTGGACGATACGAAAAGTGTTTTTACACCAAGCTGGATTTTTAATTTTGAGGGGTATGGCATGGGGAAATACTATTGGAATTGGATTTTGTGTTCTCCAAAAATATTTCAAAATAATCCCTTTAAATTCAGAGGTATACTACCTTAATGCTGTTCCAATTCAGCTAAATATTGGGATTTTAATTTTATTAAATAGTGCAACTCTAATTGTTTGTTTAGTCGCCCTAATAATTCCTTCTTACATCGTAACGCGAATAAGCCCTTCAAAATCGATTAAATTTAATTAAACAACAACTATTTCGCTAATACTTTAAACTCGGTTCTTCGATTTAACTGTCTTCCTTCCTCCGTATCATTTGTAGCAATAGGTTTTTCCTCCCCAAATCCAATAGATGTTAATCTAGAAGCATCTATACCACTTAAAATTAATTGATCAAGTACTGATTTTGCACGTAAATTCGAAAGGTTTTTATTGTACTCGTCGGAACCTTTATTATCGGTATGTCCAGAAATCTCTATTTGCATCGTTGGAACATCCGTTAACAATTTTACTAATTTTTGGATTTCATTTTCAGATTCTTTACGCAAGGTAGATTTATTAAAGTCAAAGAAGATGTTTTTTTAATACAATGGAATTTCCTACCGCAATGTTTTTCAATGTAATCACTTTTTCTACTTCTTGAAATTCCGAGGATTTAGGTAAATCAAAATTTTCTGAATGGAATAAGTAATCATCTTTATGTACAGAAATCCCATAATTTTTTCCTGCTGGCATGGAAACAAGGTATTTACCAGTTACACTATTCGACTTAAAAGAAGCGATTACTTCGTTTTTTTCATTATCAATAATTTCGATGGTAGCAGAGATTGGTTTTTGTGTGCTCTCGTCTAAAATTAACCCTTTTAATAAGGTTAATTGCGCCTCTTGCACAACTTGCTTTATTGGTTCATTTATTACTTTAGCAGAGTCCGACACTTTCGAAATCAATTGTTCTTCTTTAATAGTGGGAACACGCTTTTCTTCCCCTAAAAAAGTGATCAAGTAAACATCTTTCTCTCCATATCCACCTGGACGTACTGAAGAATAATATGCGTGTTTTCCACTTGCAGATACCGTAAAGAAAACATCGTCATCCGTAGTATTTATTGGATACCCTATGTTTTGTGGAGTTGTCCAAGTATTAGCGTTTTCATCAAAAATAGACTTAAAAACATCGTAGCCTCCCATGGAATTATGGCCTTTTGAACTGAAATATAAGGTCTTACCATCTGGATGTAAATACACTCCTTCTTCATCCAATGGGGTATTAATTATTGCTCCTAAATTCACTGCTTCCCCCCATTTTCCTTTGACATCTTTAACGGATTTGTATATGTCACGTCCTCCTAATCCTGTTTTTGGTTTATCGGAAACAAAATAAATAATATTCCCGTCCGGAGAAAAACAAGAGGAAGATTCATGAAAATCAGTGTTAATATTCTTGTTTAAACGCTCTGGTTTTGACCAATCAGCTCCTTCCAACTCACTAATAAAAACATCCCCACGATTTACATCTTTATAAATTAAAAACTTTTGTCCATCTGCTGACAAACCACAATTAGAATCATGTCCATCGGTATTTACATTAGTACCCATATTTTTTGCTTGTCCCCAAACATTATTTAATCGCTCTGCAATGTATATATCTTCAAATGGTTCGTTAATAATTGGATCCATTCCTCCTCCGGTAGTTTCAGGTCTTCGTGAAGTAAACAACATCATCGATTCATCTGCAGAAATTACAGGACTATAATCCGGATAAGGAGAATTGATTCCTGCACCTACATTGTCAATTTTAACACGTACAGGATGTTCTGCTATTTCTTTCCCAAAAGTACATTGTTTTATCGCAATTTGAATTTCTTCACGGATGCCTGATTCATCTTTCGGATGTAAAATTGCCAAATGTTTATTAAACGCCTCTATTGATTTATCCCATTGCATATCAATATGATAACCCATGCCGAGATACAGATTAATATCTGGAGCTACTTCTGGATTTAATTGTAAAGCTTTCACTAAATAATCAATGGCCTTATCTTTAAAATTAGAATATAAGTACGCTTTTCCTAAATGGTAATTTAATACGGAATTATTAGGATTCAATTTATATGCATCCAAATAAAAAGGAATCGCATTTTTGAAATAATAGGGTTCTAAATTTAGAAAAACATCCCCTTTTTCAATGTTTTTTAGCGCTTCTTTTAATTCGTCTTTTTTGTCTTTAAAATTCTCTCTAGAAAACTCAATATCTTGAGAAAACCCTAGTGTCAAATTAACTAAAAATGTAAGGATTAGTAATAATTTATTTAAATGCATCGTACGATAGTATTGGTTACACATTTCATTAAAACTTAAAAGTACAATATATCCGTTTAAAATTTAGAGCGAATTTTTAAAATATGCTAATAAAATAGGTGTTTTTGATTTTCCAATACACTGTTCTAAAGCTTCTTTAGATGCTTTTTTAATTGCTGCTAAACTTTTAAATGTGGTCATTAATTTCTGGAAAGTTACTTCTCCTATTCCAGGTATTCCTTCTAATTCAGAGACAAATGCACCTTTACTACGACGATTTCGATGGTGCGTAATACCAAAACGATGGGCTTCATTCCGCATAAATTGGATTACTTTCAAACTCTCTGAACGTTTATCTAAATAAATAGGGATACTATCCCCTGGAAAGAAAATTTCCTCCAACCTTTTCGCGATTCCTACAATAGCAATTTTACCGCGCAAATTTAATTTCTCCAAGGCCTTTAAAGCAGCGCTTAACTGTCCTTTACCGCCATCTATTATAATAAGTTGTGGTAATGATTGGTTTTCGTCTAATAAACGTCTGTAGCGTCTGAATACAGCTTCTTCCATCGTCGCAAAATCATCCGGACCAACAACTGTTTGCACATTAAAATGACGATAATCTTTTTTAGAGGGTTTTCCATCCTTAAAAACAACGCACGCAGAAACAGGATTGGTTCCCTGAATATTGGAGTTATCAAAACATTCCATGTGTTTTGGAAGTTCCGCCAAACGTAAATCACGTTGTATTGTTCGTAATATGCGCTCGGAATGCGCTTCTGGATTTGTTATTTTTTGATGCTTAAATTTCTCGATGCGATAAAACTTGGCATTACGTAAAGACAACTCCACTAAATTCTTCTTGTCTCCTATTTGAGGAACGATGCACTTGAATTCAGTAGTAACGGAATCTATTGCAATCGATGTCAATATCTCTTTGGAAATACTAGAAAAACGCTCCCGTAATTCTAGTAATGCAAATAATAGAACATCTGTTATCTCTTCGTCCAACTTTTTTTGAACCTCTAACGTAATTCCATGAATGATAGCTCCATTTGAGACTACTAGATAATTTACAAAATAAGCTTTCTCATCTTCAATCGCAGTAATAACATCCACTGCTTGAATTTTGGGAGAAACAATCGTAGATTTAGCCTTATAATTTTCAAGTAATTCTAGCTTTTCTTTCACCTGGTGAGCTTCTTCAAAACGGTATGCTTCTGCATACTCTAACATTGTTTTTTTCACATATTGAATGACCGTAGAAATCTGGCCTTTCAAAATTGCTTCAATATGTTGAATTGAAATCGCGTACTCTTGCTTTGTTTGTTTTCCAACACAAGGTGCTTTACAATTTCCGATATGATATTCCAAACAGACTTTATACTTTTCTTGCTGAATATTGTGCTCCGACAAATCAAAAGAGCAGGTTCGTAACTGGTATAATTCCTTGATAAATTGTACCAAGGTATTTACCATTTTTACATTTGTATATGGGCCAAAATAGGAAGATCCATCCCGCACTAAAGTTCGAGTAGAAAACACCCGCGGAAATGGTTCATGTTTAATACAAATCCAAGGATACGTTTTGTCGTCCTTTAATTGAATATTATACTTTGGTTGATACTTTTTTATTAAACTGTTTTCAAGTAATAATGCATCTAATTCCGTATCTACGACCAAATATTGGATATCCACAATTTGTTTCACAAGAATACGTGTCTTAAGATTTTCTTGTGTCTTAACAAAATAGGAAGTGACACGCTTTTTTAAATTCTTTGCTTTTCCTACGTAAATGATAACACCCGCATTATCGAAATATTGATATATTCCTGGTTGTTCAGGAATTGTTTTCAATTTAAGTTGCAAATGTTCGGGTGCCATATAAACAAAATTAAACAAAAAAAGGTCGACTTTTCCGTCGACCTTTTATATAATATTTAAAGCGTTTTTTAAAATTAGATTATCTCCTAATTCCTAAAAAAGCAAACTTACGGTTATCCTTCACATCTGCTAATTTAATTAATGCCATTTTCGCTTCCCCTTGTTGGTTTCCACGAGCACTGTTTAATAATTGCATTGCTTCCATCGTATAATCACTTGTTGCAGGTGCTTTGATTGTTTTGTTTATTTGGATAACATATACTCCTTGTTCCCCTTTCACTAATACAGTAGAACCATCTTTCAATCCGGAAAATAAAGTACCTACTGCTTCTGGTTCAAATCCTTGTAATTGTGGATTTGCAAAAGTAACTTCTCCTTTATTTACAATTGTTCTTCCTTTTTTAGCAAGTACATTTAAATTTTTCTGTTTCCCAATTTGAGCAATAAAACGGTCCGCTTTTTTCTGTTTGATTACCTCCATCTTCATAGATTCTTGTACATCAATAAATGCTGGAACACCTTTTTCTCTTACGGAAGAAACAATTGCAATAATGTATCTATTTCCATCAATAATTGGTTTAGAACATAAGGTACCAACACTTGTGTTTTCATCATATGCTAATTTTAAAATCGCATCCTCTGCTAAAGATGTTGTAAAACCTTGCGCAAATGGATTCTCATCTAAAATCTTAAGCGGGCGAGAAAAATATCCTTTTTGTTTTGCGATCGTATCAAATAAATCTAATTTCGCTTTTGGGGTGTTTTTTCGGTAAATTTTTTCATCTAACTCATTTAAAACATCGAATGCATCATCTGTAGTTGTCATTTTAGTATCATTACTTGGTAATAATGTTTTTTCAATGAAAGAAACGATTGGATATTTAACCGATTTACGATCCATTACTTCCATAATGTGAATTCCAAAATCTGAAGTTACCATACCAATCGTACCAATTGGTTTTTCAACTGCAAATTTAGAGAATTGTGGAACCATTTCGAAATCTAAAAAGTTTTCATAAACTCCACCTGTACTTTTTGATCCTGGATCTTCACTGTATTTATTTACATATTCTGTAAAGTTATCTTTGTTGATTTTCAAAATCAACGTATCTGCCATTTTACGTACCGCTTTCAACTTCAAAGAATCTCCTTTTGGAGCACTTAATAAAATGTGCCTTACTTTACAAACATTGTTATTGAACCCTCTAACTTTCGCAATACGGAATTTACCATTATCTACATAAGGTCCAACAATTTGACCTGGTGCAGCCATTTTAAATACAGTATCCATAGCAGCTGGGAAGGTCAATCCTTGTTGCGCTTTCGCATCGCCCTCTGGGCGTAAAGTAGATTGACGTGTACTTGTAAAGAACTTTAAATCACTATTTGTCAATACAAACATAGAATCATCTTTCGATTTGGAGAAACCATCTTTAATCGTTTTTAAGACTTTGTTGAACTCCGTAGAATCTTTTTTGGAAGGTAAAATGTTAATGTCAAAATACTTCACGTCTCTACCAGCAGTAGATTCATATTTCTTCTCATTTTTGTGTTCTTCATAATAAGCTTTAACTTCCTCTTCAGATACCTTGATTTGATTATCTGGAATTTCAGAGTAACGACGTACAATATAAGATACATTTTTTACCTCTTTTTGGGCTTTATATTCTTCTTTCCCTTCCAATTTAGTAACATACACTCCTTGCGAAAGAATTTGGTAGTACTTTTCGTTTTTACGTTGGTTGGTAAAACTTTTTTTAGTTGTCTCCCAATCAGCGCTTACTCGAGGATCTGTTGAACTCTCCATTTCCTGGATACGCTTTTCTAACAAACGTGGGTTGAATTGACCTGTTAAAGAATCTACAAAACTTTGCGCCAAATTTGGCATCACAGTAAAACCATCTGTTCCATATAAATATGCATCAAACTCATTTTTACTAACATCTATTCCTAATTTCTCGTATTCTTCTTCTAGAATTTTCTCTTCTACCAACATTGTCCAAGCACGATTTTCAGATTGTTTTCTATCTGTGTCGGTATATGGACGTTGTTGTTGTGCGTATTGTTGTTGATCCGATTGAACCATAGACTGAACCAATTTTTCATATTCCATTGGATCGACTTTTTCTCCGTAAACTTCCCCCAACCCAATAGGTTGATTGGATGAACCGAACATGTTGTCCCATCCTCCCATGATGAATGCAAACATCGCCAATCCTAATAAAACGATAGTGATTCCTGATTTTTCACGTATTTTTCCAATAATAGCCATCTTATGATAATTTTTTAAGCACGCGAATATACATATCGGAATTGATTTTTAAAAGAAATCCTTTATATATTCTTTTTATGTTCCCATTTTAATGTGTAAACTAATCCTCCATACATTACAAAGTAAGGGTTTGATGCGGCACCCAAACTTATATTTCGAGGAATGGTGTAATATGGAGAAAGATTGATAGTGAACTTTTTGAATACGTACCTAAAATCAAGATTAAACGTATAAGATAAAAAAGGAGAATTAGTTTTTATAGTTTCCGAAGTACTCTTCGCATATTTACCTTGACCTTTGGCAAGTTTTTTAGTTGTTGCACTTGTTTCAACCCCATTTTGTGTACCATACATAACATCTATTTCTGGGGTAAAGATTAATTTGTCGTTTTCGTTGAATAATTCATAAAAATAGTATGTCACTGAATTCATAAATGTCATGGTAAAATCCTTTGCCTCAATGTAAGTATATCCAGAATTGTCTACTAAAACATATTTGTTCCCTTTTTTAGCAAAAACGGTATCGATTGTGTGGTATTGAACTGTTTTTTTACCGGTTGTATAGTCTAAACTTAATCCTGTATAAATATCGTGCCCCCAGTCAAAACCTGCATACGCATTGAAGTCATTGTTGACAACAGCATTTAAACGATCAACCTCTTTACTAAAGATAAAACGTGTATAAGAAAGCGTGAAATTCCAACGATCTCCGAGGTAAAAGTTTTTACCAATTTTTAAATCTAACTCATCAAATAATTTATTTGTGGTGTTTGAGTGAACTAAAGACATTTGATAAAAGAAGTCTTTGGAAGAAGTATATTTGAGTGTAGGAGTTAAAATTGGAATTGGAATAGAATCTCGTTTTCCAAGTAAAGTATTTGCGCTAGAATAATTTAGTGAGGCTCTAAAACGTCTATAAACTGGTTCATTTTCAATGGTTTCTTCATTAACAATAGTATCTCCAATATGACTCGTATTCCCTAAATTTTGCGCGTTAAACTTTTGTGTAATACCTGTAAGTAAAAAAGTAAAAAAAATAAGGAGCCTCATTGGAGATATAGGTTTAATAGACGAAAAGATTTATTTGCATAATTCTTTGATATAGCCTTCCGCTTCTACATCCCCTAAATCTTTTGCATTTAAGAAATCAGCGCAGGCATCCTCTAGAAAACCTAAGTTATATTCTGTTATAGCACGATTAAAATAATAGTCACTATATGAATTATTTAATTGAATTGCACGATCATAATTTAAAAGTGCTTTCTCAAAATTTTCCATGGAAAAATAAGCATTTCCTATTTCAAAATAAGCTTCATGTAACGAAGAATTAGATCTCAAAGCCAATTCATAATCTGCAATTGCTTCATTATAATTTGCTAATTTGTAAGCACAATTTCCACGTAAAAAAAACGTATAAGTGTTGTATGGATCTAATAAAATGACTTTAGAATAATCTTTATAAGCATCCATATATGCTTTCAATTGATAATTACAACTTGCACGATTGAAATAGGCATCACTGTAATTGGCATTGTAAGCAATCGCTTGCGAAAAATTCTCAGCCGCCTTAGTGAAATTAAGTATATCTAAATATGCATTTCCTAGATAATAATTTAAATCTGCATTTTCAGGGGTTTGCTTAGCACAACGCTCAAACACATCAATTGCCTCTTGAAATTTCTTTTCACTAGATAATTTCAGACCTCGTTCTATGGTTGAAATTGTATCTTGTGCCAAAATAAAATTACCAGCAACTAAAAAGTATGCTAGTAATAAATATAGAACACTAACTTGTTGAATCTTCATAAATTCAGTTTATCAATTTTATCACTTGTTATCACGACGCTCTTTACGCTTTTGTAATATTTCTTCACGTTTCTCTTGTCTTTTTTCTTGACGTATCACGTTGTAACGATCTTTTTTTAAATCTTGCTTTGACGGACGTTCTCCGTTTTTTCTATCTAAATGAGGGCGTTGATGTCTTTCTAAAGTTGGTTTATGTGTATTTTCTCTTTTATCATCACGTTTTAAATCAATGCGCTCCAATTTATGCTCATTCGTTTTACGATGAATTTCATGAACTGCATTACTCGTTCGAATTTCTAATTTTGGTTTTTTTTCACCTTGCTCACCTTGCGCAAATGAATAAGCAGAAAAAAATATCGTGGTAAGAAATACTAAATTTTTCATAATTTATGGTATTGTTTAATAGTTCTATGACTAAACCAACTTCAAAAAGTTTAATAAAACTAATAATATTTTTCAGAATCTTTCGGATCGACGTATTAGTTTGTTTAATTTTGTTGGTATGATACTATATAATGTTACCGTGAGCATCGACCCACAGATCGAACAAGAGTGGTTGGCTTGGATGCGCGCTTCGCATATTCCTGAAGTTTTGCAAAGCGGCTGTTTTCTCGAAAGCAAAATTTCACGCATTCATGGAGAAGAAGAAGGTGGGATAACTTATTCCATTTTGTATACGAGTCCTTCCCAGGAGAAATACGATGAGTACCAACGGGATCATGCACCACGATTACAAAAAGACCATACCGAAAAATACCAGGGCAAGTTTGCAGCATTTAGAACGATATTAACTGTTGTAGAACACTTTACAGTTTAATGTCAGTTAAAGCAAAAAAACATTTAGGTCAGCACTTTTTGGTGGACAAAAATGTAAGTAAACGTATCGCGCAACAATTTGGAGGATTCAACAATTGTCGAAAAGTACTAGAAATAGGTCCTGGTATGGGTGCATTAACAGTATTTTTACTGGAGGAAGAAAAAAATGATGTCTGGGCAATGGATGTGGATCGCGACTCAATTGCATATTTACACGAACATTATCCCCAACTTAAAGATAAAATTATCGAAGCAGATTTTTTAAAAACGAATCTAGCGACCTTTTTCGGAAATGAACCATTTGCAGTAGTAGGAAACTTTCCGTACAACATTTCATCCCAAATCCTATTTCGTTGTTTAGAATATCGAAACCAAATCCCAGAAATTATGGGAATGTTTCAAAAAGAAGTTGCAGAACGTGTAGCCGTGAAACCAGGGACAAAAACCTATGGAATCATTAGTGTTTTGTTGCAAACTTTTTATGATATCACTTATTGCTTTACGGTAGATGAACATGTATTTAATCCACCACCAAAAGTAAAATCAGGAGTAATACGTTTAACGCGAAATACCCGAGATAAACTTCCTTGCGACGAAAAATTCTTCATTCAAGTCGTAAAAGCGTGTTTCAATCAACGTAGAAAAATGATCCGGAATTCAATCAAACCTTTTTTATATGAAAAGGAGGTAGAGCATCGTTTTTTAACTACTAGACCAGAACAATTATCTGTAGATGATTTTATTGAATTAACCGTTTTCTTAGAAGGGTTAAAACCGGTTCAATAATTCCTTTTCGATTGTAGGTGCAAAATTTTGATGCTCCAACTGATGGACTTTTGCTTGAATAGTTTCTACTGTATCGTTTTCAATTATTGCTACCTTATATTGCGCGATAATTCTACCTGTATCAAATTCCTCGGATACATAATGGATTGTGATGCCTGTTTCTTTTTCTTTTGCAGCATAAACTGCTGTATGAACATACATTCCATACATCCCAGCGCCACCATATTTAGGCAATAAGGATGGATGAATATTGATTATTTTTTCTGGATACGCAGCAATAAGTGTGTCTGGTATTTTTCGTAAGAATCCAGCTAAAATAATATACTGAATATCTTGCTCTTTACACAAGCGAACCAAAAAAGAAGGATTTTCAATTTCCGAATTAGTACATACAACTACAGATACACCCATTGCTTTTGCGCTTGATACGATTGGCGCATTTTCTTTATTGGATAACACAAAAACAATATCAACCAATGTTGATTTTGCAAAGTATTGAATTATTTTCTCAGCATTTGAACCAGTTCCGGAAGCAAAAAGTGCAATTTTAATCGGTTTCATAAAACAAAGTTAATTTCAATTTTTTAGGCAACATGTAAAAACAGACATATCTTTCTCAAAAAGAAAAAACAAAATCATTTAAAACATTGATTATTAGTGTTTTATTTCAAATAAATAATTCTTTAGTAGAATTAAATACGTAATAATTTTGTTTTTTACTCCATATATTCTTTCTTTGCAAGCTGAATTAATCATTAAATTAAAAAAGATGTCTGAAATCAAATCAAAAGTAATATCCATTATCGTAGATAAATTGGGTGTTGAAGAAAGCGAAGTAACAAACGAAGCAAGCTTCACAAACGATCTAGGTGCTGATTCACTAGATACAGTAGAATTGATTATGGAATTTGAAAAAGAATTTAACATCGCTATTCCAGATGATCAAGCTGAAACTATTCAAACTGTAGGTGACGCTGTTTCTTACATCGAGAAAAACGTAAACTAATAGAAACGTATTAACAAACAAAAGACATTCTGTATGGAATTAAAGAGAGTTGTTGTAACAGGTTTAGGTGCTCTTACCCCAATTGGTAACACAGTTACAGAATATTGGGATGCTTTATTAGCAGGTAAAAGTGGGGCAGCAATTATTCAGCAGTTCGATGCGTCTTTGTTTAAAACACAATTTGCGTGTGAAGTAAAAAACTTTAATGTGGAAGATTTTATCGACCGAAAAGAAGCACGTAAAATGGATCAATTTGCTCAGTATGCTATGGTTTCAGCTTCTGAAGCTGTAGCAGACTCGGGCTTAATGGATGCAAATCCAAACTTGGATAAAATTGGGGTAGTCTGGGGTTCTGGTATTGGAGGTTTGAAAACGTTTCAAGATGAAGCGGAAAATTTCTTCAGTGGCGATGGTACTCCTAAATTCAATCCTTTCTTTATTCCTAAAATGATCTCGGACATTGCTGCCGGATTAATTTCTATCAAGTATGGTTTCCGTGGACCTAACTACGTAACTGTTTCTGCTTGTGCTTCTGCGAGTAACGCGATTATCGATGCATTCAATTTAATTCGTTTAGGTAAAGCACACGCAATTGTAACTGGTGGATCTGAAGCAGGCGTAAACCAAATGGGAATGGGTGGTTTCAATGGTTTAAAAGCATTGTCTACACGTAACGATTCTCCGGAAACTGCTTCTCGTCCTTTTGATGCAGAGCGTGATGGTTTTGTATTGGGTGAAGGAGCTGGGGCTATCATTTTAGAAGAATACGAGCACGCTGTAAAAAGAGGTGCTAAAATTTATGCGGAAATTGCAGGAGGCGGACTTTCTGCAGATGCATACCACATGACTGCACCACACCCAGAAGGAAAAGGCGCACGTAATGTAATGATCTCTGCCTTGGAAGATGCTGAAATGCAACCAGAAGAAGTAGATTACATCAATGTGCATGGAACTTCTACACCTTTAGGAGATATTGCTGAAACAAAAGCAATTACACATGTGTTTGGAGAACATGCATACAACTTAAATATTAGCTCTACGAAATCTATGACCGGCCACTTGTTGGGTGCTGCTGGTGCGATTGAGGCGATTGCTTGTATTTTAGCTGTAAAAAATGACATTGTTCCTCCAACGATCAATCACTTTACGGACGATCCTGAATTAGATAACAAATTGAACTTTACATTTCATACAGCACAAAAAAGAACGGTGAATGTGGCATTATCCAACACATTTGGATTTGGTGGACACAATACCTCTGTGATTGTAAAAAAATTCAAAGGATAAATCTTTGTTTCGCAAACTTTTTATAAGTTCTCAAAAACGTACGGAAGACGAGTTGCGTTTAACGCGATTCATGATTAAACAATTTGGTTATAGACCGAAAGATATTTCCTATTTCAAAATTGCTGTTACCCATAAATCTATTTTAAACAAGGGGCAATATTTAGAATCGAATGAACGATTAGAATTTTTAGGAGATTCGATCTTAGGTTCGGTAATTGCAGAATGGCTTTATGCTAAATTTCCAAAAGAAGACGAGGGCTATCTTACACAATTAAAATCAAAAATTGTAAGTCGGAAAATCCTTTCTGAAATCGCAGAAAAATTAAATGTTCGATCAGTAATAAATTATCACGAAGGTCGCTCTATGAATATTGCAACCATTGAAGGAAATTGTTTGGAAGCATTATTTGGAGCGATGTATCTGGATGGTGGATTTGAGGCTGTTAAAAAAAGCATTACACAATATCTTTTCGGGAAATATGTAGATGTAAAAAAATTATTGGCGGAAGAAATTGACTTTAAATCCAAACTATTAATTTTAACGCAACGCAACCGATGGGAACTAGACTTTAGAATACGCCAAGATTCTCAAAGTTCCAACCAACATCTATATGAAATTGAGGTTTTTATAAATGATGTAAAATATGGAGATGGAACAGCCAGTTCCAAAAAAGAAGCAGAACAAATTGCATCCAAAGCATCCCTTTCATTATTAAACGAAATTTAAATTCGTTTATTTTCACCTAAAAATAGGTGTTATTTTCTATAAAATAAAAAATACATTTCCCAAGAAAACTTTCGTTTATACGCTACATTCCATGTAGAAGTTAACAATTTACTAATAGTGTTTCTCGTTTAAAAATTGTACATTCGTTTATTAGAATGACAAAGAAAAAGAAACATACGTTAGAATTTGATGTCGATTATGATTACGATATGATTGGTATTTCGTCTCCAAATAATGATTATCGAATTGTGTGGGCCATGAATGAGTTATTAAACATCCAATTAGAAAAAGGTAATGAAGATTTCATCATTGTTAACTCTAAAGGAGAAAAGAAATCAGAACATCCTTTTTATCAGTTTTCAGATGAAGAGAATTATTTAGAAATGTTTTTCATCAAGAATAAATTTGAAGCAAAATATCTAATTCCTGAAAATAAACAAATCGATTATTTTTTCTTTTTGGTACATAATAATTTTTATAAAATTCCAGATCTAATAAACAAATTAAAAACGATTCCGACAATCCATGGGGCCTATTCATTTGACCCTACCAATTAACCTTCCACCGAATTTATAATATTTGAATAATGAAAAAAACAAAAA
>Ga0114962_10002151_pt1 | contig 16661 bp, 15 predicted proteins | sample C_130820_MF_Meta_FD_87017 | JGI IMG/M metagenome (GOLD analysis project Ga0114962, IMG submission 87017) | Freshwater microbial communities from Lake Croche, Canada to study carbon cycling - C_130820_MF_MetaG | ecosystem: Environmental > Aquatic > Freshwater > Lake | place: Lake Croche, Canada...
ATCTCAGGTCTTTTAAATAAAAACTTCTTTTGCAACAGATACAATACAGACAATACCTTGAACCTTTTAAGAGCTCAATCTTCTTGGGGAGTAAGAAGCTATCCGACTTATATTTTCTTTACTGAAGACGGAAAAATCATTTCCAAAGAAGAAGGATACAAATCCCAAGCACAAACCTTAGAAATGGTGCAAAACGCCATCAATAAAGTACAAGAACTGAACGCGACAAAAGGAACCGTAGCAAATAAATAAATCATAAAAATTCATATTGGTGAGTGCTGATGCACATTCTCTTAAACTCTAAATCTAAAGTTTGTTTTGAGTCCCGATAGTGTAAAATTATCGGGATTTTTGTAATTCTCTTTTCTCTACACAGCCAATGATTTTAACTGTGTCCTAATAAACAAATTCAATCCTTACTCCAAATCCATTCCACTTCACTCGCACCGACCTCCAATCCATCAATTAAAGGTCTCAACTTTTTAATCGATATTTGGCATTTGGTCACTAAAGGATATTGGTCTAAAACCTTGCTTTGAATCAAAGCACACAATTTTTCTAAAAGGTGAACGTCAGGATTGTTTTGTAAAACGGATTGGGCTGTTTTGGCTAGGAAACCATAATCCAAAGTTTGAGACAGTTCATCAGACTCCGAGGAGGACTGAATGGGATACCAAACTTGGAAATTCACCACAAACGTTCGTCCGATTAAATGTTCTACAGGATGAACACCAATATGGGCAAAGACTTTAAAATCTTGGATACTTACTTTACCTATCACCATACGGATTTTTACATAAGATTCAACAAAAGTAGAACCCTTAAGGCTTAATTTTGTTGAGTTAAGTATCTAAAGTAAAAATGAGTACAGAGATAAATCCAAGCCAAGTGCATGTGTCCAATTTTGTGGACACCTATGAAGGTCATGACTACTACCTAATGGATGAACTTTTAACTGAAGAGCATAAATTAATCAGACAAACGGTCCGTGACTGGGTAAAGAAAAGTGTAACCCCTATCATAGAGGACTACGCCCAAAGAGCAGCATTCCCTCAACATCTTGTAAAGGAAATGGGTGATTTAGGAATTTTTGGTCCTACTGTATCTACTAAATATGGTGGAATGGGAGCTGATTATATATCCTACGGATTGATGATGCAGGAGGTAGAAAGAGCTGATAGCGGAATTAGATCAACAGCTTCCGTGCAAGGTTCTTTGGTGATGTATCCTATATATGCCTTCGGAAGTGAGGAACAAAAAATGAAATTCCTTCCAAAATTAGCATCAGGTGAATGGTTGGGTTGCTTTGGACTAACAGAAGCCAATGCGGGGTCTAATCCTTCTGGGATGACAACAAATTTTAAAGAAGATGGAGACCATGTAATATTAAATGGTTCTAAAATGTGGATATCCAACTCTCCATTTAGCCAATGTGCTGTCGTTTGGGCTAAGGATGAAGCTGGAATCATCAAAGGAATCATTGTAGAAAGAGGAATGGAAGGATTCACTACACCAGAAATTCATGGAAAGTGGTCATTAAGAGCTTCCTCTACAGGGGAATTGGTATTCGATAACGTTAGAGTTCCTAAAACAAATATATTACCTGGAGTTCAAGGACTAAAAGGGCCATTATCTTGTTTGAATAATGCCAGATACGGCATCGCTTGGGGAGCAATTGGTACAGCATTGGATTGTTATGATGTTGCCCTAAAATATGCAAAGGAAAGAATTCAATTTGACAGACCCATTGCAGGATTTCAACTAACACAGAAAAAATTAGCGGAAATGATAACTGAAATCACTAAAGCTCAATTACTGACTTGGAGGTTAGGGGTGCTAAAAAATGAAAACAGAGCAACTCCTGCACAAATTTCCATGGCAAAAAGGAACAATGTGGATATGGCACTTAAAATTGCGAGGGAAGCCCGTCAAATTTTAGGTGGAATGGGAATCACAGGGGACTATCCTATAATGCGTCACATGATGAATCTAGAATCTGTAGTGACTTATGAAGGAACCCATGACGTCCATTTATTGATTACAGGTATGGACATTACGGGCATCAATGCTTTTGCTAATTATGAAGGAAGTCATTAATACCTCCTTTTTATTAAATAATAAAAAAGCCGTTACATATATATTAACGGCTTTTTTTTGGATGCTATGCACTTCCATTTATGGCAAATCAAGCAAATCGGAAGTAGTTATTTTGCTTTCAGAGTCTAAAGGGAATTACCATTATAATTTAAGGAATGACATTTTTGAATATTTTAAAAACAAACTAGATTCAGATAAATTAATCGTTTTTGATGGTCCTTTAAAAAAGAGAAAACTACAGAAAGAAGAGGTAAACTCCTTAAAATACCTGATTCATCAAGGAAATGTAGGCTATGATATTTTGTTTTATGAAGATTGGATATCCATAAAAAATAATAAATTCAAATCAATTTTAAAAGGGATTGCCATCAATTATGAATATTATCAGGATAGTCAATTGGTTAAAAGTTCTCTTTTCTTTGATGCAAAAGCTAAGGATTTTAAATCCAATGTAGTGCATGTAGACAGATGCGGATATGCAAATAACAAACTATTTGACGTTATAAATGGTCATATATATGAATATGATGTGGCTGTCTTTAATAATAAATTAATTGAAGATTATAATATTTCTGTTAAAATTAAAAAGGAGCATCCATTTTTTATTCCAAGGTTAACTCAAAAAATTAAGTTTATCGTATTGCAATCTGATATTTTGGCCACCTCTAAATCAGTCAACAACAAAAAAATTATTCAAGGCTTGGAAGCCTATTTTTCAATACCTAAAAACACTTTAACATATCCCTTATTAAAGGATGCAAATAAGTTAAAAATTAAGAACTTTAAAGTAGGATTTGATTATTTTTATAATGAATCAGGGCAATTAACTGATTCAGTTTTTAAAAAATTTTATATTGAATTTTTTGGCTACAGACAAGATTTAAAAACAAAAGAAGAGGTATTAAATAATGTTAAAGTTGAAGGTAAATCCTTATTAGAGCTGATAAAACAACAAGATTTTGGCTTCACAATTATTCAAGTTAATGATGATTTAATAAATGAGAATAATCCTAAAATAAGTCTTCCATCTATTTTAAAGGATTGTAAATAATCCTAGTCTTCTTGACCTCTTGCAATTTGTCTTTTCCCTTCCTTCTCTTTTAAAGATGCCCGCTTATCATAGGATTTCTTTCCTTTTGCCAAGGAAATCTGCAGTTTAGCAAATCCAGTTTCGGAGAAGAATATTTTAACTGGGATAATGGTCAAACCTTTTTCCTTTACTTTAGTCAATAATTTTTTAAGCTCCTTTTTCTGGAGGAGTAGTTTTCTTGGAGCTTTTGGATCATGATTATAATGAGTTCCAAATTTATATTCAGCAATATGTAAGTTTCTGACGTACAATTCTGTCCCTACAAAAACGCAATAAGCATCTGCCATAGATACTTTTCCTGCCCTTACGGATTTTACCTCAGTTCCGGTCAACATAATACCAGCCTCATAAACATCAATTAATTGATATTCAAACTCTGCCCTTCTATTTTTTAGACTGAATCCTTCTTGAATATTTTGAGGAGTATTATTGCTCATTTTTAATTGCCTGAAATAACTGATTAATTTTCTCCTTCTTAATTATTTTTTGACCTGTAATCCCCTCAGCGATTAATCTGTCATTAACTTTAACAATGTAGGAACAAATCAATTCATTTTTAGTTAAAGAATCAATTTTTGCGGTAATAATAACCTTACTTCCCAATAAAGCAGGTGAATGATGGTTAATCGTCAATTGTGTCCCTATACCCTCTTCATCTTCCTCCATGAGTTGGAGGACAAATTGTCTGCACGTCCATTCGGCATCTCTTCCTAATGCAAAAGTTGCATAAACCGGATGAACATTTTGACCATCAAAACTGGCACAATCATTCTTACCAATATCAAAAGATAAAGATAACTGCTGGTCTATGGAACTGAATTCTTTCAATTTAAATCTCCTAAAAACGACTTACAAAGGTACAATGGTAATATCGATTTGTAGATAGTGGTTTAGGTAGTAATATGAAATTCAAAATTGTATCACTTTTTAGAAGTAAATTTGTATATTAATTAGGTAAGTACTACAAAAAGGTATTCCTAACTATATTTATTAAATGGAATTTATACGTAATTTTTGCATAATAGCACATATTGACCACGGAAAAAGTACGTTAGCAGATAGGCTTTTACAAACAACTGCTACCATCACCGAGCGTGAAATGCAGAATCAGGTTTTGGATGATATGGACTTAGAACGTGAGCGTGGAATCACGATTAAAAGTCATGCCATACAAATGGATTATTTTTACAAAGGTCAAAAATATGCCCTTAATTTGATTGATACTCCTGGTCATGTCGATTTTAGTTACGAGGTTTCTCGTGCTATTGCTGCCTGTGAGGGTGCTTTATTGGTAGTTGATGCTGCACAAGGAATCGAGGCTCAAACCATTTCCAACCTTTTCCTTGCTATGGAACAAGACTTGGAAATTATCCCTGTTCTTAATAAGATCGACCTTCCCTCTGCAATGATAGAGGAAGTATCCGATCAAATCATAGACTTAATTGGTTGTAAAAGAGAAGATATCCTTTTAGCTTCAGGAAAAACCGGCTTAGGTGTAGATAAAATTTTAGAGGAAATAGTTGAAAGAATTCCCGCTCCAAAAGGAAATCCAGACGCTCCGCTACAAGCCTTAATATTTGATTCTGTATTCAATTCATATAGAGGAATTATAGCCTATTATAGAATCCTGAATGGAAGAATCAATAAAGGCGATATTGTCAAGTTTGTTGCCACAGGAAAGGATTATTTGGCAGATGAGATTGGCATTTTAAGACTTGAAAAACAACCTATGCAGACTGTATCTGCTGGGGATGTTGGATATATTATTTCTGGTATTAAATCTGCCAAAGAAGTTAAAGTAGGCGATACCATTACCCTAAGAGATAATCCTACTCAGGAGCCTATTACAGGTTTTGAAAACGTAAAACCAATGGTATTTGCTGGAATTTATCCTGTAGATACAGAGGATTACGAGGAACTTAGAGAGTCAATGGACAAACTTCAATTAAATGATGCAAGTTTGGTGTATGAACCTGAAACCTCAGCTGCATTAGGATTTGGATTCCGTTGTGGGTTTTTAGGAATGCTCCACATGGAAATCATTCAAGAAAGGTTGGAACGTGAATTCAATATGACTGTATTAACCACGGTTCCTAACGTGTCTTATCATATTACAACCACTAGGGAGGAAAAAATAATTGTCAATAATCCTTCTGATTTACCCGATCCATCCCATATTGACGTTATGGAAGAACCTTATGTTCAAGCAGAAATCATTACAAAATCTGATTACGTTGGGTCCATTATGAAGTTGTGCTTGGAACGTAGAGGTATACTATTAAATCAAATTTATTTAACTACCACTAGGGTTGAGTTAAAATTTGAACTTCCTTTAGGGGAAATCGTCTTCGACTTCTTTGATAAATTGAAATCCATTTCTAAAGGATATGCCTCATTTGATTATCATCCAATAGAATATAGAGCGTCCCATTTGGTTAAGTTAGACATCAAACTTAATGGAGAAGGGGTAGATGCATTATCCGCAATTATCCATAGAGATAAGGCCTACGATTGGGGTAAAAAAATCTGTGAAAAGTTAAAGGAATTGCTTCCACGTCAGCAGTTTGAAATTGCTATTCAAGCAGCCATAGGAGCAAAAGTAATCGCTAGAGAAACCATTAAAGCCTTAAGAAAAGATGTAACGGCCAAATGTTATGGAGGGGACATCAGTAGAAAACGTAAACTCTTGGAAAAACAAAAAAAGGGTAAAAAACGTATGAAACAAGTAGGGAACGTCGAGATCCCGCAAAGCGCATTTATGGCTGTATTAAAAATAGATTAAAATAAATAAAATAATTATTCCTTGACCAATCACAAGGAAAAAAGTAAATAATGATTAAATATTCGATTGGATGCCACAATCCTAACCTGCATTACATTCAAGTAAGTGCAGAATTTATGGATTTTAATAATAAAAATACAGTACAAATTCAGCTACCTTCTTGGAGGCCAGGACGGTACGAGTTACAAAACTATGTGCAAAATGTACGATCCTTTATAGTAAAAGGATTAGACGGACAAGTTTTAGAAGCCAATAAAATCACTAAGGACTGTTGGGAAGTTATTTTAAATGGGCACAATCATATAATAGTTAGTTATGAATATTATGCGCAACAATTAGATGCAGGAGCAAGTTATGTGGACGATAGTCAATGGTACATTAATCCTTGTAATTGTTTGGTTTATATACAGGATAAAATAAATCAACCTTGTCAAATTAAATTAATTGATTTACCTGCTGGATTTATTATTGCCTCTAACCTCAAATTTAATACAGATAATATAGCAGACTGTACTGATTTTCATCATATTGCAGACTCGCCATTTATTGCGTCACCTTTATTATTAAATGAAAATTATAAAGTAGGCGATTACACTTTCCATATATGGATGAAAGGGGTTGCTCGTCCTGATTGGCATAAATTAAAGGCGAATTTTGAAAAATTCACTCAAGCTCAAATTGAAATGTTTGGTGACTTTCCAGTCCCAGAATATCACTTTTTAATTGAATTTTCCAACACTAAGGCGCATCACGGAGTAGAACATTTAGCAAATACTGTATTATGGTTTGGACCAGGCTATAAATTAAATGAGCCCATCATTTATAAGGAATTTTTAGGTCTTGCTTGTCACGAGTTGTTTCATTCTTGGAACATTAAATCTATTAGGCCAATTGAAATGATGCCCTATGATTATAGCAAAGAAAATTATTCCAATTTAGGATATGTGGCAGAAGGTGTCACTACTTACTATGGAGATTACATGTTGTTTAGATCAGGAGTCATCAATTTTGAATCCTATGCTGAAGATTTAAGAGACAATTTTAATAAACACTTCCACACTAAAGGACGTGAGGTAATGACCTTAGCTCAATCGTCCTTTGACACTTGGCTGGATGGCTATAAACCTGGCGTTCCTGACCGTAAGGTGAGTATGTATGTAAAAGGAATGATCGTCGCTTTTATGTTGGATGTGAGCATAAGGAGGGATACCGCAAATATGTTCAGTTTAGATACTGTTATGCAAAAACTTTACACTGATTTTGCAAAAAAACACATCGGATATAGTGAACAAGACTATTTGAATGTTATCAATCAAATTACTTCCCAAGATTATACTTCGTTTTTTAATGAATTTATTTGGGGATTGACTCCGTTGGAAGAACCGCTACAAGAGGCACTTAATTATGTTGGTCTAACTCTATCCATACAACCAGCAAAAAAAGCGATGGAACGTATTTTTGGAATCAAGCCAAAGGATGAAAACGGACAAAAGGTAATCATAGGGCAAGTTTATCCAAATAGTCCTGCGGATATGGCGGGATTGAGCGTAGGGGATGAAATTTTAAGTGTCGGTCAATTAGACATTGATCCTAATTCCATAGAGGAAATCTTTGATTTTTACTCTAATGAGTCAATAGACATTGTATTTAGTAGAATGAAAAGAACTATTAAAACTAAGATGGTCAAAACAGACAATCTCTACTTTAATAACTATTTGGTGGTGAGAAATTTGAATGCCTCCCAAAATCAAAGAATAAATTTTGAGAATTGGTCAGGACAACATTTCCTACACAATATAGTAGAGAATATATAATCAAACAGCCTCTATTTTAGAGATTCGCTAAATAAGGATGCTTTTATTGGGCGGTTAAAAAATCTTTCTAAAATAATAAAATTTAATATTATTTTATTTTTATTTTTGCAATAAAAAACATCGTAACGGAATCTATGATTCCATGATAAATTATTACCACCGCTTACTTGAACTAATCCTAACAATCCAGGCTTGATTAGGGTTCTTTTTAACTGATATTGAGTTAACCTATCATTGTATTGAATAGGTAATGGACGTGGACCAAAAAAATTCATTTGCCCAAAAATGATATTTAAAAGTTGTGGCAATTCATCCAAATTGGTTTTTCTTAAAAAGAGTCCATACTTTGTAAGTCTTTCTAAATCATTGCTTAAACTTGGATGAATAGGTGGAGGGCCAAATAGAGTTTTAAATTTTATCATTTTAAAACTTGAATAGCTTTTTCCCCCTCTTAATTGAATAAAAAAGGGACTAGATTTAAAATAGAATAGCCCAAAAATCGATAATAAAAACAAAACCGGGCTTATTAAAATAAATATTATTAATGCTACTAATCGCGACAATTAAATATTATAAAAGGGATTTGTTTTTTATCCTTTCTTGATTGGCGGTACTAAATAACACGTTATTAAGTCCTTCTTTCAAGGCTTTAAAATGTCTTTCCCCATGGATATCTGTTCCAATAAAATCAACCATGTTTTTTTCTATCATCATTTCTGACATTTCTCTTGATTTAGGAGAATAATAAGCCGCCAATGAAAATAAATTTACTTGAAATAATACGCCCCTTTCATAAATTTCTTCAAACTTTTCAAAGTGGTCATAGAGATAGACATAACGTTCAGGATGCGCTAAAATAGGACGGTAACCTGCCATTTTGAGGTCAAAAATAGCCTTGTTCAGCAATGGAGAGGCATGCATATAATTGGTCTCTATCAATACATAGTTTTTGCCAAAGGACATTAGATTCTTTGATTTGATCAAGTCCAAAAACTGTTCATCTAAATAATATTCTGCAGCCGCTTCAATTTCTATGTCGATGTTTTCCTTTCTCAAGGCTTCTCTTACCAAATCCAATCCGGGCAAAATTGTTTCCCTAGAATTGCGGAAGCTATCAAACATAATATGAGGAGTGGTAATGATTTTCTTATATCCTTGAGCCATCAACTCCTTAATTACAAGAACTGAATGTTCAACTGTATCCACCCCATCATCAATTCCTGGAATCAAATGAGAGTGCATATCCACTTGCAGGAAGTTAAAGGCAGGTTCAAAAGGCACTACTTGACTTTTTGAACCAAATAATTTTGATAAAAAACTCATAAACTAGTACCAAATTAAGCAATAAGTACCCATATTTGTATGGTTGATTGAAACTTTATGCCTAAAAGTTATAAATATTTTACTATTTTCTTCATTATACACTTTCTGAGTCCGTTTATGGGGTTTGGGCAAACCTATCCTTGTGTGAACCCTGCTTATGTAACTCCAACGTGTGGATGTGACAAACGCGATTTTTACCCTGTTTGTGGATGTGACAATAAGACCTACAATAACAATTGTTCTGCCACCAATTGTGGCGGAGTCAGTACATACACTGATGGTCCTTGTGGGGAAATGGCAATGGTTCTATATCCAAGTATAATAAATGCAGATAATGACTTAAACATTAAGATTTCAGTTAAAAAATCTACAGGCGCATCAATTTATGTATTTGATATTTACGGTCAGTTGCATTATTTTAGATTAATCAATTACATTGATCAATATACTCCTTACCCAATTCAATTACAAGCCTCTTTATTTGACCGTCAAACTATTTACTACGTATTTATTAGGCTCACCGACGGATTTTATCAGTATAAAAAATTTGAGAAAATAGAATATTAAATACTTGTTTTAAATAACCTCATCGGGAATATTCTTAAAAATAATACTAAGCCTAAAATAGATCCAATACTATTGGCACAGGCATCAAAAATATCTGCTGACCGGCCTACAAATAAATATTTTTGAGCCACCTCTATCCCTATCCCGTATGCAATACCTATTAGACAAATGATTAATGCCGTTTTCAATGATCTCAATTTGTCATCATACTTAAAAATGGCTTGTGTCCATAGAAAGGTAAAAACGCAATAAACCAAAAAATGAGCCATTTTATCAAAACTGAGATAATCCATAAAATTCAACACAGGAAATGAATTGCCAGACAAACCACATAATACTGTTAAGAAAATAGTCCAAAGAAAAGGGAAAATAAAGAATCGCATTTTAAGTTCTATTTGTTACCAGTAATAATTATTTTTTTACTTACGGATTGATTATTCCCGTCAATATTGACCACATAAACCCCAGAAGAAAGGTTGGAAACATCTAAATAATTGATACCAGAAAAACTACACGATTGGGAAGTTATCTTTTTACCCGATGCATCAAATAATGTAATTATATAATTGGATTTAGTGCCAGCTAAAAGATTGGTTATTAGTATTTTGTTTGACTCCAAAACTATTGAAAAGCTATTTATTAAATCTGTCTTAGGAATATAATTAAATTTTGCAATCACATCATTCTCTAAATCTAATGCAATGCTATCAGGAGGTGAAACCGCTAATTCTAATACTTGATAGGGTTTATCAGCCACTAAAACATTTATATTAGATACCTTTCCGTTCAAGTAAACGGATATGGGTAAAGGAAAGGTAAAATAATTATTAGAATCAGAAGAACATTTCTGATTTATAGTTAGCAGTATTTTTCCGTTTTTGTATTCGTAAGAATAATTAATTATCGGAAATCCATCTTGATATACCCACTGTTTAAAAAATTTCCGTGTCAAATTACTGTCAACAGAATGAGTTGAAACAAAATCAATGAATTGTGATGTATTAGCTGTTTTAAACTTATATTTATCTGAGTATCCATTAATTATTTTATAAAAGGAATCCTCACCAACTAATATTTTAAACATTCCTATCATTACTCCAGGCTTGTGATAAGTTGTTCTGGCCTCAAAAAATGCGCCTACATTAGAGGTGTCTGACTTAAAAACTGTACCATAAGGATTTGACAATACAGAATTTTTACGTACTCTCTTCCACCATAAATAATCTGAATGTGCTGCCAAATATTGATAGGATAATCCTTCACAAAAAGTAGCGAATCCTTCGTTTAGCCAAATATCTGACCAGGAGGAACAAGTAACTTTATCACCAAACCACTGATGTCCTAGCTCATGGGCATTGATTAGAAAACTAAGATTGCGGATAAATGCCATAGTTTGATGCTCCATCCCACCATTAATATTCCATTCTGCATTGCCGTATTTTTCGTTTTCAAAAGGATATGAATCGAATTTGTCCATATACAATTCCATAATACTTTTATTATTTTTTCTATCATCCTGAAAATAGTTATAATCATGAGGATAAATATAATTTAAAATAGGGAGGGTAATTTTTGTTCTTTTGTTATAAGCGGAATCCACCCATTCCTTGTAATTACTAACTGCAAATCCAATTAAATAATAAGCAATAGGATATTGATGTATCCAATGGAAAGTGACTTTATTATTATTAACACTAGTATCCTTTAATAGCCCACAAGTAGCAACTTTGTTGCCTATTGGGACAGTAACAAAGGATTCGGTAGTATCTATTTTATCTTGTAATGATTCTTTACAAATCCACCAATTTTTAGCTTCATAAGGCTCTGATAAGGTTGCCACAATATTCCCAGAAGGATGACTTTCCGCTTTAAAACCTCGTGTTGATTTAGGGATTCCGTGATAATAAATAAAGAGTTTAATAGTTGAATTTTTATAGGCAGAAATATCCAATCCAAGTTCTGTGGTAGTTAACCTATTCAAAATGACTTTTTTATTAGATATAAAAGCTGAATCCACTTTTAAGGCAGTATCGGCATTTAATTTAATAAGGTTAGAAGACAAGGTTTGTATTTTCAACTCCTCATATCCTGAAATGAATTGTTTTAAAGGATCGAGGGATATATGGAAGGTGACTTTTATTAAGTCATAATTTAAAAGGGAATCGTTTTTCTTGTTAAGATGACGCTCAAAATTAAAATGGGTTTGGTAAGACTTTGCCTCTGACTCAAAGAGTTCAAAGGAGTTATCCTGACCTGTCATTTTTAGACTTAAAAATACGAGAATATTTAAAAAAATAATATTTAGCAATTTCCTTTTGAGTGTCAATTTTTTTCCAATCATGGTAATATACAAAGTTAATTCTTGAAGGCTCAAAATAGGTTAATACAATTAATCGAATTTTTCGGAAGGCAACACCAGATATGATTTTCTTGATTGAATGTTCTAAATACCTAGAAAAAATAAACTAAATCGGAACAAGATAATCCAATGAGTCCATTAAGTTATTTGGCATATTGGTCTAAGATGGCTTGGATATTAGCATTTTGTGTATTGTATTATTAATAGGAAGCCGATACTTTTAGCTACGTACCAAGGAGTCTTAACCAAAGTTTAATAGGTGGTTTTGCAACCTATAATTAATTTTGCTGTTAATCCAATTGAATCAAAAAACGGTATGCCTAAACAATTTAAGTGTTTGATTATTTTATGTTTATTAGCAATAAATGTAATCGGACAATCCAAATTTTCCATTAGTGGATATGTCAAGGATGGAAAATCCAATGAGGAGTTAATCGGTGCAAACATTTACATAAAATCGTTAAAAACGGGCGTAATTACCAATAAATACGGATTCTTTTCCATCTCAGTACCTACAGGACAGTACGAGTTGACTTGTTCATACATCGGTTTTAAAACACAAACCAAACTCATCGACCTAAAATCAAATACCACCATCAACTTTTTAATGGACGATATTGGATTGGAAACCAAGGAAATTGTGGTCACGGAAAAAAGGGCGGATGAAAACATCAGTGACATTAAAATGAGCAAGGAAAAGCTCTCCATTGAAACCATCAAAAAAATCCCTGCCATTTTTGGAGAAGTGGACATCCTTAAAACTTTACAATTGATCCCTGGAATCCAATCTGCCGGAGAAGGCACCACAGGATTTTTTGTAAGAGGAGGTTCCTCCGACCAAAACTTGATACTTTTAGATGAAGCACCTATTTATAATGCCTCTCACTTTTTAGGATTCTTTTCGGTCTTTAACTCTGATGCCATTAAGGATATGGAAATCTACAAAGGAGGTATCCCTGCTCAATATGGAGGAAGACTTTCTTCCCTATTAGATATTAGGATGCGAGACGGAAACCAAAAGAAGTTTAAGGTCACTGGAGGATTGGGTTTAATATCCAGTCGATTAACTTTAGAAGGTCCCATTGTAAAGGATAAAAGCTCCTTTATGATATCTGCACGTAGAACCTACGCCGATTTGTTCTTAAAATTGAGTAGTGACCCTGCAATCAATAACAATTCCCTCTATTTTTATGACCTCAATGCAAAAGCTAACTACACCTTAAATGATAAAAACCGATTATTTGTCAGTGCCTATCATGGAAATGATGTCTTCAAATTCGGGTCTGTATTTGGACTGAATTGGGGAAACACCACGGGTAGCTTAAGATGGAATCACATCATATCAGATAAAATATTTGTCAATACGACTGCCGTTTATTCCAACTATGACTATGCATTCAGCATTGCTGGAGGGGCAGCGCAGTCTTTTAAATGGACATCACAATTAAAGGAAATCAGCTTAAAACAAGATTATACCTATTATCTGAACAATAAAAACGAAGTCAAATTTGGAGCCACTGCCTCTTGGCACAGCTTCACCCCAGGCGATATTACTCCAGAAGGAAGCAGTTCCTTAATAAAACCGTTCCGGACAGATAAAAATTATGCACTTTCTGAGGCTTTATATGTATCCGACAAAATCAATTTCAATGGACGCTGGGCAATGGAAGCAGGATTAAGGGTTTCCTTTTTCCAAAACGTAGGAGCGGGCAAAAGTTATATTTACCAAGACGGAAAGCCTAAGACTGAAAACACCATTATAGACACAGTCTTCTACAAACAAGGACAGATTTATAACAAATACTACGGATTAGAGCCTAGAGCCTCCATTAAATATCAATTAAATGATGTGAGCAGTCTAAAAGCATCCTATAACAGGATATTCCAATATTTGCATTTAGCCTCCCTTTCTACTTCCGCGTTACCAACCGATTTATGGATAGCCTCTAACAAATACATTCAACCCCAAAAAGCCGACCAAGTAGCCATTGGATATTTCCGCAACTTCCTTAACAACTTAGTGGAAACCAGTGTAGAAGTTTACTACAAAAAGATGTACAATCAAATCGACTTCAGAGACGGTGCTACCTTACTATTGAATCCTCATTTAGAAACGGAGCTTTACGCGGGAACAGCTAAAAGTTATGGAGTAGAACTATCCGTTAAAAAAACAGTAGGGAAGTTCAGCGGATGGCTAGCCTATACCCTATCCAAAACGGACAGAACCATTCCAGGAATCAATTACGGAAACACCTATCCTGCAAAATATGACAGACGCCACAACCTAGTATTGGTCGCCTCCTATGATTTGAATCCTAGATGGACTTTTTCTGCAAACTTTACTTATGCAACAGGAAATGCCGTTTCCTTTCCAGTAGCCAGATATACTTACAGCAGTCAAGTAGTTCCTTTATATACCGATAGAAACGGATACCGTATGCCTGCATATCACAGAATGGACCTTGCAGCAACCCTAAACGGAAAAAAGAAACCCAATAGAAAATGGGAATCCAGTTGGAATTTTTCCATTTATAACGTCTATGCACGTCAAAATCCATTCTCCATAAGGTTTGCACAAAAAGAAAAGGTCATCGACAGTCAAGGAAATACCGTCAGAACAGGAGAGACTGAAGCCTTAATGGTCTATTTATTTTCTATTATTCCATCCGCCACCTATAACTTTAAATTCTAATAAAAAATGAAAAATAATATAATTAAAAAATCATTTTATTTATTAATCGGAATTATTTCTTTAATTAATTATTCCTGTCAAAAAGTAATTGATGTGGATTTAAATAAAACCGATCCAAAACCTGTTTTTGAATTTATTCTGACCAATGATTCCACCAAACAGGATACCTGTTTTATTACCCAAACCACCAGCTATTTTAACTCCCAAAAACCGACGCCAATCCAAGGAGCAAAAGTCATAGTTAAAAAAGATGATGGAACACAGGAAACACTAAAAGAAGTGTTCCCAGGTAAATACATCACTCAATTTTTAGTTAGGAGGGAAATGCATTCCTATTCTATGGAAGCCACGCTCCCAAATGGACAAAAATATAATTCTACCGCTTCCTATTTATATCCTGTACAAGACATTGATAGTTTAAAGGCCAAATACGAGAAGGCAAACGGATTCTTTGAAGCAGGATATTACATCTATTTCTACGGAAAAGACAACGGAAAACAAAGAAACTTTTACAGATTCGACCTATGGCAAAACGACACCATGGTTACCCGTGACGCGGATAAATGGCTCATAGGAGATGATAAATTTTTATCCAACTCCGGATATTTTTCTGGATTAAGAGCTCCTTTTGCCTTTAGGAAAGGGGATTCCGTTTTTTGTCAATTGAGTTCCATGCCTCAGGAAGAATACGATTATTTAATGCAATTACAAGCACAACTCAACTCCGATGGAGGTGTATTCTCCCCTCCTCCAGCCAATCCCAAAACCAACATCTCCAATGGAGGCCTAGGCTTCTTTGCCGCCAATGGCATCAGAAGTAAAGGAGTCCGGATTAAGTAGGTTGAGATATAAACCTCAAAGCGCCGTAGGTGCGACCTGTTGGTAGTAAAATTCTGTTATAAATTCGTAGGGGCGGTTCGCAGCGCCGAACCGCCCAATTGTAGAGACGTACGACCCGTACGTCTCCATTCGATCGACCTATTGCAAGAATAGCAAGTTTTATCAACTGAATGTCCTGTAAACATTTACGGATAATCCCGTCAGAACTATATGTTACAAAGTCATAGGTTTATTATTTTAGGTAATTTTAAGAAATTAATCATTAGTTGCCTAGCTGCCTTAATAGCTTTATCTTGCAATGCCCAAAAAACTAAGACCTTAATAGCCTTCTCTGATAGTTCCTCTGGACAAGTATTATGGGGATTCAAAACCAAGGATGGTATTGTTAAAATAAAACCAAAATATAATTGGACGGATAGCAAATTTTTAAAATACGGTGCATTTGTTATGAGTAAAGAGGCTTCATTTATTGCCATTAACCAAGACGATAGTGTTATTTTGATTCCATATATATTTGACAATGGACCCGATTATTTAAGTGAAGGGCTATTCCGATTTATAGAAAATGGCAAAATCGGTTTTGCAAACAAACAATTCAAAAAGATTATTCCTGCTAAATTTGATTTTGTATATCCATTTGAGAACGGATACGCTATTTTTAATGCCGGAGGTAAAAAAGCAAAGTTTGATGAGGAACATTCTTACACCTCAGGTGGATTATGGGGTTTAATTGATAAAAAAGGCAAAATAGTTGTAGAAGCCAAATACCTAAATTTATCCTCCTATAAGAAAAAATACTACGAGGCAACTCTTCCTGATAATACTAAAACCATAATTAATCACAAGGGCGATGTTGTGAAAATACTAAATAATTAGAATATAAGTTAATTAACCCACAATTTTCTTTTACTTCTTATTTTATAGCCTAAGCTACTTTTTTGTAATAAATAAATATACCCAGAACCCCCTTTTTGTGTTAGAACACCTAAATAAAAGAATAAATAATCTCTCTTTTTGGAAAGTTGTGGTAAACTATATTCAATAAAAAATGAATTGGTTTTATAAATTGAATCTATACTCTTAACTGCATAAATTTA
>Ga0114962_10002153_pt1 | contig 16646 bp, 14 predicted proteins | sample C_130820_MF_Meta_FD_87017 | JGI IMG/M metagenome (GOLD analysis project Ga0114962, IMG submission 87017) | Freshwater microbial communities from Lake Croche, Canada to study carbon cycling - C_130820_MF_MetaG | ecosystem: Environmental > Aquatic > Freshwater > Lake | place: Lake Croche, Canada...
AATGGGGGGTTCTTAACTTATATCCTATGACCTTAACCGCTCATACCAAAGTTAAGAACTCCCCGTTCGGGGGAGTTCTTAACTTTGGTATATCACGGTAAGTGCATAAGTTAGGTGCCGCCTTATAGGCGGTGCCTAACTTAGCCTACTTCCCAATTAGTGTTGTCAGAGGGCCTAGAGCAGGCGCACTATAATACTACAAGATCCTGTCCATGCAGAGCCCCAACAGCATTTATAACCAATACCACACAGCCTATGCGCATACCTCAAAAACCTACGGCCCCAACACGGCCGTCCTAATGCTCGTTGGAGGGTTCTATGAACTCTATGACGTGATTGATCCCGCATCTGGGGAGCCAAAGACATCTATGAAGCGCGCCGTCGAGGTGCTCGGTATCCAGCTCAAGATTAAGGAGAAGGATGCGGGTGGCCTCGATGGCCTCTTTGCCGGCTTCCCCAAGGATTCTCTGATGAAATACGTGGCCCTTTTGACCCGGGAGAACTGGACCGTGGCCGTGTATGACCAGGTGGATGCGGTCGGAAAACAGCGAAAGGATCGGACTCTGGCACGTATCTATTCACCGGGAACAACGGAGGGAACCGACGTCTACCTGGGCGCCGTCTGGTTCACGGAGACAAGCTTCGCCGCCGCAGTAGTCGATCTCACCACGGGCGCCTTTACGACCTACGAGGGAGCGGTCGCCGGTCAAGAAGCCTGGATCACGGACGATCTCGCCCACTTCTTTCAGGTACATCCTCCAAAGGAGCTCGTGGTCTGGTGGCAGGGCGCCCCCATCGCCATGCCCTCCGAAATGGCTATCCGCAAAATGACGGGGTCGACTGGCCTTATGCATCGACGTCAGGCAGCACCTATTACTTCCGCGCTGCATCGCGAAGATCTTCTTCGCAAGGCCTTTGGGCTCAAGGGAATCATACCTGTCAAGGCCCAGCTCGGTCTCCAGCCCCTACAGGAGCACTGTGTGACGGCCCTTTTAGTCTTTATAGAGGATCACTACATGTCCGTGACGACGTCTCTCAGTGCTCCTACGGCCTGGACGCCGGCCACTGCGGTCTTTCTGGGGAATCACGCACTGACACAGCTCAATATGATCGCATCGAGACCTGAGGATTCTGTTCTGGGCCTCTACCTGAAGACCTATACGGCCTTTGGCCGCCGCGCCATGCGCACCCGTCTTCTTTATCCTATTTGCGATCCGGTAGCCCTAGAGAACCGATACAAGCAGGTCGAGTTCGCGCTGGCGGCGCCGTTGGACATCCTGCGTCAAATCGAGGATCTGCCTAAGCTGCACCATAAGATTCGCCTGGCCCAGCCGACGGCGGCGGATTTCCTACTGCTGGACAAGTCATATCAGACGGCCAAGGATCTCATGGAGAGCCTCGCGGAAACACCTCTGGCTCTTGACCCCGCTGTTATCCAAGAGGTTGGGGCCTATTTGGAGGCCCTCGGGGCCGTGGTCTCAATAGAAAAGGCGCGCCGATCATCGGATAACCTCTTTTGTCTGCAGGACGCGGCTGCTCCGAAGGTGGCGGCAGTGGAGGCCGAGTTGGCCGCCACGGAGGCCAAGATTCTCGGTATTCTCGACGAGCTTATAGTTAGCCTCGGCCTGACTCCTGGGGCTCTTCGTCTAGAATACAAGGAGGCTAGTATTGTTGTCTCGGGCACGAAGGCCGTTATGGGTATCGCCGCCAAGTCTCTGAAGGCCGTGACCGGTGCCCAGATACATGTTAAGAAGAGCAGCAGTAGCCTGGAGATTCCGGCCTTGAATGCCGCCTACCGGACACAACTGGGCCTGCGCGCCAAACTCCAGGAGGCTATTCGGGAAGAGCTTCCTGGAATCTGTGATGGGCTGGTGGCGCACGCGGCCACCTGGACCCGGCTTGAGGATTGGGTCGCCTCCGTGGACATTGCGGCCACCATGGCCAAGGTGGCGGAGGCCAGAGGATTCTGTCGCCCCGAGCTCATTGACGCCCCCGCCGCCGGTCTCGATGCGACTGGTCTCGCCCACCCCTTGATTGAGGGTCAGCAGAATCGGCTGGAGTATGTTCGGCACTCGGTGGCACTAGGCGTTGCCGACCCGAAGGCAATGCCTAAGCATGTTGCCGACCCGAAGGCAATGCCTAAGCATGTTGCCGACCCGAAGGCAACGGGCTGGCTCGTCTACGGCATGAACGCCAGCGGCAAGTCCAGTCTCATGAAGTCGGTGGGCATCGCCGTTATTCTCGCCCAAGCCGGCTCCTACGTTCCCGCGACCACCTTTCGGTTCACGCCCTTCCGAGCCATCTTCACACGCATTCTGAACAAGGACGATCTCTGGGCCGGCCTATCCTCTTTTGCCGTCGAGATGACGGAACTGAATGAGATTATTCGGCGATCGGACGAGAATAGTCTGGTTCTGGGGGACGAGGTCTGCTCTGGCACAGAGTCCGATTCGGCCACCGCGCTCGTGGGAGCGGCCCTCCAGTGGATGGCGAAGTCAGGCGCCCGATACATCTTTGCCACACACCTCCACGGCCTCCATGCTCTTCCAGAGGTGGCCGGTCTGCAGACTCTCAAGGTCTGGCATCTCCGGGTGCGTCGAGAGGGTGATCGCCTCGTCTACGATCGCACTCTACAGCCGGGGGCCGGCTCCTCTCTTTATGGTCTCGAGGTGGCGAAGGCCATGGGACTACCTCTCGAGTTTCTGGAGGGGGCCCATGCCATTCGTAGGCGTCTTACTGGAGGAGAGACGGCGAGTCGCTGGAATGCGGAGGTGGTCAGAAAGGACTGTGAGATCTGCGGTGCCGCTGCCACGGAGGTGCACCATATTATTCAGAGGGCCACTGCAGTGGCGGGACGGCTCGCCGATGGGTCGTCGATGAATAATGCCCGGAATCTCGTGACGGTCTGCGAGGCCTGTCATGATAAACATCATAGGGGAGAGATCCAGATCGGACAGGTGCGGCTCACTAGCGAGGGGCCTATTCGCGACGTGGAAACGGTATCAAGTCAGCATTCAACGGTGGTGAATGAAGACATTATACGGCAGGTGGAGGAGCATATTCGGCGCTATCCGGGATCTCCTTTGAAGCGGATGGCCTATGATCTGGAGCGCGATGGCGTCAAAGTCTCCATTCAGCGAATCCGGGCGATTCGGGAGAAAATGATTTAAGAAGACTCGGAGGCCGTGGCGGCGGCCACAGCGGAAGCCATGGCGGCGGGGGGGAGGGCCACGTATGTCATTGCGCCAGCCGGTCCCTGGGGTCCTACCGGGCCGGCGGGGCCAGGAGCACCAGGAGCGCCAGTGGCACCAGGGGGCCCGGGAGGGCCGGGAGGTCCCGGAGGGCCCGGGAGGCCGGCTGAGCCCGACCCGGAGGCACGACCCCCCGCGCGAACCTCTGCGAGCTCCTTCTTGATATCATCGAGCTCGATCCGGAGCTGGCGAACAATACGGCCGATGGGGTTCCCGTTCTGGTAGTTGAGGCCACTGCCATTTAGAACGGAAGTCATTTCTGTATGGCACGAGGGTATTCCCGGAGTCTTATTGAACGCGGCGACCTAAAATTATCACTCACAACACCGTATAGATATAGCATGATCATTCCAATCCGATGCTTCGAGTGCGGTAAGACGATTGCGGATAAGTGGCGCGCATACCAGCGCGAACTTCGCCGTCTGAAGGGCGCCAAGGCCGAGGAGCGCCTTTACTTTGATGGAAGCCAGATGCCCGTCACCCCAGAGAAGACTGTCATGGACGCCCTCAATATCAACCAGTGCTGCCGGACCCACTTTCTCACTCACGTAGATCTCATCCAGAAAATCTAAGATACTAAATAGCTATGGAGTATTACATTCCCTCACTAACAGCGGCAGTAGCCGCCGCCTTTATTGTTTTTTATCTGTTTCCCAAGTTTACTCCGATGATCCTCGCCTTCTTTGCCGGTGCCGCTCTGGTCTACGGCCTCTATAACCACTACCGCATGTTTGGCCCAGAATATGGAATGATGACATGGGTTGACTCGGTGCGCAAGTCTGCGCCAATGGTTATGGTCGGAACGGTTATCGTGTTTCTTATCGGCTATCTCCTTTTCATGGCGCGATCGGGTAAGTCCGCGAACATCCCTTCGCCGTCGTATGCCTCGGCGAATACGGCGACGAACCCTGCTACGAATGCGATCAATAGAGGCTTGAACCTCGGGACTAACTCGAAGCCGTATAACGAGCGGGCGGTCTAATATCGCATAAAAATCTACCCAACTATTAAGATGACACCGCGGAAAACCACAAAGCGCAAGGTTCGCACGACGAAGCCGGCTACGATCCCTGCCCTCAAGCATTCTTTTGACGCCCTCGACCACGCCGTTGCGGATATTCTCCGGGCCAAGCTCAGCCAGAAGCAGGCCATAAAGAAGTTCCAGGAACAGTGGCGCCGGATTTTCGGCCGTCCGGTCGACGCCATCGCCGCCGCCGCCTACCTCCAGGTAAAGACGCGGGGAAATAAGCTCCGCGGCACCCGTAAGCAGCGCGGCGGCGCTCTGGCCGGCGCCCCTGTCGACTTCCAGACCCGCCCAGGTGTAGACGGAGTCCACGGCTCCTTCCCTGCATACATTTCAAATGGCTTCGGTGTAGGCGTTCCCCAGCCCGGCCTCTTCCAGGGCTGCGGTATCGAGAACTCAACTCCCAAAGTCCCCTCAGACATGGGCTCGAATCTCATTAAGGGCGGCGGCATCGTCCAGGCAGCATCGGATGCTCTTTACAGCCTATCGACGCGTCCCTTCAGCCCGAGCGCTCCTCCTGCGGGTCTCTTTTTGGCTCAGGAGACGGCTCTTGGACGCCCGCCAATGCCACCTGCCGCGCCTGAGCAGAACCCGGGGCTGCTCGGATACAGTCGTTAACTCCAAAAAAGCAGCCGCCATATGCTATTAGCATTGCGCGCTGTGTCGTGTCCGCTTTTATAACCTCTAAAGTGTGGTTCAATATATGAAACCATTTATTGTTATGGAGGTCATAAAACATCCGCACCCGTTCTTCCATTATGTGGATATATGGTGCCATAGTTAAGCCACTAGATGCTTCTCTTATTGTAAGAAAAGCATCTACCGGTTAAAGACAAGTTAAGAATCCCCCGATTCTTAACTTATGTTTACGAGTTTACGAGTTAAAGACAAGTTAAGAATCCCCCTATTCTTAACTTATGTTTAACCCCTTGCCGGTTAAAGACAAGATGAGCATTCACACACAGGAATAGAGGGACGATGGAGCAGCTAGTCGGAGATTCAGCCAAAGAATTGGCCGAGCATCTCATAAATAGATACTTTCGAACCCAGGCATATCCGTATACGCGCCATCACATTGAATCCTATGACCAGTTCATATCACAGGATTTACCGGCAATCATTGCCGCCCGCAACCCAATCCAGCTTCTCCAGAGCCAGATCGGCACTTCCGGCGTCTATGCCTACCGCGCCGAGATCTTCATAGGAGGTCTCAAGGGTGATAGTCTGTATATCGGGACGCCCTCCGTGAGTCTGAAGGACTCCGAAGAGATCCGTCTCCTCTATCCGAATGAGGCCCGCCTTCGCAATCTCACCTACTCGGCCCTCGTAGAGGCCGACATCGTCATCCGTCTCACCTTTGCCGTGCCCCAGTCGTCCGGCCCTCCTCTCATGAAGGAGGTTCTCATGGAGCCCACCAACCCCCTCTATAGCTATCTAGCCCGCTTTCCCCTCTTTCGTATCCCGATCATGCTCCACAGCCGCTACTGTATTCTTCACGGCAAGCCTCAGGCACTCCTTCGAGAGGCCGGCGAGTGCGTCTACGACTACGGCGGCTACTTCATCGTGGAAGGCTCCGAGAAGGTGCTTATCACGCACCAGGAACAGGCCTTCAACACTCTCTACGTTACGCCTCAGGAGCGCGATCCAAAGCTGTCCATCTATGCCACCATCTCTTGTCTCAATCCGACGACACGCCAGGTGAAGCGCGTGGCCTTCGGTCTGGCCCGGCGCGAAGGCACTCTGGTCGTCTCTCTCCCCTTTGTCCGCAAGCCGGTCCCCGTATTTCTCCTCTTCCGGGCCATGGGCATCCAGGCCGACGAGGACATCCTACGACTCATTCTTCCCAACCCGGAGGCGGCCGAGACGAAGATCCTCGAACCCCTCCTCCATGATTCCATCGTTGACTCCTTTCCCTTTCTCGATACCTTCTCGGCGATTCAATATATCAAGGTCCTCACCAAGGGCTTCTCGGAGGCCCACGTGCTAGACATTCTTCACAACCAGACCTTCATCCATGTAGAGGATCGCCCCGGCGCCCGCATCGCCTTTTTGGCCGAGTGCGTCCGCAAGATTCTCCGCGTCGCCGCGGGCATCGACCCCCGAACGGATCGCGACGACACGCGCAACCAGCGCTGCCTCACCTCCGGCGTTCTCACGCGCATGCTCTTTCAGGGCGTCTACAGCACCTGGGCGAAGGCCATGCTGCTGACGATCGACAAGGAATACAAGAACAACGTCAGTATCTACCAGGACTCGAACTTCGGGAACCTCTTCCTCCAGGGCACGCTGAACCAGTTCTTCATGGCCGGCCAGATTACGGAGGGCATCCAGCGCGCCTTTAAGGGCAAGTGGTCCTCGGGCTCCGGTGCGGGCGTCGGCGAGGAGAAGACGGGCGTCATCCAGCCGCTCTCTCGCCTCTCCTACATCGACTTTCTCTCGCACTGCCGCCGCGTCGTTCTCGACTTCGATACGGGCATGAAGCTCCCCGGCCCCCGGCGCCTTCACACGAGCCAATACGGCTACTTCTGCACGGCCGAGACGCCCGGTGGCGCCTCCATCGGTATCAGTAAGAACCTCAGTATTCTGACCGCCATCTCTACGGCGACGGATCCGGCCCCCTTTGTTCAGTGGCTCCTCACCAAGGGGGGGGTCATGACCTGCGATCAGATGACTCCGGCCATGGTTGCTATCTCCGTTCCCGTCTTTATTAATAACGGCATCGTGGGCTACACTATGCGGCCCGTTATTTTACGGGATGTGCTGAAGGCCATGAAATGGACGGGCTGTCTGCCGGCCGCCACTAGCGTGGGCTTCAGTATCCGAGACCGTCGCGTCTTTGTTTTCTTGGACGAGGGCCGCCCCCTGCGCCCTCTGATTCACCTCGGCCCCAACGGTTCCATTCCGGTCGCGGCCCTCCGCAAGGCCGGCACGTGGCGCGACCTCGTCCTCGGTGTTCTGCCCCAGACGCTGAAGCGCACCGTGCACCAGACGGGATTCGTGGATCCGATGGAGGGCTCTTCTCTGGAGGACTACTTGAAGACCCTCATGCCGAACACGGGTGTCATCGAGTATATGGATCCCTACGAGATGAACGAGGCCTATATTGCCAACTTTCCGGAATACATTCAGCCGGAAACGAGCCATATGGAGATTCATCCGAGCACCATCGTGGGCGCCATCAATGCCATGATCCCCTACGCCCACCACAACCAGTCGCCGCGTAACCAGCTGGGCTGCTCCCAGGCCAAGCAGGGCATTGCCCTCTATGCCACGAACTTTCAGAACCGCTTCGACAATCGCGCCGATGTCCTCTGCTACGCACAGGCCCCGATTGTCCGCACGATCTACTACGACTACATGGCCGATGGCCAGATGGGCTACGGCCAGAACATGATCCTCGCCATCGGCTCCTTCACTGGCTACAACCAGGACGACGGTATCGTCATGAACGCCGACTCTTTTGCGCGCGGCATGTTCCGCAGCACATGCTACCGGACCTATGAGCTCTTTGAAGAGGACGATATGGGCACAAAGACGCGGATCGGAAATCCGGCCACCATTCCTGGCTGGACCTCTCTGAAGCCGGGCATCGACTACTCGAAGCTCGACCGTCGTGGCATTATCCGAGTGGGTGAGCTGGTCGACGAGAACACCGTGCTCGTCGGCGCCTATCTGCAGGGCCCGGGCGGCGAGATGCGGGATGCGAGCCGGACCGCCCAGGTCTGGACGCACGGCCGCGTCGATAAGATCGTGGTGACGACGAACAATGCGGGGCTGGCCATGGTAAAGGTGCGGGTCGTGCAGGAGCGTGTTCCGGAGCTGGGTGACAAGTTCTGCTTGACGCCGGATCACGACGTTCTCACCGAGTATGGATGGGTTCCGATCGCCGATGTCATACCCTCTATGAAGGTGGCGCAGCTCGGCAAGGATCTCAAACAGGAGTTCGTCTGGCCTGAGACGCACACCTTTGACCACCAGGGAGATGTCTATGAGTTTGCCACGGAGGGAGGCGGGTTTTCTCAGATGGTTACGGATAATCACCGCATGTATGTGGCCGATTCCTACGGAAACAGGACCATCATCCTGGCCCGCGATCTCTTCCTCTCTGACGAAATCTACTGGTTTGTGACGGATGTGGACACGGTGCCGATCTTTAAAAAGGAGAAGCATCTCTATTCGGGTCCGGTCTACTGTCTCTCGGTGCCCTCCAAGGTCTTTTTGGTGCGCAATCGGAAGTCGAGAGGCGCCTCCTGGACGGGCAACTCGAATCGCCACGGCCAAAAGGGCACCATCGGCATGTTCGTGCGCTCCTATGACATGCCCCGGACGCGCGAGGGCATTCCCGTCGATATGATCATGAACCCGCACGCCATTCCTTCCCGTATGACGATTGCCCAGATGATTGAGACGCTCGTCGGCAAGGCCGCGGGGCCACTGGGCGCCATCGGAAACGGCACGCTTTTCATGAACGATGGAAATCCGGCCGAGGCGATTGGCAAGGTCCTACGGGACACCTTGGGCATGGAGCCCCACGGCGATGAGCTGATGTATGACGGAATGTCCGGCCAGTTTATTCCGACCCAGGTCTTTGTCGGCAATGTCTACGGTATGCGGCTGAAGCATCTGGTGGAGGACAAGTGGAACGCGCGTGGGGCGGGGCGGCGCGAGCAGCGGACGCACCAGCCGACGGGCGGCCGCGGAAACCAGGGCGGTCTTCGTATTGGTGAGATGGAACGCGATGCCATCGTGGCCCACGGCGTCAGCGGCTTCCTACAGGAATCGATGATGAAGCGCGCGGACGGCTACGAGACATACTATTGCAATGGGTGTGGCACGATCCCGATTTACAATGAAAAGGATAAGCTCTTCCTGTGCCCGATGTGCGACGGACCGGTGCAGTTCGTAGGAGATAATGTCAGTAATCTCGATATTCTGCCGCCGGTGAAGCGGAGCCTGACCACCTTTTCGAAGGTGGAGATCCCCTATGCTCTCAAGCTGCTTGATCACGAGCTGGCGACCTACCTCAATATGGGTATACGGATGCTTACGGCGAAGGATGTGACCGGGCTGAAGGAGCCTCCTTTGGAGGAGTTGACGGCGGACCAGCAGAGGGAGCTGATGTCGGCGGCTCTTCCGGAGCGGGTGCTTCTCGATACGACCGTTCCGGAACTGGTTCCGGAGTCGGAGGAGGCCGTGGCTAGCCCGGAGGATTTGGCGGCGCTGGGCTCCGTGGACGTGGAGGAATATGGCGAGGAGGTTGAGGATATTGGGGCCCTTACGGCGCTGAACACGGCGAGAAACGCGAGCTATGTGAACTCGGAGAACACGGCGAGAAACGCGAGCTATGTGAACTCGGAGAACACGAGGAACTCGGAGAACACTGGCTCACAGCCCCAGAACTCGAATCCTACGGTTTATCTTGGATCGATGAGCTCTGGCCCACTTCAAGAGGATGATGCGAGCGATATTCCATATGAATCGCCGCGGAATCAAAACCAAGGGTCGGTCAGCGTCCAGACCTCGAATCAGCCCTTTTTGGTAGTCCCGGTCAATGTCGCGCAGCCGACCGAGTTTATTCCGCCGGCCGTTCCTGGAGCTCCTCCCACGATCGCAGTTGATACGAGCAACTCGACTATGAGAAACATTGGATTGAGTGGACCCCAGGTCTCGCCTCGACCCTCTAGAGGAAACTCTCGAAGCAGTTCACCAAACTCTGTGAATGTGAGCAAGATGGGGTCGGGCCCTGTAGATTCGGGGGCACGAGTTCTTGTGACAAAGCAGGGCTAACGTGTTGCGCCGAGAGGCCTGTGCCGAGAGGCCTGCAACACGACTAACGTGTTGCGCCGAGAGGCCTGTGCCGAGAGGCCTGCAACACGGGCTTAAGTAAATTTGATGGACCAACCTGTAGAAGGGTATCAACATGGACTATGAGACTTTAGATATCATATATCACAGTCGCAATACTCTGCTGAAGGTTCTGGCGGCACGCGGCTTCAATACGAAGCCCTTTGAAAAGTTCGGCCCATTTGAGATCGGCGCCATGGCCGCAGGGGGCTTCGGCGCCTTTCGTATGGATCTCGAGCGTAGCGCAGAGGCCGCTACGGATACCGGTCTGACAAAGTGTCGCGTAGAAATGGCCCCGCACATCAAGAATCGTCTACCCGGTTACATCAATAGCATTACGGACACGGAAGAGAATACGGACGCCGTCACTCCTGATACGGAGCTGATTGTCCTAACCTTCGATCCTATCGTAGAGGCCTTCAACACAATGGCCTTTCTGACATATTCTAAAACAGGTATCCGTGTGTGCTTCTTCCAAATCGATACTCTCGTCAACAATCCTCTTGATCACGTTCTTGTTCCGAAGCACGAGCGCGTGCCGGTCTCCGAGCACACGAACTTCCTGAAGAGCATTCGCGCGACGTCAAAGTCCGTCCTTCCCATCATCCGTTTCCACGAGGATATGATCGCCCGCCTGATGTGCCTGGTCCCGGGCGATATTGTAAAGATTACTCGCCCCAGCGTGAATGCGGGCGAGTATATCTCCTATCGTGTATGTTCCCCGTAACGTGAAGTGCCAAAGTTAAGCACTTGCCAGTAGTTTCCAAAGACCCAATAGATGGTGTGCACTACTGACACATCGGCAGCAATAGATACAACTGGTGGTTTCGATAGTTGGAAGACCGCCCGAAATGCGGCGCTCGATGCAAATCCGAATATCGATGCTGAGCGAACAAACATTTTTTCCATGGCCAGCTGTCTAGAGGACCGTATCAGCAGCCTATCTACTCTCAGCACTGATGATGCTAAACTGAAGCTCGATATTGCAAATCTGGAGACGGAAATAAAGGCCGAAGAGGCGAATGTGGCTACGGCCAAGCAGCGTCTGGATCTTATGAAGGGCCCGATCAGCAACTATGCGAGCTGGTTTCCCATAGGCCGCCCCCTACGGCCCATGTCGAAACCTATTCTCATCGGCATAAGTATCTTTATTATCCTCATCTCCTTTTCTTATTTACGTAGCCTCATCCACATGAGAATTCCAGGGGAGTTCTTAGCCTTCCCGGCCATTGCGGCTCTTCTAGGACAGCTTACCCCCGCCTTTTGGCTAGTCTTTGTAACCCTTATTGGAGTTATCATATACTTCACCCGATCAAAAAAGTGAGTGATTAATAGGAATGCCTACAGCTTTAGTTGCACCACCAGGAGTTAACCCGGACGAGCACGCCAAACGCATGCACGCGGTCGGAATCTCGGAGGAAAAGGATGCGGCGGCCTCTAACTATATTGCCTTCTACGGATTCATGAACATTGTCGCCGTCGGCCTACTCTTCTACATTGCACGTTCGTGATTTTTATAAGAGGTAATTGTAGATATGAGTCAGCCGTCTGACGATTCGGTCAATAGACAGATACAGATCAATGAATGGGTCTATCAAAATAAGATGGATACCGTGTTTTCACTGCAGATTACCTTCATCGCAGTGGCGATCGTGGGAATCCTTTTTTATTTTAAGAGTTCCGGCGCAGTTGGAGCACCCTTTGCATACTACACGTCCGGTATCATTATCACCCTGGTTTCGCTGATCATCTTGAATCGCCTGTTCTTCACATCTGCCCGGCGTGATCCCCGCATGTGGCACCGCTTCCGATTCGGTGAGGATAATAAGAAGGTTCCGGACACGATCAACAATGTGGGGCTCAACGACATCCTAGGGCTGCTCAATGCGGGTGGCACGGATTGCAGCAAGTGCGCTTCGACGCCTGCTCCTGCCGGCGTTTAAGGATCAATATAGTAAAAGCTAAGTGGACACGTTATCGGTGCACTTAACTTATACACTTATCGGTAGAATGAGCGGCTTAGATCAAAATGCTCAGATAACCCTTTTAAAGCACACGCTTGGCTCGACCTGCCAGGATCTTTATACAAAGTATTCGCAGATTCGAGGTGCGCAAACGGGTGCTATTACCAATAATAAGATACTCGTTACGCAAAAGGTAGAGCTTACAAATGAGCTGGAATCCCTCCGAGCGGAGGCAGATACATTGAATCAGGAATACTTGGACAGAAATACGGTGAAACCGAGTTCCCTACAGAAATATGGAGTTCTGACGCAGCAGGATTGGATTCTACTGTTCTTCTTTCTTTCCTACGGATTCATGTGCCTTGTTATCATGATTTTTATTCTCCAGAAGTCGACAACAAAAATGAAGGCGATTGGTATCTTTTTAGGACTGGCTCTTACTGTTGGAGTGGTGATCGCTTTGACGATATCTTCGATCGCATGAGAACTAGTTCTCCACGTGGCTCGCATCCCACTCCGCGACTAGATCATCGGCCCCAAAGACCTTGATGACCGGCCACTCCTTTCCATTCATCGGCTCTCCGAACTCTTCCGTGAGCCGATTGATGACTGCCTTCGCGTCCAGCTCGACGCGCACATCCTTCTTCCAGGCGTTCACGATGGCCGTGATCTGCCGCGTCGTGATGGGCTCCATGCGACAGGCCGTCTTCTCCTCCGGCGTCATCGGCAGCCGGATCCGCTCATTCCGGAAGCGCGCGTAGACATCGAAGCTCTCCTTATACTTGTCCACGGCCCGCATGACCGCTCCCGGCACCGGATTGAGACCGTTCGGGATATACTCCGTCTCGTAGATGTGGACGAGCAGGGCGAGGAAGGGCTCGCGCCACGACCGGAGCTTCTTGTCCAGGAGCGGATCGATCAGGAAGACATTCGGCCGCTTCGAGATATACTCGGGGTGATCCGGCAGCACGAACTTGCTGACGAACTCGATGACGCGGATGCGGCGCCAAGTGCCACGATCCATGGACGTGACCGGCGGCAGGCTGTTACACATCATGATGAGCTTGCCCATGATGACGAACTTCTCCTGATCCTGAAAGAGGCCGCGCGCCTCCACCATGTCCTCACCCGAGAACTGCTTCATCCGCGAAGTGTTCATCGGCTCCTTGTCATCCGGCTCCTGCAGATAGATAAAGCGGCGACACTTGGCGGCCATGATGTCCGGGTTCGCCGCGCCCGACTCCGGCCGCTTTCGCGTAAGAACGGTCGACTGGAGCGAGGTCTGGTAGTCGCCCAACGTCATCCGCATCAGCTCGACCAGCTTCGACTTTCCGTTGCCGCCGACGCCCGTCGCCACGTAGAAGCACTGCTCCTTGTTCGTTCCCTCGAGACAGGAGGCCAGGAGACGGAGCGTGTAGGCGCGCACATCCTTGTCCGGAAAGAGCTTTGCGAAGAAGTCGGCGATTTCCAGCTGGGCCGGATCGGCGGGATCGTAGGGCTTGTAGTCGATGGCCTCCATCTCTGGCAGATTCTGACCGGCCAGGAAACTCACATAGTCCTCCGGGCGCCCGGGACGGAAGAGAACGTGCTCGCGATCCGGGCCAGGCACTCGCAGATCGAGGATGCCGTTCCGGCAGCCGAAGAGGTAGGCGTTGATGTTCAACTTCTTCTCAAACTCCTCCTCGTAGAACTGGTGCACGGCCATCTTCATAACGGAGTCGCCGAAGCCGCTGTTGAAGAGGCTCGTCTGGACCTTGAGGAGCTGCTTCGCCTTCTCCTGCAGCATCTCTCGGGCCTCCGCCGTTCCCGCCCGACCCATGTCGCTGAAGAGCTTCCCGCTCGCGTCGCTGATGGCCTTCGCCACATCCGAACTGATTTTCATGCGGAGCTCGATGCCCTGGTTGAGCTTCTTCCACATGTTCAGGCCGTCATCATACTTATACCACTCCGTGGCCCGTGGATTGACGGAGGCGATGTAGTTCGACCCATACATCTTCTTCATGAGCTTGGCGATGTGGTGGTGCGTCGGCTCGACCTCCTGGCGAACGAACTCGCCCAGATAGTCGGCCTGGATCTGCTTGTAGGCGTCCGGGTTGTCCTCGCGCGCCCACTTGCGGAGGGAGCGCTCCGTGAGACGGGGGCCGTCGCCGTCCTTGCGCCAGCCGTGGAACCAGTCCCGCTTCAGTTGGGCAATGTTGTTCCCCGACGACTTGGCGGAGCGGGAACTGAAGTCCATCCAGAGCTGGAAGTTGTCCTCGCTCGGATCGATGTTGTGTAGGCACCAGCCCACCCGGATCCAGGTGTCATACTTCGACGCGCGCTCGTCATCGAGACACTCCATGACGAGCCGGCGAATGACCATGCGGTCCTCGTCGGCCAGATTCGTTGGATAGAGGGCCTGGAAGGCCTCGATGACTGCGTTCTGCTCGGCCACGACCTCTGGCGGAAGCTCCACGGTCTCTGGCTTGCTGTCCCAGCCGAGCATCTCATTGTAGAGGGGCGTCGCCTCTGGGCGCACCTCATTGACGTCGTCCTGCACCTTGTAGCGCACGGAGAGCATGGACATCAGCTGCAGAGGGGTGTAGGGGATTGGGTTCACGCTCCACTCCTTGTCCTCGGGGATGTAGCGGAGGACCTTGTGGATCTCGTAGCGGGGAATGGTCGGCTTCGACTCGCCGTAGAAGATCCAACCCTGCTTTCGGACCATGGACTCGTCGTAGATGTCGTCGGGCGTGTTGATGAAGTCCGTGTCGGCGAAGCAGGTGTTGACGATGTCCTGGGAGAGGGCCCAGTTTCGGATGACCTTCTGCTTCTCGTTGCTGAGGGCGATGTCCGGACACATGATGTGGATGCCGTCCTTGTGCACCTGGCCGGAGCGATAGGGGGCGGGGCGCAGCGTCACGAAGAAGTTCAGTTCCTCGTAGGCCTCGACGCCGAAGAAGATCTCCAGGCCCTCGACCAACTTCTTGCAGAAGTTGGAAATCTGGTCGAGTGTAAAGGTGCGCTCGAGGCTCTTTTCAGCCGAGTATTTGAAGTCGAGATCGATGAGGAAGGGCTTCGGCTCTCCCTTCCGCGGCTGCTCGACAAAGGCACGCGGGGCGTTCTTTTTGACGAAGAGGTAGTCGTGGAGGAGCCGGTAGAACTCCGGATAATCCTCGTCCGAGATGAACCACTTTCCGCCGCCCGCCGCCATACAGGTCATGGTGGCCGTCTTCGGATCCGTGGCGATTCGTGACCGGAGGAACTTGGAAAGCGGATGTAAATCATAGGGGGAAGATGCCATTTGTATGCTGATTGCCCTAGGCTTTTCAAGCCAAAATTTTACAAGGTCAGCCCCCCCTGGCTTTAAGCACACTTCTCTTTACATATAATGATGAACACTGGCAAACGTCTGATGAATGACATGGCTCAGTTACAGAAGCCAGAGGTCAGAGATAATGGAATCTACTACTGGTCAAATGAGCAGAATGTCCGTGAAGGAAAGGCCATGATTATTGGACCAGAGGGCACCCCATACGACGGCTGTCCACTGATCTTTGACGTTACTCTTCCGGCAGACTATCCGTTGAACTGCCCGAAGGTTCTCATTGCCACTTCGGATAACCAGACACGCTTTCACCCCAATCTCTATGTGACTGGTAAGGTCTGTCTTTCCATTCTGGGAACATGGAAGGGTCCTGGCTGGTCGCCGGCGCTGACACTCAGCAAGGTTCTCTTGTCGATCCAGAGTCTTCTGGAGGCGAATCCGATTGTCAATGAACCCTCTTTCGAGAATATAGCGATTACCAATCCGTTGGCAAAGGACTATGCGGCCTTCGTGGAAGAGCGGCTAACGGCCTTGACCTATCCGGCCCTCCTGAAGTTCAAGAAGGGAGATTGTCCGCCTCTGTGGTCAGAGTTTAAAGATGTGCTGGCGGAGATCGGCGATGATCTGATTCGGCGCCAGAAGGCGAAGATTGCTGCCCATACGGAGGATAAAGAGTATAAGACTCTACCCTATTCGATGAAGGGCACGACTCGGTGGCTTAGCTTGGCGGCTCTGTAAGGCACTTTGGGGTAAAATTGCCTCAACCCACTTTAACGATAACACCTATATAGGAAACAATGAAGTTTTGTCCGCATTGCCGATACTACATGTTCCATGACGTGGAAGCCAATAAGCTGACACGTCTGTGTCGTAACTGTGGTCATCAGGAAGAGGAGAAGACGGGTGGCCTCATTGTTGAGAAGCTGGTCCAGGAGCGGTCGAGCGAGGGCTACAAGGTTCTTCTCAACGAGTTCACCCGGCTGGATAGCACGTATCCGCACACGAAGATGTTGAAGTGCCCGAATGGGGGCTGTGGGAGCAACTCAGGCGGGGAGCGTGATGTGATTTATCTCAAGTATGATACGGTCAATCTGAAGTTCGTCTACATCTGTAATGTCTGTGGGGAGCAGTGGCGAAGCAGAGGTTAATAAGCGCAAAAACACCATTTTTTACTATATCTTCTGAGTAAGATGGATGACATCCTACCGGATGATATCCTACCGGATGACATCCAGCCGGATATCCTACCGGATGAC
>Ga0114962_10002154_pt1 | contig 16642 bp, 8 predicted proteins | sample C_130820_MF_Meta_FD_87017 | JGI IMG/M metagenome (GOLD analysis project Ga0114962, IMG submission 87017) | Freshwater microbial communities from Lake Croche, Canada to study carbon cycling - C_130820_MF_MetaG | ecosystem: Environmental > Aquatic > Freshwater > Lake | place: Lake Croche, Canada...
AGAAATTTCTGTATTGATGTTGTCTACGTAAAAGGTATCGCCTTTAAAGACTACGGTCGCATTTATTAGATGTTGAGGGTAATCAGTACTATTTTCGGGATTGTGGGAGAAATCGGCCGTATGGGGAATGACAACATTTCCGTTCAGGATAAGAGGACTGTTAATCATTGTCGTTCCCGCCATTTGTTGTACATACTGCGTATTCTGACCTGTTATAGTCTGGCCGATATCTACGGACGTATCGCCAGGAGTAGCGAAGATTAGATTGCCACTTTGTGAGAGACTGACAGAGGAAATATTAACAACATTAGAAGTAGTAGTGGGTGCACCTCGTATCTGGCCTTGAGAGTACGATACACCCAAAGCATTCGCAAAGGCGAGTCCTCCGCCGACTTGGTTAGGGTCCATTTCTATTAGACTGCTATATTTTCATTGGAAACACCGGAACTAAGACTTGGTGATTTTGGGGCAGGTTGTCTCGTATCATTTATATCCAATGACAATTCCATCTTCTTTCCACAGCAACGGCTAACGATGGCTTTATGATTAATAATTCCTATAGCCGTTCCACCTACGCTTATGACTATTGCTACAACAGCCAGAATCGTATTTGTAGTTTGAGGATCCATTCTTTACAGTACTATTATTTTAAATTATCGTCCTATTTTTTAAGGAGCCAAAGGTGCACCAACCGTCAGAGTAGCCGTAGGAGGCATGTGGAATGCTGTAGGACCGCAGGAGTTTCCAAGGTAAGCAATCGCTAAAGTCCCTGTACCGGTCTTCTGTATGGCTTGAATCAAAGCACCACCTGTTATAGCCCCTTCGCAGTAGAGGACGTTGTTATAGACTAGACTTGAGTGGTTCGTTCCAGTACCGCCATATTGAATACAGCATTTATTTCCTCCTGTATCGGTGGTCGCCTGAGTGTAGCGAAAGATGCAGGTTTCAAAGGACGAGGCGATAGTGGAAGAAATGTATGTCCCTATAAATTGAACTAGTGCTGCAGGAGTTGCAGAGCCGGAACTGCTAATGAACGACGAAAAACGACAATTACAGGAAGAGGCGTTCGTTAATGTTAGGGCGGACCCTGTAGAAGTCATAAAAAATTGGGTGTTCGTTATGACCAAGTTCATTTTTTGAGCAGTAATAGCACCCGAACCAGTACTTGTATTGTTAAAGACGCAGTTATTTACCGTTGCGACTCTTGTATCAAGAAACACTCCACCGGCGTTGTTTATGTTTATCATCGCACTTGAGTTAGTGAAGTTGATATTTTCAAACGAGTAATTCGTAGCCGTACCAAGATTCGTAGCAGGAAAACTAATAAGTCCGTTCAATTGAAAATCGCTAAAGACGACTTGAATGGTTCCGCTTGTAATTGCGGTAATGTTTACGGTCAGAGTGCCGACTAAATTAACCGACGACTTGTTCGCCCCCGATGAGTTGAACCCGCAGAGAAAGGTATTGGATTTCGTAATAGCGGGGAACGTCTCTGTATAGGTTCCGGAGGCTACAAAAATGGATACCTCAACCGTATCCGACATACCATTTCTAACCGTAATTGCTTTTCCGATGGTCTGATATGGATTCCCGATGCCTCCGTTGCCCGTTGTATCGCTTCCGTTGAGACCATCGACAAAGAGTACATCGCCGTAGACAAAGGACGGTCCCGTAGGACCAACGGAACCTGTGGCCCCTACAGAACCAGATGCTCCGGTCGGTCCATCGATGCCTTGAGGACCCACCGCCCCCGTTGGCCCTGCTGATCCTGTGTCTCCTTGCGATCCTTGTGGTCCCGTTGGCCCATCATTACCGGTTGGCCCTTGTTGACCATTTGCACCTGTAGGTCCTACATCGCCTGTAGGACCCTGAGAACCTGTAGGGCCTACATCGCCTGTAGGACCCTGAGAACCTGTAGGGCCTACATCGCCTGTAGGACCCTGAGAACCTGTAGGGCCTACATCGCCTGTAGGACCGGCATACGGTATGAGGGATACCGAGAATGTAGTGGCTTCTCCAGGTGTCCAAGGGAGAAAATATTGAGCGAGGATAGTCAGAATGTAATACGCACTATTTGAGAAATCTACACCAAGAACGACGAACCCGTTGTTGACGGTTGCCGTTGTAGCGTATAACGAAGCCTGACCCCTCCCCACTACAACAGCATTCAAATAATTCATAAGATTCGCCCCTCCGTTGTTTATGCTGGTCTTCGACAAGAGAAGTTGTGAAGGGTTCGCTAGATTCACCGCCCACTCTCCAGGTTGAAGAGTCGTCCCGTAGTTCCAAACACCGTAGGCATCTATGCCTTGCGGACCCGTCGGGCCAAGGCCTCCTGTTTGCCCTGCGGACCCTGTTGCTCCTGCGTCGCCTGTATCTCCCTTCTGTCCGGTGGGTCCGACATCGCCAGTAGGCCCGAGGTCCCCGGTTGGCCCAGCCGATCCAGTCGGGCCGATGTCTCCTGTACTTCCTGTACTTCCAACATCGCCTGTAGGTCCCTGACTTCCTGTTGGGCCGACGGCTCCGGTGTCTCCTTGCTGTCCTGTGGGACCCACGTCGCCGGTTGGTCCGATGTCCCCGGTGGGGCCGACACTACCCGTAGGTCCGGGGTCTCCTGTAGGGCCGACGGCACCTGTTTCTCCGGTTGCACCAATGTCTCCCGTGGGTCCTGCGGGTCCGGTGTCCCCCACAGCCCCCGCAGGGCCTGTTGAACCAGTTGACCCGCTCGAAGGTGGAAGTCCATTAACAGTCGCAACATTTATATTGGTACAGTTATTTATATTGTATCCTGCCATATTCAAATCACTGGCCGCCAATCCAATCCAGCCTCCACCACCCTGAGGAGTCATACCATTGATACTGCTGAATTGACCGTTAAGACATGCTACATTTTGAGCAGCAAAAATATTATAAGAGTTCATATTGAGATCACCGGGTGCACCTGCTCCCCACCCGACATTAAAGGAAGCACCTCCTCCGGAGCCTTGAATATATGAATCCCCCAATTGATTTGAAACTCCACTAAAAAGAGCGATCTGATTGGCAGACATATTTCTATACTACTGATAGAAAATGTCATTCGCAAATCAGCCGTCTCGTCTTTTAATTTCTTCCGACGATTTATCTTATGGTGTCGGGAACTCTTTTACTTGTGTTCTTCCTGAGCCTATTACGGGAGCAGTGAAAGCCGATCTTCTACGAGCAGTTGTTCCTAATACAGGATATCCTATCCCTCCGTATCAGAGTACATTTTATTACTACATTAGTAATGTAGGAGGTGGAGCAACTCTACAGAACTTTGTACTCAATACAAATCAGTACTTTGATGGAATCATCAAGGACACTACAAATGGATTTTATTCATATTTCCCTTTGATTACTGCTTTGAATGCTGCCCAAAGTATTCTTACATTTGACTATAATGAACCTAAAAATAGGATTACAATGGTGGCAGCTGCGGGGGGAGGTATTACTGTCCGACCTGCTCCTAGAGCGGACTGGCCTCTGAATGTACCAGGCCGAGCCTTTGCTCTTAATACTCGCCTTGGATTCATTGATTCCTCTGCTCCTGCTCTTACCGCTACTGCTACTGCCAGTATTCTTCCTAACTTGATTCGTTCTAAAGTTGTCTATGTACTTTGCAACGTAGTCATGAACGACTCTATTACGACTGATGGTCTCCGTACGGCTCTAGCCAAGATTCCGACTACGTCTTCCTATGGGGGTCTCACTATCTATCAGCCCCCCTACCTGAATTGGAATCGTTTGATTACTCAGGGGTCTTACCAACAAATTACGATTGATTTGTTGGACGATCAATACCAGCCTTACCCAATTAAGATAGATGAGTTCTGTGAGTTTGAGATTGTTTTCAAGTACAACGATATCGAAGATGCTCGTTTGGGCCGTCGTTAATCATCTACGCATTTTAAAAATGCTATAATGTTTAACCGATAACACTTGTCGCACCCCCGCCAAGGTGGAGAACACGAGTGAAGCGGACGATAGACGTAAGGGTCGTATCGGCAGCACCAGGGTTGCAATTGATTTGGACAACCATCTGAGAACCAGCACTGGTGAGAGTGTTGATACCATCGAGTTCGACACCGTGGAACTTTGCATGTTTGAGCCGATCAAAGCAGTACGCGTAGGACCAGCAGTCCGACCAGGCTGAACGAGGAATCTTGGAGGCGACAAGCGTACCCAAGTTGTTCGAGTTAGGAACAGGCACTGAGGTCGCTGCACCGGCACCGGAGACGACCAGTACACCGCCACCGGCCGTAGCGGAGTAGAAGGTGTCGGGGGTATTGGTGTAGTAGTTGTTGGAATCAATGATGCCTGACTTGTCCGTTGATTCTGGGGAGCCGTGGGCATTTTGGAGGTCCATAAACATACGGTGTTCTCCGACCGCCGTAAAGGCAGGATAGTACAGAGAACCGATACGGTATTGGATATCGACAACGCCGGGGTTCTGGAAAGTGGATTGGGCTAACCAAGACGTAGACGCAAGAGCCGAGGAGGGCTGGGCAATCACCTGTAATGCCCTCATGTTCTGTGAGGCCTTGCTGACAATCACTGACTTCTGGCCACCCTGGGTTCCGATGGACTGAGATGAGCAAAGGTGAGCATCAAATGCCCAATTGACACCGGAGCCAGAAGGAGCCTCAATCAGGTCGTCCATTAAACTGAGGTAGGTGGGGTGGAGGTCTACAAAGTCCAATTCCAGCGTTAGGTTGCTAATGGCATAGGACGGGTTAGGGGCATTGGGTGCAGCGCCGCCAGTGTAAGAGCAAAGCATCGCCTCTACGGCGGAAGCCAAGTTGAGTTGGACGTACAATTGCCCGGCGTTTCTGGAAGGGAAGAGAGTATCATTACGGAAGAATGATGTAAGGAGAGACAGGGGAACCGAGAACTGGTTCTGGCCGGGCTGGAAGGCAGCCCCCGCCGTCGCAGCACTCGTCGCATTGCCGGACCCCTGGATTTTCTTGGCAAACTGTACGGCCTTGGAAGGAACATCGTACTTGGAGATACCAACATCAGTGTTATTACCCGTAAGTGCACCAGGAACAATAGCACTGGTGCTGTGTTTCCAGAGACCCAAGAATGAGCCGACGTTGTTGTACCACGCCTCGGAGACCGTTGAGTACAGTTCCGCATTCACCTTCTTGGGCAGAAGATCAATGTCGTCCATAAGGGTGCTGTTCACGCTAATCAAAGCACGACGGAAGACGGAATAGGCACCGTCATCGAGAACAGCCGTTGTCGTAGCCGTAGGAGTTGCACCGGAAGCGTTCTGGTTTGCAGCAGTGGAATCATAGGTGGTAATGTTAAATGAGAGACAGGCTGAGAGAAGGTCAGCATAGGCTTGTCCGTCCTGGATAAGAATGTTGACTACTCCGGAAGAAGCACCGGACGTATAATTCTGGCCGGACTGAGGCACGAGACGCACACGACGACGACCCGTAATCACGGAAGACATTGCCAGTTTTCCTGCCACTTTCACAACATCGGGTACAACTTCGGCGATCGAGTCTGCCATAAACGGAGATGACAAAGCCGAAGACATGTTTTATACTTGAGGGTAAGAAATTATTGGCCGAGTAGTGCCAAACGGACTTCCTGTTTTTGTTTTTCAATTTCTGCTTTACTCGGACCCCCTTTCCCTTTTCCCATAGACCGGAGATGATTCACAATTCCACCCGGAGGTATCAAACGTTTAGCCACTTCTGGGTTTTTTAACATCGGTTTCTTGTTTAGGAGTATCGCTAGTCCCTCGTACGCTGGGTCCCCGTGGGGCTTCTCTTTCGGAGATTGAGGTAAGTTCATCACTACCAAAGGTTATTATTTTATCCCATTTATGACGGAATCTTCTACATTCCTCTGCCTTGTAATCCACAACAATAAACTCATGTTTCCCTTTTGCCATTATGTTATAGTACATTCTCATAAACTCCTCGGAAGATAAATGACCAGCATGTTCTTCTGCTACTTTTGCTAAATCGTTTTTCTGGAGAGGAAGAATTACATTGTATAGAGTATTATTTCTCATTGCAGCATTAACTTGTTTGGAATGCTGGACACATATAAAAACAGTAGCGTTTAATTCATGACGACAAATAAGAATTACCTTTTCCGCCATAGTTGGCTTTCCTTTGCTCGACACTGCCTCTGCAAATACTACGTCATCAAATCCAATAAAGATGTTTAGAGGTCTTTCTTTCTTTTCCATACGTTCAATCTGGTCTTCCCGGAGTTTATCGACATAGTGAGTAAAAGCCTCATTATCATATTCCGTCATAAATACTACTCGTTTTTGAGGAAGTCCCTCAAAGGCTTTTTTGGAATCGGAAGACCCACAAAAAATTAGCACTTCGTCATAGTATTTCGGAAACATATTTTTCAGCCAAGAATACATAATGGAAGACTTGCCACCTCCAATACGTCCATACGCGATCACAGTGGCCGGAGTGATCGGAAGTAAAGATGGGTCCTCGCCTTTCTTTACCATTGCAGCCATAAGAGCATCTCTTTTGACATCGCCATAAGTTTCTCGCTGTGGTATTCCTTCTACGACGAGAGCCATTTATAATACAATTAGATTTTAATGACGACTATGAATTAACAATGCTAATAATTGTTTTCCTGCCATTTCTTTGGTCAGAGCCTTTAGGGAATAATACTTTCCGGACTCCAAGTTCTTAACTTTGTATCCACCTTTGACTTTGACAACAGCATAAGGCATCTAATATATGTTAGATATTTATGTATGCTCTTGTCAGAGAATGTTTAATCCAAATTACTAGCCAGTCCTATCGTCTTTCCATTCCATTCCCATTTCCTAAATTAATAAACCAAGTTCCTGCCATTTCTTATGAATTTGGAAAATTGATTTTGGAATGGAAGAGATGAACAAAATTGATATTATTTTTATTTATTTTTACACTATAAATGGCTCCTGGTGAAAAAAGATGGATTGCTACATATCAGAGAAACAAGGAAACAATTAAACGTCGGAATCTAGAACGATACTATAAAAAGACGGGTAGGTCATTTCCACCTCCCCCTAAGCCTCCTCCGGTACCTCCTCCCATTGATGAAACAATAAAACAAGTACAGGAATTAATTGATGAACTTGCAACCATACTTGGTCGTAAAAATTGAGACAATATCTTTTTCTTTTTACATAGTAAAATGCCCTTGTCTGCTTCTTCCGTTAAGAAATATAATGAGGATATCGAGCGTCTCAAGAAACATACAGGAACAACTGATATCTTTGATACTTCCGTAATGATTCCGGGTGTCAAATCTATAAAAAAAGATAATGGCGGGGATTATGTTTTAACATCTCTCCGAGGATTCTTTATTGCTTTGGCTTACATGACAAAGTCCAATGCTGAAATCTATGATATTTATAAATCAGAGATAGGAATCCTAAATAAGAAGATAGAACTTCAGGAAACAACTACCCCGGATATTCCTTATTCCTTAATCCAGAGAATTGGAAAGGTCATTATGAACAATGAAAAGGAACCTTTAGAAAATCGTATCTTAGCAGGATTTATCACTCAAATGGAACCTCTCCGACTAGACTATACAAATCTATTAATAAATCCGGCAAAAGATTATAAATCTAATTATATTCATTTAGGGGATACGGCAGCTGCTTCCCATATAGTCGTTCAGAAGCATAAGACTGCTAAGCGATATGGCCCTTTGAATCGTATTCTTACTGAGCCTGTATTTACACTTGTTAAAAAATGGAACGATGAGAATCCTAGAGGAATCCTACTCAATATTACGGAAAGCGGTCTTTCTTACAGAATAGGATCGCTATTCCTACGCTATGTTAAAACAAAAATAACTATGAATGATATCCGCCATTCCTATATAACAGAGAATCGCAAAGGAGACAGAACCAAAAAGGAAGTAGAGAAGATTGCACATTCTTTAGGTCATTCTGCTTCTATGAATATGGATTACAGGAGAGATTAAGGATTAAACCCCCATACCTGATCCTCTATTCCGTCGCCTTTATTTAATTCCTTACCCATAAGTTCCAGTACTTGGGCTAGGTGTTGTCTATTTTTTACACAAATCTCAATGTTAGGATTTAATTTATCAAAAGTATTTATATAGAAATCAAACACCCCATTAATTGGGTTTCCCAAATGATGTTGTACACATATAGATAAACAAGAATTTTTCGACAACTTAATAAGTGCGTTGAGTGTTCTAATATGGGAAGGCTCCATTTGTGTGTATAGTATGTAAAAAAACAGAGAAAAATAGGCTCAATTTTGTTCAAGGCCTCTCAAAAATTATAATTTTTGAGAGGCCTTGAACAAAATTGAGCCTATTTTTCTCTGTTTTTTTACATACTATACACACAAATGGAGCCTTCCCATATTAGAACACTCAACGCACTTATTAAGTTGTCGAAAAATTCTTGTTTATCTATATGTGTACAACATCATTTGGGAAACCCAATTAATGGGGTGTTTGATTTCTATATAAATACTTTTGATAAATTAAATCCTAACATTGAGATTTGTGTAAAAAATAGACAACACCTAGCCCAAGTACTGGAACTTATGGGTAAGGAATTAAATAAAGGCGACGGAATAGAGGATCAGGTATGGGGGTTTAATCCTTAATCTCTCCTGTAATCCATATTCATAGAAGCAGAATGACCTAAAGAATGTGCAATCTTCTCTACTTCCTTTTTGGTTCTGTCTCCTTTGCGATTCTCTGTTATATAGGAATGGCGGATATCATTCATAGTTATTTTTGTTTTAACATAGCGTAGGAATAGCGATCCTATTCTGTAAGAAAGACCGCTTTCCGTAATATTGAGTAGGATTCCTCTAGGATTCTCATCGTTCCATTTTTTAACAAGTGTAAATACAGGCTCAGTAAGAATACGATTCAAAGGGCCATATCGCTTAGCAGTCTTATGCTTCTGAACGACTATATGGGAAGCAGCTGCCGTATCCCCTAAATGAATATAATTAGATTTATAATCTTTTGCCGGATTTATTAATAGATTTGTATAGTCTAGTCGGAGAGGTTCCATTTGAGTGATAAATCCTGCTAAGATACGATTTTCTAAAGGTTCCTTTTCATTGTTCATAATGACCTTTCCAATTCTCTGGATTAAGGAATAAGGAATATCCGGGGTAGTTGTTTCCTGAAGTTCTATCTTCTTATTTAGGATTCCTATCTCTGATTTATAAATATCATAGATTTCAGCATTGGACTTTGTCATGTAAGCCAAAGCAATAAAGAATCCTCGGAGAGATGTTAAAACATAATCCCCGCCATTATCTTTTTTTATAGATTTGACACCCGGAATCATTACGGAAGTATCAAAGATATCAGTTGTTCCTGTATGTTTCTTGAGACGCTCGATATCCTCATTATATTTCTTAACGGAAGAAGCAGACAAGGGCATTTTACTATGTAAAAAGAAAAAGATATTGTCTCAATTTTTACGACCAAGTATGGTTGCAAGTTCATCAATTAATTCCTGTACTTGTTTTATTGTTTCATCAATGGGAGGAGGTACCGGAGGAGGCTTAGGGGGAGGTGGAAATGACCTACCCGTCTTTTTATAGTATCGTTCTAGATTCCGACGTTTAATTGTTTCCTTGTTTCTCTGATATGTAGCAATCCATCTTTTTTCACCAGGAGCCATTTATAGTGTAAAAATAAATAAAAATAATATCAATTTTGTTCATCTCTTCCATTCCAAAATCAATTTTCCAAATTCATAAGAAATGGCAGGAACTTGGTTTATTAATTTAGGAAATGGGAATGGAATGGAAAGACGATAGGACTGGCTAGTAATTTGGATTAAACATTCTCTGACAAGAGCATACATAAATATCTAACATATATTAGATGCCTTATGCTGTTGTCAAAGTCAAAGGTGGATACAAAGTTAAGAACTTGGAGTCCGGAAAGTATTATTCCCTAAAGGCTCTGACCAAAGAAATGGCAGGAAAACAATTATTAGCATTGTTAATTCATAGTCGTCATTAAAATCTAATTGTATTATAAATGGCTCTCGTCGTAGAAGGAATACCACAGCGAGAAACTTATGGCGATGTCAAAAGAGATGCTCTTATGGCTGCAATGGTAAAGAAAGGCGAGGACCCATCTTTACTTCCGATCACTCCGGCCACTGTGATCGCGTATGGACGTATTGGAGGTGGCAAGTCTTCCATTATGTATTCTTGGCTGAAAAATATGTTTCCGAAATACTATGACGAAGTGCTAATTTTTTGTGGGTCTTCCGATTCCAAAAAAGCCTTTGAGGGACTTCCTCAAAAACGAGTAGTATTTATGACGGAATATGATAATGAGGCTTTTACTCACTATGTCGATAAACTCCGGGAAGACCAGATTGAACGTATGGAAAAGAAAGAAAGACCTCTAAACATCTTTATTGGATTTGATGACGTAGTATTTGCAGAGGCAGTGTCGAGCAAAGGAAAGCCAACTATGGCGGAAAAGGTAATTCTTATTTGTCGTCATGAATTAAACGCTACTGTTTTTATATGTGTCCAGCATTCCAAACAAGTTAATGCTGCAATGAGAAATAATACTCTATACAATGTAATTCTTCCTCTCCAGAAAAACGATTTAGCAAAAGTAGCAGAAGAACATGCTGGTCATTTATCTTCCGAGGAGTTTATGAGAATGTACTATAACATAATGGCAAAAGGGAAACATGAGTTTATTGTTGTGGATTACAAGGCAGAGGAATGTAGAAGATTCCGTCATAAATGGGATAAAATAATAACCTTTGGTAGTGATGAACTTACCTCAATCTCCGAAAGAGAAGCCCCACGGGGACCCAGCGTACGAGGGACTAGCGATACTCCTAAACAAGAAACCGATGTTAAAAAACCCAGAAGTGGCTAAACGTTTGATACCTCCGGGTGGAATTGTGAATCATCTCCGGTCTATGGGAAAAGGGAAAGGGGGTCCGAGTAAAGCAGAAATTGAAAAACAAAAACAGGAAGTCCGTTTGGCACTACTCGGCCAATAATTTCTTACCCTCAAGTATAAAACATGTCTTCGGCTTTGTCATCTCCGTTTATGGCAGACTCGATCGCCGAAGTTGTACCCGATGTTGTGAAAGTGGCAGGAAAACTGGCAATGTCTTCCGTGATTACGGGTCGTCGTCGTGTGCGTCTCGTGCCTCAGTCCGGCCAGAATTATACGTCCGGTGCTTCTTCCGGAGTAGTCAACATTCTTATCCAGGACGGACAAGCCTATGCTGACCTTCTCTCAGCCTGTCTCTCATTTAACATTACCACCTATGATTCCACTGCTGCAAACCAGAACGCTTCCGGTGCAACTCCTACGGCTACGACAACGGCTGTTCTCGATGACGGTGCCTATTCCGTCTTCCGTCGTGCTTTGATTAGCGTGAACAGCACCCTTATGGACGACATTGATCTTCTGCCCAAGAAGGTGAATGCGGAACTGTACTCAACGGTCTCCGAGGCGTGGTACAACAACGTCGGCTCATTCTTGGGTCTCTGGAAACACAGCACCAGTGCTATTGTTCCTGGTGCACTTACGGGTAATAACACTGATGTTGGTATCTCCAAGTACGATGTTCCTTCCAAGGCCGTACAGTTTGCCAAGAAAATCCAGGGGTCCGGCAATGCGACGAGTGCTGCGACGGCGGGGGCTGCCTTCCAGCCCGGCCAGAACCAGTTCTCGGTTCCCCTGTCTCTCCTTACATCATTCTTCCGTAATGATACTCTCTTCCCTTCCAGAAACGCCGGGCAATTGTACGTCCAACTCAACTTGGCTTCCGCCGTAGAGGCGATGCTTTGCTCTTACACTGGCGGCGCTGCACCCAATGCCCCTAACCCGTCCTATGCCATTAGCAACCTAACGCTGGAATTGGACTTTGTAGACCTCCACCCCACCTACCTCAGTTTAATGGACGACCTGATTGAGGCTCCTTCTGGCTCCGGTGTCAATTGGGCATTTGATGCTCACCTTTGCTCATCTCAGTCCATCGGAACCCAGGGTGGCCAGAAGTCAGTGATTGTCAGCAAGGCCTCACAGAACATGAGGGCATTACAGGTGATTGCCCAGCCCTCCTCGGCTCTTGCGTCTACGTCTTGGTTAGCCCAATCCACTTTCCAGAACCCCGGCGTTGTCGATATCCAATACCGTATCGGTTCTCTGTACTATCCTGCCTTTACGGCGGTCGGAGAACACCGTATGTTTATGGACCTCCAAAATGCCCACGGCTCCCCAGAATCAACGGACAAGTCAGGCATCATTGATTCCAACAACTACTACACCAATACCCCCGACACCTTCTACTCCGCTACGGCCGGTGGCGGTGTACTGGTCGTCTCCGGTGCCGGTGCAGCGACCTCAGTGCCTGTTCCTAACTCGAACAACTTGGGTACGCTTGTCGCCTCCAAGATTCCTCGTTCAGCCTGGTCGGACTGCTGGTCCTACGCGTACTGCTTTGATCGGCTCAAACATGCAAAGTTCCACGGTGTCGAACTCGATGGTATCAACACTCTCACCAGTGCTGGTTCTCAGATGGTTGTCCAAATCAATTGCAACCCTGGTGCTGCCGATACGACCCTTACGTCTATCGTCCGCTTCACTCGTGTTCTCCACCTTGGCGGGGGTGCGACAAGTGTTATCGGTTAAACATTATAGCATTTTTAAAATGCGTAGATGATTAACGACGGCCCAAACGAGCATCTTCGATATCGTTGTACTTGAAAACAATCTCAAACTCACAGAACTCATCTATCTTAATTGGGTAAGGCTGGTATTGATCGTCCAACAAATCAATCGTAATTTGTTGGTAAGACCCCTGAGTAATCAAACGATTCCAATTCAGGTAGGGGGGCTGATAGATAGTGAGACCCCCATAGGAAGACGTAGTCGGAATCTTGGCTAGAGCCGTACGGAGACCATCAGTCGTAATAGAGTCGTTCATGACTACGTTGCAAAGTACATAGACAACTTTAGAACGAATCAAGTTAGGAAGAATACTGGCAGTAGCAGTAGCGGTAAGAGCAGGAGCAGAGGAATCAATGAATCCAAGGCGAGTATTAAGAGCAAAGGCTCGGCCTGGTACATTCAGAGGCCAGTCCGCTCTAGGAGCAGGTCGGACAGTAATACCTCCCCCCGCAGCTGCCACCATTGTAATCCTATTTTTAGGTTCATTATAGTCAAATGTAAGAATACTTTGGGCAGCATTCAAAGCAGTAATCAAAGGGAAATATGAATAAAATCCATTTGTAGTGTCCTTGATGATTCCATCAAAGTACTGATTTGTATTGAGTACAAAGTTCTGTAGAGTTGCTCCACCTCCTACATTACTAATGTAGTAATAAAATGTACTCTGATACGGAGGGATAGGATATCCTGTATTAGGAACAACTGCTCGTAGAAGATCGGCTTTCACTGCTCCCGTAATAGGCTCAGGAAGAACACAAGTAAAAGAGTTCCCGACACCATAAGATAAATCGTCGGAAGAAATTAAAAGACGAGACGGCTGATTTGCGAATGACATTTTCTATCAGTAGTATAGAAATATGTCTGCCAATCAGATCGCTCTTTTTAGTGGAGTTTCAAATCAATTGGGGGATTCATATATTCAAGGCTCCGGAGGAGGTGCTTCCTTTAATGTCGGGTGGGGAGCAGGTGCACCCGGTGATCTCAATATGAACTCTTATAATATTTTTGCTGCTCAAAATGTAGCATGTCTTAACGGTCAATTCAGCAGTATCAATGGTATGACTCCTCAGGGTGGTGGAGGCTGGATTGGATTGGCGGCCAGTGATTTGAATATGGCAGGATACAATATAAATAACTGTACCAATATAAATGTTGCGACTGTTAATGGACTTCCACCTTCGAGCGGGTCAACTGGTTCAACAGGCCCTGCGGGGGCTGTGGGGGACACCGGACCCGCAGGACCCACGGGAGACATTGGTGCAACCGGAGAAACAGGTGCCGTCGGCCCTACAGGAGACCCCGGACCTACGGGTAGTGTCGGCCCCACCGGGGACATCGGACCAACCGGCGACGTGGGTCCCACAGGACAGCAAGGAGACACCGGAGCCGTCGGCCCAACAGGAAGTCAGGGACCTACAGGCGATGTTGGAAGTACAGGAAGTACAGGAGACATCGGCCCGACTGGATCGGCTGGGCCAACCGGGGACCTCGGGCCTACTGGCGATGTCGGACCCACCGGACAGAAGGGAGATACAGGCGACGCAGGAGCAACAGGGTCCGCAGGGCAAACAGGAGGCCTTGGCCCGACGGGTCCGCAAGGCATAGATGCCTACGGTGTTTGGAACTACGGGACGACTCTTCAACCTGGAGAGTGGGCGGTGAATCTAGCGAACCCTTCACAACTTCTCTTGTCGAAGACCAGCATAAACAACGGAGGGGCGAATCTTATGAATTATTTGAATGCTGTTGTAGTGGGGAGGGGTCAGGCTTCGTTATACGCTACAACGGCAACCGTCAACAACGGGTTCGTCGTTCTTGGTGTAGATTTCTCAAATAGTGCGTATTACATTCTGACTATCCTCGCTCAATATTTTCTCCCTTGGACACCTGGAGAAGCCACTACATTCTCGGTATCCCTCATACCGTATGCCGGTCCTACAGGCGATGTAGGCCCTACAGGTTCTCAGGGTCCTACAGGCGATGTAGGCCCTACAGGTTCTCAGGGTCCTACAGGCGATGTAGGCCCTACAGGTTCTCAGGGTCCTACAGGCGATGTAGGACCTACAGGTGCAAATGGTCAACAAGGGCCAACCGGTAATGATGGGCCAACGGGACCACAAGGATCGCAAGGAGACACAGGATCAGCAGGGCCAACGGGGGCGGTGGGTCCTCAAGGCATCGATGGACCGACCGGAGCATCTGGTTCTGTAGGGGCCACAGGTTCCGTTGGTCCTACGGGACCGTCCTTTGTCTACGGCGATGTACTCTTTGTCGATGGTCTCAACGGAAGCGATACAACGGGCAACGGAGGCATCGGGAATCCATATCAGACCATCGGAAAAGCAATTACGGTTAGAAATGGTATGTCGGATACGGTTGAGGTATCCATTTTTGTAGCCTCCGGAACCTATACAGAGACGTTCCCCGCTATTACGAAATCCAATACCTTTCTCTGCGGGTTCAACTCATCGGGGGCGAACAAGTCGTCGGTTAATTTAGTCGGCACTCTGACCGTAAACATTACCGCAATTACAAGCGGAACCATTCAAGTCGTCTTTAGCGATTTTCAATTGAACGGACTTATTAGTTTTCCTGCTACGAATCTTGGTACGGCTACGAATTACTCGTTTGAAAATATCAACTTCACTAACTCAAGTGCGATGATAAACATAAACAACGCCGGTGGAGTGTTTCTTGATACAAGAGTCGCAACGGTAAATAACTGCGTCTTTAACAATACAAGTACTGGTTCGGGTGCTATTACTGCTCAAAAAATGAACTTGGTCATAACGAACACCCAATTTTTTATGACTTCTACAGGGTCCGCCCTAACATTAACGAACGCCTCTTCCTGTAATTGTCGTTTTTCGTCGTTCATTAGCAGTTCCGGCTCTGCAACTCCTGCAGCACTAGTTCAATTTATAGGGACATACATTTCTTCCACTATCGCCTCGTCCTTTGAAACCTGCATCTTTCGCTACACTCAGGCGACCACCGATACAGGAGGAAATAAATGCTGTATTCAATATGGCGGTACTGGAACGAACCACTCAAGTCTAGTCTATAACAACGTCCTCTACTGCGAAGGGGCTATAACAGGTGGTGCTTTGATTCAAGCCATACAGAAGACCGGTACAGGGACTTTAGCGATTGCTTACCTTGGAAACTCCTGCGGTCCTACAGCATTCCACATGCCTCCTACGGCTACTCTGACGGTTGGTGCACCTTTGGCTCCTTAAAAAATAGGACGATAATTTAAAATAATAGTACTGTAAAGAATGGATCCTCAAACTACAAATACGATTCTGGCTGTTGTAGCAATAGTCATAAGCGTAGGTGGAACGGCTATAGGAATTATTAATCATAAAGCCATCGTTAGCCGTTGCTGTGGAAAGAAGATGGAATTGTCATTGGATATAAATGATACGAGACAACCTGCCCCAAAATCACCAAGTCTTAGTTCCGGTGTTTCCAATGAAAATATAGCAGTCTAATAGAAATGGACCCTAACCAAGTCGGCGGAGGACTCGCCTTTGCGAATGCTTTGGGTGTATCGTACTCTCAAGGCCAGATACGAGGTGCACCCACTACTACTTCTAATGTTGTTAATATTTCCTCTGTCAGTCTCTCACAAAGTGGCAATCTAATCTTCGCTACTCCTGGCGATACGTCCGTAGATATCGGCCAGACTATAACAGGTCAGAATACGCAGTATGTACAACAAATGGCGGGAACGACAATGATTAACAGTCCTCTTATCCTGAACGGAAATGTTGTCATTCCCCATACGGCCGATTTCTCCCACAATCCCGAAAATAGTACTGATTACCCTCAACATCTAATAAATGCGACCGTAGTCTTTAAAGGCGATACCTTTTACGTAGACAACATCAATACAGAAATTTCT
>Ga0114962_10002155_pt1 | contig 16641 bp, 18 predicted proteins | sample C_130820_MF_Meta_FD_87017 | JGI IMG/M metagenome (GOLD analysis project Ga0114962, IMG submission 87017) | Freshwater microbial communities from Lake Croche, Canada to study carbon cycling - C_130820_MF_MetaG | ecosystem: Environmental > Aquatic > Freshwater > Lake | place: Lake Croche, Canada...
TCTACGACCTGAAAAATGATTTGAAAAATAATAAAACATTGGTTGAAAAAGAACTCAATCGTGATTTAGATAAAAACATTCGTATGAATACCAAAATAACATCTATTTCAATTGATGGCATCTACCCAATGAACAATGAATTACTAATACAAAGCAACCTTATTGGGGAACTAAACATATTTATAAAATAACTTCACTTCGTCTCTCACCAAGGTTCCTGAGGCTCTCGAAGGACCGTCTCTCTTCACTCAAGGGTTCCTGAGGCTAGTTTACCTTGAACTTGTCGAAAGGAAGGCCCTTCCCCGCTATCCAACCTGTCGTCCAAGCTGCCTGAAAGTTAAACCCTCCAGTAACTCCATCCACATCCAAGACTTCTCCAGCAAAAAACAATCCCGGTTGATGTCTACTTTCCATGGTTTTAAAATCTACTCCATCCAAACCGATACCACCTGCAGTGACAAACTCCTCTTTATATGTCGTTTTACCCTTTACCTCATAGCGATCATTCAATAAGGTATTCACTAATTTATTAAACGCTTTACCTGTCACCTCTTTCCAGCGTGACTCAATCGAAATAGCAGATTTTTCAACTAAAAAAGACCACAAACGACTCGACAACCCAAAAGGATTGTAATTACTTATTTTCTTATCTGCATTGGTATCTTTCACGCGCTCCAAATCTCGACGTAATTCGTCTTCTTTTTTGGTATGTAACCAATTGACCAAGACAGCAAAGTCATAATGATTATCCGCTAACAAACGAGCTCCGAAGGCAGATAATTTCAACACAGCAGGTCCACTCATCCCCCAATGGGTAATCAATAAAGGTCCATCTGCTTCTAACTTTGTTTTTTCTACTCGAACCATCGCTAGCTCAACCACAATTCCCATCAACGAACGTATAGGCTCATCAGGCATGTTAAACGTAAACAACGAAGGAACTGGTGAAATAAGTGTGTGTCCAAATCGTTCCGCCCAACGTAAAGAATCCGCTTTTGGTTGTCCGCCAGTAGTATAAATCACACGATCCGCAAAAATCGTTTGATTGAGTGAGGTCAATTTAAATCGATTCTCCTCAAAATGAATATCATTAATCGGTGTTTGGATTTGAACACGAACCCCCAAACGTTTTGCTTCAAATTCAAAACAATCGATAATCGTTTGTGAACTATTAGATTTAGGAAAAATACAATTATCTGGTAAGGTCTCGAGTGCTACTCCTCGTTTCTTAAACCAATCTATCGTCGATTGTGCATTAAACTGTTCAAAAGCCTTACGAAGCTGGTTTGTACCTCTCGGATAAAATTTTGAAAGTTCTTTATTATCAAAACATGCATGCGTAACATTACAACGACCACCGCCAGAAACCTTAACTTTTGCTAATACCTTATTCGACTTTTCGTAAATGGTTACTTGTGCATTCGGATGGTGTTCCTTCGCAGAAATCGCCGCAAAAAATCCTGCTGCTCCTCCACCTACAACCGCAATATTTAGACTTGAACTCATGCAACAAAAATAGTCAAATTATAAGGGAGCAAAGCTTACCATTTAGAAATTAAGAAATTTAGGATTAGCCGCTATCACCAGCTCCCGTATCGGACATCCCACCACATGGCTCCCATCCAAATACCCCATACTCATCAAAAACTCATTTACAATCTCTCCTCCGGTAAATTTGAACGTCTTTTTAAACAACTTCATCCACTCTTGCAACGTCAACGGATGATGATGGTCCAACCACAACTTAAAAGATCCGAAATGGTGCTGTAGCTGCAGAATAACCTGTGCATTATGAATCGCTGCATGTACTTTCAAACGATTGCGAATAATTCCTGCATCATTTAACAGTCGCGTAATATCTTCTTCTCCATAATTTGCTACAATCGAGATTTCAAACTGATGGTATGCTTTCCTGAAATTTTGCTGTTTCTTCAAAATGGTATCCCAACTCAAACCCGCCTGATTAATTTCCAAAACCAGACGTTCAAAGATTTCATTTTCATCCGAAATAGGAAATCCATAAGCAGTATCGTGGTATATTTTGTGCAGATTGGAAGAATCCATGCGTGAAACTGCATCGCAGTAAGAAGTAGGTTTATCCATCTATTTGTTTATAAAAATTAAAAAACACTCCCAAATCCATGCAACTTCTTCATCCAATACTCCGAACTCTCAATCTCGGAAATGATTACCCCTTTCGAAGTACTTGCATGTATCATTTTCAACGGCTCCCCCTTTTCTGAAATGATAATTCCCACATGCGTCACCTCATCCGCTCCACTATTGAAAAACACTAAATCACCCTTGGTAACTTCTTCTTTTTCTAACTTTCGACAAGTAGCAAATTGATCGCGTGAACTCCTACCAACTTGTACATTTGCTTTTTGAAACACAAAGCACGTAAAACCACTGCAATCAAACCCTTCTGGAGTTACTCCGCCAAAAACATACGGTACACCAATGAGTGTTTGTGCAATTTCTACCACAACCTCACGATTTCCGGACAATACTTCCGTTTTTTTAGGACTTTTTATTGAGCGTACATCATTGTAAGGTAAACCTTCAAAAAGCCCAGTCAACACCTCTTTCAATTTACGGTATTTCTCTTTATCCTTTTTAGCTTTAAACTTTTCTAATTCATCCAACAAGAAAAAGCGCAAGGCCGAAATCTCTTCTTTATGTTTCAAGAATAATGACTTGCTTTCGGGAATACTTTTAAGTTCTTTCAATAAGGTTGCACCCTCTACCCATGGCGATGGATTTCGACGTTTAAACAAAAACTTATTTTCCAAACGTAGCAAAGAAACAGCACGATAGTAGCGTGGTAACATGGAAGTATCGTAATCGGGATTATTCACCAATTTATCCGCACTCCAATAAGTCAATCGATAATTCCCTTGCGTATACAATAAAGTCAATTTGGTCAAACTGCGATCTTGTGCAAATGAAAAAGAAACACTCAACACAAAAAGCAGCAAACCAATAACACGTATCAAAAGCGATTGTCTCATACTACTAATTTACAAAACAAGTTTCTAAAATCCTCATTTTATAGATAATTGTTACATTTACACATTAAACCATTGAACAATTCTACCCCATGTCCGTACATAAAGATGTTAAAAAGGTAACCACACACGTGCTACAAGAAATGAAAAATCGTGGCGAAAAAATTTCCATGCTGACTGGTTATGATTTCTCCATGGCTCGAATTATTGATGCTTCTGGAATTGATGTTATCCTGGTTGGAGATTCTGCTTCTAATGTGATGGCTGGTCACGAAACCACATTACCAATTACATTGGATCAAATGATCTACCATGCCGCTTCTGTCGTTCGTGCTGTCGAACGCGCTTTAGTAGTTGTAGACATGCCTTTTGGTTCCTACCAAGGTAACTCTAAAGAAGCTCTTTCCAATGCAATTCGCATCATGAAAGAAACAGGTGGACATTCCGTAAAAATGGAAGGTGGTGAAGAAATTATCGAATCAATAAAACGAATTTTAACGGCTGGAATACCTGTAATGGGTCACTTAGGGTTAACACCTCAATCTATCTATAAATTCGGCACTTATGTGGTTCGAGCTAAAGAAGAAGATGAAGCTAAAAGATTGATTAATGACGCAAAACTATTAGAAGAAGCTGGTTGTTTTGCAATTGTTCTAGAAAAGATTCCTGCACAACTTGCAGAACAAGTTGCTAAATCTGTCTCTATCCCAATTATTGGAATAGGTGCTGGAAATGGAGTTGATGGACAGGTATTAGTTGTGCATGACATGCTTGGAATAAACAATGAATTTAGTCCACGATTTCTTCGCAAATACAATAACTTGTATGAACAAATGTTTAATGCATTTCAAAACTATATATCAGATGTAAAATCAGGAGATTTCCCAAATGAAAACGAACAATATTAATGGAGAAAAAATTTAAAAATTAATGGTTGAATAACGTTGGAGTTTAGACTTCCCACTTTTAACTCTTAACTCTTAACTCTCCACTTTATACTGAAAAATGATACAAGGAAATCAATCCCTTCCAGAAATTGAAGTTCTCTATGAGGATAATCACGTCATCATAATAAATAAAAAACCTTCTGAAATTGTCCAGGGAGACAAAACTGGAGACGTAACGATGCCTGACAAAATCAAAGAATTTTTAAAAATTAAGTACGACAAACCCGGAAATGTCTTTTGCGGGGTTGTTCATCGACTTGATAGACCTACAAGTGGCGCTGTAGTTTTTGCTAAAACGAGTAAGGCATTATCGCGCTTAAATGAACAATTCAAAACCCATGAAACAAACAAGGTATATTGGGCAGTTGTTGAACAAAAACCGGAACAAAGACAAGGTAAATTAGAAAACTACCTACTAAAAAATGAAAAACAAAACAAATCATACGTTCACCACAAAGAAGTAAACGGATCTAAAAAAGCTGTTTTACACTACAAACTTCTTAATTCATCAGATAAATACCATTTATTAGAAATAAATTTAGAAACAGGTAGACATCATCAAATTCGAGCACAATTATCCCATATAAAATGTATCATTAAAGGCGACTTAAAATATGGCGCAAAACGTTCCAATCCAGATGGATCTATTCATTTACATGCACGTTTTTTAGAATTTGACCACCCTACAACAAAAGATCGAATTAAAGTAGTTGCACCTGTTCCAAACGATTCACTATGGCAATGGTTCGAATCAAAAAATACGTAATTTTACACTTTTAAAATTAAACATAGAGACAAAGTACTTTTTTTAACTATATTTAAGATTAGTACATTCATCACAAAGCTCAATTAAATGTTTACAAACACTATCTTCGGTAAAATACTATTTTTCTTACGCTCCTTTTTCCCGATTCAGTTGCTTTTCGGCCACTTGAAATACAATTTATTTGCCTTAAGTTTTTGGATCTTCTTATTTTTAATTATCACAGATAAAATTGGTTTCTCTTACGGAATTCCATTTCTTTTTTATTCTCCTGAATACAACGGAGAAATTGGCTGGATTGCCTTTGCACTTATGGGATTTGCAATTGGTGGTTTTACTATGGCGTTTAATACGTATAGCTACATGAAACTAGGAACAAAATATCCTTTTTTAGCTACTTTATCTCGTCCATTTATTCGTTTTTGCTTTAATAATGCAGTAATACCAGTTATCTATAATTGCTACTTTATTTATCGTTTTATAAACTTTCAACGTTTGGAGGAGTTTGCATCTGAATCCGATGTTTATGCATATATCTTCTCCTATTTAGGTGGTTTTACACTATTCATATCAATCGCGTTACTTTATTTTTTTCCAGTAAACAAAGATGTTTATAAACTATTAGGTAAATCAAGTGATGAAGAAAAAATTGAAGAAGCCGTAGGTTCGATTCTGCATAACCAAATTCATTGGACAGAATATTTCACCTACCAAAAAGATAGAACGTATATCTACATGGTTACGCTATTCCACTGGCGTAAAAGTAGATCCATCAATCATTACGATAAATTATTACTTAAGAAAGTTTTTTCTAGAAATAGAATTAATTCTTCTTTTTTTGAAATCGTTACGATAGCAGCCTTTGTATTTATTGGCATTTTTAGAAATACTTCTGTTTTTTATATACCTGCAGCAATGAGTCTTGTCATGCTACTAACAATAATTTTAATGTTGTTTAGTGCATTTCGTTCTTGGTTTGGATATTGGACTCAAGCAATCTTGATTATCCTTGTCATTTTAATGAATTACCTCAGTACTACAACCTCCTGGTTTCAATATACAAGTTATGGTTACGGACTTTCCTACAAACCCGAAAAATTAGTACCCTTTAACATTGAAACAATCACGGAATTAAATCTTGAAAAAGAAAAAGTCAACCATGCAAAAAATAAATACATTCAAGTATTGAATAATTGGAAAAAATCAACTGGAGAAAAAAAACCTAAATTAATCTTGGTGATGACATCCGGAGGAGGTTTAAGAAGTGCTGTTTGGACTTTTTCTGTCTTACAAAAAGTAGATGAAAGACTTGAAGGAAATCTTTCAAAACACATACATTCTATCACAGGAGCATCAGGTGGTATGATTGGAGCATCTTATTATAGAAGTCTGTTACTCCAAGATAAACAAAATAATACCCTAAATCGTTATGATGAAAAACATCAAAAAAACATCTCTAAAGATCTATTAAATAAATTAATTTTTTCAGCGTATTCTAACGACTTATTTTATCGAGACAAAATCAAAATTGGTACAAATACGTATACAAAAGATCGTGGGTATGCATTTGAACAACAACTACATGAAAACACAAATAACACGATGAATGTACCGCTGGCGCATTTCAAAAAACCAGAAGAAAATGCTTTAGTTCCAACCATGTTCTTTACTCCTACAATAGTGAATAATGGACGAAGACTTTTAATCTCAACCCACAATATGTCTTTCTTGTGTGTAGGTAAAAAAAACACATCAGGATTAACTACTTCGTATGAATATTTAGACTATCAATCCTACTTCAACAATAACACTACAAACGATTTACGCTTCAGCTCCATCCTAAGAATGAGTGCTACCTTCCCTTTTGTACTTCCAATGGTTACAATGCCAACTACACCAACAATGCATATCATGGATGCTGGTTTGCGGGACAATTATGGTGGAAAATTAACCATGGAAATTATGTATTCCATGCGTAAATGGATAAAAAAGAATACGAGTGGTGTTATTATCCTTCAAATTCGCGACACGAAGAAATTATTACGGGGGGATGTTGTAAAAAATGTTTCGCTCATCAATAAATTCACAATGCCTTTTGGAAATATGTACGATAACTTTCCTAAAACCCAAGATTTCGACCAAGAATCATTAATGCGATACGCTACACATCGAATTGGATTCCCTGTACATTTTATTTCTTTCAATTTACTCGAAGAACAAAAAAAACGCATTTCACTCACCTGGCACTTAACAGGACAAGAAAAAGCAAGAGTTAACAAAGCATTTTATAGTCGAGGAAATAAATATGCTTTGCATAAGTTAGAACGATTGATGCGTGAATCTAATTAATATGGAACATTTAAGTCAATTATACCAGTATAATTTAAATGATTTTGTGATTGACACAAATTCTCCAGATTTTTTTGCGGAAAATTTTAAAAATTTCATTGATGTAAATAAAAAAGATACTTTTTGGTTAAATTTTCACTCTATAACGTGTAAAGAATCCATAGACTCTCTTTTCACCTCATTAAACATCGATAAATTAACAATCGAAAACATTTATAAAACAGAAAAAAGACCCAAAATTGAAGAATATCCTGATTACCTCTTTTTTACTGTTCGTTCTGCCTTATCCAAAGGATTAAACTCTTTTTTCTTAAATAAAGACCAAATATCCTTTATTCTCGGCAAAAACTTTCTGATTTCCTTTCAATCCAAAAAAGCACAACATTTTGAAGATGTACGTGATCGAATTGAAAAAAAACGCGGAAAAATCAGATTCAAAGGACCTGACTTCTTGCTTTTTAGATTACTTGAAAGTATAACTGATAATTATTTTGAAGTATTAGATGATATTGTCAATTCCATTGAAAAAATTGAACATCGATTAATTCATAAACCAGATAATGAAATTTTAAAAGAAATTGAAATACAAAAACGAAAACTAATTGAATTGCGTAAAATTGTTTTCCCTCTTAAAGAAATTGCTTCTCATTTAGAAAGAGTTGTAAATCCATTAATTGATAAATCGAATCACTATTATTTTTCAGAAATAAAAGATAATTGCATCACAGTACTCGAAGAAATTGATGATAACAAACAAATTCTCGATGGATTTTCAAACTTATATTTTGCAGTACAAGGACAACGAATGAATCAAGTAATGAAACTTCTTACTGTTGTAAGTGCAATTTTTATTCCCTTAACTTTCATTGTTGGTGTTTACGGAATGAACTTCGAAAATATGCCTGAATTAAGCATGAAATATGGATACTATATTTGCTGGGGCATTATGGTAGTTATAACCGGAATATTATTACTTGCCTTTTATAAGCGAGGTTGGTTTAAGTGAGTAACGAGTGAAGAGCGATGTTTGAAGAAAGAAAAAGTAAATAAATAAAAGTTTGAATTCGCTATCAACTCAAATCATTCGCTTTTATCTAATTTACCTTAAACTCCGTTCGATTAACAATTGACCTTCCCAAAGTTAAACCATCTGCATAATGTAATTCACTTCCGACAGTTACACCTCTGGACAAGGTAGTAATTCGTATATCACATTCTTTTAGTTTTTTATACAGATAAAAATTGGTGGTATCCCCTTCCATGGTAGGACTTAAAGCAAAAATAATTTCTTCGACTTCGCCACTTCCAGCCTTTTCAACCAAAGAAGGTATATTTAAATCGGAAGGTCCTATTCCATCCATCGGAGATATTATTCCACCCAAAACATGATAAATTCCTTTATAAGAAGATGTTTCTTCAATTGCCATTACATCGCGTACATCCTCTACAACACAAATAATGGATCTAGTACGTTGTGGATTTACACAAACAAAACATAAATCTTCATCTGAAATATTTCCACACGTAGCGCAATGTTTTACTTTCGCTTTCATGGTAATAAACGCTTGCGCAAATCGTTCGATTTCATGTGGCTTACGATTTAACAATTGTAATACTAAACGTAAAGCTGTTCGCTTTCCAATACTGGGAAGAGTCGCTAATTGCTCTACAGCATCTTCCATGTACTTTGAAGGTAATTTCATTGAAAATATTATTGAATTGTAAAGTTAAACGCATTCTTCGTGTGTTTAAAGAATTTTCCAGTTTATTTTTTTGTTTACTTTTGAGTTGTGCAACAACAAGCAATTATTTATTTTGATTTTTTAGGATTACACCTACAAGAACCAATGGCTATTATCTGGGACGGATTAATATCAATCACTTCTCTCCTTTTTTTTATAAAACTTCGAAAGAAAAACCATACAAATCACACCAATTTTATTCGGTTTTTTATTTGGATGAGTATTTCTACATTTTTAGGTTTATTAGGACATTTATTCTTTAAATATTTTGGTTACTTTGGTAAATTCCCTTCCTGGATATGTATAAGTATTACTGCATATTATTTCTGTATCGCAATACTCGAAATCAATCAAATAGGTTTCAAAAAATGGAAAACAGGTTTAATAATTAAAGGTGTAATCTGCCTGTTATTATCCTTCATTTTCACCAAATTTAGTTTTGTAGCGCTAGATTCAGTAATTTCTTACATGGTACTTGGAACTTTCCTAGGATTGAAATTAATACGCGAAAAGAAAAATGTACTCCTATTAATCGGAACAATATGTATTCTACCAACCTTATTTATTTTTGGACTAAAAATTAACGTTAATCTATATTTTAACAAGGATGACTTCAGCCACTTTTTCATCTTAATTAGTCTCTTTTTTTATTACTTTTGCGCAACAAAAAAAATGAGTTATGACGTATGATATAGGAATAATTGGCGGAGGAATTGTTGGAGCTGCAACTTTATACAAACTTCAAAATAAGTATCCAAATCTTAAAATCATTTTGATTGAAAAAGAAAAATGTTTGGCAGATCATCAAACAGGTCATAATTCTGGCGTAATTCATTCTGGACTATACTACAAACCAGGATCTTTGAAAGCAAAAAACTGTGTGGAAGGCAGACATGAATTAGTTGCTTTTGCAAAGGAACATAACATTGCCCATGACATCTGTGGAAAAGTGGTCGTTGCAACAAAAGAAAGTGAATTAGAATACTTAGAAAAAATCTATCAAAATGGTATTGCTAATAACATTGAAGGACTAAAAAAAATTACTAGTGCAGAAATCAAAGAATACGAACCATATGTTGAAGGAATTGCAGGTTTATTTGTAGCATGTACTGGAATAATCGATTTTAGAGGTGCTACTGCAAAAATGGTAGAACTTGCTATCAAGACACAACCTGAAAGTAAACTGCTGTTAGAATATGAAGTTATTGATGTTAAAAAAGGTGCTTCTTCTTCAACTATTATTACAAACAAAGGAAATTTTGAAGCAAAACATCTCGTTTTTTGTGCAGGGCTTCAGGCTGATCGTTTAGCAAGAAGAGATGGTGTTAAATTGAAAGAGCAAGTAGTCGGATTCCGTGGAGATTATTATGAACTCTCTGAAGATGCGAAGAAAAAAGTGAGAAACTTAGTATATCCTGTTCCAGATCCTTCATTTCCTTTCCTAGGAGTACATTTTACGCGCATGACTAACGGTGATGTAGAATGTGGTCCAAATGCTGTATTCACATTTAAACGGGAAGGATATGGTAAAACAGATTTTTCGTTAAGAGATACTTGGGACGCATTAACCTATCAAGGAACTTGGAAACTATTCTTTCAAAACATGCGCTATGGAATCAACGAATACCGTCGTGCTTTCTCCAAAAAATTATTCTTAAAAACACTACAAGTAATGATTCCTAGTTTAACAATGGAAGACATTGTTCCTGGAAGGGCTGGAGTTCGTGCATTATTGTTAGGTGTGGATGGAGATACAAGAGACGATTTCCGAATCGAATACCATGGTAATTCCATTCATGTTTTAAACGCACCTTCACCAGCAGCAACAGCTTCATTAGCAATTGGTGGATATATTGCTGAAGAAGCGGAAAAACATTTTAAACTAAAATAAAACACACATATTTTAAGTATATTCAAAGGGGCATGTTTCACGTCCCTTTTTTTATTGTACCTTTGAAAATCCTTAATTGGTAATACCTACATTTAATTCCCTATCATTCATCACTATTTCGTCTGATTGATACACGTGCTTACTTCGCTGGTATTTATTGTTTTATCAACTAATCTAGTGCATGGCTAAGTCCCAAGAAACCTACAACAAAAAAGAAAAAGAAAAAAAACGTTTAAAAAAACGTCAAGATAAAAACCTCAAAATGGAGGAGCGTAAATCTAATCCTACAGCTAGTGGACTAGATGCTATGATGGCTTATGTAGATGAAAACGGTCACATCTCCGATACTCCGCCAGATCCAGCAACAAAGAAAAAAATCGCACTATCTAGCATTGAAATATCTGTGCCAAAACGTGTAGAAGAGGAAATGCCTGCTGTTCGTGTTGGTAGAATTGATTTCTTTAACCACCAAAAAGGTTTTGGATTCATCAAAGAAAATGAAACACAAGAAAAATATTTCGTACACGTACATGGTTTACTTCAAGAAGTAGAAGAAGGTAATGCTGTTTCTTTCGAATTAGAAAGAGGTATGAAAGGTATGAATGCTGTAAAAGTTAAGAAAATCTAATAAACTATTTAACAAAAGCCTTAATCTGAATCTCAGTTAGTAGAGGTTCAGTATTGGCTTTAATGGTAACTGTTTTTGTTATTTCCCCTATCTGACCTGGTTTTGGATGAAAACCAACTTCAATATAATCAGACTTACCAGGCAATACAGGTGCTTCAGGTTTGTGAGGAGTAGTACACCCACAACTCGCAGAAACGTCATCAATAATTAACGGTTTTTTTCCTGTATTAGTAACTTTAAACCTACATGTATTGTCTGATTCAGGTTTGACATTTCCAAAATCATGTTGTTGTTTATCTAATTCAAAAGTCGTTTTAGTTTCTTTTAATGCTTTTTCCTGAGCTTCAAACGCCTTTACTTTAGCTGCTAATTCAGCATCTGACTCCCCTTCTGTTAAAACTCTAACTCCTCTCTCTTCTTCCTTATTTTGTGAAGAAGTTGTGCAGGAAGCAAACACAATTAAAATTACAAAAGTCAAAAAAAATAGTTTCATATATAAAAATAATTATTCAATTTTCATCCACATTCTTCACTCGTCTCTTCGGTTCCTGAGACACTCGAAGGACCGTCACTCTTCACTCAAGCCCTGCTTTCTCGTAACTTCCATTCTTCAACGTTTTCAAAGCAGCCTGAAGAATATCATTACGTTCGTTGTAAATTTTATAAAACTCTGTAGCACCCCATAAATCTTGTGCTATCATCGATTTCAAAAATAATTTAATCAATTTTTCACTTGCAGGATATTCTTTCTCATCCAACTTCAATGTTGGTTGCTCTTTAGATATATAATTGAAAAATTCATCCATAAAAACCTTATCACAATTAAACTTAGTAAAATAAGCCTCAAAAGTTGGATAATCTATCTTTAACTTGTCCCTATTTTTATTGACGTAAGTTAATGTAAAGCTATTAAACGCTCCAGTACCTAAAATAGATCGGAAATAAGCTGTAAACTCATTAGTATCTAAAGGAACAAACACATCTGGCATAATACCGCCACCACCATATACCGTACGCTGCTTAACCAACGTTTTGAATTTCAAAGAATCAGGAAATTTTATGCTATCCTGATTCATTAATTCACCATGTTTTAGACGTTTCAAAACATCGTTATGATACTCTTCAGAATTTTCCCCATATGGTTTTTGAATATTTCTACCTGTCGGTGTGAAATAACGTGCAATAGTCAGCCGAATTTGGGAACCATCTGATAAATCAATTGGTCGTTGTACTAATCCTTTTCCAAAGGTTCTTCTTCCTACAATTAATCCTCTGTCCCAATCTTGAATTGCTCCTGAAACAATTTCGCTTGCGGATGCAGAATTTTCATTCACTAGCACAATCAATTTCCCTTTTTCAAAAACACCTTTTGTATCGCAATTCATGTCTTGTCTAGGTTGATGTTTTCCTTGAGAATACACCACTAATTTATCTTTTGTTAAAAACTCATCGCTGACCGTTTTAGCAGCAAACATCAAGCCTCCACCATTATCTTGTAAATCTAAAATTAAATTTTTCATTCCATTTTTAACAAGTTCAGCCAAACTTGCTTTAATTTCATCGGTAGTTGTATGTGAAAAACTATTTAATTTTAAATAACCAGTTTCCGGTGTAATCATATAATGACAATCTACGGAATGCATTGGAATTTTACCTCTAGTGATTTCAAATTTCAAAAAATCAGGTTCGCCTTTCCGAAGTACTTCTACGATTACTTTCGTCCCTAAATCTCCCATTAATTTTTCACGAACTTGCGAATTTTTCAACTTAACATTTGCGATATTATCTGCTCCAACTTTTAATATTTTATCGCCTGCGCGCAAGCCTACTTTTTCAGACGGACCTCCAGGAATAGTTGCAACTACAATTAATGTATCTTTCAATAATTGAAAACGTATTCCAACACCAAAAAAACTTCCGTTGATTTGTTGGTTTGCATCATCCACATCTTCTTTAGAAATATATACGGAATGTGGATCTAACTTCTCTAATGCTGCAACGATTGCTGTTTCTGTAATTTCTTTGGAATTAACATCGTCTACATACATATAATTAATGTAGTTGTAAATTTCTTCGATTTTTTTAGCATCTTTCAGTAAGTCATTCTGTTGAGAAAAAGAAAGGAATGATATGAATAAAACGGAGATGACAAACAATTTTTGGATCATATGTTTTTTTTTATATTGATTAAAATTAACGCATTTTTTAGAAATATATTTAATGCTAAACGTTTTTTTGGGAGAATTTAACTAAACCAAACATCACGTATCATTACGCAACCAGCAGTTTCATTTACGCGTTGTATGATAATTGATTTACCTTGCATTAATTCATCACGCATTACGGATGAATCTAGAGTTAAATGTAACACCTGATTTTGAATATAAATCTTTTTGGTTCTTGCAGAAACTGCTCTCCCCATCATTTCTTCCCACTTATTGATTATCTCCATTTCTTTCATGCGACCATCTAAACCATAGGCTTTCATCAACTTGTCTATAACATCCCCTAAAGTACTTTGATTAGAAATTCTTTTTCGTTCGTCCATCTTATTTTTCTATTAATTCTACCATATCAAATAACTTATAATCCATGGAGATACGATTAAATATTGTTGCTACGCGTTCTTTATCTGTATCTGTCACTAGCACTTGCCCAAAGACATTATCTGAAACCAACTTCATTAATTTTTCTACTCGGTGATTATCCAACTTATCAAAAATATCATCCAATAACAATATAGGCTTCTTATTCAATTGCTTTTTTAACCAATCAAACTGTGCTAATCTTAATGCTATTACAAAAGACTTTTGCTGTCCTTGCGAACCAAATTTCTTGACTAAATGATCATTGATTAAGAATACAAAATCATCCTTATGAATACCTGCATTGGTATAACCAGAAAAGGAATCCTTTTTTAAATTTTGAGCTAATAAATCTGCAAACGAAGCTTCATTTAATTGTGATTTATATTCTAGTTTTACGTGTTCTGTTTCGTTTCCAATAAATTCATAATAATATTGAAAGGTTGGGATAAATTCTTTTAAAAAAGCAAGTCTTTTTTGATAAATTGAATTCCCTATTAATGCCAACTGCATGTCCCAAACTTCAATGCTTTCACGCTCAAAAAACCCATTTTCATAAAACTGTTTTAACAACATATTTCGTTGGTCCAACACTTTATTGTACTTAACTAAACTATAAAGATATTCCCGATCAAATTGAGAAATGATACCATCTACCCAACGACGGCGCGATTCACTCCCTTCCGAAATCAAATCTCGGTCGTACGGAGAAATTATAACCGAAGGAAATTCACCTATATGGTCGCCTAATTTTTCGTAATTAACTTTATTTCGTTTTAATACTTTCTTATCTCCTGCTTTTACAGCACAGTATATCTCTACCTCATCCCCTTCGACATCCCACAAACCTTGAACAACAAAAAACTTTTCATCAAATCGAATGTTTTGTTTATCTATGGGATTTAAGTAAGACTTACACATACTTAAATAGTGAACTGCGTCCAATACATTTGTTTTACCAATTCCATTTCGTCCAACAAAACAATTAACTCCTGGTTCAAGAGAAAATTCCGCTTGATCGTAATTCTTAAAATTGATTAAATTAATATGCTTTAAATACATTTCATCTTATATCTAAGTTACTGAGGCTCTCGAAAGACCGTCACTCAATAAGGTTCCAGAGGCTAGTTTACCTTGAGTCTATCGAAAGGAAGGTCCGTTACTCTGATTTTAGATCACTTTTTTCCAAATCAACCACAATCGACCCAAAATCAATAACAAACCATTCTAAAAACAACTCCATTGTTAATTTTACAGGCCAATACTCTTCTTCATCTATCACACTAGAAAGTTCATTCTTGAACATCTTTTTAAAATTCTTCTCTAAGACAGGTTCAAAATCGAAAAAATCTTCTTCAACAAGGTATACTGTTCCCTCTGTTGCATCTTCTGCATCAAATTTCACTTCTGAATTATACTGATTTGCCCAATCCCAAAATGCTTGTCGAGGATGTATGGTTATGTAACTACGGTTTACTATTTTCATTTTTTGAGGATATGTTTAATTGTTCGAACCATTCTGTTTTCTTACCTTTATTCTGAAAAAGTACATATTTCCAAGTACTTCCAAAACCTAAAGTATCTAATAGTATCAAAATATCATCTTTATTTAGTTGATTTTCAGACTCCAACAACAATAGACTTCGATGTTGTAGTAAAAGTACAAAAGCATTTGGTGAAACACGCACTTTATCTCCAAACTTCAAGGATAAATGTTTATCTCCAAAATTATCTAACCAATTATAAAAAGTATTCTCTGCAACATTGGTATCTACATATTTCCAGTGTTTGTAAACAAAAGAATCTAACGGGGAAATCTCATACCACTTTTCGGATTTAACTGGGTTAAATCGGTCTGGAAACAATAAATTTGAGATAAGATGTAAGCGATTTTCAGAGAAGCCTAATGTATCCACAAACTTTTTAGAAAAAAAAGAAAGGGAATCGAATGCCCGCATCTTTGAATGCACAGAGTCTAATTTATTGTGTTCTATTAAATAGCTCTCAGATGGTTTACTTATTTCATCCAGTGTTATTTCATTTTGGTCGGAAGCTTGACAAGCAACAATTATTAATATCAAAAATAAGCACCAAACAATTTTCATAATTCAAAGTTAACACGCAAAAAGGTAGTACACAAAAAAACCCAAGACTTTCACCTTGGGTTTTAACTAACTAGTTACAAACTATTCTTATTTCTCAATAAACACAAAGTAAATTATCAAAATAAAATCAATTGCCACACTTAAAATCGCTGATCTCCAAATCCACTTCATCGGAGTGACAGCTAACAACAAACTTAATGTTGTCATGGTTGGTACAACACACAAAATAAGTGTTCCCGTATATTTAATTGCTCCTAATCCAACCGAAACACCTCCAACACAACCAACAACCAATAATATAATACTAATCAATCCAAAACGATTAAATTCTGATTCTTTAATCACGCTTGCTTCTAAACTACTTGTTCCCATTTTTCTTTGTTTTTTTGTATAACACAAAGATTTGAAAATCAACACAACTAAAGATTGATAGCAATTAGAAAAAAAACTGATTTTTGTCACTAAAAAAGCCGTGAGATTAGTTCTCACGGCTAATTCATAAAATAAATGAAAAAATTATAAAGAATTCAAATATGCTTCTACATTTTTTTGAATTCTCGCTTCTATATTTGAATTGTCCGCCTTAACAAACGTAGTGCCTGAAATTTTCTCGAAAAGTTCAA
>Ga0114962_10002156_pt1 | contig 16636 bp, 9 predicted proteins | sample C_130820_MF_Meta_FD_87017 | JGI IMG/M metagenome (GOLD analysis project Ga0114962, IMG submission 87017) | Freshwater microbial communities from Lake Croche, Canada to study carbon cycling - C_130820_MF_MetaG | ecosystem: Environmental > Aquatic > Freshwater > Lake | place: Lake Croche, Canada...
ATTGGTACGATCTTTAGTGATCGACATATAATTACTAAAATTACGTGAATGCATAAATAGTCATTTATAAAAGCATATAAATGAAATTAGATACATACTTATATTAAGATATATGAACAAAGAGCTAATTCATGATACTACGCCAATTTAGGATGCTTATTACTTAGTTTATTAAGGACAAACTTGGCATCCTACCTAAATATAATTCGTTAAATTATTTTTTGTTGTATTCAGACTAATTAGACCGAACAACTTGGACTATTTAATAGAATTTATACAAATTGTATAATAAGTTGTTTAAATTGTTTAGATGTAGCTAAATTAAAACTTGGCAGATAATATAAAGCAAGTACCTAGCAATCTTATAAATTAAAAGTTAGATAATAAATTTTTTTAAAATTACTAACTTATTATAAATTTTGCTAAAATTTATATGAAACATTGTCGTTAAGTTTAATTTACTTCTTATTGAGTTAAGTTCTGATAGATTATAGTAGTATACATTAAAGCGATATACATTTTATTTATATACTTTTTATGTACAATTCCACCTGCTATTTAAGGCATCGTAGTTCATGTAGTAGATTTAAGTATTAATTTTTTTCCGTATAAAAAATAGACAATATATTTAAATAAAATACTAAGTGAAATATGGTTCAAAAAAATCACGTTGATTCTTGCTTAGCTGAAGGTCTTTTTAGGCCTTGGATGCTTATGCTTATTATCGCTTTAGCTGGTCTTCTAGTCTATGTAAATAGTCTGAATGGCGTATTTTTGCTGGATGATGCTTCATCAATAGCAGGTAACCCAACAATCAGGCAACTGAGAGCATTAGGTGATATATTTTCTACACGTGCTCATGTAACTGTACAAAGTAGACCTATACTAAATTTATCTCTAGCTATTAATTATGCGGTTAGTGGAACTCAGGTTTGGAGTTACCACGCTATCAATATTACAATACACATCATAAGCGGTCTTTTGCTTTTTGGTATCACTCGTAGGCTACTGTACAATATTTCAGCAGAACATTCACTTACGTACACCGAAGTACTTGGGATGAGTTTTATTATAGCTTTACTTTGGACTGTGCATCCATTGCAAACTGAGGCAGTAACTTATATCATTCAGCGAGCAGAGTCGCTTATGGGATTTTTCTTTTTAGGTACTTTCTATTGTTTTATACGCGCGGTAGAAAAGGACTTAGAAAGTCATATTTGGTTAATCCTTTCAGTAATTTTTTCAGTATTAGGTATGGCAACAAAAGAGGTAATGGTGAGTGCACCATTACTTATTATTCTATTAGATCGAAGTTACTTTTCCGGTAGTTTTAAGCAGGCTTTGAACAAAAAGAGCCTATACTATATAGGATTAGCACTTACATGGGGTATACTAATATTACTTGTGATTAAGAGTGGGGGTAATCGCGGGGGAACAATAGGTTTTGGCACTGGAGTGCCTTGGGCTCAGTATGGCAAGACACAGTGCGAAGCAATCATTCGCTATATTATGCTTTCTGCTTGGCCACATCCACTTGTATTTGAGTACGGTACATTTACTTCAAATGAACTAAATCAATGGCTACCTTGGGCACTCGCTTTATTTCCAATTCTTACAGCTTCTGTTTGGGCTCTTATCTATAAACCAAAGCTAGGTTTTTTAGCTGCTTGGTTTTTTTGCATATTGTCGCCTACTAGTCTTGTGCCCGGTACTAGCCAAATGATTGTAGAACACCGCATGTATCTTCCACTTGCGGCGGTAATAGCATTTGGGGTCATAACTGTATATTTCTATTGGAAAAAGTTATTTAATCAAAAAAATACTGCATTAAATTTCTTTATCATACTCTGCTGTTTAATTGCGAGTGGCTACGGAGCTATGACTTATTCCCGTAATGACGTATATAAATCATCATTTAGAATGTGGAAAGAGACGGTTGCGCAAAAACCACAAAATGCCTTAGCGCATACCATGTTAGCTGAGGAGTATGTAGCGCAAAGAAACGATGAAGAAGCACTTAAAGAATATACTATAGCTATTACAATAAATCCTGCACTTTATTTGGCTCAAGAGGAAATAGCCCTGTTATATTTGAGACAAAATCAAGATGTACTAGCATTGGATCATATTAAAGAAGCGCTTAGGCTATTTCCTACTTATCCTGACGCATTAAATAGTTATGGGGTCTTATGTGTGAAACATAATCAAGTAAATGTTGCGATTAGCTATTTTGATAAAGCGATAGCTCTTAAATCAGATTACGCGGAGGCGTATTATAACCGCGGTAATGCTTATGCCTCTCTTGTAATGCATAAACAAGCTATTGATTCATACCTGCAAGCCCTTCGTATAAAACCTAATACACCTAGTGCTTACTACAATATGGGTAACTCATTAGTAGCTTTAAATCGCAAAGAAGAGGCGCTAGAGGCGTACAATTCAGCATTACGTTTAAAACCAAATTACCCCACAGCAGAGTATAATATAGGCAACTTGCTTGTTGAGTTAGATAGAAAACAGGAAGCGTTAGTTCACTACCAGAATGCAATTTTATTAAACCCTAATTATATTGATGCCGTAAATAATCTCGGCGTTTTGTATTATAAATTAGGAAGATTTAAAGAGTCGGAACAAATATTTTCTAAAGGACTTAAATTAAAATCTCAGTGAGAGGCGTTAGGCTTTATGGGTTATCTCCTAAATGACTTAGCTGTTTGAAATCATTGCATCGATAAGTTTTATTAAATTAAATTTAAATATTAAAAAACTTAAAATCTACACATTTTTTTACTTAATATTTTTATTTTTCAAATTTAATTTTAAGTTAATGTGTTAATAGTTATTCCTATATGAGGTATTTCATAGTTTTGAATAATATCAAAATCCTATAGTAACGAAGCGGGTATAGATAGACAGTAGATTGATTTTAACAAAATTAGAAGTAGAGTAGCTAGAACGTAGCTACAGTTTGCTGATTTAAGGAGAATCAATTGATCTGGTAGCGGTCTTTAATAAGTGTTATGAGTTGTTCTGCCAGAATTTTTCTTTGTTGAAGAAAATTATTAGCATATAGTAAAACCCAGTCTGTATAATTATTTACTCTATTAGCGAACTTAGCTAATTCATCTGGATTTTGCGTTAAAAGATCAGTGCCGTACTTATAGTAGAAAGTGTTTATTACATCATAATTAGGTGTAAGAGAATTCAAAGACCAAGAATTAAGTCTAAATATATTAGAATATGCTATTACGTATTCATCTTTTCGTAAGCTTAAATTACTTAAAACAACGGTATCATTACGAGCATTAGTATCATATATATTTATAGCAGTTACTACGTCAGGATATCTAATTAAGCGCATTCCTCCCGCATTTTTTAATTCATTTAAGGTTCCTTCATTGACTGTCATTTGGTAAACGTACCTTTTTAGGATTAAGCCATCTTTATACATTAATTTTTGATTTTCTAAAGAGTGGAAATCACCATAACATAAACTTTCGAGTTCAATCCCAGCTATCTCGACAGGCTTTAGTGTTTTTTGCCTTACTTCGACGTTAGCGATATCATTTTTAAGATCTGAAACTAATGCTACCATAAGATCGTGTTCGGTACTTCTATCTGATCTATATTGAAAATAATATTGCGAAATAAATGCCAATGCAACCGCTACAAACGTTGATAGTAATTCAAACATGTACTCACGAACACGTTTAGGTACTATGCTATGATTTTTGTTTTTCAGCTCTTCCATTTATAAAGGACTGGATGGGTTAAAATAATATGGGACAAGCTAAGTTTCTTAGCTTTATATATCTGCTGCTTTAATTCCGATTAGAGCAATTTATCGATTTAATTTAAAATCCACTGGCAATTGTCTTGGAGCATTTCTCCTTTGATCGTTGCTTCTGCATGAATTGTATTAACACCTGACTTTAAACTTATTTCCTTCCATACAGTAGTTCCATTAACGACTTCTTTCTTGCCGTAGGAAGTGCCATTTATAAAGAGTTCTACTTCTGATGCATTAGAATAAATTTTTACTGTAGTTATTTTTTGGGTTCGCTTGGTAAAACGTGAACTTGTGATATGTAGTACAGGTTCACTGCTCCAATTTGATTTATAAAAATAAAACGCGTCTTTACGTGTCTTGCGATCATAGCTTACTAACCCCTTATCATTACGTCCTGGTGTATCACCCTCGTCACGAAAATCAGAGGCAAAATCGAACATATTCCAAACAAACTTTACCCAAATATAAGGCCGTGTATTAAATGCTCTCCATGTTTCTTCATGATAGTAGCCTTGATACTCCTCTGGATGCATTTTCGTAAATGCATTTGCTCGTCTATAATTCATAGCAACACGTGGCATTATGCTGTAGTCTACATCTTCATGCTGGGTAAGTGCTGCACCAGCACCATATTCACTTATACCGATGCACTGTAATGGAAAACGCTTATGCAAACTATCTAAGAAAATAGCACTATCGCTTGGTTCGCCGTAATACCATCCGAAGTACTTATTAAAAGCAGTCAAATCTGTATACCAACGCTGTGGTTCACCTTGGTATGTAGCACTAGCCATTCCTGGTAGACTGAAGGAATACTTTTCTTCCGTGTGATATGAGGCGTAAGTCGTCAGTCGTGTTGGGTCTTCGGCTTTAGCTTCTGCATGAAGTGCTTGTATGAGGCGTTCTGCCATAGGGCCATATATTCCCATTCCTGCTATAAAAGCTTGAGTAATATCTGAATTTTCATTTCCGCAGCCCCAAAAGCAGACTGCAGGGTGGTTATAGTTTTGACGAATAAGCTCACGCATTTGGTCTAAAGCATTATTGAAAAAGTCAGTTGAAGAAACTGCTTCATCCACAAAAGGTACTTCAGACCACATTATGATACCGGTTTTATCAGCTAAATCATACCAAGTTTGAGATTGTTGATAGTGAGCGACACGAATTGCGGTAGCACCTATTTCTTTAATAAGCCCAAAATCCTCTTGGTCATCGTCAATTGAAATAGCCCAACCTTTATTTATGCGGTCTTGATGCCTAGATACACCATGTAAATCGAGATATTTTCCATTCAAAATAAATCCAATATTAGGGTCTACTTTGAAATAACGAAGTCCCAGTGGTTGATCTAAGCTATCGGTTACCTTTCCTTTAAAAATGACCTCAATATGTGTTTTATAAAGATAAGGATCAATACGGCCGTTCCATAAATGTGGGTCCTTAATAATAAATGGAAGTGATGCGATAGCTTTACCATTAGATGAGAGGTAAACGAGGGTACTTTGTTCTGCAATAATGTTACCTAAGGCATTACAAATCGTTACATGTACTTCAGCATCTCTTGCTTGGACACTATGGTTAACTACCTTAACAGTAACATCAATTTGTGCTTCTTTGTCGTTAACTACGGTCTGTTTTAAATAAACACCTGAAGAAGCATAATCCATCGTGTCAATATGCAGTGGATCGGTTACAACAAGTGATACATTTCTGTAAATACCGCCGCAAAACGTAAAATCTGCTGAGTGCGGTATACTATCATTACTTTCATTATTTACTCGTACTGCGATCAAGTTCGGCTCACCTAAATGAATAATCTTAGTCAGATCAAAACGAAAACGAGCATTTCCTCCGATATGGGTTCCAACAAAGGATCCATTAACAAAAACATCGGTTCTTCTATTAGCTCCGTCAAACTGTAAGTATATCTGCTTTCCTTGCCAATCTAAGGCACCTAAAAGAGTCTTTCTATACCATGCAGTGCCACGAGCATAGTCGCCCGACATACGACTAGTAACAGCACCTTTATTTTTTATTCCGTCTTGGCCATCATATGCGTTCCAGGTATGAGGTAAGCTAAGTGTTGACCATTGTGACGTATTAAGAGTGGTTATTTCACCACCTTTAATATCTCCAAAAGAATATAACCAATTTGAGTCTAAATCTATACTACTTCTTTCCTGTGCTAAAGAAACATAGTAAAAATTAATAAAATATAAACATATTAGAAACTTTATTTTCATAACGATATAATTAAACTCTATTTTAATGGGGTATGTAAGCTGTATTAAAATACACAGATATGTCAACGAACAGCTTAAAAGCAAAGATAGCCATAAAGATTATAATAAAAGAAAATAATAATTCATTTATAAATATAATTGCAGAAAAGTAGTTTAATTATAATTTCTTTTTAAGTATCAAAAATATTATCCAAAAACTAAAATACAGTGAAAAAATTACATATTATCGCTCTTATTGTTCTAGCTATCAATATTATCACACTTAAGATGTATTCCCAAGATACAACACAAGAGCAACTTAAAGCGCGTGCAAAAATTACTGAAGTACAAGCCAGAGGAATTGCTTCTGCTAAAGTTCCCTCCGGTGTAATAAAAACAGCAGAGCTAGAAGAGGAAAATGGCAAATTGATTTATTCATTCGATATTTCTAGTCCTGGTACTACAAATATTACAGAAATTGCGGTAGATGCAATCACAGGAGCTGTGGTCGGAGACTCAATCGAAACTCCAAAAGATCAAGCGAAAGAAGTTAAAGAAGATATGGCTGCAGAAGAAAAAGTAAAAGCTCAGAGTAAGAAATATTAGAATTAGTATAGTATCTAAAATTAATAATTTGAATCAAAGCGCCGTTTAGTCCGCGGCGTTTTTTTTGTATTTCTTAATATAGTAATCTAATCTTAGAAAAACATGATATAAGAACAAAAATTAGAAGATAGCTTATTTTATATAAAAATAACTAACACTTTAATAATATTCAATTAGTTTAAAAAAATAATATAAAAAGTAATTTTTAATATTAATTGATTATCATATAGTAAAGTACAAGTTTTTATTACTCATTTTTTAGTTCTGAATAGTCTATAAATTAACTGAATAAATAGTTAAAGTAGGTGTATATAAGACAGGGTTATGTGAAGCAGCTGTGCTGCAGTATAGCGATATGACTAGGAAATAAATGATGATATTTACGAAAAAAAGAGACTTTGTAGCTAAAGCTAATTCTTGTTTAGGATCAAAATAGTAATTTTAAATAAAATATAAATTACATATAGTATCGATAATTATTAAGAGTATATTTGATATTTTTGTTATTAATTTTATCACTACAAATATCAAATTGGCTTTGAGAATATTTGACGGAAATTAAACGCCTCTTCTGATGGACCTGTTTTTTTAAATAGCTCAAGCTTTTCGATAGCCTCTTTTGGAGTGGGACGTTGCCCCTCAGGAATCCACCAAAGTACAATATATGCGTCTCGTATTTGTTCAAACCATTCATTACGGCGGCGCATTATTTTTGCGTGTTCTGAACTGTAAACATACCTATGTAATGCTTCAATATCTCGCCAAACAGATATATTTATCAGTGTTACTTCATCTAAAGGTCGAATCGTAGTTGCATCTCCCTTCTCAGTCTGAAAACGCCATATAAAACCTGGAGATTCTTCAGCTAATAAATTAATGCGATCTAGATTAGCAACAAAATCGGCCATGCGTGGTGAATCAAGAGGCTCTCGCATAATTGCTATGTTTAGTTGGGCTAGTTCATATTTAGACATGGCTATTAAAATATTGTTTTAAGCAACCTCGTATATTAAATTATTGTGTTTCCAACGATTTGTATCAGCAAAATCACTGATTTACAGTTTCATATACAACATATTATTTTCTAACTAACTGCAAAGTATGTAGTTATACTAGCAATTATTTTTGTACAAGATTTAACTATTTTTAATAATTATAATAAAACTACTAAACACTTATTTTATAATCAGCATTTATTATTGGACAAGATTCAAGGTGGTGTTGTTTAATATATCTATTAGGACAGCTGTCCTGATTTACTCCAAACCCCTATGAAAAAACTGCTTAGTTACTCCTTAGGCTTATTCCTTGTGCTTACAACTGTTTCGTTAGCACAAACACAACAAGGCCAGATATCTGGTTCAGTTATTGAAATGATAACACGTAAGTACCTAGAAGGTAGTGAAATATTCGTTCAAGGTACTGATTTAAAAGTAACAACTGAACATCAAGGTCTTTTTAACATTCGCAATGTTCCTGTAGGTACCCAGACCTTAATTGTAAGTTATCCAGGTCTACTTACGAAAACATTAGAGGTGGTTGTTTATGAGGGGAAAACGTCTACGGTTGAGGTAAAATTATCAGAGTCTGATGTTGTAACCTTATCAGAATTTAAAGTAGCTGGCGCTAAAGAGGGTATGGCTCAGGCTGTAGCTCTACGTAAGGCTTCTATTAATTCAAAAATAGTAGCTGCTAGTGATCAATATGGCGATGTGGCTGAAGGTAATGCAGCCGAGTATTTAAAATTTCTACCAGGCATAGGGATTGATTATAATGCCAATGATGCGCGCGCAATTACGCTACGTGGCATGAATACACAATTCACTAACGTAAACATGAACGGCAATCCAATTGCTAGCGCTACTTCAGGTAACCTTAATCGTCGTTTTGAATTCGAACAAGCACCAATTAACAACGTAGAAACTATCGAAGTTATTAAAACACTTTCACCTGACATTCCAGCGACAAGCACAGCAGGAGATATTAACTTTATTTCAAAAAGTGCTTTTGATCACGTAGGTACCTTGGCTACTTACCGTATCTATTTTCAAGGTTTGAATAATGATTTAACTTTAAACAAAACTGAAGGGTGGGGTCAGGAAAAGACACGTAAAATATTACCTGGAGTAGACTTAAACTATTCAACTTTAATCAACCCAGAATTAGGATTCACAGTTAGCTATAAAAATTCTCAGCTCTTTAATGACTATCCACGCGCACAGTACACTTGGGAGTATAATCCAGCAAACGGAGGTACACCAACCAACCCGATCATAAGTAATTTTGCGCTTCAAAATGAACAGAAAGACACACGTCGTCAGTCCTTGTCGGTTCAAATTGATAAAAAGTATGGTGAAGATACAAAAATAACATTTCTTTCATCTTGGGCATTTTATGATCTGCTTTTCACTGACCGTGTAGTAACTGTAGCCCCTGGTACTTCAGCAGCTTTATCAACCACGTCTCCTTCTACAGCAGCTGCATCATTCACAGGAACAAAAGGTAAAGGTTCTGTAGCATTACAAACCATTAATCGTTGGAAGTCAGGTGTTACATGGGATTTTCCAGTTATGTTAAGCCATAATTTCGCTAATGGATCAAAGTTAGATACGAGCGTTTACTGGACCCAAGCTTATAGTAAATACCGAGATACAACTGGCAGCTGGTACTCCGATATGACAATGACACGTGGTGGTATAAACCCATCAACAAATACAGTCACAGATCCTATTACGGTTTCATTTGCTAATATTGGTTCTATTGCACCTAGCTATGTGGCTACAGATGTAAATGGTACTGCAATTGACCTTACCGATATATCGAAGTATAATGTCACTCAGATTCGTAGTAGACCACAAACGGGTGTTGATTCAAAGGACGGTTACAATCTTGACTACAAGTTTGATCTAAAGACTACCATACCAATTAGCTTAAAGGTAGGGGGTAGGTATGACGAAAATACCCGTAATATTGTTAATCCTATTTATAATCGAACAGGAGTTACTACTGCTACAGGATTTTTAAATAATGCAATTACAGGTTCAACGCTTAGTGCCTTAGCAGACACTGGTTTCTCTCATCATCCGATTGGTTATGGTTTACCAGCGTATAATTTTATAAATTTATACACAGCATTTAAGAATTTAGGGGGAACCAGTATACTTCCTTATACGCCTGCTTCCGATATTCAGGCTCGATTTGAGGAAAGTACAGAAGCTGAGTATGCGCGCTTTGATATTACTCCATACAAGAACTTTATAATTTCTGGAGGTGTGCGTTATGAAAATAGAAAAACAATGTCACAGAATCGCCTTTTAACACTCACTGCTCCAGTGACTGCATATTTTAGTGATTCGAGTTACTATCCATCATTAAATTTCAAGTATACGCCGATCAATAAACTCGTTTTACGTGCAAGTTACTCTAAATCGATTGGTCTCCCTGACTTTTCTGATTTACTACCTGGACCTCTAACAATTACAGATCCTACATCAAGTGCACGAGGCAAGGTTAGTGTCTATAATCCAAATTTAAAAGCGTATAAGGTAGATAACTTTGATGCTGGGCTTGAGTACTACTTTGGCTCATCTAGTTATGTTTCTGCGACCGTTTTCCGTAAGAAGATGTCTAATTATATTATTACAGCTACTCAGTCTCTGGATGATAACTACGCAAAAGCTTTAGGTATTCCACTCACGTCGTTTGGTGCTCCTACCAATCAGTACGATGTTACAACTAAGTTCAACGTAGCAGATTCTGGTTATTATAATGGTATTGAATTGATGTACGCACAGACATTTACATCGCTACCTGCACCTTTTAATACCTTAGGCTTACAGATTAATGGAACTATTATATCAATAAATCCAATTAACAGTCGTGCTGTTTTTAATTCAACAGATACAAACGCAAATGCTATTGTACTTGATCAAATACGCAATAATCTAGCTTTATCGTCTGCTAAACAATCACTTAATGTATCAGTTAATTACACCTACCATAAATTTGGTATTAATCTGCAAAGTAATTATACCGGCCATGTTCTAAAGAGTGTGACGCAAAAAACTGTTAAATACAGTGATTTAGCATTAAATCAGTACTTTAACGAATTACTCTATCAAGCTCCTCGCGAAACGATTGATTTTCGTTTAGACTACAAATGGAGTACACGATTAACACCATATGTTCAAGTGCGAAACATATTTGGTCGTTCCATCGTTTGGTCTACACCATCACTACCATTCAATCATGCTGAATACGGTGATCCAATTTATGAAGTTGGTATACGCGGTGTTTGGTAAGATATATACTAAATATAAATTACAAGGCGCTATTTAAACACAGCGCTTTTTTTAGCACAAGACATAACATAATATCTGGATTTTAAATCTTTTTTTAATTCGATAAAATGTAGCATAGAATATCTAGTTAGTTGAATCAAAGATATCACTTTAAGAAAGTTACTCTAGTTATTGATATCTTTTTAGATACGACTATGCAAAGCAGACTACGTTACATTAATTATTAATTACGTTATTTATTTATAAACTAATCTTATTATTTAGTCGTGTGATTTCCTCTAGCTTGTTGTCAGGGTCAATCTCAATAGATCCACCTTCAGATTTAGTACCATCTGGAAGAGTCATCCAAACTTCAGTTGTTTTAGGTATAAGATCAAGGGGTGCTGCGATAGGATAAATTATTTCACGTGAAACGATTCGTCCCTCGTGATTCTTAAATACAAGAGTGCTTTGTGGTGTTGGTACGTTTCCTAAGCTATGTATTTTTACTCTTATTTCACGTCCATTCAACTGAATATCTTCACGGTCAATGCCTAAATCGCATCGCTTCCAGTAAGCCGTAGTATTTTTCTTTAATTTAAAATTAATTACCGTAGTTGTACGAGCAGGTAGCGATATATTAATACTTATAGATTTTCCTAAAGAAACATCTCTGTATGATTTTTCGGCAGTAATTTGATCATTACCTTGAGTGTCAATTCCTTGCTCTACTTCCCATATGCCTGGCTCTATATTCCATCCTGTCATTATTGTAGTTAATGGAGTTTTCTCTAGATTATAAGCAATTACTTTGAATTCAGTTTTGGTAGACGAGGGTATCAAAATTGCAACACTCTGGTCATTTGCAGGTTCATTAAATTTCCAACTAACGACATGGCCTGGGAAAGTACCATTACGAACTAATGCGACTCCGCCTAAGCGTTCACGTTGTAGATTTACATGGGGAACGCCTACACGGTCAATCCATAGACTTCCCTCGGTATTAATATACTCTCCTAAGTTCATTTCTTTAAGTTCACTTAGGTACATTTTTTCAAGGTATGATTTGTCTCCGGTAAGTTGCCAGTTAATGTGATCAGTTGCTGCAGCGCGACCAACATCACCATTACCTATCGACATTGATCGTGTACGAGTACCTCGAGCATCGATTGGTCGGGTAGTATTTTCCCTACTGTTTTTGCCTGAAAATTCACCATTAGCCCAACGTTTGCGAAGATCGATTAGGTCAAGAACGTTTGCATTTATACTACCTAAGTAACCAGCGCCGCCATCGTAAATAGGATCCAAATATTTTTTATCTCCCGTCCATGTGTATGCGCTCCAAAACAGTGGCCAGGGGAAGTAGCCACGTGCAGCTACTCCCTCTTTATCATCACTAAAATGAATAGATGCTGGTAACACATATTTACCTTCTTCGTTTTTATGGCGATGAGCTAAAAGTCCATCAGCCATTTCTAAGGCCACCTTTTTAGCACGTGAATTCCCGTTGTAATCTATGAGTAACTGTTCTGGCTGTAAAATTAGGTATTCATATGTTTTCGTATAACCCCATACGCCATCCGTAGCCATTTTGTTTCCATTGTAATAACATGACTGAAAGAGACGGTTACCTGCTGGATTAATAGCTGTTAACCACTCTATGCCTCTCGCTGTAGCCATAGCTCTTTCGAGCATTTTAGGACTTCCGTAATTTAGAATTAAATTTTGTCCAAGACAATTTAGTCCTTCTTCATAACCATGTAATTCATCTGCTTGAATCGAACAAAGTCCATTTGTTATCATGCCTTGTCTATAGCATGCGTCTAATTCCAGTTTTAAGGCATTTGAAATTTTATCTGGAATGCATCCCATAAGTGCTACTCCTGGCCACGCGTTAGTGAGATCTGTATCGTCTGATAGACCACCCCCGTATTCGCCATTTTCAATTTGACGGTTTTCTATCCACCACTTGACGAAGTATTTTACATGGCCTAGTGCTTCTACCTGCCTAAAAGCCCAAAGGGGTACTCCGTCTGGTAGTTTAGGTTCTTTAAACTTTATTGCTGGAGCATTTGGGTTGTTAACTGCCCAATAGTTAGCACCAGGATTATGATTTGGATTTACCCGCATTAAATCTTCAAGATCTAATCTAAATCGTGTCCATAAGTGTAACTTATCAGAATTTGGATGTTCCTCTACGAGCATTGCGTAAGCGTCTTTTAATTGAGTAAAACGATCATCTTCATGCTCTTTTTTAGCCTCTTCTCTAGGTTTAAATATAAGACGTAGGTGACTACCAACTAGATCATGTGAATTAAAATCAGGGCTCGATGAAGCAATTGAAATATAGATACTCTTTTTAAAAGGTAAAATACGATCCCGTAAATCTAACCAGAGTGTTTTGGCTTCACCTGGTTTTACACTAAAAGTAAAATCGAGCATGTTGCGTAGTGGCCATAAGGGATCTTTTACTTGTACGTTCAGTGCAATAAGTCCGTTTAATAGCTGTGTCGACTTAAGGGCAGGTATTTCTAAAGCTATACCATCTAAACCATCGGATATACTCGACAAATTATAGCTAGGATTATCACTTGAATATGGCAAAAGGATATGAACCAAAGGAAGTGTTTGAACAGCTTTAGTAGAGTGTACACTTATAGCTTGGGTAGTATCAGGTTTTGCTAAAATTTTATCTCTTTCATCTTCTGGATAACGGCCATCGATAAATGTATTCAATTCATTTAGCTCTGGTACATTTAAATTTTCCTCGGTAAGCACATAGCTAATTTTGAGTGAGCCCTTTGGCTCTTTACCTTCGTGAACGTAGTAAGCACTAAATTCACCAATAGGTTGCTCCTGCATATCATTATCAAACCGTACTTTACCTCCAAAATGTTGAGTAATCGAATGGGCTGTACGCTCTTGACCTTCGGCTCGGTCAAATAAAGTAATATCATTTCTTTCGGTTAAATTATCCGTAAGTAGAGTCGTATGACCATAAGCAGCCCCTGATATTTCTATATGATTCCATAACTCATCTGGCATGTAAAAAGTCACTGACTTACCAGATAATGAATAGCAGTCCCAGTCGGGTAAATGAAAATAGTCATTACGACCCGGTAAGCGGGAACGATTGTAAACGCCTGGCCAAGTTGTTTCACGAATTCCGTCACATGCTTTCCAATACCAACGCTTTAAATCATAAGCATCATGAATTTCTACTTTACGAATAATTACATTATCTGCTGTAAGGTATCCAGGTAAGTCATTAATTCTATTCCATCCATATCTAAGGGCCCATTCATTTTGCCATAGTTTATCAGCGAGATTTCTTGGTGTTGCATCACTAGCCACAATTGCCAAATCTCGATTAGCTAGAGATGCCACACTGGCATCACTTAGCATGTGATTATAAATACGTACTTCATCAATATCTTCACCGCGAACAAAATTGTAGTCAGATTGTACATTCCAAGGGGCGATAATGCGTGAATTCGGCCCGAATTGATCTAGAGCCGCATTTAAATTACCGTTAAAATCTTTTGAAGCGGCTAAGACTCCATTATTATAAAATTTTATACCTTTAGTCTCATCCCAACTTAATGTTAGCAGTGTCCAAGTATCTGGTTTAGGAAAAGGATTAACCGTTGTTGAAATGCGTATACGTGATAAGCTTGCATCAGTCACAAAAGCATCAAATCCATGACCGTTATAATCGATTCTTAAAAAGACCATGTCCCAGCTCGAATGATCGGCATAACCCACTCTAAAAATTGGAAAGGGGGTTGGGCCTACAGGTGAATGTGATCTAAAATAAAATGAAAGGGTACCTCGTTGTGCATATATATTCCCTGGAGCCCAGTAGGAAAGTCGTGCCAGGTCATCACTACGCAAGCCGCCCGCTTTCGCTCCATCTGGTATGAGTGAAACTTTATCATCAAAGTTAGGAGTTGGGGTTTTGCCTGCGGAAAAATCGGCTATGGTTCCATGGTCACCAGATAGGTAAAACAGTAGACTGTCGTCAGGCTCATTCGTTATTGCTTGGCATACAGAGCTAATGCAGATGATCGCAAAATATGTGAAATTTCTAAATTTATGCATAAATAAAAGGGGTATTTATCCGACACAATTTGGACAAAAGGGTATAGCTCTATACTTAGCTATGAGTATTCTTGAATGACAAGGTTTATGCTTCCATTGCTAGATTATGTTCAGCTATTAGCTAATAAAAGTAACACTACGTTTCTTAGTTTAATTAACTATAGCACAAATTACTTCCTCGAAAAAATAGGATATATTCTGACTATTAATGGCCTGATTAGGCATAGAGTAGTGTCGTTTATCGTAGCATTGCCTCCAACGAGGATGAAACTTAAGTACCAAGTTGCCTGTTACGCAGGCTACAGCTTAAATGACAAGTGCCGGTAAGGATACTCGCTATATCGCATAAGAAGCACCTTATCGTTGTTGTAGACTATCGTATTAAGGTTGGCTAATTTAATATGGATATTGGTTAGTACCAATATGTTTAAGTTTTGGATTTGGCTGGTATGATGGAAGGTATTAAATAGTTACTCATGAGTAAGCGCTACCACGTAAAAGAACTTGTCACATTTGCCTATCAGCTTCTTACCTCTGCAGGGTTGAATGCTGATAAAGCGCAGGTAGCAGCAACTATTTTAGTAGAGGGTGATTTACTTGGCCATACGACCCATGGTTTATCATTACTCCCTGCTTACTTAAATGATCTTAAATCGGGTAGTTTGGCAAAATCAGGTAATATTTCTATTGAAGCTGATTTTCCTGCAGCTGTCACATGGGATGGAATGCGTCAATCTGGACCTTGGCTTACTCAACTAGGTATTAATGAAGCGGTAAAGCGCGCAAAGATACTTGGAACTGGCACAGTCGTAATTAAGCGCAGTCATCATATAGCTTGTTTAGCAGCATATCTGCGCCAAGTAGCGGAGCAGGGCTATTTTGTAACACTAGCATGTTCTGACCCCACAGCAGCTCTTGTTGCTCCACATGGTGGTAAAGTTGGGGTTTATACTCCTAATCCAATTGCTTCAGCTTGGCCCACGCGTGATGGAGTAATTATTTTTGATATATCACTCTCAATATTGGCATTTAATGTTCTTCGTAGAGCAAGTGCTGCAAAAAAGAAAATACCTGGCAAGTGGGTTTTAGATAATGAAGGCAACCCTACCGACGATCCTGAATTGGTGCTGGGAACGCCTTCAGGATCACTGTTGCCTCTTGGTGGTTTAGACCATGGGCATAAAGGTTATGCTCTTGGTCTTTGGGTTGAAACTTTAACGAGTGGTCTTGCTGGTTATGGTAGGCTAGATCCCGTAGAAGGCTGGACTGCCACTATTTTTATTCAGGTATGTGATCCGAAGCTTTTCGGAGGGGAGGATGCATTTATAAAGCAAACCTCCTATATTGCAGAAAAGTGCCGTGCTACAGAACCTAGATTAGGATTTGATCAGGTAAGAATGCCGGGTGATATGGCACTTAAAAAGAGAAAAGACTATCTCGAAAACGGCGTAGAGCTTTATGAAACAATTTTACCCAATTTAGTTTCCCAAGCTGAATTGTATAATATTAATATGCCTAAAGAACACTAACGTTTTATTATTTTTTAAACTTCACGAACCTGATTTCATAACTTAACGATACGAATTTTAAAAGACACCTGTAAGATCCATACTTAGTGCAATGTATGGCATCTATTC
>Ga0114962_10002158_pt1 | contig 16634 bp, 12 predicted proteins | sample C_130820_MF_Meta_FD_87017 | JGI IMG/M metagenome (GOLD analysis project Ga0114962, IMG submission 87017) | Freshwater microbial communities from Lake Croche, Canada to study carbon cycling - C_130820_MF_MetaG | ecosystem: Environmental > Aquatic > Freshwater > Lake | place: Lake Croche, Canada...
CATCATAGTATTGAGCTCCACAAACCGTTTCAATACTATCTGCAATTACATCACGACTCACTAATGAATAACGCATACCGTCGGTACCATTACTCATTCCATCACTCACCCCAATGGTATGAAAAGTAAGTCCCACTAAATCCTGCGCCCATACACTTTGCTTTACCTGATCTGCTAATGCATTTAAATGCATATTACAAGTATTACCATCATATCCCATGCTCACAACGCCCACTTGTGCTTTATGTAAATCGGCATCAGTTAGACCAATACCATAAAACATGGCTTGTGCAGCAGGTTGCGTTGGATCTAAGGTGATGGTTTTTGAATATTTATTTAATTCCATAATATTTTAATTAAATGATGGTTGACTTATGTAAGCGCTCATGAATAGGATGTGTTTCCCCTTTTGCATGTCTTTGAATGTATTCAGCAATCAAATCACCAATTGCAGTGGTTGTATAACTATTCATTGGATCAATGTCTTTTGTTACAAATCCATTGTTCAAACACCATGCTGCCGCTTCTCTTACAATGCCTGCCTCTTGAGTTAATCCAAAATGTTCAAGCATCATCGCAGATGATAAAATGGATCCTAAAGGATTCGCAATGTCTTTACCTTTTGCTTGCGGATAAGAACCATGGATAGGTTCAAACAATGCAACAGTGTTTCCAACAGATGCGGATGGCAATAATCCTAATGAACCTGCTAACACCGATGCTTCATCACTAATAATATCTCCAAACAAATTCTCTGTTAATACCACATCAAATTGTGCAGGGTTTAAAATAATTTGCATTGCTGCGTTGTCTACAAATAAATAATCTACCGTAACATCACTATATGTTGGTGCAATGGCTTGAACTACTTTTCTCCATAACCTGGAAGTTTCTAATACATTGGCTTTATCTACTAATGTTAATTTTTTTCTTCTGATTTGCGCATGTTTAAATGCAAGGTGTGCAATGCGCTCAATTTCCATAACTGAATAAGAACAATCATCTTTTGCCACAGTACCGTCCTCGCTTAAACTTTTGGCACCAAAATAAATTCCACCCGTTAACTCTCTATAAATTACAAAGTCCACATTTTCTAAGTACTTTGGTTTTAATGGCGTTAAATGTTGTAAAGCGCTATAAGTAGTCACAGGGCGGATATTCGCAAACAACTGTAATTCCTTTCTTAGTTTTAATAAGCCTTGCTCTGGTCTTACTTTCGCAGTGGGATCATTATCATATTTGGGGTCTCCAATGGCGCCAAATAAAATAGCGTCACTTTCCTTACATATTTTAATTGTCTCGTCAGGCAACGGATTACCCGTTGCGTCAATAGCACAAGCTCCCATTAAGGCATGCTCATAAGTAAATTCATGATTGTAATACTTTGCAATGGTATCTAATACATTAATGGATTGCTGTGTTACCTCTGGTCCAATTCCATCTCCTAGTATGACTGCTATTTTCTTTTGCATAACTATTTGTTTGCTATTTTTATTTTCCTTGTTTGCTTTTTTTTGAACTTATTGATTTGCTTTTTCGTAAGACTCAATTTCAGGTTTCATGTTTAATAAATAATCAATATCATCGTATCCATTTAACATACATGTTTTTTTATAGGAATTAATATCAAATCTTTCTTGTGCACCTGTTGCATCAATGGTAATGGTTTGTGCTTCCAAGTCCACTGTTAAGGTATCCTCCGCACCCTGAGCAAATATTTGTTGTAAAAAATTGTCTGAAACTGTTACTGGCAACACCCCATTATTCAATGCATTGTTTTTAAAGATGTCTGCAAAAAAGCTAGACACGACTACTTTAAAACCATAGTCTTGAATACTCCATGCAGCATGCTCACGTGAGGATCCACAACCAAAATTTTTAGCAGCTACTAATATTTCACCACTGTATTGTTTTTGATTTAATACAAAATCTGCCTTTGGTTTTGTTTCATCATCATTTTCGTATCTCCAGTCTCTGAATAAATTTTTTCCAAAACCATCTTTTGTCGTCGCCTTTAAAAAACGAGCAGGTATAATTTGATCCGTATCTACATTTTCGATACGTAGTGGAATAAACTTGCTTGTTATTTTTTGTAATGATTGCATAATTTATATTTTCTATCTGAGCTTTTTTAGTGCGATATATTCTTAGTTTAAAATATCTCTGATGTCTGTGATTTTTCCTGTTAACAAGGCAGCTGCTGCAGTTAATGGACTTGCTAACAATGTTCTTGCACCGGCACCTTGACGTCCTTCAAAATTTCGGTTGCTGGTACTTATACAATATTCACCTGCAGGAATTTTATCTTCATTCATGCCTAAACAAGCGCTACAGCCTGCTTGTCTAATTTCCACACCTGCATCTGCAAATATTTTATCCAAGCCTTCCGCTTTAATTTGTTTAGCCACTTCCTGAGAACCTGGCACAATCAAGGTTTTTATATTTGGATCCTTTTGTTTTCCTTTTATGATACTAGCCACTAAACGGAAATCTTCAATTCTTGAATTGGTACATGAACCAATAAATACATTTTGTACAGGCATACCTAATAAACTTTGACCTGCAGTAAGACCCATATATTTTAATGCTTTCTCATAATTCTGTTTTTCGGTAGCATCGCTAAAGCTTTCCACGGTTGGAAGTGTATCTCTTACGCTGAGTCCCATACCTGGATTGGTTCCGTAAGTAATCATTGGATCAATGTCTTCTGCTTTAATATTTATTTCAACATCAAACTTTGCATCTGCATCTGTATATAACTCCGACCATGCAGCTAATTTTTTATCCCAGTCTGCACCCTGTGGCGCAAACAAACGTCCTTTGATATAATCAAATGTAGTTTGATCTGGTGCAATCATTCCTCCTCTTGCTCCCATTTCAATACTCATATTACAAATGGTCATTCTAGCTTCCATGCTTAAGGCACGAATCGCAGATCCTGCATACTCTACAAAATAGCCAGTGGCACCACTCGCAGAAATTTGTGCAATGATGTATAAAATAATATCTTTTGAAACAACGCCATTTTTTAATGCTCCATCAATATTAATGCGCATTACTTTTGGTTTGCTTTGCATAATACATTGAGATGCAAAAACCATCTCCACTTCACTGGTTCCAATACCAAATGCAATACTTCCAAATGCACCGTGTGTAGAAGTGTGACTATCTCCACAAACAATGGTCATACCTGGTTGTGTGATACCCAACTCTGGTCCAATCACGTGTACAATACCTTGATACTTGTGTCCTAAACCATATAATTCAACACCATGTTTTTTACAATTGTCAATTAAAGTATCTACCTGAAATTTTGATAAAGCATCTTTAATGGGTAACTCCTGGTTCATGGTAGGCACATTATGATCCGCAGTGGCTACAATTTGTTGAGGTCTAAAAATTTGTGCCCCTCTTTTTTCAATGCCACTAAATGCTTGCGGGCTGGTTACTTCATGAATAAAGTGCTTGTCGATATAAACCACCGAAGGACCATCTTCAATTTGTTTTACCACATGCTTGTCCCAAATTTTTTCAAATAATGTTTTTCCCATTGTTCGATTCTTATTCGTTTGTCTTAAAATTTATCTAAAAATTAAGATTCGTATTTTTTAAAATAAATGCTTTTATTATTGTTGATAGGCTGTTGCCATTGCCTGCAAATCAGCTTCTAATACTTCTTTCTTTTTATCTGCAATCTCTAAAAACATTGGATATAATTCATCCACTTCATTTCTAGTAAACTGATAGCCAATTTTATGTAATCGATGCGCTAATGCACTACGTCCACTTCGAGCTGTTAATACAATTTTACTTTCATCTGCTCCAACTTCGGCAGGATTAATGATTTCATAAGTTTGTGCCTCCTTTAAAAATCCATCCTGATGAATGCCTGATGAATGTGAAAATGCATTGGCACCCACAATTGCTTTATTGGGTTGTACCATCATACGCATGGTCTCTGAAACCTCACGACTAATGGTGTTTAACAACTTTGGATTGATATTGGTATAAAACCCTAAATCCTTATGTTGATTCAAAATCATAACCACTTCCTCTAATGCTGTGTTACCTGCACGCTCACCCAATCCATTAATCGTACACTCAATTTGTCGCGCTCCACCAATTACGCCTGCAATTGAATTAGCCGTTGCCAATCCTAAATCATTGTGACAGTGACAAGACAAAATAGCTTTATCAATGTTTGGAACATTGTTGTACAAGTAATTCATTTTTTCCTGATACTGTTGTGGTAAACAATAACCTGTTGTATCTGGAATATTTAATGTGGTTGCACCCGCTTTTACTACCGCTTCTATCACACGCGCTAAATATTCATTATCGGTACGACCAGCGTCCTCAGCATAAAACTCAACATCATCTGTAAAGTTTCTTGCAATGGTAACTGCTTTTATGGCACGCTCTATAATTTCTTCCCTGTTTGAATTGAATTTGTGCTTGATGTGTAAATCAGATGTACCAATGCCTGTATGTATTCTAAAACGCTTTGCAGGTTTTAATGCCGCAGCCGCCACTTCAATGTCATTTTGTACTGCACGAGACAGTCCACAAACCACGGTATTTTTTAAAGTCTTGGCAATTTGATTTACCGATTCAAAATCACCTGGGCTTGAAACTGGAAAACCGGCTTCTAAAATATCCACTCCTAGTGCTTCCAACTTAACCGCCAATTCCAATTTTTCCTTGGTATTAAGTTTACAACCTGGGACTTGTTCTCCGTCTCTTAATGTGGTATCAAAAATGAATACTTTTTGGCTCATATTATTGATTTACAATCGTTTATAGATGACAAACGGGCTTTTGGCCCGTTTATTGTATAAAAATACCCTATATTAACAAGTAATTCACATCAATTTTATGCCTATTTTACAATGTATAAAGAATGTAAAATTTGATTAATTGATTGATTTTCAATATTTTGAATAAAATTTAGCTACGATGCCCAACCTAAGCACCGATGCCTTATTTATTTTAGTAAAATCCCTGGAAAAAGGGGAAAAACGCAATTTTAAGTTGTACGCAGCACGTAATTCTGCCTCGGCCGACTTAAAAATTGTACAGCTTTTTGATGCCCTTGACAAAATGAAGGATTATGACGAGGAGGAATTGTTGCGAAAAAACGAATCCATTCACAAACAACAATTATCCAATTTAAAAGCGCATTTATACGACCAAATTTTATCGAGTCTTCGGATTCTTAAGCAAAATGAAAATATTGACTTACAGATTCATGAACAATTGGACCATGCAAAAATTTTATACAATAAAGGTTTGTATTTGCAAAGTCTTCGCCTTTTAGATAAAATCAAAAGTCTAACCAAACAAAACAACCAGGTTACTTTTTTATTACAGGTATTGTTTTTAGAAAAGAAAATTGAATCCTTGCACATTACACGTAGCATGCAGGATAGAGCAAAAAAATTAAGTGACGAAATTGATGAAGTAAATGTAAGATTAGAATTGATAGCAAAAACTTCTAATCTTAGTTTACAATTATACAGTTGGTATATTCAACATGGACATGCGCGCAATCAAGAAGATCGTATTACATTAGATACGATTATGCATGATCCTATTTTGGAACGGGTAAAAACAGTAAACGGTTTTTATGAGAAATTGTATTTTTTTCAATGTTATTGCTGGTATGGATTTATTACACAGGATTTTTTAATGCATTATAGATATGCGCAAAAGTGGGTGGACTTATATGAACAGGAGGATGGCATGAAACAAATTGAATCCGCACAGTACATAAAAGGATTGCATAATTTAATTAATGCTCACTTTGATTTAAAAAATATTGAAAAGCTTAAAGAAACTATTTTAATACTTGAACAATTTAGTGACACCCCAATTGTATTAAATAATAAAAATAATTTAATACAATCTTTTGTTTATTTATACATTGCAAAAATTAACCAACATTTCCTAGAAGGCACATTTAGCGAGGGTTTAGCCATCATTCCAACAATGGAAGAAAAGCTAAAAGAAATTGAAATGTATATGGATAGCCACCGTGTATTGGTGTTCTATTATAAAATTGCGTGTTTGTATTTTGGTGCAGGTAATGCCGAAAAAACAATTGACTATTTAAATCATATCATCAATTGGAAAGTGAACCTTCGGGATGACCTACAATGTTATGCTAGGTTACTTCATTTAATTGCACATTATGAATTGGGCAATATGGAAGTGGTTGCTTATTTATCTAAATCGGTATATCGATTTATGGCCAAAATGAAAAATTTGGGTGCGGTTGAAGAAATCCTTTTTCACTTTTTAAGAAATTCAATTCAATCCGGAAAACAAGACTCCTTTGAAAATTTATTAATTACCCTTCAGCCATTGGAAAAAAATAAATTAGAGAGTAGGGCTTTCATGTACCTTGATATCATCTCATGGCTAGAAAGTAAGATTAAACACACTGCCGTGCAAGCCATTATCAAAGAAAAATTTTTAAAAAATAATAAATAATCTAAAAGTAAAAAATAAAAAAGCCTTCATGTGTTGAAGGCTTTTTTAGTAGATTATTTTAAGAAGCGTACATTACTTCTATTTCTTTTTCAAAATTTGATAAAACCACTTTTCTTTTGATGCTTAATTTTGGGGTCATCTCCCCTTTGTCAATGGTAAACTCTCTTGGAATTAAAGTAAATTTTTTTACTTGTTCAACCGGATTAAATAATTGATTGAATTGCTCAACGATATCGTTTATCATGGAAACCACCGCTGTATTTTTGATAATATCTTCGTTGCTCTTATACTCAATACCATGTTGCTTTGCCCAATCTTTTAACTTTGAAAAACCAGGTACAATGAGAGCACTTACAAATTTTCGATTGTCCCCTATCAATACAATTTGTTCAATAAATGGGCTTTCTTTCATTTTGTTTTCTACTGGTTGTGGTGCAACATATTTTCCACCACTGGTTTTAAATAATTCTTTTTTTCGATCGGTTATTTTTAAATATTGCCCATCTACAATTTCTCCAATGTCACCTGTATGTAACCAACCATCAATAATGGTCTCCGAAGTTAAATCGGGACGTTTATAATAACCCAACATAACACTTGGACCTGCTACACAAATTTCACCATCTGGTTCCAATTTAAAATCTACTCCTTTAATGACATGGCCCACCGTTCCAAATTTGGTACCTTGAGGTGTTCTTAAATTAATGCTTATGATAGGACTGTTTTCTGTTGGACCATATCCCTCATAAACAGGTATTTGTGCAGCGTTAAATATACGCAACAATTTTACTTGACAAGCGGCGCCACCTGTTACAATAAACTTTACATTGCCCCCCAATGCATCACGCCATTTTGTAAAAATTAATTTGTTGGCAATTTTTAATTTTAATCGATACCACCATGAACCTGGAATTAAATTATCATATTGCTCTGCTAAAGCAACTGACCAAAAAAATAATTTTCTTTTAAGTCCAGTAAGCTCCTCTCCCTTTAACATTATTTTTTCAAAAACTTTTTCAAGCAATCGAGGAACAGTAGTAAATCCATCTGGCTTTACCTCTCTTAAATTATCGGCAATGGTATCAAGGCTTTCGGCATAATATATACCCATTCCACTATACATATAAATATAAGAAACGACTTTTTCAAAAATATGATTGAGTGGTAAAAAACTTAATACTTTTAAAGTGGGTGCATCTGGAAATGGAAAGCTTTCTCTTCCCATAGTTAAGTTAAAATAAATATTGCGATGTGTTAACATCACCCCTTTAGGCGTTCCTGTGGTACCACTTGTATAAATAAAAGTAGCTACCTGATCTACAGGAATTGTTTTTTTAATGGCTTCTACGCTGGCCAATTTTTCAGCATCATTATTTTTTAATTCCGTCCAATGTTTGGCACCTTCTATTTTATCAAAAGTATATACTTCTTTTAAACATGCTACTTCATGCTTAATTGACATGACTTTATCATACAGCTCCTTATTACTTGCAAACATATATTGCACCGAAGCATCTTTTAAAATAAAAGCCAATTCAATTGGATTGGTCGTTGGATAAACTGGCACCCAAATGATACCTAGTTGTTGTGAAGCCATATCCGCAATTAACCATTCGGGACGATTGGTGCTAATGACTGCAATTTTATCACTTCCTTCCGGTGTAAAATTATTTGCGGATAAACCAAGGCTTAATAAACCCGCACTTAATTCGTTTACATGCTGTGCAATTTCCTTTGTGGAATATTTTCTCCAACTGCCATTTTCTTTGGCAGACAACATATCTTCTTTAGGAAAATTTGTTAATTGATGTTGGATACAATCAAATAGTCTTTTACATTCCATGGTCAAGCAAAATTGTGTAACAAAGTACTCAAAAAGAGGCAGAAAAAAAAGAATTAGAGGTGCAGAAACTATAAAAAAACCCAGCGATGAGGCTGGGTTTAAAAAAATTAAATGTTCAACTAATATATTAAATGTGTCAATAATCCGTCCCTTAATTTGGGCTCAAACCAGGTACTTTTTGGTGGCATTACTTCACCTGCATCGGCTATGTTAAACAATTGATCGATGGTAACAGGATATAAACTAATTGCCAATTGCATTTCTCCGCTATCTACCCTTTTTTCCAATTCATTTAATCCTCTAATACCACCCACAAAATCAATGCGCTTATCTGTGCGTTGGTCTACAATACCCAATAATTTGGATAAAATATTATTTGATAAAATAGTTACATCCAATACCCCAATTGGGTCGTTGTCATTGTATGTGCCAGGTTTAGCTTTTAAACAATACCATTTGCCAGCAATATATAAACCAAAGCTATGCAGCGATGCTGGCTTATAAGCACCGTCATTTTCAGTTACCTCAAATTCATTTGCTAGTGCTTTTAAAAATGCCTCAACACTATGTCCATTTAAATCTTTTACCACACGATTGTAATCCATGATATGTAATTGATTAGAAGGAAATAAAGTAGTTAAAAAATAATCAGGCCCTGTTGTTGAATGATTATTTACATCTTTCTCAGCGGTATTTTGAGCTGTTAAAGCCAATTCTACTTTTGCAGCAGAAGCAGCACGATGGTGGCCATCTGCGATATAGGTGCAGGGTACTTCTTTTTCAAACAACTGGGTAATTTGGTCAATAACTGTTTCGTCACTTACCGCCCAAACCGTATGCTGAATACCATCCTCGGCAGTAAAATCATACACTGCATTTTTATTGGTTTTCCATTTGTCAATCAAGGTATCTATAGATGCTTGATTACGGTATGCTAAAAACACATTGCCCGTTTGAGCGCCGGTTGTTTTTATGTGATTGATTCTATCCTGCTCCTTTTCCGGACGTGTAAACTCGTGCTTTTTTATAATGTCATTATTATAATCATTAATACTACTTACACAAACCAATCCAGTTTGTGCACGGCCCTCCATGATTAATTGATAAATATAATAACAAGGTTTTGATTCCTTAAACAAAACATCTCTTTGAACAAATGCATTTAAGTTTTCTAATGCTAAATCATACACTTGTTGACTATGAATATCCGTTGTTTCAGGTAAATCAATTTCACTTTTTGTTATATGTAAAAATGAATAAGCATTCCCAACGGCTTCTACTTTTGCTTCTGCACTATTTAAAACATCGTATGGTTTACTTGCAACTTGCTTTGCTAATTGAGGCTGCGGGCGGAGTGCTTCAAAGGGTCTGATATTTGCCATGGGCGCAAATATCGGTCTTTTTTTTGAGAAAAGATTTTTTGTTGAAGCAGATTATGTTAAAAAAATTTATGAAAAATTATTTATCAAATCACAAAAAGCTTGTACGCTACTCAATGGCAATGCATTATACATACTAACCCTAATACCGCCTACTGTTCTATACCCTTTTACACCAATCATGCCCTGTTGTTTACAAAGTGCTAAAAAAGCTTCCTCCTTATTTTGATCCGTTAAAAAGAAAACAGCATTCATAATACTACGGTCTTGTATTTCAATAGGACAATAAAATGCCGGATGTTCATCAATGGTTTTATATAAAAGTTCCGCCTTTGCTTTATTGCGTTTTTCCATTTCGGCTAAGCCCCCTTCTTTTTCAATCCATCTTAAGGTTAATAAGCTTACATAAATTGAAAATACAGGTGGTGTGTTTAACAATGAACCCGCTTCGATATGTTTTTGATAATCTAATATGGCCGGAATTTTTCTATTTACTTTTCCCAACAAAGATTTTTTTACCACTACCATGGTTACTCCTGCAGCACCCATATTTTTTTGTGCACCAGCATAAATTAAATCAAATTTATTAAAATCCGTTGGGCGACAAAATATATCAGAACTCATGTCCCCAATTAATGGCACATTCGTGTTAGGATATTGATGCCATTGAGTTCCCTCTACAGTATTATTTGTAGTTATGTGTAAATAAGTGGTTCCTTCGGGCAATTGTAATTGCTTATTTAAATAAGTGTGTTTTTTATCTGAACTATCAGAAACAACCGTTACGGGACCAAATAATTTAGCTTCCTTAACCGCTTTATTACCCCATACGCCATTATCACAAATAGCAGCCATTCCATTTTCATCTAATAAATTCATAGGCACTTGCATAAACTGCATCGTAGCCCCTCCTTGTAAAAATAAAACTTCATAAGCTTCATCAAGACCCATTAATCTTTTCACAGTTGTCTTTGCTTCTTCCACCACTTCCACAAACCAGTTTGTTCGGTGTCCTATTTCTAAAATTGATAAACCCGTATTGTTAAAATTATGAATCGCTGCTGCAGCCTGTTCCAACACTTCTTGAGGTAAAATTGCGGGGCCTGAATTAAAATTGTGCAATTGCATTTATTATTTTTCTTTTTAATTATTTGGATCTTCATCTACGTCGGTGACACCGCCTGAAATAACATATTTCATTGCTTCGGAAGCACTCACACCATAAGGTAATTTTTTTATTCTATTGGTAGGTACCATATAAGTGATGCCAGAAAGTGCATAAGAATGTGGCACATAAACAGTTAAATGATCCTCCAATCCAAGATGTTCTGTTGACTCTTGTGTAATAAATCCAACCCTCCAAACATCTGCTGCATCTACATTTACTAAAACAGGTTGGTCAAATTTTTTCTTGCTGCCTGCAAATGCTTGCAGAAAATCTTTTATCGAAGAATAAATAATTTTTACGCCAGGCGTTTTTTCCAATACCTTATCAAATAGGGAAACAATTTTTTCTATAAAAAATAAAGAGGACAGCCAACCTATTATAAGAACCAATCCAATGGCAACCACAAAACCAAGGCCAGTCACTTTAGGTATGCTTCCATTTACAATGGCAAATTTTACAGGAAATAATAAATGTAAAAGATTAGGCAAAAAATTATCAACCCAATTAAACACACTTACAATTACCCAAACGGTTATGCCAATGGGTGCCAATAAGACCACCCCTTGGAAAAACAGGTGGGCTAATCCGTTCAATAATCTTCTTATTTTGACTTTTCGCCTTGAGGGTAGCATAAAAAGGGGCATTTAACCTCAAATTTCACCCTTTTTTACCATTCAACATAAATAATAAATAGTTTTCGTAGGAAACTTTGAAAACTAAAATAGTTTCCATAGTTTTGCGGCTCAATTTGAACTATGGAGAATCGAATATTATTTAAAGCCAGGGACTTAATGACCCATCATGGGGTTAAACATGTGACCATGGATGACATTGCAACCCAATTAGGCATCAGCAAAAAGACCATTTACCAATTTTACAAGGACAAAGACGCCTTGGTAATGGCCGTGGTCAACTTTGAGTTGGAAGAACAATCTTTAAAATGTCAAAGCACCCAGGACAATGCCGAAAATGCTGTGCATGAAATGTTCATGATTTTGGAAGACATCCAACAGATGTTTAAAAACATGAATCCAATGACCATGAACGAATTGGCTAAATATTATCCGGAGGCTTTTTTACGCATACAAAATCATAAGGACGATTTTATGCATAAGATCATCAAGACAAACTTGATAAAAGGTATTGAACAAGGAGTGTATCGTAAGGAAATTGATCCTGAAATTTTGTCTATCTACCGATTGGAGACAAGCTTTGTTCCCTTTAATGCTCAACTATACCCTTATAGCAAATTTGACATTGGGAAAGTGACATTGCAAATCATTGAAAACTTTATTTATGGGGTTATGTCTTTAAAAGGAATTGAATTGATGGAAAAATACAAGCAGGCTACAAATGTTATGGAACCTGTTGAAGCAAATAATGCTTAATACCAAATTATACAATCATAAACTAAAAAATATAAACAAGCAATAAAAATGAAAAAACTAATTTTCTTAATCATGGTTTTTGCGTTCACTGGCTTTGTTAAAGCACAGGATAACAATAAAACCACACATGCATTTTCCCTTGACCAATGTGTTGAGTATGCTCAAAAAAATAATGTACAAGTTAAAAATTCATTATTGGCAATTGATGTGCAAGCACAAACCAATAGGGAAATTGCGGCAACCGCATTGCCTACAATCAATACCAATATGAGTGGGACAGATTATACGAAAATCCCAACCTCATTATTACCAGGTCAAATTTTTGGTGGTGCACCAGGTACTTTTATACCTGTGCAATTTGGTACTAAATTTAATGCTAACTATGGTGTTAGCATTCAACAACTATTATTTGATGGACAAGTATTTATCGCGTTACAAGCAAGGGCTACATCTATTGACTTACAAAGAAAAAATGCAGCCTTAACTCAGGAAGCAATTAAAGCAAACATTTATAAAATATATTATCAATTGTCAGCAAGTAAAACGCAATTAAATATATTAGATGCTAATATCAACCGCGTTAAAGCATTGGCACATGATGCAGAAATAATGTATAAAAATGGTTTTGCTGAAAAATTAGATGTTGATAAAATTAGTGTTCAATTAAATAATTTGGAGACCGAAAAATTAAAAGCCAACAATAGTGTTGCCATTGGTTATATGGGATTAAAAATGTTAATGGGTATGCCCGTTAAAGATAGCTTGTCCTTAACAGATGTGATCAATGAAAGTATTTTAACCAACGATGTGTTAACCGAAGCAGATTTCCAATACAATGTGCGCAAGGATTATCAGTACTTAAATACCGTTAAAAAATTAAACGAGTTTAACATTAAGCGCTACCAATTAAGCAACTTACCTACCATCGCAATGAATGGATCTTATTCAAAAAATGCACAAAGAAGCAAATTTGACTTTTTTGAAGGGGGCAATTGGTTTACTACTTCTTTAATTAGCTTAAACATAAGCTTACCTATATTTAATGGATTTGCGACCGATGCGCGTATCAAAAGAACAAGGCTTGAATTAAAGCAAACTGAGAATCAAATTGAATCGCTAAAAAATAGCATTGATAATGAAATTGATCAAGCCAAATTAAACTACATGTCTTCTGTAGCCACTGTTCAATTTCAAAAGAAAAATATGGAACTAGCCGAGAAAGTATACCAACAAACTAAAAAGAAGTATGAAGCGGGCACGGGTTCAAATACCGAAATTTCTGCTGCACAAACTGATTTAGTAAGTGCTCAAAATAATTTTATGAATGCACTTTATGCAGCACTAATTGCAAAAGTAGATTTATTAAAAGCAACCGGTAAATTATAAATTTAAAAACAAACAATACACACATTAAATATTACAAAATGAAACATAGTTTAAAATTATTTACAATTGGTATAATGTTATTTACGGTTGCTTGTGGCGGCGGTGACAATAGCATTGAAGCAAAAAAAGTAAACTTAGAAAAATTAAAAAAGCAAGCATTAGAGATTAATGGTAAAATTGCTAGCTTGGAAAAAGAATTGGCAGGAAGTGGAGCAGCAGAACAAGCTAAAGCAGTTTTGGTGGTGGTGGCTCCCATCGTAAACCAAGACTTTAATCACTATATTGAAATACAAGGTAAGGTTGAATCTGAAAGTGTATCTTATGTTACTCCGCGTGCTGGTGGAGGACAAGTTAAAGCATTGTATGTTAAAAGAGGTGACCGTGTTAAAAAAGGACAATTGCTTTTACAATTGGACAATAGCATCATTAAGCAAAGCGCTGCTGCAGCTGCTCAAAATATAGAAACCATTAAAGCACAAGCTGCTTTAGCTAAATCTGTTTATGAAAAACAAAAAAACCTTTGGGAGCAAAATATTGGTAGTGAGATTCAATTGATGACCGCTAAAACAAATGCGGATGCAACGGCAAGTCAATTAAAAGCTGCCATGGAACAATTGGGTATGGTTAAAGACCAACTGTCTTTCACAAGTGTATATAGTGATGTGGATGGTGTGGCCGAAGAAGTGAATGTAAAAGTAGGTGAGTTGTTTGGTGGTGCAGGACAAATTAAAATTGTAAATACCGAGAAGTTAAAATTAACAAGCTTGGTTCCTGAAAATTACGCTGGTAAAATTAAAGTGGGATCTGAAGCTACTTTAATATTCCCTGACATCAATAAAACAATTGATACCAAATTGGGTGTAGTGGGAACTGTTATTGATCCTTTAAGCAGAAGCTTTTATGTTGAATCTAAATTACCATTAGATAAAGACTTCCGTCCCAATCAATTGGTTCAATTAAAAATTAAAGATTATACAAAGGCAAATGCAATCATCATACCCATTAACTTAATCCAAAATGATGAAAAAGGTAAATTCATTTACGTTGCTGCTACTGAAAATGGAAAATTAATTGCACGTAAAAGAGCAATTACCATTGGCGAGTTTTATGCCAACAATATTGAAATACTTTCTGGATTAAATGCAGGTGAGCAAATGATTACCGAAGGTTATCAATCTTTATTTGATGGTCAAAATATTACCACAAAATAATAGGGCAGTTTAATAAATTATAAAAGCACAATTGATCTATATGTCGACAATTCAAAAAATAAAAGAAAAATTTAAGGAGTTTAAACCTACCTCCTGGAGTATTACTAATAAAACATCCATCTACTTATTGATGTTGTTTATTAGTTTAGGAGGTATTTTTCAATTCCTAACCTTACCCAAGGAACAATTTCCGGAAGTGGTCATCCCAACCATGTTTGTTCAAACTGTGTATGTTGGTAACTCACCAAAGGATATCGAAAACTTAGTTACACGCCCTATTGAAAAACAAATTAAGAGTATTAGTGGTGTAAAAATTAACAAGTTTACCTCTTCTTCTCAACAGGACTTTTCATTAATCACAGTTGAGTTTAGTACCGATGTTAAAACCGATGTTGCTTTACAAAAAGTAAAAGATGCGGTGGATAAGGCCAAGGGGGAGCTTCCTAATGATCTTACGCAAGAGCCTAGGGTAATGGAATTAAACATAAGTGACCAACCAATTATGTTTGTTAACATTAGTGGTAATTATAGTACGGTTCAACTTAAAAAGTACGCTGATGATTTAAAAGATAGATTAGAAGGCATTGCACAAATTAACAGAATTGATTTAGCAGGTGCACCAGAAAGAGAATTTCAAATTAATGTTGACAATTACCGCATGCAAACAGCTGGTATTACATTTGATGATATTAGTGCTGCCATTCAAAGAGAAAACCTAGACTTGTCTGGTGGGTTGTTAGAAGTGGGTAATATGCAACGCAATATTCAGTTAAAGGGTCAATTAAAAAATGCGAATGATATTGCCAATATTATTGTGCGCAATACAAATGGTGCCCCTATTTATTTAAAAGATGTTGCAAAAATTACAGATACGATTAAAAATACCGAAAGCTATGCACGTTTAAATGGAAAAAACGTTTTAACCTTAAACATCATTAAGCGTAACGGAGAAAATTTAATTGCCACTTCTGACGCGGTTAAAGCTGCTGTAGAGGAAGCCAAAGCAACTATATTCCCTAAAGATTTAAACGTTGTTATATCTGGAGACCAAAGTATTCGTACAAGAAGTTCATTTACAGAATTGGTTAACTCTATTGTAATTGGATTTGTGTTGGTATTGATTGTATTGATGTTTTTTATGGGTGTAACCAACGCCTTCTTTGTTGCCTTATCTGTACCCTTAAGTATGTTTGTTGCCTTTGTATTTTTACCGGCGGGTGATTTAGTGGTAGGCTCTCACATTACCTTAAACTTTATGGTATTGTTTGCCTTATTATTTGGATTAGGAATTATTGTAGATGATGCCATTGTGGTGATTGAAAATACACACCGCATATTTGTTCAAGGAAAAGGAAAATTAACCGCTACCACTTCGGCTAAGATGGCTGCAGGGGAAGTATTTATCCCAGTATTAGCAGGTACGATTACAACACTTGCTCCTTTCTTCCCATTGTTATTCTGGCCTGGCATCATTGGTAAATTCATGGTGTATTTACCTACCATGTTGATATTTACTTTGGCAGCTTCATTGTTGGTGGCATTCATCATGAACCCTGTATTTGCGGTTGACTTTATGAACCATGCTGATGATGAGGACATAAAAGATAAGCACAAGCTCTTTAAGAAACCAGTGTTCTGGATCGTGTTAGCCGCTGGTGTTATCTTGGATGTAACGGGAGCAACCTTCTTGGGCAACCTACTTATCTTCTTCCTATTATTAATGATATTGAATAGATACGTATTGGATGATGCCATTCATGGTTTCCA
>Ga0114962_10002159_pt1 | contig 16629 bp, 23 predicted proteins | sample C_130820_MF_Meta_FD_87017 | JGI IMG/M metagenome (GOLD analysis project Ga0114962, IMG submission 87017) | Freshwater microbial communities from Lake Croche, Canada to study carbon cycling - C_130820_MF_MetaG | ecosystem: Environmental > Aquatic > Freshwater > Lake | place: Lake Croche, Canada...
AAGTCCGTATGGTAGACAACGATGCTATCATAATGATCTCGGACGAAATTCCATCAGAAATGGACATTATTAATTGACATCTGTAACCTGTACACTGTATAATAGTGTATGGGTTACAAATACAATTACAACATCACATCAGCAATATTAGAAGTCAACAAGGCTTCTCGAGAATGTTGCTCCCCAGGAGTCGATGGATTTATCGCTTTTGGGATTAAACAAGACCTGTACAGTTTAAAATTTATTTTAGAAGATGCCATTCGGCGTTGTCCAACCTTCACCGGCGAAGCAGAGTGGCTTAGGGAACAAGAAAAACAAAAAGTTATGAGGATATTAAAAAGTGAAAACACGAATTAAAAAACTAGCAGTGGAAGCAGGTGGAAGCACATATCCAGAAGTAGGTGGAGAAATTTTAGAAAAATTTGCTAACCTTCTAATCAAAGACCTACTTCAAGAGGTGGATGATGCAAACGTCAACCATTGTTGCGGTACTACATATGATCTTGGTGTGGCACAGTGTGCTAGACAAAAAATCTTAAATCATCTATGTACAGAATACGAGATAACATATCATGCTGGAGCAAAATTAGATGATTTTTAATAAAATTAAAGAACTCAAATCAGAAGGCAAAAAGATCGGTATTGTATTTTCTACATTTGATTTGTTACATGCGGGACATATTGCTATGTTAGCAGAAGTTAAAAATCATTGTGATTACCTAATTGCTGGACTACAAACTGACCCAACAATTGATCGTCCAGATACTAAAAATAAACCAATTCAAAGTATTGTTGAGCGACAGATCACACTTAGTGCTACTCGTTATGTGGACGAAATTGTTGTATATCAGACTGAAAAAGATCTCGAAGACATCTTGCTAACACTACCTATTGATGTTAGAATTTTAGGTGTAGAATATCAAAATCAAGAATTTACTGGTAGAGATATTTGCTATGATCGAGGAATTGAAATTGTTTTTAACAGTAGAGATCATTCCTTTAGTTCAAGTAGCCTACGTAAACGTGTAGTACAAGCAGAGGTACAAAAAGGATTAACACAATGAGCAGACATGGTATAATGGTGGGAGCAAGACTATCAACAGTAAAACAAGCAAGACCTATGAAATTAACTTTAAAACAACGTATCCGTAATTGGTTAAACAATGATAATGATCATATGAACGAAGAAATTTCTTCTGACGATGAACACACCATTCACCTAAGTCGTGCAAGTTCAGTACGTTTTGAAATACATCAGGCCACAGGCGGTCGTGTAGTTCAAACTCGTAGATACGATGAGCGTAAAGATCAGAACTTTGAAAACCTCTACATTATTACGCCCGACCAAGACTTTGGTAGGGAAATTGACAAAATTATCACAATGGAAGCATTACGATGAAAGAACTATGGGTAGAAAAATATCGTCCTAAGACCACAGACGAATATGTGTTTAGAGATGAAGCACAGCGTAGACAAATTAAAGGCTGGATCGCTGATGGCTCAATTCCTCACTTGTTGTTAAGTGGTAGCCCGGGCATTGGTAAAACTACCCTGGCCAAAGTCTTGCTTAATGAAATAGGTATTCAAGACTTTGACATCTTAGAAATTAACGCCAGTCGTAGCACAGGTATTCAAGTTGTTGTCCGAGAACAAATTACAAACTTTGTTCAAATGATTCCATTTGGTCCATTTAAGGTTGTGCTACTTGACGAGGCTGATCGATTAAGTCCAGAGGCACAAGATGCTCTTAAAGGCGTCATGGAAGAATATTCTAGCACCAGTCGATTCATTCTAACCTGTAACACTCCTAATCGTATTGTTCCAGCATTGCACAGTCGTTGCCAACAGATGCACTTTACATCTATTGACCAAACTGAATTTACTGCTCGTGTTGCAACTATTCTAGTTGAAGAGAATATTGAGTTTGATTTAGACACACTAGATTTGTATGTACGTAGTGTGTTTCCAGACTTGCGTAAATGTATCAATTTGGTACAGCAAAATTCAGTAGGCGGCAAGTTAATTAATCCCAAAGCAGAAGACAGTGGTGTTAGTGATTATAAACTTGAAATGGTTGAACTGTTCAAGGCAAAGAAATATCGCGAAGCACGTAAATTAATCTGTGCCAAAGCGACAGCAGATGAGATGGGAGATATTCTACGTTGGTGTTATGATAACATTGAATTGTTTGGCACAGACGAAGATACAATGGATCAGGCCGTAGTTATTTTAAAACAAGGATTATGCGATCACACAATTTGTGCAGATCCAGAGGTCAATTTAAGTGCAGTATTAATTAAATTAGCAAGGATAAACAAATGACACAAGAACAAATATTATTAGCAGTAGGTATATGGGCAGTCTTAATGGCTGTATGTTATACACATAGCGGTTGGGCAAATATGCGTGATTGCTATATGATGTGGTTTACTCGAGAGTATTGGACTAGTTATAATACCGTAGAGTTTGTTAGTTGGTTGGCCAAAGCCATTATTATCATTCCGGGACTGATCTTTGGAATTCAAATATGGCAACTATATTATCTAACCTTACTAACCAGTGTAACACTTATTTGGGCAAGTCGTAAAAAAGCATTGCCAACGCTAGTAGGGTTTAACACAATGTGGGCTTGGTTAAGCCTAATGGTCTTAGCACAACACTGGATCTAAACAAAAACCGCATAGTCGATTGCAGGTCGAGTTACTATGCGGTTTTCCCTTGACTAACGTTAAGTAGGTAAATTTATTCGATAGAATCTTCCTTATAGATTTTTAAGATTTCTTTAACCACAGGGTGACGTTCAACGTCTTTTGTCTCAAACCTCGCCATCGCGATCATACGATACTCACCTCCTTGGCCGTATAATTCGCAAAATTGTAGCAAGCCGTTCTCCGTAGGACGGTCCGCTTGATTCAAATCTCCTGTAACTACCATTCTGCTGTTCTCGCCTAAGCGAGTTAGCAACATCTTCATCTGTGACGGTGTAGCATTCTGCATCTCGTCTGCAATTACAAATGCGTTCTTGAAAGTGCGTCCACGCATATAGGCCAATGGACTAATTTCAATTACGCCATCTTCAAGCATCTCTTGGATTTCTTTTGGATGATAATATTCTTCAAAAACATCAAAGATTGGTCTTGTCCACGGTTCCATCTTTTGGTTAAGAGTACCTGGTAAGAATCCATGCTCTTCATCCACACTGACTGCTGGCCTTGTAACTATAATTTTAGAGATTTCTCCCTCTTTATATAGTTTAATAGCCATTTGAACAGCCAGCATTGTTTTACCAGTTCCTGCCGGACCAATAGCAAATACAATGTGTTTTCTAGGATTTTTGAGGAATTCTACGTAGTGCTCTTGACTAAGATTACGTGGAACAACAACAACTTGTTGTTTTTTACGCAGATAATGCTTAATTTGGATCAGATTTTGATCCTGTGGTTCGGAACGGGTATTAGTGTATACTCGTTCTTTTCGTTTTGCTCTAGACAAATTATGCCTCCTTTGCGAGCGACCTGCACAGATATTTACTATCATTTTGTAAAAAGCATATCAAATAGGCTTTTTTGGATCAACATAAATACTAGACTTAAGAGATTCCTTATGCACGATATTGTTGATGTTATAAAAAATATTCAGACTCTGTCCACTAGCGATAGTGCTTTCAATATATTGAAAGACTTCGAACGAGTGTTAGATGAACTTGATCTGTATGTTTTTAAGAATTGGGAGGACGGTGAACTACTTGCTGGACCGGAAGTAGATCGCTATGCTGTCACTTGTAAATTCCTATGGCCGAGAGAAGATATGCCCGATCCAGACGGTGCCAAAAGATTATTAGATTACGGTTGTAAAGTAACATTTCAAAAAGAGAACATGCTTGTTCCTCGAAGAGTTCGTAGTCCTGGGGACTTCCGACCCGGTACTAAAAAAGGTAAAATAGATGCGCATCCTATTTGGGTTGTGTCTATCACAATACCTAAAAAACTAATGCAAGATATTTTCCAAGGCTTTGCTGATAAAGAAAATAGAGAAATTGCAGATCATATGCACACTGAGCAAATTCAACAACAGATGGATCAGGCCAATGCCGCACAAGAAACAGCAGGTGGGGCAATGGAGCCAGCACCAGCACCAGATACAGGAGCAACAGATGTACCGCCGCCAACTGCTTGAAGGGCTTAGAGCCAAAGATTTAAAAGGATTTGTTGAAAGTACCTTTACGGTTGATCAATATACCAGTAAGATGGGCGAAGACCGCGATGTTCTTGTCATTGGATTTAAAGTCAATGATAAAGCACCTGCACTTGACCTAATGGAGTTTATCGAAAAAGGTTATAGATTTGTTCTAGATGCCGATATGAGTTCTGGAGAAGAACGTGATGGACACTATCAAGTATTTGTTGAAATGGAACGTGATCGCCACGCTCCTATTCATCTTAAAGATTTAATCAATGGCATTAGTCAACTAACTGACAACTATGACTGGCGTTTTCGCTATCATAAAGAAATGAAGAGTCACGAATTTAGCGAACAAACAATGTTAGAACATGTTCCATTAGACCAAACTGCTTACAAAGCAAAGATGATGGAATCTAAAACTACCGCACTAGAACGGTTTTTTAATCAAAGTGCATTTGACAGTATTCAGTTAGATGAAGACAATATGGTTACCATTAACAAAATGTATTCCGGATCTGTTAGCCTACAGTTGCTGGCATTTGGAAATTATACAGAAGTTAAAGACAGCATCCAAGGGGGCATCCAATTAGATGAAGCAAGCCAAAGTCAGGTTACATTCCTTGAAAAATATTTAGGCAATTATGAAATCCATAAAATTGCTGATAAGTTTCTAATTAGAAATGGTAACAAAGCAATGATCTTCTCTAAGGAACGTTGGTAATGTGGATGCTGAGTTTTCTTCCAGATAGCATTTTGTTATATGCTATCTTTGCAGTTATAGCCTCTGGAGTAGGATTATATGTGTTGGGTATGTTTTTAGGATACTTCCCATCATTAATTCTTTATAGAAGACCAATAGGAATTTTATCAACTTTACTAATAGTTGCCGGAGTTTATTTCTACGGTAGTTACGATACAGAGATGAAATGGCGTGCCAGAGTCGCAGAAGTACAGGCCAAAGTAGAAGAATACAAAAAAGAAAGTGATGATGCTAATACAAAATTAGAGGCCAAGAGTAAAGAAAAACAAAAAGTTCGCGTTGAATACTACGCACAGGTTAAAGAACGCATTGTAGAAAAAGCAGTACAAATAGATGCTAAATGTGAATTAGATCCCGAAGTTCCTAAATTAATCAATGCGGCCGCAACTAATCCTTTATCAAAAGGAACTGTAACCATAGAGGAAATTAAGAAATGAGATTACCGTCAATATTGGCCATACTTCTTATTTTATTATTTTTAATGGTAGCCGCCGGTTGCTCAACTCCTGTTCCTGTTGTTCCTCCCTGGCCTAATACCCCAGATGATCTCAAAGTTACTTGTCCTGATTTAAAAACAGTAGATGAATCTACTACAAAATTAAGCGATATAATCAGTACAGTTACCGCCAACTACCAACAATACTATGATTGCAAAGGCAAAGTAGACGATTGGATTGAATGGTACAACACACAAAAATCTTTACAAAGTAAAATAAAATGAAAAAATTACTATTAATCTTAGCATTATCATTGACAGGATGCTCAACTGTAGAAACTCTTAAAGAAACTTTCTTTATGAAGTACGATTCTAATGAGTATACACAGATTACAGCAATTAGAACCAATGCTCAATTGGCAACAGCATCCTGTGACAAGCCCGATGATGCTAAAGTTAACGCACAGGGATTGTCAAAGCAAACTACTCTGTTTAAAAATCAAACAGAATTCCTACCATACAACACAAAAGTTATTGCTTCTGCAGGAGAATTAGATGCAATGGCACAAGGTTTAGTAACACAGTATCAAAAAGGACCAGTAAGTCCTGTATTTTGTAAAATTAAGTTTGATTCAATAGCCAAATCGGCTGAGATAATTCAGAAAACAGTAGGAGCAAAACCAAGATGAGCGCAGAACAAATACACTACAATCAAAGTCTGTTGGCCAGCATCAGCAGTCAAAACCCAGATGTAATGTCTGCGGCCGCAACTGTTAATCAATATACAGAAATGTGTAAAGCAGGGCAGATTAGTCCGGCAGAATATGCTGAACTAATCAAAGACGTACAACGTCAAATTAATATACAAGCAAACATGGCAGAACTTGAAGCCATGGAAAAATTAAATACAGCCATCAACGGTCTTATCACTGTTGCTGGCATGGCATAAAGGAGATAACATGGCAGATTTTATTTTATCAAGAGACCAATTAGCGCAGATTATACCAAAGAATCCCTACATCGATCATTGGTATCACGCACTATCATTGGCATTGCCCGATTACGATATTAACACAACACCACGTGTTGCGGCTTTTTTAGCACAATGCGGACACGAGTCAGGCGACTTTTTATTCTTACAAGAAAACTTAAATTACAAAGCAGAAAGCCTAATGCGTGTATGGCCTAAATATTTCCCTAATATGGAAATTGCTAATCAGTATGCTCATAAACCTGAAAAGATTGCCAATAGGGCCTATGCTAATCGTATGGGTAACGGAGCAGAAGCAACTGGAGACGGCTGGGCACATTGCGGTCGTGGTCTAATTCAACTTACAGGAAAAAGTAATTACCAAGCATTTGCTGACAGTATTGAAACACCTATTCAAGATATCCCGCACTACTTGGCTACATTTGAAGGAGCAGTTCAATCAGCATGTTGGTTCTGGGAATCAAACAACCTAAATGCATTAGCCGACGCAGGCGATATGGTTAAGATGACTAAAATTATTAACGGTGGAACATTAGGGATGGAAGATCGTGTGGCTCGCTTTAATAAAGTATCAATCATTTTAAGAGCATAAATTCATATAAATAACACTATACATAACCGGAGCGAACCTATGTCAACACACAACGACATAAAATTAGTAAGATGGCTAGGGCTATTATTACTACTGCCATTAACTTTGGCAGTATTCAGTGGTGATAGATTTAGATATCCTTGTCAAGATCCTGCAAACTGGGATAAAGATTTTTGTAAATTTCCTGTGTGTGATGTAACAAGAACCTGTCCAGAACATATTTTTAAAGGTCAAAGAGACCCAAGATTAGGACCACCAAAAGATGACCCAAATAAACCAGATATTACACCGATGGCTTCCATTCCGCCATCTACAAAGACACAAGGAGCAAACTGTGGAAAATAATAACCAAGTACCTATCATGTACACTGAAGAGCAATTAATGGCTCGTCTAAAGTTTTTTATTGGCATCTGCCTATCATTAACTTTATTTGGTATTGTGTTTGTTGTTCTATATTCTTTGATCTTTGTGACACAGCCGTTAAACGCTATTAGCCCAATTGATCAAAAGTTCTTTGAACTAATTGTTCCTATTGCTACATTCTTAACAGGTACACTAAGTGGTATTATGTTAGCAGGCGGTGATAAAGACGCTCAAGCGGCAGCACTAAAGGCAGCAAATTCAGGTTGGGATCGACCACCACACCCAACAACACCTAATGGGGGATTCAGCAATGGCGGGGCAACAGCATCAACAACAGGATTTGCGAGCGGGGCATCAGCATTTGGCGCACCTTCTTCAGGTGGCTTCGGCGCTACCAGCGGTGGTTTTGGTTCAACACCAGCACCAGCCGCAGGTGGGTTTGGCGGAGGCGGGTTTGGAGGCGCACCTACAGCAGTTAGCACACCCGCATTCACAGCACCATCAGCAACAGCAACAGTAGATGTAGCAACCGGTTACGGTGGAAAGCCAGCACCAGTACAACCACCATTTCCAGTAATATAAGGAAATAAAATGTCTTGGTTACAGAGCATGTTTAGTGAAGGAGGGGACACTGTCAGCAGTAAGCGTGTCATTACGTTCTCGGCATTTCTATTATGCTCTGCGGCATTTATTAGTCAGACTTGGTTTGATACTAAAGTCGATAGCAAGGTATTTGACAGTTTAATGTATATTGTTATTGCCGGGCTAGGATTTACTGCGAGCGAACGATTTGCTCCAAAAAAATAAGGAAATTAAAATGAAAAAAATATTAGCATTACAACTAGCATTAATTTACTCTTTGTGTTTTGTGGCTACTACTAATATAGCCCATGCCGAAGCAGAAACAAAAAAAGTCTGTCACGATAAAGTAGACAAAGCAGGTAAAGTAGTAAATGGCAAAGATGGCAAACCTGTTCAAGAATGTAAAACAATTAAAGTACATAAAAAATTAGAAGGAACGGAAATTCCTCCTAAGAAGTAAAAGATAAAGCGACTTGACTGTCGCTTTATTTTCCTGTATAATGTTCATATGGATGATCATTATCAAACGTTAGGTGTCAGCAAAAATGCGACACCCGACGACATCAAAAAAGCCTACCGAAAGTTAGCAAGCCAACACCACCCAGATAAAGGTGGTGATACCTCCACATTCCAAAAAATTCAAGGTGCTTATGAAACACTAAGCGATCCTGCTAAACGATCCGAATACGATAATCCCCAACCTCAATTTAACGGAATGAATTTCGGCGGCGGTGTTCCGCCCGGAATGGAAGATATATTTGCACAGATGTTTGGAGGAGGTAATCCTTTCTTCGGACACGGATTTAGACAACAACAACCAAGAAACAGTAATGTTCAAATGCAAATGAATATTACTTTAGAAGAGTCTTATCACGGTAAAGAAATTATTACCGATATTCAATTACCTACTGGAATTAAAACTGTAGAGATTAAAATACCTGCAGGCATTGCGACAGGACAAACTCTAAGAGTTAGCGGTGCTGGAGATAGTTTTATTAGAGGAGCCCCTCCTGGAGACTTGCTAATTCAAATTAATGTATTGCAACATCATCGATTTACTAGACAAGGTGATGATTTACATAGTGACTTACATTTAAGTGTGTGGGAAGCAATAGTAGGAACTGAGCGAGATTTTATTTGCATTGACGGAACTCAATTAAAAGTTGTTATACCACCAGCAATACAATTTGGTCAGGCCGTTAGACTGGTAGGAAGAGGTATGCCCATGTTAAATCAAAATCATTTTAAAGGCAATCAATTCCTTAAAGTGAATATAGAAATTCCTCGCAATCTTACAGATCAACAAAAAGATCTTGTTCGCCAATTTATAAATTAAATATTAGTATGTTGAAACTTATAACTTTTCCAAATAATATATTGGCTGAACGCATGCCAGAATTTGATTTTGAGAATCCTGTTATGGATCCAAAAGAATTAGAAAAACAAATGGTCGAGTTTATGTTTGCTAATAAGGCAATCGGATTAGCCGCTAATCAAGTGGGTATCCAGACTCGTGTGTTTACTATGGGGCATAGTGATAGTCCAGATACAGCACAGGCATTTTTTAATCCAATTGTTGAAAAACACACCGACGATATCTATGATATGGAGGAAGGATGTTTGAGTTTTCCAGGAGTTTATGTTAAAATTAAACGTCCTAAGGCAATTCAAGTAACTTATCAAACTTCTTCAGGAGAAAATAAAACTGAAATATTAGAAGATTATAATGCCAAATGTTTCTTACATGAGTTAGATCATTTAGAAGGCATTACATTTAAAGATAGGACTAGTTCCCTTAAATGGGCAATGGCAGTGAAGAAATCAAAATCAAAGAGGAAATTTAAATAAATGTTAGAACCAAATAGCGATCTCGAGGCAATGTTTGAACGTGCAGTTAGTCTTGCATCAAAGCAACAACACGAATATATCACCCTTGAACATTTTTTATATAGTATGGTTCTAGACCAGAAGTTTAACGAATTGTTAAAAAACTACGGTGCCGAAGTCGAACAACTTAAGAAAAATCTTGAAAAGTTCATCGAAACTGACCTAGCAGATATTAAAACTGCAAATCCAAATCAAAAGCCCAAGAAAACTAACACAGTTGAACGTATGTTGAATCGTGCGTTTACACAAGTGTTGTTTAGTGGACGTCAAACAATTGAGCCAATTGATTGTTTCATTAGCCTGTTTAGTGAAAAGAAAAGTTTTGCTAACTTCTTCATGCGTAAGGCAAAGATTGACAAAGATAAGTTTATTGAATACGTAAACAACGAAATTGTACAAGAAGGTCAAGAAGTCGGCGATGCAAGCAATAACCAACTTGAGCGTATGCTTGTTCAGTATTGTGCCAACTTAAACAACAAGGTTAAACAGAAAAAGATCGATCCTGTTATTGGACGTGAAAAAGAAATTGAAGACATGCAACTTATTCTTGCTCGTCGACAAAAATCTAATGTAATGTTGATTGGCGATCCTGGTGTAGGTAAGACTGCTATTGCAGAAGGTTTGGCTAAAAAGATTGTTGAAGGTAATGTCCCCAAGTTTATTCAAGAGCATACTGTTTACAGTCTTGATATTAGTGCTATGTTAGCAGGTAGCAAGTATCGAGGTGATTTTGAAGAGCGACTAAAAATGGTACTGGCCGCACTTGAGAAAAAAGGCAAGTGTATCCTGTTCATCGACGAAGCACACATGATGAGTGGTGCAGGTGCAGTCAACGGTGGTAGTAACGACATGGCTAATATGCTAAAGCCGGCACTAGGTAAAGGTGTACTTAAAGTTATTGCTTCGACTACTTGGGAAGAATTCCGCAAGCACTTTGAAAAGGATCGTGCCCTAATGCGTCGATTCCAACGTGTTACAGTCGATGAGCCAAGTGAAGCATTGGCCATTAAGATCATCAAAGGTCTTAAAAAGTATTACGAAAAACATCACGGTGTTAAGATCACTAACCAAGCGGTTATCGATTCAGTTAAGTATTCTATCAAATATATGACAGATAAGAAGTTGCCCGATAAAGCAATTGACTTACTTGACTGTGCCTGCGCTCGTTTTAAGATTAAAGATGTAGAAGGTGGTGTTGTTGATCACGATGAGATTGTATTCGAAGTCAGCAAAGCCGCAAACTTGCCTGTAGAACGCATTGCCGCAAAAGAAGACAAGAGTCTTAAAGACCTTGACAAGAATATGCGTGGTAAAGTATTCGGACAAGAGTCAGCAATTGAAATCCTGTTAGACAAGATTTATATTGCTCAAGCAGGATTGAAATCAATCAATCGTCCTGTAGGTAACTTTTTGTTTGTTGGACCTACTGGTGTTGGTAAAACTGAAACTGCTAAGGTATTGGCCGCAAGTTTAGATGTACAACTTGTACGATTTGACATGAGTGAGTTCCAAGAACAACACTCAGTAGCCAAGTTTATTGGTGCTCCTCCGGGCTATGTTGGTTTTGAGGACAATGCAGGTCAATTGATTACCAAACTACAAGAACATCCAAATGCTGTGATACTGTTTGACGAGATTGAAAAGGCACATCCAAGCGTAGCAAATATTCTGTTAGGTCTAATGGACAATGGATTTGTAACAGGATCTAACGGTAAAGTAGCAGATGGACGTAATGCAATTATTATTATGACTTCAAACTTAGGTGCCGCCGATGCTGAGAAGAACGCAGTGGGCTTTGGCAGTTTGGAACGTGACGATGATGGTAAAGATGCTATCAATAACTTCTTTAAACCAGAATTCCGTAATCGGTTAGACGGTATTATCAAGTTTGGCAAATTGGATCATAATACAATGGCCAAAATTGTTAAGAAGTTTATTGACGAATTGAACAGTTTACTCAAAGACAAACATGTTGCTGTTAAACTTACAGCAGATGCCGCAGAGTTATTGATCAAGAAAGGATTCAATCGTAAAATGGGTGCCAGACCTCTAGCACGTACAATCGACGAAATGATCAAGAAGCCATTAAGTAAAGAAATTCTATTCGGTAATCTTACCAATGGCGGGGTTGTAGAAGTAGGTTGCAGTAAAGATAAAATTGTGTTAAACTATGTAGAAGTGCTACCTGTTGTAGTACCTACAAAAGAAAACATCGATGAAGTACCTGCCAACTGAAAAACTGTTCTATAACAAATACCCTTATAAGGTAGAATGTAATGTACCTCATGCTGGATGCTTAGGCTATGACCGGCATGGGTTTACATATTCAATGTTAGACAAATTTAAAAATGGCTCTAAAATTAAACCTGCAATGTATCCAGGTCAAAGTGTTAAGGCCATAAGCAATACTCAATTTAGAAGATTTGCCTGGGAAATTGAGCGATATGTTCTGCAACAAAAAGATCTCGGTATAAAAATTAGAACTGAAAACAATACCTTTAGCCTTTTCTGCGCAGACGAAAAAATTGTTGAGGATCTTGTTAAACGGGTTCCAGATTTTATTGATGCTGTTTATAAACCTAAAGATAAAGAATCTTTAGATTTTTTACTAAGCAACAATAGAAAAGTATTGGTTAACACATTACCTTATGAAAAATACCAATACAGGATTACCCTACGTGAAAATATGCCTAGTCCTGATCGAGAAAAGTTTTGGAAATGGGTCGGAGGTAAAGAACAGTATCATATAAGCAAGTCTACTAGAAGATTCTTATCTGGGGATTCGTGGTATGTACAAAATCCGTTCTTATATGCCAAGACAACAGGCGATGCATCAATGGCCGCACTATTCTTAGGTACAAATATCAAACATATCCAAGAATACATTGCAAGTGACACCGAAGAGGCGGCATAAATATAGGTTTAAGAGCCTATATTATGTCAGCACTCAGTAAAGCATACAAATTCATTGTCAGTACAGGAATAGCAACTACTGCTACAAGTGCGGCCGCAAGTTATCCAGTATATCCTATTGGAGTGCATGGTCCTAAAACTTTTGTTAGTTTTCAAGAAAAAGGTCCCGGATATTACGGTACCACTACAGGTCAACAGACATTTGCTCTTACAAATACTCCTAATTTTTTAGGAACTGTTCTTCTACAAGGCACACTAAGTTTAGATCCAACAGAAACAGACTGGTTTGATTTAGATGACGGGCTATTCAGTTACAACGAAGCAAGCCCTGGTTATAATGCAGGATCTGGATTAGGACACAGTATGAACGGAAATGGTCTTAGAACTGATTCATTAGTATCTACAGGATTGTTTTCGTATACCCGTGCTATTGTAACCTGTACGCAGGGTACTGTGCTGTTCATCAACTTTAATTACTAATAAAATCCTGCTAAATACTCTATCTGGAGTATACAGGGGCACAAATATGCTATTAAACGAATTTTTTGGGTCTTATGACGCCGCTGGCGCTAAAAAAGAAGACGAAAAACATAAAAAGAAATACGAAGAAGCCGAACTTGCGGAAGCAATATACGAGTTCATTCTTCACAACGATAAACTCCATAAAGAGCAATTCATTCCTATTGCTCAACAAATACATCGTAATCCCACTAAAGAACATGAAAACTCAATTTGGTTACCGTTGGTAACTAAAGGATGTATGGAATTCTATCATCATAATAAAATGATGGAGGATCCTATGAAGATGTTCCATAAAAAATTCCGCCACGACATGTGTGAATTATTTGCTAACGAGTGTAACAAAGACATACTCAAAGGCGAATTCCAGTTAGGGGATTAATTTGTTCCTTAACGAAATATTCAAAAGAACAAACGCCTCAATAATAGAAGGTGGTAATGCTACCATCGGTGGTGCAACAGCAGATGCTATAAATCTGCAGATTCACAATCGAGGCTTCATGGTTCCTTTGTTAAACAAACTACTATTAGGAATTAATAGTTCATTCAAAAAACTTCGTAAGAAGGACTTATGGAATCCGCAAGTATTACAAAGCAGAGAATTTCTAAGTGGATCAAGTCTACACTTCTTTGATACCAATATTCCAGATGAAGAATTTACTCGAGTTAAACCTAGGGTAGGTGACATAGATACACAAGTTGATAAAACACTTATACCTGATTTACAGCAGTTCTTAACCGCAATGCAGGGTAAACAAATAAGTGGTGCTACATTAATAGGCTACGATAAAGGCAATGAACAATTTTTAAGTCTTTGGGAATTTCAAGATCCTCCTATCAAAGTACAAATTGACTTAGAATTTGTAGATTACGAAAACAGTAAACCTACTGACTGGTCTAAATTCAGTCACTCCAGTGCTTGGGAAGATCTGCAACAGGGAATAAAAGGTGTATTCCATAAATGGATTATTCAAGCATTAGGAACACTTAGCAGTAAAGAATTTTATACTACTAAAGGCAAAGCACCTGTAAAAGACAACATGTTTAGTTTTGCTGTTAGTTCAAAAGAAGGCGGTGGGCTTCGTGCCAAATACCAACCGGTTGTAGATCCACAAACTGGTCAACCAATGACTAGGGACGGTTTGCCTGTTATGAAGGCATTACCTCCTAGTGGTTATAATAATGACGTAACAAGTATTTTAACTACCCTATTTGGGGATAGAATAACTCCACAACAGGTTAAACAACTAGTTCCTAAATTTTGGTCATTTACAGGTATCTTAGAAATTATGAATACTGTATTACGCCCAGAAGAAAAAGAAACAGTATTACAAGGGTTTTTAATTAAGTTGTATGGACCGGCAGCACAGGGTTTATATAAAAACGATCCAGAAAGAGATGCTAGTGAGAAAGAAGCCGCGGTGAGTAAGATGCTTGCAGGATTAAAAATGACTCCGCCCTCTAACTTAACACAGATGGTTCAGACTTATTATTCCACTTACAAAAGAACAGCAGAGTCATTGAGAGAAGCAGATGAAACAGGAGAAGTAGTTCAAAGTAAACGCAAAGGTGTTGTTCATTTACAAAAAATGAAAGACATAGATTTTTTAGATCTGTTAGATGAACTAAAAGGTAGCAACGGTAAACTGAATCTTGGTAATGTATCTATGAACGTCAAGGTGGACGGATTAGGTGGACGCTTTGGTAAAGACTCAGCAGGTAGGCCATTTTACGAACCACAAAAATTAGGTCCTATATTTGAGCCCGGTGCGAGTATGGCGTGGGCAAACTCTCAAGGAATCACCGATCCCGGACAATTAGAACGTGCTCAAAATTATGACGGATTATTTGATCAGGTCATTACAACTATTGCTGGTATTGATAAAAAATTAGGTCCTGACTTTTTAAAAGATGTTAAGGTACATGTAGAAGTATTATACGTACCTATGGCTGAAGAAATTGATGGCAAACTTAAATTTGTTAGTGTCAAGTACAATAAACTTCCAAACGGTGTCAAATTAGCATTGGTTCCATTCTTTGCTCAAGTTTCAAGCACAGGCGAGCAACATCCAGATAGTGATCAAATTGTTCAAGAACTAAAAAGTCTAAAACAAATAGGTTCAACTGTTTTTATAGATAACAGTTTAACTACTAACGGGGATATTGATGCTACAGGAATTATCGATCCTTTGGTAAATCTTGAAGCGTTACGAGATATGTCATTGAGTAACAAACGTGCGGCTAAACAAGAGGCCAACCAAGTTATTCAACCAATGAAAGAAAAGTTAGCAGATATTATTATATCACATCCTAACATAGTTGGTCGAGATATGTTAGGTAAAGATTACGAAGGCATTATTATAAACAGTCGTAACGGTCCTGTTAAAGTCACCACTGATCTATTTAAAGATGTTGTTGCTACAAAAACAGCCGCAAAGATGGCGGCTAAACAGGCCGCACAGCAAAGACGCTTGTCCGGTGGACAACAAGCAGGTGGCAAAACTGCTGTAGTTGCTATTGGTAGTTTTGCTGGACATAAAGGCCATCAAGAATTATTTGCCTTAACTATTAACAAGGCTAAAGAAGTAGGCGGAGATCCTTATTTGTTTATTGGTAATGCAGTCGGTAAAGACGATCCTATACCTGTTTCTGAAAAAGTTAAAACATGGCACATGTTGTATCCGCAATATGCAAATAATATTAGTGCTGTTACAGAACAAGGCGGTACTTTAACATTAAAAATTAAACACGAATTAATACAGCCCCGTCCTGGTCAACCGCCTAAGTATGATAATATTATTATCATGGTCGGCGAAGATCAAAAAGGAATGAGTATTGCTAATGCGTTAATGAATGCTGTTAACAAGTTCCAAGGATACGAACATGTGGATGTTAAACTAGAACCAACTCCGCGTGGTACTGGTGTAAGTTTTACACAACTACGCAATAGTTTAAAGAACGATCAACCAGAACAACAATTAGCCGTATGGACTGATGCGTTTAACGGCGGAAACTTTGGTGCTAAAAAATTATCAACCGATTGGATTAAACATCTAATGAATACTACTCGAAAAGGTATGGGAATTAAAAATACAGCAGAACCGGAGATACCAATGCAACCACAACCAGTAGCAGAAGCCATGTTGCCAAAAAGCACATTTACTGGATCTAAGAAAAACAAATTAGGTTCAGCAGGGCAATGGAAGAATACAGGACCAAGTAAGAATCGTCCAGCAAGAGCAGGCGATCTTGTAGGCGGAGCCGCCGAGAGCATTAATAGGCAAGGTGTGGCGGAAGGCTCTACACAAAAAGATATGACTGGTCAAACTTGCGAGAAGTGTAAGAAAGACAAGTATCAAGAGCGTAGCCAACACGATGATATGGAAGGTAAAGTAACTTGTAG
>Ga0114962_10002161_pt1 | contig 16622 bp, 13 predicted proteins | sample C_130820_MF_Meta_FD_87017 | JGI IMG/M metagenome (GOLD analysis project Ga0114962, IMG submission 87017) | Freshwater microbial communities from Lake Croche, Canada to study carbon cycling - C_130820_MF_MetaG | ecosystem: Environmental > Aquatic > Freshwater > Lake | place: Lake Croche, Canada...
GCTTCTGTCTGCTGTCCAAGAAGCGCTACGTGGGTGACATGACAGAGGGCGGGCTGGAGGATTCCGATTACCATCGCAAGTCCATGGGGATTGTGATGAAGCGACGAGACAATGCTCCGATTGTAAAGTATGTGTATGGAGGAGCTATTGAGCTCATTCTGGCTCAGCGCAACATCGAAGCGGCCTTCCGGTTTGTGCAGAAGGCGGCTACGGATTTATTAGCGGGTGCGTTTTCAATGAAGCGGCTCACGATCACCAAGTCGCTGAAGGCAGAGTACAAGCTCGTGCCAGCCCACAAGATCTTGGCGGATAGGATTGGCAAGCGGGATCCTGGTAACAAGCCGGCCTCGAACGATCGTATTCCATATGCCTATGCGATGCGACCGGATGGCAAATCCTGGCCCAAGGATGTTAGTCAAGGGGATCGTATTGAGATGCCCTCTTATATACTAGAAAAGGGACTGAAACCGGACTATGTGTTCTATATTACAAATCAGATTGCCAAGCCGGTGGCACAGGTGTTTGCGCTCGTGTTGGAGCGGCTGCCTGGTATCAAGGTGCAACAGCTCGCAGCGGCAGCAAGAGCCCGGGATCCGGTGGCAGCCCGTGAGAAGTTAGCAGAGGAGCTGCTGTTTGGGGATCTGCTCAGGAAGGCGAAGGGGCAAACGGATTTGCGTTCATTCTTTTCAGCAGCCTAGTAGTCACAGATGCCCTCGCTTCTGTTTTTGTGCCAAACCCTCTGTATAAACAGTATGGAACATATGTGTCCTGTGTCCTGTGTCCTGTGTCCTGTGTCCAGCATTACAAGGAGTCTGTTCTCTACACCAGGGCATCATGCATCGATCTGGTATTTGGCCGTGTGGTCATTTGGCCGTGTGGTCATTTGGCCGTGTGGTCATTTGGCCGTGTGGTCATTTGGCCGTGTGGTCATTCTCTTGCACCACCCCTGTAATCGGTGCAGATACCGGCAATCGTTGCATAGTCAATCATCAGGCCAGGAGCACGTTCCGGCATCACAAGAATGCTGTTAGGACCTGCCTGCACGCCTGGATAACACCAGATGTATCCATTGGAGGTGAGTGTTGCAGGATCCGCATCATGTGAGAAGAAGGGTGCCCCTGGATTTGTGGTGGACATATAGGCCAACATCTCCAGATTTTTACAATGAACCCACACCTTGGGATTCTCAAGAAGGCGCGGATCCTCCAATCGAGTGTCTGGCTTGTCGTGACCGAGCCACAGGGCGCCCTCATGAAGCCAGAGATCTATTTCAACGTCCCATCCCTCTTGCAGCCGAACCTTCAAGAGTGGTTCCTTGTTTTCTAGGTTGTGATTCGGCCCATCCATAAGACCTCTGTGCAATATCCAGTGAGGCGGCTTTGCAGTCCATCTAGCTCTTACGATTCGATCCGCAGATCGTTGCGCCCATGTCCCATATCCAAACTCCCATGAGGAGGGCCGCATTGTTGCCAGAAGAACGCCCCTGTAGCGTAGGACCAACTGGTCCAAGAGAGCAAGGGCAGACGGGGATGGCTCCTGTGTGAAACGAAACAACGTAGAATGAAAAATATCCTGCGGATGAGGTTCAATCAGTTCTCCAGAACAGCCCCTACGAAGTTGGTCGCGCAGACCATTCACATTATAGTTCGGATAACCATTCAAAAAAAGTCCATTGCGAGTTCGGCTGATACCACAGAACTGAATATGAATAGGAGGATGTCTATCTAGAATCTTTTTGCACAGGTCGATCAGGTGCTGATCATGATAGAGTGTCTGATCAGGGGTCATCGGAAATGTCTGAAACTGGAGGAGTGTCCAATGGAGCTCCGCAGCGGCACCAGAGGGTTCAAAGAGGAGTCCTTCCTCACGTAAGCCATATAGATCGTGAAAGAGGGTAGGAACCTGAATATCCCATGCGCCCATTGTCCATAGCGCTCGCGTATAGAGAGTTGGCCGATGAGCATCCGGTTGTGCGCAAGGCGTGTGATTTCGACTATCAATCTCTTCATACAGTTGCTGAAGAGCCATCCTAGTGCTTGTCATGCTTCCAGTTCGCCAAAAATAACTCATAGTCATGTGGAACTCCAAGGCCCCACATCTTAACACATTCAATAACTCGGATAGACTTCTTTGCCTTAATAGCTTCATGATAGACCGGGCATACATAGAACTCATTATTAACGCGTATATTCTGCTGAATCATAGACTCCGCGAATGCAACAAACTCTGCGCCACGACTCCATCCGTAAATCCCAGTCGAGGCATTGCTACTAATATATTTCTTTTCCGCGACGTCTATGACATTTTGATTTGGATCTGTCTTTGCATACGACCATTTGATATCGGAGGGGTCCAGTTGTGAGAATGTAGAAATAATCCCGTCAATGGAGGGATGAAGGAGACTATAATAAAGAGCATCACTGTCCCATTCAAGATGCTGATCAGAGTTTGCGATAACAAGGGGGCTGGATGTATTGATGATATCTTTGATGGTGAGAACAGTGCAGGCGGGCCCCTCTGTTAGACATGGTACTGTATGAAGATGAATCCCCTCCAGATCAGTATGTTGGAAGAGAGATCTATGTTCTTCGCGAATAATGATATGAGTCTGGACTTTTGCACGCAGCACAGGATCATGGGGAAGCATATTCTCGATAACCCATTTATACATCTCCTTCCCGAAGATGGGCAAAAAGGGCTTTGGTGTTGTATATCCCTCCTTTTCAAAGCGGCTCCCAAGTCCTCCCATTGGAATGACCAGATTGATCACATCAGGTGCACATGCGGGGATACGAGACTTTGATGCGAGGCAGCCTTTCATAAACTCAATCGTAATATCGCTGGAGTTTGTAATAGGAATAACAGTGCATCCTGCCGCAGATCCTGCCGCTTTGCCTATTACACTGTCTTCAAAAACAAGACAATCGTGAGGAGAAATACCAAAATAGGCCGCCGCTTTCAAATAGATTTCAGGATGGGGCTTGGAGGCTGTCACATCTTCGTTACTCAACACAAGATCAAACTGATCAAGAATCTTGAGGTTTGTGAGGGCTAGATGTATCGTATTCCGAATACTGTTACTACAGCAGGCCAGACGATGGCCCTGTTCTTTAAGCCAACGGATCGTTTCCGTAACGGTTGTGAGCCCATGAACGTCAGCGATCAATCGTTCGGTAAGACTCTGTTTGAGTGCGGAGACCTCTTGAATAGAACCTGCTGTCTTAAGAAGTTGGTTACATACTACGATTTTATCTTTTGTAGGGCGCGCCTCCAGATGAAGCGCGTGAAACTGGATGTCAATAGGAGCCTGAGGAATAATGTGATTCCATGCAGTCAGATAGGCATCTCGATGCAGTTCTTTCAGATCTATCAGGACACCGTCTAGATCAAAGAGAAGATGCATGATAGTACCCTGGATCAATATATATTATTGCTAGAGGGAGACGCAATAGCACGACACGACAAACTAGGCGCCCTGTGAATATATAAAATATATCTGCCTATAGTATAAAATGTCTCTCCTTCTTGCCGGCCTTTTGTTTTTTGTGCTGAGCCCTGGTGTCCTTCTGACTATCCCTTCTGGATCCCGTGGCCTGTTTGTCTCCGGCCAGACGTCCGTGGTCGCGGCACTCGTTCACGCAGTGGTGTTTGTTGTAGTGAGCTATCTCTTAATGACTGCCGTAGAGGGATTTACCAGTGGCACTGCAAAGGGGAAGAAGCTGGGCGTGACTAACTGCTGTGCAGGCCAGCCGGATGGCACCAATACATGCATGGTCCCAGCATGTGACAATATGACAGGTGTGTGTCAGAATGGAATAATGATTGGTAGTCGGGGCCTTTGCGAGTAACTTGTCATTTTCTAAAGATAGGACACTTAGAGTTGGATCCCGATATAACTAAATACGGTATGATGATAGGTGCATACGGGCCCATCACCATCCCTTGGATACCGCTCATCAACACTAGCTCAGGATTACGTTTATGCACACACAATCCATGAATCGAACTGACTGCCCAACCGGCGAGTGATGATCCTAGCAGATAGGTCCGAACTGCATTCATTTATTCCTTAGAGAGTTTTATTGTTTAGATATGCGGTCAGCTCCTGTTAACTGGTTCCGCACATAGTGCGATAGCGGTTAGCTCCTGCTAACTGGTTCCGCACATAGTGTGATAACAGTTAGTTCCTGCTAACTGGTTCCGCACATAGTGCGATAGCGGTTAGCTCCTGCTAACTGGTTCCGCACATAGTGCGATAGCGGTTAGCTCCTGCTAACTGGTTCCGCACATAGTGTGATAACAGTTAGCTCCTGCTAACTGGTTCCGCACATAGTGCGATAGCGGTTAGCTCCTGTTAACTGGTTCCGCACATAGTGCGATAGCGGTTAGCTCCTGCTAACTGGTTCATAGTGTCCGCCATTCCACGAGACAGTGAGAGTCGATGTTACGGTGCCCGTAAGAGGCAGGAACTCCATATCTTTAAGGGCCCGATTCCTAAGATTCTTTACAAGGATACGTGCGGAGCATAGACAAGCGCACGCCTGGATTTCAATGGCTCCGCCCCATGTATGAGGGTTCCGCATCCGTGCAATATAGGGACCTGCCTGAACCCCCAACTCAAGGGCCAATACATCCGCAGTCGCCATATCATCAATAATCGGCGACCCCGCCTCCAAGTAGTTGCAAATTTCTTGGCGGAGGGCCTGAGGATCTTTCGATGGCGATAGAAGCCGTCCAAGACTGTTAAAGAGGCAGCTCATTCCTACTGTAGGACAGAGAAAATATTTTTGATCCTTTGCTGGCCCTTGTAACCGCGGTCGCAAAGTTGATGGCTAACCCTCTGGGCTCTGTAGGTAGTATGACAACCCCTGTACATCCTGTACATCGCCGAGGGATCGGCAATCTTGCCAACAACTGCTACTTGAACTCAGCCTTCCAAGCCCTCCGTTATGTTCGTCCCTTTGCGGAACTCTTTAAGGGATCCGAGTGGTCGACCTACAGCAGGCCCGAGAAGCGCGGCTATGCGCTTGCCCAGCATACAAGTGCCCTGATGAAATCCATCTGGTCTGAGCTACCGGATCCCAGCCCCCGTCACATGATAATCCCTGGCGAGTTTGTTCGCTCCTTTGTCGGATATGCACAGAGCTGCGGAATCGATGAAATTCAGTTTGGTCGCCAAGCTGATGCAGCGGAAGCACTTCAGCTCCTGGTGGATGGCCTTCATACTCATATCAGCCGTGAAGTCCACATGCGCGTGACGGGTGATCCAACAAGTCCCGATCGTATCGAATACAAGCAGAGCGTGGAAAGCTGGGCGGCCTATCATCACAAGGAGTATTCAAAGATTCTTGATATCTTCTATGGTCAAACGAAAGCAACGCTTCAGTGCACAAAATGCCCCCATACCTCCACAACCTATGTTCCCTGGGGGTCCGTCAAGGTGGATATTCCTGGTGCGACCGTCCCAGGCACGCCCGCCCCCCCTCTGAGCGAGTGCATTGCCTCCGCCTTTTCCAAGGAACTTCTTGAAGGATATCGCTGTGATGGCTGCAAAGAGGTTGGCTCCACCGAAAAGACACAGACAATCAGCAAGTTTCCTCCTCATATGATTCTGATTATTAAGCGCTTCACAAATGCAATGCAGAAAGTCCGGGCGCGTCTCCCGTATGAAGAAGCCGACATTGACTTTAGTGGTCATATTGCATGGCCGGCGATTCAGAAAGAGAGCGCCGCACATTATCGGGTTATCTCTACAATCGAGCATATGGGAGGCACACGGGGAGGGCATTACATTATGCGCGCACGGGATGATTATACAGAGGGGGAAGATCCTGCGTGGCTGATTTATGATGATAATCGGTGTAGTCTATCGCCGATTGCAGGGGCCGCCACCCCCGATACCTATGTTCTGATTCTTGAGCGCCATGAGAAAGGGGCGGCGATCTTGCCACCAGCAACAGCAACAGCCTAAAATAGCGCCCTTCTTGTAGATGAACGCGCCAGTGATGCCAAACGCTCCCTCAGGGCCCCGGGCCAACATGAATATCAAGGCAAACAGTGGCTCTGTCGCCGCCTCTTCTTTTGATTTCGCCGGTATGATGGCAAATGGAGGCTGGATGGTGGTGGTCGTCCTTATCCTGATCGCCGTCATTGCGATTTACTATGAGACGGTTGGCTACTACCTCCATCTCGGCTGGTCGAAGCTTCAGTGGAGTCATGAACGGGGCGAAGAGATACAGATTCAGGTTCCGGGCACTGAACTCCATGCAAATCTCACTCCTGCTCCTGTAGCGTCCCCTTCCTCTTCCTCTGAGAGCCCGTTTGCCTCTCTTGAAAGCGGAATCGCACAACTCGAATCAGATGTGGAATCGGCACTGGGTGGCGCGGGATCCGGTTCTACTCCTCGATCAAGCCAGGTCTTTAACGTAGCACGCAATGTCTATACATTCCATGATGCTGAGCCGCTCTGCAAAGCCTTTGGCGCTGAGCTTGCGACCTATGATCAGATCAAGGCGGCCCACAAAGCCGGTGCTGATTGGTGTAACTATGGATGGGTGAAAGGTCAGCTAGCTGTCTATCCGACCCAGAAGGCGACCTATGAGAAACTCCAGCACGGCCCCGAACATGAGAGAATGTCCTGCGGCCGACCTGGTGTGAATGGTGGATATTTCCCGAATGCGGATCAGAGATTTGGTGTAAACTGTTATGGACCGCGCCCGGCTGAGTCGGCTCTGGATGAGCGCATTCAGATGGAGGAGAAGACGGACATTGCCTTTGATCGCGAAGTCAATAAGTATAAGGCGGAACTAGATTCCATTGGCGTCAATCCTTGGAGTGGAAAGCAATGGTCTCACTGATAAGTCTTCTTAGGCTGAAAGTCTTCTTAGGCTGAAAGTCTTCTTAGGCTGAAAGTCTTCTTAGGCTGAAAGTCTTCTTAGCGATTAGAGGACGGTTCGGTCTCTTTTTACTCTTTCTATTCTTTCTATTCTTTCTATTCTTTCTATTCTTTCTAGTGTTACTCTTCCGCGCTCTACTTCTTGTATATCTCCCTCCCATTTTTCCCCATGGTAACCCTGCTTCCCCTGCTTCCCCTGCTTTCTCTGCTTTCTTAACTACCTCTATAAGCTTTGTCTGCCTATCCACTGGATCCAAAACGATTGGAATAGATAGAATATCATTCTTAATTATAACTTTAAACCCAGGTTTAAGGTGCAATGTGCGGTCAGAACCCGGCTGGATACCTGGCAACCCTGTATGTATATCTGGCAACTCTGTATGTATACTAATAAAAACATCTTTGTTAAGTTCATATATTTGATTAGGACTATGGTAGGGGATATGATTAACAGCTTCAAAAGGGATTGTCTGGCCGGGGCTTACCACATCAAAATAACTTAAATTTACTGTATCCCATATTCCTTTCTTATCTGGAACCATATCTACGAATTCCTTAGCGATAACATATGCCATTCTAATATATATTGCTAGTTAAAATTCCGACTCTTGCCTGTAAATGCGTGAGTATTAAACTCGGCATTCGTATCCTCTTCCTCTTCTTCGGGTGGATAGATCTGTGCAATCAGATCCATCGACCGCACGATCCACTGATCTAAATAGATCTGCAGCGCGGAGCGCCACCCTTCGATAGAGTCCTCCCATGGCCGGACATCTGCTTGAAAGACCGGAGTCATAACAGCCTGGGTCCAGAGATCCTCTGTGAATGTATCATGAATCCAGTGAAAGAAGAGTTCCTCTTCATCGGATGTCCACCCCTTAGGCCCTTGCCTCGTAGCGCCCGTTCGTGTTACAACGATACGCGCCCCCAGTCGCTTCAGAGTAATAATCTCCATAATATCGCGCTGAATCGTAGCAACTGGCACAGGGGTCGCATGATGGATCAAAATCAACTCTTTGATTGCTACCGCTAATGCCCACACATCTTCTTTAAAGCCGGGTTCCTGTGTGACCAGCCTACGCAACTCATCCTGCTGTTGCTGCGTTCTAACTATAGCGGCTAGACTGATTGACATGCGATACGGAATCTCTATACTATCTTCTTCAAATACTCTGTATCTTTAGCCTCTCTGTGCGTCTGCAGCCAGTTCAGCAACCCAGCAGCCGTTTCTGCAGGGATCCCCGATCTGGAAGCCCATGCCGGCACTTCTTTCTCCAGATAGCTCCAGGAGAGGGCACCCTTTTCCTTGCGCGCCGCCAACTGCAGTGAGGCCCCTGAGATCTGAATGGTAGAGCGCGTGAGCCCAAGCTGTTTAATGAGGCCAATGGCCTCCGATTCATGGTGGGCCCGGAGCTTTCGGGCATTCGTGGCCTGATGGTTCAACGACTCGGCCAGATTTTCCATATGAACCCATCCCCGTATCGATTGAATAAGCCGTTGTTTAGGATCAATCGCAACCACCTCCGATGACATCCCTAGTAGGGGAGTAGAACTCAGAATGTTCCATAGACCGAGGATCATACAGAAGCCCCTATCATCTGTCCTGCTGCATTGGTAGCTGCAGCAGCCGAATAATATACAATATGATTCGCATTTGATCGAAGAACAATCACACAGGTGATCACCGTGCATACAATCAAGAGCAGAAACAGAAGCGCCATGCCAATAATCCACGGCGACATGGTCGCGATAATATGCTTCACAATAGGATCAATAATCTTTTGCAATACAAGCTGCTGTGTAGGACGATTCTGAAATCCCGATGCCCAGCGATCGGCTACTTCGAGCCCGAGTGCCTGCAATGCTGCATAGGATTGCTTCTCTTTGACCTGGAGATTACTGTTCATTAGTATAGCGCTCTATTTTATGGTGGATGAACGGCCGCACATGCGTCTAATACGTATGGAATGGATCTACCCCCTTGCTAAGAATGGCACTGCAACCTCCTAAAAAGAATGCAGCTGGTTTCTTTCTGGCAGTTACACCATCGCTCCCGAGTCCCCGTCTGCACTGGGATGCAACCAGTAACTGGGCTCTGACGCCTGAATGGTCAGCCTGGGCCACCCGACAACGGACAACCCTCCTGGAAACACTCCTGAGTAACCCCAAGTGGTTCTCCAAACCTCCCCGGCGTGAGATTCTGGAACCTCTGTTTAATCCATGGGATGGCAAAACAATGCAAGGAGGTCCTGTATTCTTATGCCCTCCGCCCGAGGTGCCCGAGGCGGGCGTTGCAGGCTCCGCTGTCTGGCAACTGCAGGGCCTCATGATGACGAGCCGTGCGATTACGCCTGTCTGGATCCTGGATCAGGTTGTAAAGGAAGAGCGCGTGGAAGCGATCTCCCTCTTTGATGATGGACTCACTGTTGATTCTGGATCGGAGGGAGGTGAGAGTGAGAATGAGAGTCGTGAGATTCAGTTGGAGGAGGTTGGTGAATCCCCGGAACTGACGGCACCCACACGTATCCGGTCTCGCGAGTGGGAAGCGAAACGGTTCATGGCCAAGGAGCGAGTCCGCGAAGCAAGACTAAAGGCGCAGATTGCTGTCCGGATGGCCGAGACAGAAGAATCCCGGTTCTTCCGTATGTTTGGGGACCTGGATGATGCAGAATCAAACTTTAGCGATTATGATCTATCCCCGAGTTCATCGGAAGGAGAGGCTGAATAGCCCAAGAATTTTCACGCGGATCTTCAGAACGATGTCGATGTTTGATCAGAACCTAGTGATCGGCCTGGTTGTAGTTGCAGTGGCCGTGATGGCAGTTTACAGTTATGCGCCCCAGCTGATCCGCCGGTTTATGCCCGGCTCCGGCCTGGCAGAGAACTTTGCGAATGCAAAGAAGGCAGCGACAGCGGGTGCAAAGGGGCAGCTCCTCTCAGGCGCAACCGCGACCGGTGCCAAGAATCCTCCCATGATCCCCAAGGATAACAAGAGTGGCCATGTTGCAAAGGGGGCCCCGCATGTCGTAGTCCCCAAGCCGGCTGGGACAAAGGAGGTCATCGGTTTCGCCGACTACCAGACAAGTCTGAGTGATAACCTAGGCTCTGTCCCGATGAATGCTGCCAAGAAGCCCCAGGATTGCTATCCCCGTGAGCAGATGAACCCGGTTGATTTGTTGCCCCAGGATACTAACTCCCAGTGGGCACAGGTGAATCCTACGGGCGCAGGCGACATTCAGGGCAAGAACTTCCTGTCAGCAGGCGCACTCATCGGCGTCAACACGGTTGGCCAGTCCCTCCGTAACGCCAACTACCAGCTCCGTGCAGAGCCCGCAAACCCCCAGGTCAATGTGAGCCCTTGGCAGCAGAGCACGATCGAACCCGATTTAAATCGCCGCGCTCTTGAATGAGTGGTTAGTGTATAATATGATTGTATAAGGATTCAACGATATCATTGTATGCTGCCTGACTAAAGTAGCATACGACGATAGGGGTCAACATGAATACAACAGGAACCTATGCGCTTGTTCTAGGAGTTCTCGGAGCCGGCCTTGCCGCAATGGCCTATAAGCAAGAGAGTCACGACATGTCACTAACAGAGAGCACGGTGGATGGTCAACGATATCTCGTCCGCAATCTGCCCGACAAACAAGAGGCCGCTGACCGCCTGGCTCGCACGCGTGCAAAACTCATTACCCTCATGGTATTTCTCCAAGATAATCATCCGAAGACGCCCATGGTGGCCCAGATTCTGCAGAATTTTGATGCCGAGCCCGACCGGTTCTCCGAGTCCGCTCCCGATGCCAGCTATACATCCTACAGTGTTAACAAGGGAGAAAAGGTCTATATGTGTCTGAGACAACGCAATCAACGGGAGGAGCTCGTAGATGAAAATATTATCACCTTCGTGGCGATCCATGAGATGGCGCATATAGGCACCAGCGAAATCGGGCACACTCCGATCTTCTGGAATAACTTTGGTTGGCTGCTACAACGGGCAGAAGAGGCCAAGATCTACAAGTATACAGATTTCGCTGCACATCCGGTAGAATACTGTGGGATTCATATTACGGATCAACCCACCTATGATAAGGACAAAGCGTCTGATGTATAAAAGAAACAACCGGCATTCTTAGAGGACCATGAGTGTCATAGAGATTCCCATGCAGCGGAATCTGCAGGGGGCCTGGGCGCCCTTTCGACTTGTGATCGACGGAGCACCCACCGCGATTGGCCAGGTGTATCCCTTTATGAGCCTACTGGATCTGAAACGTATGCTCTGGATACACAAGGAAGGAGACCCCCGGTGGGCACCCGAACATGTCTTTCTCTTCGAACGCACGGAAGAGGGTGCTTGTCGCCCGCTCGAGATCCGCTGGCCATTCTCTGCATTCCTACCCGACCCAAAACTCGTCAAAATCCCGTCCCCCGAGCTCATCGATGAAGGCGGCAATCGAAAGCCGGTCACACCCAAACTGATAGGAGCCTCCATTGTGGAAGATGTGATGCGACCCACTGCACATGTGGAGGCGCTGACTCTTTCTGAGCTGGCAGCTGACATCGATGATATAACCGCTGCACTTCTAACAGGCTACATTCAGCTGTATTTTCCATGGATTACAGAACCCAAACAGGTAGCAGAGTCAACCATACAGACTGCCGCTCTTCGGGAGTCCTACGCACTCTGTCTCCCCTATATGCTGGATCGCACAGGGCGTATTGGTGTCGTTGAGGCGGCACTCCTCAAGGGCGTGGCCGGTGCCTCTGTCAAGATGCAGTCCATGGTCCGACTGCGGTGGACACTGCCAGAACCAGCGACACCACCGGATTCCCTTGAAAAAACGTTTTATGGGCTCACTGCATCGGACACCCTGCCTTTTCTGCGGTTCTTTCCTGTGAATGGTCCGCCGATCCTCAAAGTGGCCTTGACACCGGAGGGGCGCCCGCTAATCGACGACCAACGAGTGCTCCTATCCTATCTCAATCAGCCACCCCCTATATTGAAAAAAGCAGTGATCATGGCGCGGATTCCGATTCGTTCAGAGCATGTGAAACCGGGAACCGCCTTTATTCTCAATATGTTTGATACTGGCGGCTCTGATATTACACTGGAAGTGCCACAGCGTGGAGCAACCTTTATTGCAGCGGTGGCAACTGATGCGACACGTATTCTGGCGGATGTGCTGGTTGCAATAGGATTTCCTGCGGATCTATTACCACAACCCCAGCTCCGTGATATTCATGCGACCTATAAATGGACTCATCCGAATCCGCGGATAGCCGCTCCACTCATTGCTGCACGGATTCAGAGCCGTGTAGCATCCTTAACACCGTTTCTGGAGGTTACTCCGATGTTGCCAGATGAAACGGCGCTCTCTGTGTTTCGGTGGTCGGCGGTCTCTAACTACAACGGCGAATCATCGCAGCTCGCGTTTATTACACAGTTATTCCTGCGTGCATCTCGTGTCCCCGATGCGCATGCGCTGGATTTTTATAAACGAGAGGTGCAAGAAAAGTTTGGAGTATCTGCAGCAGCGGCTGCCGCTGTCTTGGAACGCTGGATGGAACATCGTGGCTCGAATCAAGAAACAGGGGCAGTTGTTGCACTGTATGCTGCCTATCCAGAATATTCGATTGAAGTGCAGGATGTAAGATCCTATGAGGAGTTGGAGCGGATTATGACAGTGATGGGAGTCCTCCTGGGGGCGAGTCCGGCTGATTTATCACTATCTCCGCCAGCACGTATTCTACAGGAGGTGGGTGCTTCTGTTGCAAGTGCTGCTGCTGCAAGTGCTGTAACCTCTGCGAATGAGGAGGAAGGAGAAGGCGATGCTATGTTTGACCTCATGGCAGACTTGGGATTTGGATCTGTTGAAGAAGAGGACCTGGCTGCTGCTGCAGGTGCTGCTAGTCTGAATAATGCAGGTGCTGGTGCTGGTGCTGGTGCAAATGCAGGTCCAGGTCCAAATGTGGATGCTGCACTAGCGATTGCAACAGCTGCAGCAGAGGAAGAATGTCTTGGAAAGCCCTGGACCGCTGGTGATGCGCCTCTGAAGTTGCACAGCGATTGGTATATGGATAAACTAAAGTCTCGCGACAGTATTCTCTTTGGCTTTAGTCGCACAGTCGCTGGACGCACAAAGGGCTACAGTAAATCATGCCAGCGCCGCGATGATCGTCAGCCAAATATACTTACACTGGCGGAATATGCCCGTGTGACTCGGTGCTACAAGGACATGGTGCGGTTCGTGAAGTTGCCTCCTCAAAAGAAGGCCGATCTTCCTCTTGAAGATGGCACCTATAAACAAAAACGTGCCTATCCTCCAGAATACTTTCTGCGAGATCCAGTCACGGGCAAGCCCATGTGGACATTCTACACGTATGAAAGTCGAACTGATCCGGGGCAGATCCTGTTTATGACTAGCGCAGAACTCTGGTGTGATCGGGACAACTTGCCTCTTCTGCGATCGGAGTTTGAATCCCGACAGGGTCGCGGATTTGCAAAGGAGCCCAATACATGTCCCTTTTGCGGGGGTGTGCCCTTTGAAGATATGTTGCGGCCCCGCTTTGGCGAATCCGTGATTCTTCGCAAGAAATGGCATCCCTTTATTGGGGTAATGCAGCGCGGTGTAAAGCACCCCGCAGGCTATGATCTTCCCTGCACAGATTTAACACCGCGACTTCTCCGGTCCTATATGGATGCTGCTGTAACAGGAAAACTATCCTATGGGAAAGCACTACAGATTCAGGGGGAAGAAGGAGAAGGAGGAGGAGGGGAAGGGGAGGGTGAGTTGGATGAGGAGGGTGCTGGTGCTGGTGCTGCTGCTGCTGGTGCTGGGGCCGCTGCTGCTGCAGAAGCCATCATCGAAAAAGCCAAAGAAAAAATAGACTATCGCCAAGCACTCGGAAGTATGCATACACAGTATATTATTTCAAGTGACAAAAAGCTCGATAAGATAGGGCAGATTGCGTGTCTCCCCCCTGCCCTCGACTCCTTTTTTGGTCAGAACAGCACAAAAGCAATGATAAAGAAGGGTATTCGCCCTACCTTTGCTGAGGGTGCCACGCTTTTTATACGCCTCGGCGTTGATTATCGTAGTCGCGAACCAGGTCTCAATCTGTTTGCGGCCCTTGCCCCCTTCCTGGGTGCCGAGAATGCAGAAGGATGCCGCGACATGATTCTTCGATCACTCCATCTTCGTGCATTTGAGTCGGCCAACTATGGCACCTTGGTGACCGAGTTTGCAGCCAAGGCGAAGATGACAACCGCCGAGGCGATTGCGGATGCGATGGCATCTGGCTACCCCATGACAGAGCCGGCGCGCCCTCATACAGCCCGTCTCTTTAAGGCCTACAATGCATTTCAGACCTATCTGCAGGACCCGAAGGAGCCCAAGCAACTGCGACATCTAGAGCATCTATTGGCGCATCCTGGATCTATGACTCCCCGTGGCCTCCTCCTAGTGATCCTAGAGGCTACAAAGGATGCTGATGGCTCTATACAGGTTGCCTGCCCCTCCTTTGGAATCCCACCGGCCTCACTCTTCGGTGATATTCCCGTCTCCTTCCTTTACCATAATCCGCAGGATGAGTCGTGGGAACCTATCATGTTCTACAATGGCACAAAGGATGCCATGCGCTTCTTCAGTGACCGATCGGCGGAACTATCTCTTCTTCCCAAGCCCATCCAAACTGCAATCCGAACCTGGCTGCGTGAGTGGCGCTCTTCTAGCAAAGGATGTGGCCGTCCCTCACCCCCCCCTCATGTATGGACTCCTGAGCTCGACACTGCAACTCTCCCCCGTCTATCCCAGATGCGCCGCTTATCTCCCCAGGCCCTCGTTCGCGATCGTAGCAATCGTCTAGCGGGTATTCTGTCGGATTCCATGTATGTGCCGTGTCTGGATGATGGGATTTTTGCAGAAGACCTTCCCCGTGTCTATGAAGCAGCAATGATTCCAGCAGTCTCTGTGTCACGGCTTGTAGCATTCTACACGGAGTTGGCACGAACTTGGAAGGGGCTGAGGCCCGTTGGCCTCAAGGAGAATCGTGTCTCCTCCCAGATTGTGGGAATTGCAACCGAGTCTGGCACATTGATTCCTTGTGCTCCCAGTGAGAAAGAGGCCGCAGAGGTGGTGGCGCTACATCTTCCGATCACTCCGATTGATCTGTTTGCATGGGAGCGCGACGCCATCATTTTAAAGAATGTGGATGCCCCTGCATCACTTGGTTCTGCAGTTACACTCGAAGAATCCAAGGTATCGGTGGAAGAGCAGATGGCGGAGGCCTATGAATATCTACGCCTGCGATTTAGCAAATGGTGTAAAGGGGAAGCTGGTCTTGCTATCCGTGGGGATATAGAGGCGCTGCTCGCGTCCGCCTTGCCTCTCTTTGAAAAGCGCAAACGGATGGATATTTTGCTAGGGCCACACGTAGAAGAGTGGGTCACAACATCGGTGACCGATGAACGCATGGCCCTTCCTCTTCTACGATCGGACTGCATCACCCTTCCTGCGACTGCGACTGCGACTGCGACTGCGACTGCAACTGCAACTGCAACTGCAGAAGGCGGCTGCACAGGGGTCTGTCGTAGGGAAGGTGATCGCTGCCTTATTCATGCACCTACACGGGAGGCAGGTGTGTCGCCTGTGCGGATCTTTACAGCAAAACTGAGTGATGAGCTGTTGCGCTACGCGAGTAAACGACGGGAACTACTGACGGATCATGTTCTCATGATTCGTGCACCTCAGGGTGTAGTCCGCATCGGCGATGAACTCTATTTAGCCACACGGGCGAGAGAAACAGCTACAGATGTATTGAGGCGTCTGGGATTTGCAGAGACTGCTGCAACGGCATTACCAGAAGAGATTATGCAGTTCAGTGGCCTAGAAGAAGCACATAAAGAGATCATGGGTCCTGATCAGTTGCCGGCGGATTGGGCGTTTGATCTTCCGCATACAGAGGGGAATGATCCGCGCGGATACTCCTTTGCTTCCGCAACGGGAAAGTCTCTGCCTACATGGGCATCTCTTATCCATGATCGTCGGCTCAGGTTAGGATTACCTGCTGGTGCAGATAGACCATTTAACTGGAGTCTTCAGGATCTATATGTGATTGCCAGTTTAACAAAAAGTAATCTACTCTTTGTGACTCGACAAGAATCATTTATCTCTATAACACAATGGGTCGCTCCGCCGAGCGTGGGGCCGCAGCCTGCCCAGCCGGTCTATATGATATTTTGGGGACCGGCGCAGGTTGTGTTGACACGTGACCGTATCTTCCTATTTGCAGAGCGGGATCTGCCACTTGATCTGCGATCGGCGATTGATGCCGCTCATCCGATATCTGAAGAGGAAGTGCGTGAATTTCCGCTGCCTCCGCCGCTCTTTGAAGAATCTGCCGCTGCACCAGCACCAGCAGAAGCACCAGCACCTCAACCTGAACAGTTACCTCAACCACCTGAACAGTTACCAGCACCAGCACCAGCACCATTGGAACAGTTACCTCAACCACCTGAACAGTTACCCGCACCGCTACTAGCACCAGCACCATTGGAACCGTTATCGGAAGCACCATCGGAAGCACCATCGGAAGCACCATCGGAAGCATCATCAGAAGAGTCACCAGCACCGCTACCAGCACCAGCAGAGTCACCAGCACCGCTACCAGCACCAGCAGAGTCACCAGCACCGCTACCAGCACCGCTACCAGCACCGCTACCAGCACC
>Ga0114962_10002162_pt1 | contig 16619 bp, 7 predicted proteins | sample C_130820_MF_Meta_FD_87017 | JGI IMG/M metagenome (GOLD analysis project Ga0114962, IMG submission 87017) | Freshwater microbial communities from Lake Croche, Canada to study carbon cycling - C_130820_MF_MetaG | ecosystem: Environmental > Aquatic > Freshwater > Lake | place: Lake Croche, Canada...
CAAATGTAATTTGCGTTATTAGCACTACTAAGAGCACTAACAATCCATTAAACTTTAATTTCATATTAAATTAGTTTGAATTAGTTAGTTCAAAAGTCTTAAACTTATGCTAATATTCCTAGGTTTAGGACAACTTTAACATATCTAGTTTAATGAAATTAGATGCATATTGTTTATAAAATTTACTATATAGTTGCTTTTTATTGCGAAAAAGTATTTAAAAAAGTATTTAATCTGTTTTATATTTCAATTTAGGTATTGAAATTAAAACTTAACATAATATTTACATAATTTTAAACAAGGTATTTTTTTTATACGGTTGAGGCCGTTTTATAGTGTTTGTCTCTTTTTTTTAAGTAAAATTCTAGTTTGCAAACCTGATATTTTTTATTTATGAATTTAGTAGGGGTACCACAACCCGTACTTTGGTAGTCAGTATCCCGTAAGTATCCCTTAAGTATCCTGTAAGTATCAATTAAGGATCAATTAAGAAAGTCCTAATTATTAGGGTCTAGCGAGTGGATTGGAAATGATATAATTTAAAGTGCCAACTAAAGTAAATTAACCTACTTTTTCGACGGCATTCAATAGAATAGCTATTTGTTTCTAATTGAATGAAAAAACCATCCCGATTGGGATGGTTTTAGATTTACTGAAAATTAGGTGTTTTATCTCCAACCTGTATTTGAATAGTCTTCTCCGGCAACACCATCAGTTCCGCCAAAAGTATAATATTCCGCTGGAATCGCTTGAAGGGCTGCTCCGGGTACTGGGAAATGCAATAAGGTTCCTTTTTGCAATAGATTTTCTTTTCTCATTTCGAAGAAACCAATTCCCATGCCAGTATATGCAAACTCTACCATTCTTTCATAATGTATGGCTGCTTTTACAGCAGCTAAATCTGCACTTACATAAGGTAAATGTCCCCTGACAGTTCTAGTTCCTGCATTTATAATGTCAGCAGCACCTCCAATATTTCCAGTGTAAGCTAGCGCTTCGGCTTTATACATGTCATTTTCGGCAACGGAAAACTCGACAATATTTTCAGTCCAATTTGTAATATAGCTATCGTATCTTTTATATCGGTAACTGCTGTAATGGTATATACCTCTGGCAGGAGCAAATACATTCGATGCTAAATAACCATAATCAGATACTAATCTTGCATCTGCTGAAGTGGATCTTGGTTGAGTGCTAACGCTATCTAACCAATAGGCAGGGGTGTTTGGATCCATTAAATGAACTATTCTCATATCGACTCTAGCCCAGCCTGGATAAATCATATAAGTTAAAGGAATTAAGTCATACCAAGTAACATCATCCATGTAGATTTCGAAGTTCGAGCTAAGACCATTGTTGGTATAGTCTAAAACTTTTGTCCAATTTATGGTCGCTTTTTGAGTGCTATTACGAACATTTCCTACTAACATTCTAGCTCCCATACTATTCATAAAAGCAACAAGCGAAGCATTACTATTTCCACCACCTGGTAACCAGGTTTCAGGAACAGATACGTTATTAGTTTTTGCAATTGCAATTGCTTCGTCTAATTTTCCTAAAGCAAATACCATAGATTCTGCATAGGTGGATGCGCCTTCGCCTACCACTCCATTTTCGTCAGATAGCCAAACCTTATCAAAAACTAAAGCCAGGTACCCTATTGATAAAGCTTGGCCTAATTTTGAAATCATGGCTGCTTGGTTTGGATCTTCAAATTTAGTTCCGTTTTTTACAGCTAAAGCAATCGTATTTGAATCGGAAAGAACAGAATAAAGGGAATTAAAATAGGTTTTTGTTACATCATTACTGTAGGCTGCCGTATTGTTAAAAGTTACCCTAGGTTCACTTGATAAATCTCTCATTCCAAAGTTTCCAAAAGAACAGGTATTTACATCTGCCATTGTAGACAATGCTGCTCCAGGTCCTTCTGTACTATGAGTCGTCATAAACCAGTTTCTTAAAATTGTTCCTGAGGTAGCCGTTAGTGCTACGGGATCAGAAGTCAGAATATAGTCATTTGGGTTTTCGGTATTTTTTACTTCTAGATCTGTTGAAAAATCGGTACAGGATACTGCAAACAGCAGCGCTATTGTCAGCGAAAATATTTTTACAATATGTTTCATTTTTTATATTTTTTTAAATTAAAATTTAAGTTGTACAGATATTGAGTAAGAAGATTGATTTGGATAAACACCGTAATCTACACTGAAATATTGTTGAGTATTAGAGTCGTAATTTGAGATTTCAGGATCCCAGCCTTTGTATTTTGAAAAAGTCAATAGATTTCTGCCAATAAGACTGAATTTAAGTTGTTCAAAGAAACCGTAGGCAAATTTGTTCAGCTTGTCTGCATTTAGTGTGTAAGAAACAGAGGCTTCTCTTAATTTTACAAATGTCCCATCCTCAACCCAGAATGCATTGTTTTGATTTACATCATACAAAGAGGCGTAGTAGATACGTGTTTTTTTATCTGCTTCCGCTTTTCCAGCTTGGTCAACGATAGCATTTCTTTCGCTAATTGTTGTCCATTGCCCATTGGTATTGTAAATATCTCCTCCTTGTTTCCAGTCCCATAATAGATATAAGTCAAAATTCTTGTAAGTTAAATTAGAGGTGATACCAACTCTAAATTTAGCATTTTGATTTCCTATTTTTTCAAAAACCGCAATTTTGTTTTCGTCTACTTTTACGATAGCTTTTTCGTCTACTGTTCCGATTGCAGCTGTTTTTACAACAACACCATCTGAATTTACACTATAGTCTGTTATAGCTTCACCTGCAGGTAATTGTTTTTCCATAGTTGGTAAATCTGTTACGAATTTTCTGCCAAACATGGATCCAAATTCTATACCTTCTCTAAGTAAAAATAAGTTATTGTAACCCACTTGTTGTTCAGGAGCATTAAGTTTATTGATTCTCGAATTTGTTTTAGAGAAATTAATTCCAACATTCCAATTCAACTCTTTTTTTGTAATGATGTTCGACTTTAAAGTTAGTTCGTATGTGTTTGATTCTAGATCCCCAACGTTTTGCCATTGTTTGTTTTTTCCTGCATTAGCGGGAGCAAAAAGGCTAACAAGCATAAATTGATCCGATGAAACGGCATTAGCATAAGCGAATTCTAAGGTAAATCGATCCAAGAAAGAGGCGTTTAAACCTATTTCATTTTCGGTGGTAAGCGATGGTTTTAAATTTGGATTTCCTTTGATTCTATCGGTTAATAAAGTACCGCCACTAATTCCAGTTTGCTCATACTGCCAAGAGAAACCAGGACGTTGTCCGGCAGTACCTCTTGCTATGTTAACTTTTAATTCCTGAACCCCCGGTATTTTAATATCTTCTGAAATACGGTAAGCTGCTGAAATTCGATAATAGTTGTTCCATTTTTCATTTGCTCCAAATAGGGAAGAGCCATCGCGTCTTACTAGACCGTCTACGATATAGCGGTTTTTGTAAATTAAACCTGCAATGGCAAACATGTTTTGAGCTCTCACCGATTCTGAATTGGAGGAGGAAGATACATTGCTTATATTGAAGTTGTCCATAGTTGGTAAACCAGAATAGAGATAGTTGTTACCAGTGGCATCAAATTGTTCCATATAACGGTCTTCTGCTAAATAACTTAATTTTGCTTTTACGTCTAATTGACCAAACACATGCGCGTAATTTAAAGTAGCCTGAGCTTTTTGAGACAATTGAAATCTACTTTCTTTATATAGTCCCCCTTTGCTGTAACCAAATCCTAGTGGGTCACCTGTTGTGGTGTAGGTTTCGTATTTATTGTTTAAAGTATATCTGTAATTTTCATTTTCAAAACCATATTCTGCTTCTGCATTTAAGGATTCAGAAAATTTCACATTGATTTTGTATCCACCAAGGAATCTTTGTTGTTTTGCTTTAGCATCTCTTGCATATAAGCTATAAAGCGGATTGTCTATTTCACTTTCCCATGGATCTGGTTTAAAATAGAAGGGTTGTCCGTCGGGATTGTTAAGACTCACATTGGAGTCAGGAGAAAGTCTGGAAACCAACCGATACATATCGACACCACCTCCAGGGCTATTGTCATTTGTTTTTATAAAGGTATTGCTTGCGCTAAATTTTAACCATTCATTAAAATTATAATCGGCATTCACTCTGATGCTATTCCGGGCATAACCATCAGTTTCGGCCAAAACACCCTCTGCTTTTGTATTTTCGGTAGAAAAATAGATTTTAGCTTTTTCTGTTCCATTAGAAATAGATGCAAATTGAGTTGTGTTTACTCCTTTTTTGAAAAATTTCTTTTGAAAATCGTTGTAAACCCCATAAGGATTATCAGCATAATTATTGGCAGATTGAATACGTGTTCCACCAACAGCATTATCGCCAGAAGCAGCATAAACGCTTTGGTAATTAGGGCCATAAGTAACCCCTTCATATTTAGTGTATTTGCCTTTGTACTGTTCCCAGTCGGATGCTAATTCATAACCGTGGGATTGATTTGTTTTAACGAAATTGTTTATTTCTGAAAAACCAACTTCAGATCGAAGCGTTATTTGGGATTTTCCAAGTTTTCCTCTTTTAGAAGTAATTACAATAACTCCATTACCTGCTCTTGAACCATACAGAGAAGAAGCGGAAGCACCTTTTACAATTTCAAAATTGGCGATATCATCTACATTGATGTCCTGTAAGCCACCTTCAACAAAAACACCATCTAATATTATAAGAGGAGATTGCGATCCATAAAAATTAGCAGCACCACGTAATTGGATGGATGCACCCTGACCAGGACGTCCCAAGTTTGTAACGGTAATACCGGCAACTTTTCCTTGTAAAGCACTTGCTGCTGAACCTGCAGGAACTTTCTCGATATCAGCAGCCGAAACAGAGGCTACGGTTACGGAAAGTTTTTTTCTAGATGTAGCACCAGCTACACCTGTGACCACAACTTCTTCAAGTGTTTGAGAGTCTTGTTCGAGTTTAATGTTTATTGAAGTAGCTGTTGCTTTGACTTCTTGGCTCGACATACCAATAAAGCTAAACACTAAAAATTGAGTTGGAGCAACTCGGATTGAATACTTTCCGTCAAAATCAGTTTGAGTTCCAGTTTGAGTTCCTTTAATCAATACGGATACGCCGGGTAGCGGCAGACCTGCATTATCAGAAATAATTCCAGAAACAGTTCTTTCTTGCGCAAAGGTTATTTGCGTTATTAGTACTAATAATAGTACTAATAATCCATTAAACTTTAATTTCATATTCGATTAGTTTGAATTAGTTAGATCAAACTTCTTAATATTATCTTAATAATCCTATATTATTTATGGATTTAACACATTTTGTTTAATGTTAAATCACACAAACCGTTTAAATTATTTATTTAAATTTTCGTATAATGTAATTAATGTTTTGTATTTTATGTTAAAATTGAATTTATAATAGTGTTTAGCTATGTCAGATAAAACTTAACATAATATTTAGATAAATGTGAATAATTGAAATTCGGATTATTTCGAAGATTAGTATTTAGTTATAATTGCTTTTATTTATTATTTTGTGTAAGAAAAAGATTTCTTTATTGCTTAGTTGATTGGGATTATTTATACAAGTGGAATTATTTCCGATATGATAGAGTTGTTTAATGAGTTTAAGGTTTTTAATTTAAAATAAATATATATTTTGTATATTCAATTCATGGATTGAATTCGGAATTGGATTATCATTCAAAATTTTGTTTTTGTTTTTGATTCGAGTATTAATTATGACTATAAATAAGCGTATTATATAATTATATTCCGTACATATTTTTATGATTAAAAAAAATGCCCATCCAAATTAACGGACAGGCATATAATTAATATGTAACTTAGATTCTAGATCATTTATGGTATTACCAACCAGGATTTTGTTGGGTTGCCAAAATAGGATTTGTATTTAATTCTAATTGAGGTATTGGCCAAAGTACTCTTCTATCACTACTAGGAATTGCAGGTACACCATAAGGACCAGTATAAGGTGTGCCTAATGTGTATAAAGCTGCAGCAGGATTTGAATTGGCAAGTTTAGCCGGAATACCATCAATAGGACTTAAATCGTCATTTTGTAATCTTTGAATATCGGACCATCTGCGACCTTCGAATAAAAATTCAATTCTTCTTTCAACTAAAATTGCATTTACAATACTCAAACGAGAACTCAGATTAAGGGCGGTATAGGTTTGAGTTAAAGGAGATGCAAGTGACCTGTCTCTTACCGTATTAAGTAGAGTCAAAGAACTTACTAAATTAGGTGCAGACAAGCGAGCTTGTGCTTCTGCCATATTTAATAAAACTTCTGCGTATCTAATTATAGGTGCAGCATCCGTTAAGTTAACGTTGTCTTTATATTTGTTGGTATATTTTCTACCAGCAACAGTTTCAACCATAGTTCCTTCTTCTCTTCTTTTATCGTCAGCTAGCCAGCTTGAATTCCTCCATATGATAGGGCTAATATTAACTAATTTTCTTCCTTTAAAAATGGAAGCTAAGGCTCCGTTGACACCTGGGTTTGAAGTAGATGAGGGTTGAATAGAGAAAATGGATTCGGTGTTTGATAAATTACTTGCTGTCACGAAAGGTCCGTTAGGAGAAGCAGTTAAAGTGTATTTTCCATTTAATTTTTCACCTTCAAGAACAACATTTGCCCAGTCTCTTTTTTGAAGATAAACCCTTGTTTTAAAAGCGATAGCTGCATTTTTAGAAGCTTTTTGTTTCAGGATAGAGGTAATATTAGTTTCTGCATCATTCAAATCAGCAAGAATTTTAGTGTAACATTCAGCTACCGTATTTCTTGGCTTCAAAGCTTCGGCATCAATTTCTTCTTGAGAATTAATTCCAACTTCTCTATATGGAATCCCTAAATGAGAAGCGTTAGGAGTGAAGTTGTAGGGTCTTGAAAAATAATTTAACAATTCAAAATGAGTAATAGCTCTTAAAAATTTTGCTTGACCTATATAATCATTTCCTATGGCAGCTGTAATAATACCGCTACTAACTGCTCCGTTTACTCCTTCAATCATAAGATTACATCGGTTAATTAAACGGTAGGCATCAACCCAGTAATATACGTTATTTGCAGTAGTTTGATCATAAGTTGCAGTATAGGTTAGTTGATAAAATGTAGCGTTATTTACTACGTCTTCCCCTCTACAGTCACCTTGGGCAACAAAAGCTGCACCCCAAACATAACCTCTACCGCCATTTGGATTGGTGCTATTAAACTGACCTATTGCAGCAGCGTTATAGACACCATTCATAGAAGATTCAATTAGAGAGGGCGTTGAAAAGGCATCGTTTTCAGATATATTGTTTATTGGAGATAAATCCAATATTTTTTCTTCTGAACAAGCATTCATTCCGAATACAATTACAGAAAACAGAAGTGTTTTTATTAAATTTTTCATAATTATTTTATTTATAAACTTACATTTATTCCCATTGATACTATTTTAGAGCGAGGTGTACCATTTAAATCTACACCGGAAGATTCCATTTCAGGGTCTAATCCTTTGTATTTGGTAATCATCATTAAGTTTTGTCCTTGAACGTAAAATCTAATATTGTCTACTTTTATTTTTTGCATTAGTTGTTTAGGTAGGCTATATCCAAAGCTTACGTTATCAAGTGATATAAAACTTCCGTCCTCAACAAATCTAGTAGAAGCGTTTCCGGAAAGATTTACGAAGGTATTACTACTTGCCCATAATTTAGGAGTCCATCCGTCTCCAGGAGCCGTAACACTTTGCCATCTTCCTAAAATTTCTGAGCCATTATTATTTAAATTCTGATTCATTAAATCTCTTCTAGTTGAGTTGAAAATTTTATTTCCTCCGCTGAATCGAAACATAATACCAAAGTCGAAATTTTTATATCTAAAAGATGAATTTAAAGCTCCAAAATAAGTTGGTAAAGAATTTCCTAAAACCATTCTGTCTGTTCCGGCACTTAAAGAAGACGCAGCTCCTAATGTGGCTGGATTAGTTGGATCAAATACAGAATAAGAAGTTGTTGCGATGTTTCCTTGAACTAATGATCCATCTGCCTTATAATAAACAGGATTCCCATTCGCTGAATTTACACCCCAATATTTAAATCCATATAGGGAGTTTAAAGATTCTCCTTCTCTAATGATAATATTTGGAGAGATGTTAACATTAGTTGAGCCGCCTCCAAGGATATCTTGACCTAAATTCAAACTAGTAACTACATTTTTGGCAAGAGTTATGTTAGAAGAAATATCCCAACTTATATTTTCAGTATTAATAGCTTTAAAGTTTACTGCAAATTCATACCCCGTATTGTTAAGTTTACCAATATTTTTATTAATTGTATTTCCAGGAACACCAAGAGAAGGAGGCGTAGGAACGGCTAATATTAATTTGTCAATATCATTTTTGTAGTAATCAAATGTGATATTTAAGCGATTTTTAAACAAGCCTAAATCTACACCAAAATCTGTTTTTTTACTTGATTCCCATTCTAATGATCCGTTTCCGAATTGGGAGTAGCCTAGGCCGTTTAGAGATCCGTAAGGAGAACTTGTTGTAAGGCCTAAGTATGGATAATTTCCTATATCCGTATTTCCAACCTGAGAATAAGAGGCTCTAATTTTTAAATCGGATACCGTGTTTCTAATAGAACTCATGAAGTTTTCTTTAGAGACTGTCCACCCTGCAGAAACGCCAGGGAAGTTATTCCATCTTTTGTCCAATCCTAATTTGGAAATTCCATCTCTTCTAATAGATCCTTGAATGAAATATTTTTCTCCAAAATTATAAGTAAAACGACCTAAGTAGGACATAATTCCATTTTCGGTAACAGAACCACCAGAATCTTTAGTAGCATAGGAATTAGTTACTAAATTTTGGTTATAAAAATCACTCAACAGATCAGAGCCGTAACCAAAAAAGTATTGGTATTTTGTTTTTTGATATTCTGAAACAACAGTAGCTCCAAAATTATGGTCTTTTCCAAAAGTTTTCTTGTAGTTTAATATGTTTTGCCAGTTCCAAGTTAAAATGTCAGTATTATCATTAAGCAATGAACCATTAGGTGTTCGGCCATCACCATGAATTGGATTTAAATATTGAAAACCACCAGTTACAGCATTATCTGCACTTGCTTGAACTCTAAAAGTCAAGTCGGAAGTGATTTTTGCATTTGCAAAAACATTAGCTAAAGTACGATTTACTTTAGATTGGTATTTGTTATTGTTTAAAACATAGACAATATTTGGAATATTGTCGCCAACAGGGTCTGTGTTTTGTCCTTGTCCAACTGTATTAGCGCTTAAAGGTATAGTTAAGTTATATCCAGTAGGGTTAGTTGCATCATATATTGGTGTGTTGGGTAATTGTCTGGTAGCGTTAAATATGTTACCGGAAAGAGAACTACCACCTGTATTTAAACCATTATATTCTGTTCTGGAAACACTTAAATTAGTCCCAATATTTAGCCAATTATTTACGGAATGATCCATGTTGGCTCTAATGGAGTATCGCTTCATGTCATTAGAAAGTGTAATTCCCTTTTGATCTGTAAGTCCTAAGGACAAATAGTATTTTGTTTTTTCGGAGCCACCACTAAAGGACATAGAATGATTCATTTGCGGAGCATCTCTTAAAACCGCTGACTGCCAATCAGTGTCATAAGTATTACCAACTGCCCACGGAGCCTGACCAGCATTCGTCCTTTTTTCATTTGATATCAGTAAAAAGTCGGCTGTTTTTAATAAATCATATTTTTTGAATGGGCTAGCAATTGCAATAGAGCTACTGAAATTAACTTTCATAGTCCCTTTTTTACCGCTTTTAGTGGTAATCAAAATTACTCCATTTGCAGCACGAGAACCATAAATTGCAGTAGCAGCACCATCTTTTAAAATTTCAAAAGATTCAATATCTGCTGGATTGATATCTCCAAGTGCATTAGTATTGGCTACTCCACCTGTATCTCCGCTAGTAATTGGCATACCGTCAACAACAATTAAAGGATAGGTTCCACCTGAAATAGAGGCTACACCTCTAATTCGGATTCTAGGTGCTTGACCTATGATACCATTAGATGTTGTGATTTGTACTCCTGTTGCTCTTCCAGCTAGTTGACCTTCAAAACTAGGTGTTACCAAATTTGTAATGTCTTTTCCAGATATTTTAGATATAGAAGCTGTCACTTCGCTCTTTTTTTGAACGCCATAACCTACTACAACAACTTCATCCATCATTTGAGCATCGGGAAGTAATTTTATACTATAAGAATTACTTTGGGTGATTTTAACTGTTTGAGATTTGTAGCCAATAAATGAAATAATAAAGTTGTTTCCAACTGTTGCATTGTTCAATGTAAATTTTCCTTCGAAATCAGACTGAATCCCATTAGTTGTTCCACTTATCAGCACATTTGCACCCGGAATAGGAAGGCCACTTTCGTCGCTAACAATTCCGGAGATAGATTTGTTTTGTGCAAAAGTAATTTGTGTAATTAGTACTAGTAGTAGTACTAAATAACCATTAAATTTTAGTTTCATATTAAATTAGTTGAATTAGTTACCAGCAAACTTCTTAAAATTATCTTAATAAAAAAACACACAATGAAAGAAAAATACTAAATAATTTATTTTAACTATAAAACCATTTTTAATAATATAATTGTAAAAAATATATCTAAAATTGACATTTAATTCATAAAAAATAAAAAATATAGTTTATATGTTAAAATATTGATTTAATTTTTTTATTTTTTGTAATACATATTGTTTATTAATTACACAAGTTTTTTTTGAATTATTATTTAAAGGATAAATGGATTTAATACATTGTAAATCAGTTTTTTGTTGAAAATGTATTCCTGTAAATAGATTTTAATTTTTTGTTTCAAAACCTGTCAAGCGAACCAAACAAAGTAATTTTACTGACTGTTTGATTTGTGATCGTTTATTCGTTATTTCTTCAGTTTCTGCTAATAGCTAAGAAAAAAAATGTTTTTAGGCATAAGTGATTCGAATACTAGATTAATTTATATCCGTTTTCAATTTGATTTAGCCTTTTTTTAAAGTTTGTATGGTTGCAAAATTTTTGAGTGTATTTGTTATTGAATTTATTGTATATTTTTAGCCAATCTTCTGATATTTAATTTTTTTATTTGATTGGATTATATTCTTTTGCGCTTTATTTCTCTTATAGGATTTTATTGTTTCATTCCTTGATATTAATGATTTCTAGGTAAACTAAAACAGGTATGCTTGTTTGCTGTAATCTTCTTAAATTAGGAAGTTGTTGATTTTTTTATTTGTTATAATTTCTTTAAGATTGTGTAAAATAAAAATGCCTTTTCAAATTAATGAACAGGCATATAGATATTGTATCGGATAAACTAGGTCAATAGTTTAATTACCAACCTGGGTTTTGTTGCGCGGCTAGAGTAGGGTCGTTTTTTCTTTCTAAAAGTGATATTGGCCAAAGGAATCTAAAATCAGAACTAGTAATAGCGTCTTCAGTATTACCTAATATAGCCTTTGCTGTATGTCTTTATAAGAACTGAACTTTTGTCAAGTGACTTATTATGTACAAAATTAACAAACTGAATTTTTTATCGGAGTACAATGTTTTTATTTATTAGAAATAATAATAATTACAATATAAAATTTAAGATCATTCAAAGTGCTGATATATTAAATCAAAAAAAGTTGCAAGATTTATATCTTGCAACTTTAATTTTTATTGGCAGTTTCTTAAAATCACACTTATTTTAGTGTATTAATAACCTGGATTTTGTGTTAGATTAGGATTGTTATCTCTTTCTCTCTGTGGGATTGGAAATACAATTTTATCAGCATTTGGCTGAGAATTATCAAAATTAACCATTGTAGCTGCTCTAAGAGGAAGATTATTTCTTAGTAAATCCATTCTTCTCAAACCTTCAAAACAGAATTCTTTTCTTCTTTCAACCAATATATCATTTATTGATACTATAGTGACTAAAGGTAATAAATTTGCTCTAATTCTTGTACGGTTCAAATCACTAACGGGTGAAGCACCAATAGCGCTATTATCTCTAAAGTTAGCTTCAGCTCTGATCAGATACATTTCTGAAACACGTAATATATTAGGGTCATCCGTATTTGCTTGGCCGTTTGGGTATTTGGTTGTGAAAAAAGAGGTTCTGCTACTAGCATCGACACCACTTCTTTTTAGTGCGTATCTTAAATCAGCTGGCACAGCTTCAAATGCGCTTATTAAATTAGCAGAAAATGGAGCATCACCTCTACCTCCGAAAGCGGTAGGACTATACAATTTAGAAAAAGATTCGGCAAATCCTGGATCTCCAGGTATATTTTGAACCTGGAAAATATGCTCCGTACTTGCATTGTTATAGAAAGCATAATTTGCTGCTAATGAAATACCTGGCGTATTAATTACTGTGGTAGCACTATTAGCAGCTTCATCCCAACGTTCTTGGTACAAATACAATCTTGCTAACAAAGCGGTTGCAGATGCCGAAGTAGCTTTGCTTTTAAGTGTATTTGTAATTGTCCCTTGAGCAAATAATAAATCCTCTTCAATCAAAGTATAAACTTCATTCAATGTAGCTCTAGCAGGTTGATTTACGGTACCCTGAAATGGTTCTGTAACCAGAGGAACAGATAAACTATTTCCAGTAGGGTCTTGTTTTAACTGCTTTCCAAACATTTGAGAAAGTTTAAAATACATTAAAGCTCTCACAAATCTAGCTTGTCCTACCAAGTTATTTTTGTTAATATCAGTAAATGTAGGTTCGGCTACGTTTGGCACGTTCAATATAATCATATTACATTGATTAATAGACAAGTAAGTTGCGTTCCAAATATTTGAAATTGAAAGGTTGTCTGATAATGTATTATACATATATATTTCAGCGAATGTAGGGAAAGAGCCCACAAATTCAACATTATCAGCTTGCCACTCGGTCATCGTATCAGGGGTCCCTGATAATACATTTGAGCTTTGTAAAGTACTGTACATACCATTTGCAGCATTGTTCGAAAGTGCTTCAGTAGAGAAAATTATATCTGGGGTTAAAGAATCCTCAGGAGCTAAATCTAATGAATTATCGCAACTTGAAAATACAAGTACAGATAAAACAAAAAGGATATTTTTTATATTTTTCATAATAATTTTATTTTAGAAAGTTAATCGTATACCTAATAAATAATTTTTAGATTGTGGTGGCGTAAAGAAAGTTTCACCTTGACCTAAATTACCCACAGTACTTGTCGTTTCAGGATCTATTCCTGCCAACTCTTTACTTTTAAAAGTGTATAGATTTGTTGTAGTCGCGTACACTCTAGCTGAAGTAAAGAAACGCGAATTCTCAAAAATCTTTGAACTTAAATTATAGCCTAAAGTCACATTATTTATTCTTAAGTAAGAACCATCCAATAATTGATTAGTTGAGTTACGAGCAAAAATCGCTCTTGTTGAACTAGTTAATGCCGGAGTATAAGCATTTTGACCTGGAGTTGTCCAATAGTCTAAAATGTTAGTTGTTTTATTAAAATCATTCGTTAAATTATCAGTAAACTGTTTTCCTTGTACAAAAATTTGATTACCATAACTGAAATTTGCCAATATATTTAAATCAAAATTCTTGTAAGTAAAAGTGTTAGTTATACCACCTACAAAATCAGGGTTAGCATCACCAGCTATTACTCTATCGCTATCTGTTGGATTAGTAGTTGGGTTTCCATCAATATCAAGCCATTCAGCATCTCCAGTTTGAGGATTGACTCCTGAATATCTTACTAAGAAGAAAGTATTTACAGAATAACCTTCAATAGCTCTCTGAGCAGCCCCACCACTTATAAATCTATTTCCATCTGGTCCAATTGATGCACCTGGTAACTCAAGAACTTTATTTACATTAGTTGCGATATTAAAAGAAGTTGTCCATTTGAAATCTTCGCCATCAATATTTAGCGTAGATAAGTCAAACTCTAAACCTTTGTTTTCCATTGATCCTGCATTAGCTGAAATGAATGTAAAACCATTACTTCCAGCTATTGGAATGTTCAAAATCATGTCAGTTGTTTTCTTATAGTACGCATCAACAGATAATCTAATTCTATTGTTAAGAAAAGCTACATCTATACCTATGTTGGATGTCTTAGATTGTTCCCATCTGTAATCTGTATTTTCTGGCTGCGTATTTGTAAAACCAGGACTATTATTGTAAGCTCCATTTGTACCACCAGCATAAAGAGGGAAAAATGCGAAATCACCTACTCTATCATTTCCATTTGTTCCAATGGAACTCCTTATTTTTAAATCAGATATAAAATTTACATTAGTCATGAATTCCTCATTGATTAAATTCCATCCTGCTGAAAGTGCCCAAAAATTACCGTATTTTCTGTCCTGTGCAAATCTTGAAGAACCATCTCTTCTGCCTGATGCTTCAAAGAGATATTTTTGATCGAAATCATAAGCAAATCTTGCAAAATATCCATTTAATCTAGAATTTTGGGTCTGAGAAGTAGTTGTTTGCTTTTCAGCACCTGAAATAACATTTAATTGTAAATCCGAAGCAAAATTAATAGCTGAAACAGCAGCCCTTGTGATGTCATTTTGCTCATAGGCAGTTCCTACTACACCTGAAAATGAATGTTTATCAAAAGACTTCTCATAATTTAGGGTATTTGTAACAACGTATTTATTTTGAATGTCTGTAGCATAAAACCCATATCCTCCGGGTGTATTTATATTCAACCATCTCTCTTTCTGCTCAAGCAATAATCTATCCATACCAAAATCTACCCTATATTTAAGACCTTCAAATAATTTAAGTTCACCAAAAATATTACCAAAAGCCCTTGTTGTTTTAGCCAAGTTGGTATTAAATGTTTCAATAGCTACAGCGTTAGGAATGAAACCTGGGAGTCTAGTAAGTTCACCCGCTGAATTAAAAGGTGAAACCCAAGGACTTTGTAGATAGGCACCGCTTAAAGGTGCAGCAACACTATTCTCTGAATTAACTCTGTCATTTACTACTTCGCTGTAAGAAAGGTTAGCCCCAATACTAATTCTGTCATTTACTTCACTATTCAAAGAGATTTTTCCATTCGTTGAAGTTAAACTATTGCCGATAATAAACCCTTCTTGATCGGATCTACCAAAACCCACGTAATAAGTAGTTTTGTCGTTTCCACCTGAAATAGATAGATTTGTTCCTCTAGAGACACCTTCTCTTGTAACTCCCTTTTGCCAATTATAATCATCATTCAAAAAATTAGCTGGATTATCCCCTCTCAAAGTCTTGAATGTACGATATTGTTCACCATTCATTATAGGTAATAAATCAGTAGCTCTACTAATGGACATATTTTGTTCAAAAGTCACTCTTGCTGTTTGGTTTTTCTTACCTTTTTTAGTTGTAATTAAAATCACCCCATTTGACCCTCTAGAGCCATAAATAGCAGTAGCAGAAGCGTCTTTCAATACTGTTTGACTCTCAATATCATTGGGATTTATTTCTAATAATGGGTTTAGAGATTGACCTCCTTGAGCACCCGAAAAAGAATTGTCATTCATAGGAACACCATCAATTACATACAATGGTCTACCGCCTGCTGTAATTGAAGCATTTCCTCTAATTTTGACAACCGTTGCAGCGCCAAGAACCCCCGAAGACTGAACAACTTGAACACCTGCTGCTTGACCTTGTAGCATCTGTTGTGGAGACAAAACTGTTAGGTTTTCCATTGCTGAGTTGCCTACAACTTTACTAGACTGAACAACCTTTGATCTTCTTTGTGTACCATAGCCAACAACAACTACCTCTTCAAGACTTTGAGATGATGGCGCTAATATTACGTTAACAACATTAGAACTACCAATTACTTTAGATTGGTCCTCCAAACCAATATAAGAAAAAACTAAAACTTCTCCAGCTGTTACTCTTATAGAGTATTTTCCCTCTGAATCTGTTTGTATCCCTCTTGTTGTCCCTTTGACTGTTATATTTGCACTAGGCAATGATCCTGTAGCATCTGAAACTACACCAGTAACTGTCTTTTCTTGTGCGAACATAAATTGTATTGACAGGGTCAATAGCAATGTGAAAATCCATTTGAATTTTGATCTCATATTAAATTGTATTAGTTAGTGTTTTCAAAAGTCTTAAGATTGTCTTAAGATTCCTATTTCTTAACAGCCAATTAACGGCAATTTAACAACTTTTGTTTGAATATTATAAATAAAAATTTTGTTAATAAAATGAGTAATTATGTTGATATAGCTATATTTCACATAAATAAAACGGTATATATTTAAAACACATAAAACCTGAAGGATTAAACAATATATTAACAAAATGAAAATAATTATTTTAACTATTATTTAGTTTGTTTTAGAGGCGTGATTTTTACTTTTTGATTTACTTTTGGTATCTTACTTTATGTTTTTTGGAGTTTTTTTGTTAACGATACAACTGGTTCTTATTTAATTTGACTCTTTTTTCGTGTTCTGAAAATTCTATTTTTTGAATTTTGATACAGTTGTTGGTGGAATGAATACCTCTGATTGTTTTGAGGAGCAATTCTTAATAAAACCAAAAAAGCCATCC
>Ga0114962_10002163_pt1 | contig 16618 bp, 15 predicted proteins | sample C_130820_MF_Meta_FD_87017 | JGI IMG/M metagenome (GOLD analysis project Ga0114962, IMG submission 87017) | Freshwater microbial communities from Lake Croche, Canada to study carbon cycling - C_130820_MF_MetaG | ecosystem: Environmental > Aquatic > Freshwater > Lake | place: Lake Croche, Canada...
GAACGCTTCGCGGCCAGGAAGAGCGCAGCATCTCCGTCTCCGCTCGGCCTACGGCCTCCCTACGCTGGAGATGGACAACCCGACAACAAGCCATTAGAAACTAAACCAACCCTCAAAGACTAACTCTCATATGGTCCAAGTTCCCGAGTCCCGTCACGGGGTTCTTTATTCACCATGAATCCCGTTTTTTTTGATCCCTCCGGCAAACGCAAGTTTCTCGCCATGGGAGGAGTATTGCTTCTTTTGGTGGTCTTGGCCACCGGTGGTGTTGGTTTGTTTTATGGAATTTTGACCCAGCCAACCATACCTGCTCTCCCACCAAGCATTGAGGCACTGGATGAGGATTTGCCAATTAACCAAGACCCTGTGGAGCAGGATCAAATTCCAGCAAATGCAGCCCAGCTGAGGAAGAACTCGGTAGATTCACTTCGCACTGAAGCAAAACTAACAACCCAGTTAGTGGCTGCCTTTTATTCATGGGCCCCGGGTAGGCTCCAATCCTTGAGAGCCAATGCCTCCAAGTTAACGCATCTACTCCCTGCATTGCTGCACATCAGCGCGGATGGCAAGGAACTTGATTTTGAGGATTTTGATCCCACCAGAGACGATCTTCAGGAAATGATGGCGATTGCCAAAAAGAATGGTCTCCATGTCATTCCGGTGCTCAGTAACTTTGCGGGGGACAAGTTTGATCCAGAACGCATGAGCAAGCTGCTCTCGTCGGAAGATTCACAACAGGCACTTTGCATCCAGATCCGAGACTGGCTCAAAGCGCAAGGCATGGAAGGTCTGAATCTTGATTTTGAAAATCTCTCCTCAAAAGATTATTCCAAGCTCGCTCATTTTATCGAAAAATTGGCGACCCTTCTACATCAGGATAACCTTACTTTGAGCGTGGATATCGCAGCAGATCAGCTCCGAGAATCACTGCCACCACAAGTAACAAAGTCTGCCGATTTCATCATCCTGATGGCTTATGACGAGCATACGCTGACTTCTGACGGCGGCCCGTTGGCTTCCCTGGGATGGACGGCAGAAAAATTAAAACAGGTCCTTCAATATTTGCCTCCTAACAAAGTGGTTCTTGGCATGGGTGACTATGGATACGACTGGGCTGGAGACAAGGGATTTGCTCCTGTAAACTACACCGGCGCAATGCATCTTGCACGCACCCACGCCCAGCAGGGCGGGCCCGAAAAACTCCTCCAATTTGATCCGGAATCACTCAATCCTCATTTTAATTATACCGATGATGCATCCGGGACAGTCCATCAAGTCTGGTATCTCGATGCAGCCGCCTTGTACAACCAGTCTCTCCTTGCAAAAAAAACAGGCCTTCACGGAGTTGCTGTCTGGGAACTCGGCAGTGAAGATCCCACCTTCTGGTCCGTCCTAGGCTCACTGAAGGAAGAGGATCCCAACGTCACTCTGGGAAAGGTGAATATTCCTGCTGATGTGCAATATGACGGTGACGGGGAGCTACTACAGGTTATTGGTCAACCGCGCACCGGACTGCGCTCATTCATCCTTGATTCAGAAACGGGACTCATTACGGCTGAAAACTATCAAAAACTCCCGCTGGGCTCTGTTGTCCAGCGCAATGGCTATCATCCGGGAATGGTAGCCCTCACTTTCGACGACGGCCCGAGCCCCGATTTCACACCGCGTATTCTCGATCTCCTCAAGCAGGAGGGTGTCAAGGCGACCTTTTTTATCATTGGAAACAATGCAGTGAACTTTCCAGGGATCGTTCGTGAAATCTGGGCATCGGGCAGTGAAATCGGCAACCATACTTTTACGCATCCTTTTTTGGATGGTGTCGGCGAAGCACGAGAACAATGGGAACTCAATCTGACCCAGCGAACGCTGCAGGCAATCACCGGCCATTCGACCCTCTTATTCCGCGCTCCTTATTATGTCGACACTGCCCCTGTGGAGGGAGCTCTTGATTTTATCAGCGTTGCCAATGGTCTTGGATACCTTTGTGTCGGTGCGGGTGTTGATCCCAATGACTGGAATCCGATGGTGCGCAACCCCAAGGGCGAAGTCGTTCGTCACACTGGCCGGATGATAGCGGATGAAATTCTGTCCCAGGTTCGCGCCGGCAAAGGGAATTGCATCCTGCTCCATGATGGCGGGGGCAATCGAGAGCAGACCATTGCAGCACTTCGGACCGTCATTCCAGAGCTCAAAAAAGAGGGGTATCGCTTTGTCACTGTTTCCGAACTGGCTGACACGACCAGGGAAAAACTCATGCCTTCCCTTCCTGAAAATCTCTCCCTTTTGCAAAAATTCTGTTCAGTTGATCTCCTGACCTTCCGATGGGTTGGCAAAACTCTTGCCGGCATTATCTTGATTGCCATGATCATCGGCATTTTCCGTATTCTCGGCATCACGGGACTCGCTCTCTATGCCCATTTTCAAAACCGCCGCCGCATTTGGCCAGAGAGCTATACTCCCTCTGTCACCGTGCTTATTCCTGCTTACAACGAATCAGTGGTCATCAAGGAGAGTATCGAGAGCGTACTAGCTAATGTTTATCCGCATCTGGAAGTCATTGTCATTGATGATGGCTCCTCGGATCAAACCTCCGAAGTTGTCGAATCGGAATTTGGAAACGATCCCAGAGTGCGTTGCATCCGCCAGAAAAATGGTGGCAAAGCTTCGGCACTTAACAATGGAATCACTCACTCTTCCGGAGAGATCATTGTCTGCATGGATGGTGACACACTCTTCAGACCAGATGTCATTGCCAAACTGATCAGAAACTTTTCCGACCCAAAAATGGGTGCTGTCGCAGGCAATATCAAAGTCGGCAATCGTGAACTCTTTCTCACCCAGATGCAGGCTACGGAGTATATCACTAGCCAGAATCTCGATCGACTCGCTTATTCCGTACTTGATGCCGTCACTTTGGTCCCTGGTTCAATTGGGGCTTTCCGTCGAGAGGCGCTTCTTGAAGTAGGTGGACTCACTTATGATACACTTGCCGAGGATTTTGACCTCACCTGCCGCATCCGTCAGAATGGTTGGAAAGTCGGCGTGGAGCAGGAGGCGATTGCCTACACTGAGGCCCCTGAGGACATAAACTCGTTTTTTAAACAACGCTCACGCTGGAGTTTCGGCACACTCCAGACACTCTGGAAAAATAAGCGCAGCCTTTTTCAACACGGTGGTTACGGCTGGCTGGGAATGCCCATTAGAATCTGGGAATTTTTCTATTACTCGGTCTGTCCGGTTCTCTATGTGCAAGGCATGATCCTCATTGGACTAGCACTATTTACCTGGGCCAACAACACTTTTGGAACTAACGGAATGATTCGCAATCCCGTCCACAGCCAAGTCTATGAAATGGCCATCTGGTTTGTTCTACTGATTGCTGTAGAAATCCTGCAGGGATTTATAGCCTTCAAATTGGATGGTGAGGATGGAAAGCTCCTCTGGACTCTTCCACTCCAACGCCTCTATTACCGTCCCCTGATTTATTTCACCCTTTGGCGTGCCCTGTATCGCGCTGCAGCCGGAAGCAAGTCAGGTTGGGGCATTCTCAAGCGTCTCCACACGGTCAATGCAATCCGCGCTGAAGCCCTTCCTAGAGAGAGTGCACAACTGTCCTAGTGAGAAAAGTGGCCTCATTGGACACGACGGGAGTATTGGAAAGAGTCATCTCTTAAAATTCGAGCACAGCGCGTAAACCAACAACCAAGGCATTGCCATAAAGCTGGGAACTGCCCGGATGTAGAATGTATTGAACATCCGGCTGAATGGATAACGCAGGTGTTACCTGCATCAGATAACTAAGTTCAGTCACAGCCTCAAAGCCGGTTCCCGGAAAACCATCTGCGTTGCCGGCATTAATGTAACCACTACCGAGTTGAGCATAACAAAAAGCGATACCGAGTTTATCATCATCACGAGAGGGGATAAGACCTGTATAGACCAAACCGCCTTCCGTAGAGAGAGCAACCGGACTTGATCCCTGCGGAGAGAACCCAACCATCGTGAAAGAGGAGAGCTCCTTGGCTGTACGCACAGAGTGAGGTTGGGGGAGATCAGTCAGCTCGTAAACAGTTGTCAGCTGCTGGTCACAAAGCGCGTAAAAACCCTCATTACTTCTCCTCTGAGAGGAGTGTAAAAATGTTTCTGTAAATTGGAAGAGCGCGACATCCTTTAAGGAGCCCCCCTTGGGGTGACGAAGCGTAGCGAGCCGAACGCAGTGACCCTAGGGGGGCTGCCGCCGGCATAGCAAAGTGGTGAGTCCGTGTGGTTCTGTTGGGGTGCAATCAAACACATCCAACACGCCGAACTCACACATGACTCACCAACTCGACACTGAACTTTTGACCACGGTAATGCAACTCTTGACCAAGGAGGGGACCTCCGGCTTTGTCGAGGGGCTGCGCCTGCTTGTCAACGAAGCGATGGTAGCAGAGCGCACTGGCCCCCTACTCCATCGACCCTGGATGTATCCTTGGGGTGTCCTGCCGAGGTGCCGCGTCCCCCTCTTTCCCTCTGTGGTCTGACTACTTCCCGAATCCTTTCCAAAGGTCGCTGATCCAATCCGAGATAAAGGTCACGAGGATCCCGAGAAACCCAGCAAACTCCTTGGTGAATTGAACGAAGTCCTTGGTGTTCTCCACGAAATCATGACCAAGTGACGTTAGGGAAATATCCTTTCCCGTTAGCAGTAGCAGTCCGGTGATGATCAGGAGATTGATCAGGTAGATGAGCACGAGAGAAAAAAAAGTCCCTCCGTAATGAAGATCCGGCTGGCCCTTGGCGATCAGGAGGCAGGTGAAGACGAGATGAAAGGCCATCGTGAAACCGAGCAGCAGAAACAACACCCAGCGGTAAGCACTAAGGTCCGCCGCCAGAGATGCGGCGCCGTAGAGGGTCACGACCAGAAAGCTGTAGAGGGGGAAGAAGTAGGGCGCGAGGGCGATCCAGGTATTCACCCGATCCGTGAGGACATGACCCCCATCCAGACTGACATGGAAATGGTCATTCACCTTGCCGCCAAAGAGTTTGACCCAGATGGCATGCGTTATTTCGTGGCCGAAAACATAGGGCCACATGAGGATCTGGCGGGGAACGATGAAGAAAAGGATGCCGAAGAGAACCATTCCCGCTGCGAAACAGCCGAAAGATTGTGTGGCCAAGAGGCCATGCTGAATGGAGGCGGTGAAGGCCTGGAAGAAGGTCTCGGTCAGGATGAGCGCAACAGGGAGAAAAAAGAGTCCAATGATGAACTTCACCCACGACTTGGGTATGGTTGCCGTGGTCTTTTCTGAGTGATCAGGGAGCAGTGGCTGATCACGCGGAGGGGTTGGCTCTTCCGGGTCGAAGAGATCCGGAGAGTCGTTGAGGGTCGACGCGACGCGGACGCGACGCGTCGGGGTGCGGGTTGATTTCCCTGTTGATCGGCTGTCGCCCTTTCTCTGAGGAGAAGAAGGGCGTGCCACGCGTCGGTGAGGTTGCGCCTCTTGGAAGCTACCTCTTAGGCTCGGCCCATGTAGGCCCCAGTCCGGGTATCGACCTTCACGATCTCGCCTTCCTTGATGAAGAGGGGCACCTGGATCACCTTGCCGGTCTCCAGCGTGGCGGTCTTCATGACGTTGCTGGAGGAGTCGCCCTTCACTCCCTCGGGAGACTCGGTCACCTTGATATTGGCCGAGGCGGGAAGCTCCACGGAGACGGCACGTCCCTCGACATAGAGAATTTCCACCTGCATGTTCTCAACAAGGAAATCCTTGGCATCACCAAGAAGATCGCTCTGAAGGGTGATGGTCTCGAAGGTCTCGGGATCCATGAAGTTGTAGCCTTCCTGATCCGCATAGCTGAAGTCGAGCTTGGTGCGATGGACTTCGACGAGGTCGACCTTTTCTGTGGAAGCGAAGCGGACATCAGCGGACTTACCCGTGCCGATGTAGCGGATGATGAGTTGGACGAAGGCGCGGAGGTTGCCGGGGGTGCGGTGGGTGACTTCAAGGACGATGGCAGCGTTGCTGTTGTACTTGATTGCCATTCCTTTGCGAAGGTCGTTTGCGAGTGCCATGATGTCGTGGTGTGAAGGGTGAAGATTAAATGAGTTTGAGTCGGGCAAGATCCTGGGAGTCGACCACGCCCAAGGGATTTCCCTGGGTATCCGTGACCACGAGATCGTCTATCCGATGTTGTTCTAGCACCATCAGAACCTCGGCGGCAAGTTTGTCGGCGTGGATGGTGATGGGGTTTGCGGTCATCACGTCGCCGACAGGTCGCGTTCCAATCTGAGGATCCGCGGGAAAACGGCGGGCAAAGTCACCATGGGTGAAGATGCCGGCAAGCTGACCCTCTGGGTTCACAACCAGAGCGGCGCCAGCCCGTTTCTTGGTGAGTTCACGCAAGACCTCAATGACCGGATCGCTCGTTGTGACGATCGCGGCTTCCTCGCCGCCCCGCATGATATCGCGCACTTTGAGCAGGAGGGAGCGACCGAGTTGGCCGGCGGGGTGGTAACGTGCGAAATCCTCCCGTGTGAAGCCCCTCTCCTCAAGGAGGACCATGGCAAGCGCATCGCCCAGAGCCAGCATGACGGTCGTGCTGGAGGTGGGAGCGAGGTTGTGGGGACAGGCCTCCTGAGTGACGGATACATTGAGGACGACGTCGCTCGCCTTGGCCAGAGTCGAGGAGGGATTTCCGGTCAGGGAGATCTTCTTCACGTTGAACCGTGCAAGCGCCGGCAGAACCCTCAGAAGTTCCTCGGTCTCCCCGCTGTAGCTGAGCGTGAGAATGACATCCCCATCGTTGATCAGGCCGAGGTCACCATGAAGAGCATTGAGCGAATTGAGAACCACGGCAGGCGCGCCTGTGCTGGTAAGGGTGGCCGCGATTTTCTCGCCGATATGACCTGACTTGCCTACGCCCAGAACAACGATTTTCCCCCGGCGTTCAATCGCCTCGCGCAGGAGGGTCACCGCCGCAGCAAAGCCTCTGTCCAGACGCTCGGACAGGCGCTGCAGCTCGTCGATTTCGATTGAGAGAACGCGCCGTGCACGCTCGAGGGAATCCATCATGGCATTCTGAATGGCGCGGGAGGATTGGGCAATGCTGAAGCAGCAATGTCGTTGGATGGAATGGAAAGAGTTGGCTCGGGGGACTTGCTCCTTGCTCCGAAAGGGGGCTAAGGTGTTCCCATGAACGGCAAGCTCCTTCGCCTCATTCTCGCCATGGCCGCCTTTCTCATGGCTGCAGGTTCCGGCTTTGCGCAGCAGGCCGTTTCGGATGCTTCCTTTGTGGCTCCCAAGCCCAAGAAAACCAAGGTCGAGCCTAACTCGATCGAGAAACCCGCTCCCTACGACATCACCGGCGTGGTGGCCCAGGCTTTCAACATGAAGAAGCCGCTCCAGTTGGTGAATCCTCTTGCCCCGAGGAAATATGGTGATGGCCATGACAACATCAGCTGGGATCCCGATAATCCCGAGAAACCCAAGGGCATCATCCTGTTTGGTCTCCAGTGGTAGGGCTGGTTGTGAGTCAGGTGGACATGGCGGGGGAGTCATGAATCAGGTCACGGGCATAGAGCAGCCGGATCAACTGGTGAAGGTTGCCTTTCTCTTCATCTCGATGCCAGTTGGAGGCGCCGAGGATTTTCTCCTCTCCGTGAGCAAGTACCTTCCCGGGGGTGTCGAGGCGCGCTTTGTCTGCTTGCGACATCTCGGAGTCCTTGGCGAGGAGGCCAAGGAAGAGGGTCTTCCGATCGAAGTGGTTCCGGTCTTCCCGACGAAACGAATGAACCCTCTCGGCTTGCTGCAACTCGCTCGATGGTTCCGTGAGAAGGGAATCCAGGTGGTGCATGCGCAGTCGTATCACGACCAACTCTTCGGCGTGATTGCTGCCAAGCTGGCTGGGATCCGATCGATCGTTCATCAGCAGAAGACCTTTCTGGAGCTCAAGGGTCGGAAGGGCTTCTTCATTCGGCATATCTACCGCTGGGCCGACCATGTGATCGCCCTCTCGGAGGAGACCCGGCGTGATCTCATTGCGGCCTTTGCACTTGATCCGAACGAGGTTTCCGTTGTGCCGAATGCGATCGACCCGGCTGTTTTCCGGGCGGTTGAGAATAGGGATCGGGATAGTCTTCGCTCGGGCCTTGGCTTTGATCGCAAGGAATTCCTAGCCGGCTCCGTCGCCTCCCTTCATCCGACCAAGAACCACCAGGCCACAATCGAAGCGATGGCTTTGCTTGCCAAGCGCGGGGGTGTTGTCCCCAAGTTTCTGCTCTTTGGCGAGGGGCAGGACCGCCCTGCGCTGGAGAAGGGAATTGCCGTCCATCATCTGGGTGAGAATCTAATTCTGGCCGGAAGGAAGCGCCCAGTGGCCCCGTGGCTTCAGTCGCTGGATCTCTTTGTGCTGGCATCCCACTGGGAGGGGCAGCCGCTCGCCTTGCTGCAGGCCCTCGATTGTCGGATTCCGATACTGGCCAGCCGCATTGAGGGGAACACGGCATTGCTGAGTGAAGGGCATCCTGGTCTTTTTGAACCGACTGATCATGCCGCCTATGCGGATCTGCTGGAGCGGGCCGTTGCCGATGAGGATTTCAGGAAATCACTGCTCGATTTTCAGGAGAAGTTGCCAAGACCCTCGTTGCCAACATTAAGTCTGCAACTCGCCGATCTCTATGGGCGACTTGCCGCGAAAGCCTGAGCCTCAGCTTAAAACTGAGACTCTCTCAGCAAGCAGCGACTCAATGGCCTCCGTGACCATTGGGACGCTGATCTCCTGCATGAGCTGCTCGCCGGGGAGCTGATAGCGCTCGGTTTCAATCATCGAATCTTTCGCACGGACGATCCGGTGAGAACATTTCCATGGGCAGAACTGATAGGCGGGAGGGTGTCCGAAGAGGATGACAGAAGGGCATTGAAGCGCTGCTGCCAGATGCATGGCCGCCGTGTCGACGCCGACGAAGAGGGATGCCGAGCCAAGCATGCTGGCAAGCTGTGCCCAGGAGAGCTTGCCTTTGGTGGAGACGACGTTGCCCTGAAATCCTTCGCAGAGGAGCAAGGCCTCGGCGATCTCGCGGGGGTTCGGGCCGCAGCTGATCACGACCTGGGGAAATTTTTTCAGGAGTGCGGCAACGACCTGCTTCCAACGATCCGGGGGCCAGGATTTCGAGGCCCAGCGGGTGGCGGCGTGGACTACCGCGTAAGGACTCGTAATGGTCGCCTCCAGCGAATAAGGGAGCATGGCGTCGGGTGCGAAACGCATCGGTGGCGGATTCTCCGGCAATACCAAGGTCTCCCGGACGGCATTGTAATCACGGAGCACCTGATGCACCGGGCCATGGCCGGTGGTGACAAGGTGGGTAAAGCGTTTTTTCCAGGAACTGGAGAGCGGGATTCCCTCGGGGTGCTCGTAGCTGTTGGCACAGCGGATCTTGGCCCGGCTCGCCGAGGTGAGGATCCGCCCCCGGTTGTTATCGCCCAACTCGAAGGCATAGTCGAAGGGAGTCATGGCGATCTCCGCAAGCGTGGAGAGATCCTTGCCGAAGTCGCCCCAGGTACGGCGCCCCTCTTCGGGACGGGCTGTGGTGACGATCCGGTCGATCTCGGGACACCCGGCAAGAATGCCTTCCGTGCCTCGCCGCACGGCGACCCAGATCTCGGAGTCCGGAAACTTTCCCTTGGTAGCAACAAGGGTCGGCGTGAGAAGGAGATTGTCGCCAATATGCAGAAGCTTCGTGAAAAGAATCCGCATCGGCTTGACTGCTCTCGAGTTTCTATGGCCTCGGATTAACCGGCGTGAACCGGGATCACTGTGACCGGTACACGCGACTTGTGCAGCACTGAGGTCACCACGCTTCCGCTGAAGAGTTGGTAGACCGCACCATGGCCGTGGGAGCCGAGGATAATCATCGTGGCTTGGGTCGACGCGGCCTGGTTCAGGATCTCATTTGCCGGGAGCGAGACGACAGCCATGGTCTCGACAGTGACTCCTTTGGCACGGAGTGGGGCTGCGAACTGCTCCAAGCGCTCCTTGACCAGATTCAGGTCGGCAGGCTCCATAGGAATCGGCGCTGTGATCACATCCATGGCCGCACCTACCGGAACATAGGCGGCGACAGGTTCAACGACATTTAGGAGCACCAGGCGGGCGTTCATGGCACCAGCTAGTTCCGCCGCACCATCCACGACTTTCTGGGAGATCGAGCTGAAATCAATTGCTGTCAGAAGGGTTTTCATACGACTTCAGCATGGAATGGAGGCGGTTGCCTTGCCAGTCAAATGAGCACTCCTTAGGCTGGCTGGATGGATGATTTTTTCGGGAGTGCCCCCACGGATGCAGAGGTTTCCCTGCCTGCCGATGCCCCTCTGGCGGCACGGATGCGCCCCCGCACGCTCGAGGAATATGTCGGCCAGAGTCACATTCTAGGTGAGGGGAAACTCCTGCGCCGCGCCATCGAAGCGGATCGCCTCTCCTCGGTGATCTTCTACGGCCCTCCGGGCACGGGAAAGACAAGCCTTGCCAAGGTGATTGCCGGCCGAACGAAGAGTCGCTTTATCGAGTTGAGCGGAGTCGAGGGCTCGGTCGCCGATATCAGGAAGGCTGTCGGTATGGCGGCACTCGAGGCTCGGAACGGTGGGCGCACAGTGCTCTTCATCGATGAGATCCACCGCTTTAACAAAGCCCAGCAGGATGCCCTCCTTCCCGATGTGGAGCGAGGAACGGTGCGCCTGATCGGGGCCACGACCCAGAACCCCTTTTTCTCGATCAATAGCCCGCTCGTCTCCCGTTCCCAGATTTTCCAACTGCAACCCCTCACTGAGGAGGATCTGATAGTACTCCAGAACCGTGCGATCGCTGATCCAGAGCGCGGGCTTGGAAATCTTCCGATTGATCTCGATGAAAATGCGGCCCGTCATCTTGCTACTGTCTCTGATGGTGATGCCCGCAAGTGCCTGAATGCCTTGGAGATCGCTGCTCGCACTACCCCCTTTGCAAAGGACGGTAGGATTCACATCACCTTGGAAGCCGCCTCCGAGAGCATCCAGAAGAAGGCCGTGGTTTATGACGGAACCGGGGATGATCACTACGACACGGCCAGTGCCTTCATCAAGAGCCTGCGGGGTAGTGATCCCGATGCCTCTCTCTATTGGCTGGCCAAGATGCTCCATGCCGGGGAGGAGCTCCGCTTCATCACACGGCGGCTCGTGATCTTTGCCAGCGAGGATGTCGGGTTGGCTGATCCCTTGGCACTCCCTTTGGCGATTTCCGCCCAGCAGGCGGTGGAGTTTGTTGGATTACCCGAGGCCCGGATCACCCTGGCTCACGCAGTGGTCTATCTGGCGACCTCCCCCAAAAGCAACAGTGCCTATGCCGCCCTAGGCAAAGCCGAGAAGGATCTGGCTCAGGGGCGCACATTGGCGGTTCCGGCTCATCTGAGGGATTCGCATTATAAAGGAGCCAAGTCGCTAGGTCATGGCGAGGGGTACAAATACGCCCACAACTACGAAGGGGGCTATGTTCCTCAAGCCTATCTGCCGGAAGGGCGCAGCTATTATCATCCGACCCGCTATGGCGCCGAGTCACGCATCGCCGACAGGTTGGAAGTGTGGCGTGCCCAGTTTGAAGAAGCTAAGAAGATGGGTTGAAGGGTTGAGGCTCAGTTCAGGACCAGGTTGAGATTTCACGGGGATCAGCTCCTATGCCGAACTCCGACCTGGCCGTTCTTCTTTTGTATCTTTTGCATCCTCTTCATCCCTGTGAGCCATCATGGGAGGCCAGCTTTGCCGGGCATCAGAGAAAGCCTTTGACTCCCAAGGGTGGGGACTCTACCTTTTTCGTCCGCCTTGGAACGCCGTTACGTAGCGCCCTCTTGGGCGGTAAACCATCTTTATTCTTCTTCACTCCATGGCTGAACAGCTTTCCTACGCATTCATCACTCCCTCCGCACTTCGCAAGGGGCGCGCCGGGGGCATTCTAAGCCGCCTCATTTCGCGCAGCGGACTTGAGCTTTATACCGGACGTGTTTTCGCTCCTTCCGCCAAGCTTCTCTCGGAGCTTGCCTCAACGCTCTCCGGACAGGCCAAAACAGCCGGCTACCTGAACGCGCTTGCTGCTGGTTCACAGAGCCTTATCCTGGTTCTCAAGGGTGAGGATGCGGTCGCCAAAGTCGCCTTGATTGTCGGCAACGATGACTCCATGGGGGGCCGTGGAGAGACTCTCCGTGACACGTACGGGGACCTTGTGGAAAGCGCCGTGGAAAGCGCCGAGGAAAACGGCAAGACTCTCTATTTCGAGCCAGGCGTGATCGCTCCTGCGAGTGTAGCCGAAGCGGTTGCTGGACTCACATTGCTCGCGGCAGCTTCTGATGCCGAGGGTGGGACTCAGGATGTCGCTTCCTCCTTTGCTGAGGCTACGGAGAAGACACTCGTTCTGATCAAGCCTGACAACTTCGCCTACCCCAACACCCGCCCGGGTGGGGTGATCGATCTCTTTGCGCGCACCGGCTTGGCGCTGGTCGGGTTCAAGCCTTTCCACATGTCCGTGGCTCAGGGCGAGGAATTCTACGGCCCTGTTCTGGACTTTTTGATTGAGAAGCTCCCTGATGGCCACGCCCAGTGGGAGTCGATTGTCGCCTTCATGTCCGGCAAGCGTCCCTCCGAATGTACGGACGAGGAGAAGATTATCCCCGGAACCCAGCCCTGCGTCGCACTCATCTATCAGGGACCGAACGCCGTGGCTAAGATCCGCGAGGCCCTTGGCTCGACGAATCCAGCCCATGCCGCTCATGGCACGATCCGCAAGGAGTTCGGCACCACCATCATGATCAATGGAGCCCATGCTTCTGATTGCGTTGAGAATGTCGTCCGCGAGACCGGGATCATCCGCCTTGAGGAGAATGACTTCAAAACGAAGATAACGGCCGCTCTCTGATTTCTCTTCATAGCACACCACTAGCAACCCAACACCCAACCCACCGTTTCCCATGGATCTCGCAACACGCGTCAGCGAACTCACCCCTTCTCTTACCCTGGCCATCGACAGCAAGGCCAAGGCCCTGCGCGCCGAGGGAGTAGATATCTACAGCTTCGGAGCCGGAGAGCCCGATTTCGACACGCCAGAGCATATCAAGGCGGCCGCCATCGAGGCCCTCAATGCTGGATTCACCAAGTACACCCCCAGCTCCGGAATGCCCGAGCTGCGCGCCGCGATCAGCGAGAAGTTCAAGCGCGACAACGGTCTCGAGTACAAGCCGAGTGAGATCATTGTCAGCAATGGTGCCAAGCAGAGCTGCTTCAACGCCATCATGGCTGTCTGCGGTGAGGGTGATGAGGTCATCATTCCAGCTCCTTACTGGCTCAGCTATCCTGACATGGTCCGTCTTGCCGGTGCCGAGCCGATCATCGTCCAGACGACTCAGGAGAATGACTGGAAAATGACCCCTCAGCAGTTCGAGGAGGCGATGAGCCCCCGTACCAAGATGGTCATCATCAATTCCCCCGGCAATCCAACGGGTTCCGTTTACACCAAGGAAGAGCTTCGCGCTCTGGTCGAGGTGGCCGCCGAAGAGGAAATCACGATTCTCTCCGACGAGATCTATGAGAGCCTTACCTACGACGGTGCCGAGCATGTCTCCGTCGCCTCCCTCACGCCTGAGGCCAAGGATCTGACGATCACTGTCAATGGTTTCAGCAAGGCCTATGCCATGACGGGATGGCGTCTTGGTTACCTCGGTGCTCCTGAGAAGATCGCCAAGGCGATCGACTCCATGCAGAGCCACACCACCTCGGGTCCCTGCTCCTTTTCCCAGAAAGGTGGTCTCGCCGCTCTCACTGGCAGCCAGCAGTGCGTTGCCGACATGCGCGAGGAGTTCAACATCCGCCGCGAGTACATGTTCGAGCGCCTCTCCGCAATTCACAACATCACCGCCGTGAAGCCGAAGGGTGCCTTCTATATGCTGGCCAATGTTTCCAAGTTCGGCATGACCTCCTCGAACTTCGCCGATCGTCTGCTCAGCAAGGCCAATGTCGCCGTCGTCCCCGGTATTGCCTTCGGTGATGATCGTGTGGTCCGCCTCAGCTATGCGATCGGTCTTGATGTCATCAAGCCAGGTCTCGACCGCTTCGAGGACTTCTGCAAGACCCTCTAAGTTTCCATTATTGGTTTCCCGGGGCATCCCCGACCAAACCATGACTTCCCGAAAGGCCATCCGTTCCCAAGGCGTGGATGGCCTTTCTGCTTATCTGGAGAAGCAGCGCAAGCTTGTCGAGAAAGCGCTCGCTAAGGCTGTGCCCGCGGCTTCTGTTCGACCAATCACCATTCACGCGGCGATGCGCTACAGCGTACTTGGGGGAGGTAAGCGACTCCGTCCCATCCTGACTCTGGCGGCGGCGGAAGCCTGTGGGTTAGAGAATTCTAGTAATGTTCTTCCTGCTGCGTGTGCTGTCGAAATGATCCACACCTACTCACTGATCCATGACGATCTTCCCTGCATGGATGATGACGATCTGCGTCGTGGACGACCGACCTCGCATAAGGTCTATGGAGAGGGGGTCGCCATCCTTACCGGGGATGCTCTTCTGACAAGGGCTTTTGCCCTTCTTGCTGAGATTACTCCTGCCAAACGCTATCCCCTTTCGATTCTGCTCCAAGAGACTGCGGTGGCTGCAGGAAGTCTCCAGTTAATCGCGGGACAGGTCGCCGACATTGAGGCCGAGGGTAGGAAACTCTCGATTGCCGATGTCCGCTTTATCCATGATAGGAAGACCGGAGCTATGATCGTACTCTCCCTTCGCCTGGGGGCCATGATCGCCAATGCAACACCGCGGCAACTGAAGGCAGTCACGCAATTCGCTCAGGCTTTAGGCTTAGCCTTTCAAATCATCGACGACATCCTCGATGTCACGCAATCAAGCGAGCAGTTAGGCAAGAGTGCTGGCAAGGATTTGAAATCCTCCAAAGCCACCTATCCAGCAGTGATAGGCCTAGAATCCTCCCATAAGGAGGCGAATCGCCTCACCAAAAAGGCACTTGGTGCCTTGAAAGAACTCGGATTCCAATCCGTAAGGCTGCATCAAATTGCAGAACGGCTAATGATTAGGGAATCCTGATCAATGAAATACTTTTTACCGGCATTCCTCTCTCTTCTCCTTTGCTCATGTGCATCGGTCAGCGTCTGCAAAATGAAGCCGGTGGAGAATCAACCATTCACAACTCCCAAGAGGATCTACGTTCGTGAATTCACAGGTCCAGAAAGCGTCTTTAGGGTTGATAGGAAGGGGGATTCTCTAACCGAATTCAAGACTAAGACCTCAAAGCAACTCTCCGATGATCTGGTCAAAAAGCTCAATGAGTCGGTGATCCCCGCCGAAGCGCTCGCTACGAATGTACAAGCTCCCAAAGGGGAAAATTGGCTAGTCACCGGAAACTTTGATCGAGTCAATCAAGGAAGCAGGGCCCTTCGCACGCTTTTCGGCCTTGGATTCGGGGCTACAAAAATTGAAACGACTGTCCATGTGGCAAGCCTTTCCACTGGAAGGCCTGTTGAGATCCTGAGCTTTCGGACATCAGGAGGATCCAATACCGAACCCGGCCCGGGGATTCTTATGGGGCCTCCAGATCCTACGACCATCCTCCCACTGCTTTCGGGTGTTGCGATGCCCGGTCTAACCAAAGACATCACGAGAACAGCCAAGGAAATCGCAGCAGAGATTTCTGACTACCTCTCCAGGCACGGCGTAAAACCTGAAGACCCAAAACTCAAGGTAAAGCTGATGCGAGGACCAAAGGCCTGAGTTTTAAAACTATCATGATGAAAAAACTTCTTTTGCTTTCCTTGATTGCTGCGCTTCAGATGACCGGCGCCATGGCCCTGACTTCAGGACACTTTCCCTCAGTCTCAGGGAAGGATCTCAACAACACGTCATGGACAGCTCCAGCTGGTTTCCCCGGTGAGCGTACATTGGTGGTGGTAGGGCTTGAAGAGGAACAGCAGGTCGGGATTGATTCCTGGTTTGAAGGAATTAAGGTCCGCAAGCCTTCTTCCGGGATTTCCTGGATCGAGATGCCTCTGATCAATAACCCGGGTATGGTCATGCGGTGGATCATTAATACCGGCATGCGGGGCGGCATCCCGAGCAAGGAGGTTCGCGCTCACGTCTGGACCGCCTACACGAACAAAAAGGCGTTCATGGAAGCCTGTGGCATGGCTGCTCCGAAAAATGTCTATGTACTGGTGGTTGATCGCTCCGGTAAGATCCTTGCGATGGAATCGGGAAACTATTCCAAGAGGGGTGCCGAAGTCCTTCTCAAGGCTCTTCAGCGTTGATGGGCTATTCCTTTGGTTAGTCAAAACTGATGCTGGCACAGGTCAGCAAAACCTAGGATAAAGGAGGTCTTCCCATAGAGTCTTTTAGTCCCCATGGCTTTCACCGATAAATTCTTCCGCAAACTCGTGATCGACGCCTTTTCGCGGTCCCGGCGTGGGGAACTCAAACTCACGATGCCCGGGGGATCGAGGCGTCTTTTTGGGGGCCTGGGAAAGGAACTTCAGGCCTCACTAACGGTCCTGGATGAAAACTTCTACCGTCGGTGTGTGCTCTTCGGGCCGATCGGATTTGCGGAGTCGTTTCTTGCC
>Ga0114962_10002164_pt1 | contig 16617 bp, 11 predicted proteins | sample C_130820_MF_Meta_FD_87017 | JGI IMG/M metagenome (GOLD analysis project Ga0114962, IMG submission 87017) | Freshwater microbial communities from Lake Croche, Canada to study carbon cycling - C_130820_MF_MetaG | ecosystem: Environmental > Aquatic > Freshwater > Lake | place: Lake Croche, Canada...
AGCGCAAAGGTGCCGTAGTCGTCGGTGTACCAGGCCAGGTCATCTCCAGCGACGGTCCCGTAGCTGCCGCCATCGAGGGCCGCCTTGAACCACCGCTCACCGACCCGGTTGCGGCTTCGCTGGCTTCGATCCTGAAGCGGCTCGAAGAACTCGAAGGCCGGGAGACTGAGGACACCAGCGGCCGACTCGTTGGACCGCGAGCCGACGGCACCTGGTCGGCCGCTCAGTTCGAGGACTTCTCGATCTAGGGCCTACTTCGCCTTGGTCGAGACCTCTATAGACGCGGGGCTGACGCCAGCGCCGTTGACGGCCCGGATGACGAAGTAGTACTTCGTTCCCGACTTCAGCGAGCTTGCCGTGTAGGTGAGCGACATCACCAGGGACGCATTCACCGGTGTCGCTACCTCGTGACCAGCCTTCGTCCCCTTGTAGATCTGGTAGCCGGTAATGGCGTTCCCACCATCGGAACTCGGCAGGCTCCAACGGAGCGTGATCTTCTTCTTGCCGGCGGTGGCTTTCGGAGATCTCGGCGAGTTGGGTACCGTCCGAGGAACCAGGCTCACGGAACTCGAGGCTTCGCCCGATCCCAGGCCACTCACGGCCGTGACGGTGACCGAGTAGGTAGCGCCATTGGTTAGGCCGTTCAGGGTGGCCGAGTTCGTCGATGCGTCGTAGAGCGCGACCGTCGAAGTCGAGCCAACGGTGGTGACGAGCCGGTAAAAGAGGATTGCTGCGTCACCGGCAGCAGGCGTGCTCCAGGTCAGCTGCGCAGACCCATCGGCCACCGAAGACGTGGTGATGCTTGGGGCGGCTGGCAGCTGGGCCACGGGTGTGAGGCTCACCGCACTGGAGGCCTGACCGGCTCCGAAGCTGCTGATTGCTGTAACCGTTACCGAGTAGGTGGTGCCGTTGCTCAAACCCGCGATGGTGGCGCCGAGCTGGCTGCCTGGCACCGAGGTCGTGATCGCGGGCCCGGTCGCTGGGGCGATGGCGATCGAGTACGAGGCCACCGGGATCTCTCCGGCGCTCGGGGCCGTCCATGCCACCGAGACTGAGCCATTAGCCGCTGATGAGGAAACCATGCTTGGTGCTTGGGGCAGCGTGGCTCCGTTGATCACCGACACCACCTTCGAGTAGTAGTTGGCGAAGTAGACAGCATTGGTCAAAGGGTTGACGGCAACGGCGACGGGACTGCCCCCCGAGACCCTGGTGGTGACGGTATTGGTCGCACCGTTGATGACGGCAACCGCGCCGCCAAAGTAGTCGGCCACGTAGACGGTATTGGTCGAAGGGTTGACGGCCACTCCTTGGCCTCCCGTCGTGACCTGGGCGGTCACGGTGTTGGTAGCACCGTTGATCACCGATACCGTCCCCCCGCCGAGGAGGTTCGCGACGTAGACGGTGTTCGTTGAGGGGTTGACCGCCATACCGAAGGGTCCAGACCCCACGGTGATGGTCGAGGCGACGCTGTTGGTGGCACCGTTGAGCACCGAGGCGGTGATGCCGCCAAGGTTGGTGGCGTAGATGGTGTTGGTTGAAGGGTTGACGGCCTCAGCGTATGGGCGGCTTCCCACCGTGATCGTTGAGGTGACAGTGTCGTTCGACCCGTTGAGCACCGAAACGGTGTTGTCGCCAGCGTTGGCGACGTAGATGGTGTTCGTGAAGGGGTTGACGGAGATGCCCTGGGCACCCTTGCCCACCGAGATCGTGTCGGTGACGGTGTTGGTGGCCCCGCTGATCACCGAGACGGTTTCGTCGAAACTGTTTGCCACGTAGACGGTATTGGTCGAAGGGTTGACGGCCACTCCTTGAGCCCCGGACCCCACCGAGATCGTGGCGGCGATGGCTCCGGACGACGGGTTGATCACCGATACCGAACTCTCCCCAGAGTATGCGACGTAGACGGTGTTGGTTAAGGGGTTGGCGGCAACGGCCAAGGGGTTCCACGGCACCGAGACGCTGGAGGTGACGGTGTCGCTCCTGGAGTTGAACACCGATACCGAGTGGTCACCGTTGTTGGCGGTGTAGACGGTGTTGGTCATGGGATTCACGGCCACGGCAGCTGGACTGACGCCCACGGAGACCGTGGCGGTGACTGCTCCGGCGTAGCTGCTCCCATCAATCACTGAAACGCTGCTGGCGTTCTGGTTGGCGACGTAGATCGTATTGGTGGAGGAATCCACAGCCATGCCACTCGGTCCAGTCCCGACGTAGACCGTTGCGGTCACGGTATTGGTTGCGGCGTCGAACGCCGATACCGAGTTGTCACCGTTGTTGGCGACGTAGACCGTGTTGGTGGCTGGGTTCACGGCAACGCCGGCCGGATAGTGGCCTACCGAGATGCTGGAGGTGTTGTAGGAGCCATCGATCACCGAGACCGTGTCGGCGAACTCATTGGTGACGTAGACGGTGTTCGTCTGGGGGTAGGCCGCGACGCTGACGGGATGGTTACCTACGTTGACCGTGGCGGTGACGCTGTTCGTGGCGCCATTGATCACCGAGACGTCGTTGGAGGTGACGTTGGTGACGTAGACCGTATTGGTCGTGGAGTTGACCGCGACGCCGGTAGGACCGTTGCCCACGCTGACCGTGGCGGCGACCCTGTCCGTGGCGCCATTGATCACCGAGACGGTGTTGTCGTCAATGTTGGCGACGTAGACGGTGTTCGTCGTGGGGTTGACGGCAACGCCGGCGGGGTGGTTTCCCACCAAGACCGTGGCGGTAACGCTGTTGGTTGCGCCATTGATCACCGAGACGGTGTTGTCGCTGTAGTTGGTCACGAAGAGCGTATTGGTCCTCGGGTTGATGGCCGCCGCTGAGGGATTAGCACCAGCTGTAATGGTTGGCCCGAGCGGGGCCGCAGTTGCGACCATTGGAATCGCCAGGGGCGCCAAGACGGTGGCCAAGCCCACCGCAACCCGTCCGAACGTGAACTTGCGTGACTGGCTCATCTCTTCCGCCTTTACAACAGGGCCGCCAGTTGGTGGCGGCCGATCTCGTCGCTCTAACCGACCATTTAACCACGATAGGACAACCTGCCGGGGAGGTTGGATCACCTTCGGGCGGACCGGTCCATGGAAGGTTTGCGCTGTGGGTGCTACCCATCGAGGTACCGGAGCAACCTTTGGCTGCTCCGGGCCGCTTGGAGGCGAAGCTCGCAGGTCTCGCTCCGTCGGGTACATCCTGCGCAGCCCAATCCGCCTCAGGCGAGAGCAGCAACCCGCATGACCACCACTGGCAATCGAGTCGATCGCGCAATCCCCTTGGGACGCCTCTTGGTGTCGGAGGGGGGATTTGAACCCCCACACCCTTACGGGCACTAGCCCCTCAAGCTAGCGCGTCTACCTATTCCGCCACTCCGACTTAGTGATCCAATCTAGCGCACCCGGCACGGCCTCAAGGCAGGCTGGTTGCGGTCCCCTCGACAAGCTGAAGGCGTTGCCAAGTGTTGATCTCAGCGGAGGAGAAGCCCTGCAGAGGCGCCGAGGGTCCCTTGAGGTCTTGACGGGCGCTCCAGAGCATCGGCACAAAGGAGATAGGCAGGCTTGGTGCGTGAAGCCATAAGAGGTCATCAATCTGTTGATACTCCTCCTGAGCCACCACAGGATTCAACTCTTGGCTGGCCTCAAGAAAGAGTGCATTGACTTCAGGATCATTAAATCCCGAATAATCGAGCTTCCCACTGGCCCCCGTAGCGGTCGAATACCAATCAGCACTGAGGGTGGCTAGTGGTGAAATCGCGCGAAATACGAGCGCGAGATCTACCTTGCCGGCCCGCAGATTGCTTCCCGCTTGCTCTGAAGTTCTGCAGGATTGCAGGGTCACGGCGATGCCAAAGGCTTTGAATTGGCTGACCAAAGCGAGTGCCGCCTGCAGAGCAACGCGCTCATTGCTCGTAGCCAAGGTCAGATGCAGCGGCATCCCCATTGCGTCCTCCCAAATATCTCCTTGGATGTGGTAGCCAGCTTTGCGTAAAAGCTTTGCCGCACGTTGGAGATTTGCCCGAGAGGAAGAAGAGGCCTTGCTTGCGGAAGAACTCGCCGGCGTGCTCGCTAGCGCCTCGACGGGGCTTTGGTAAAGGTTCGAGGGATAGGCAGAAACATTTGGCGCAAAAAGATGAGAGGCCGCTGGGGTGTATTGCAGCGATGCTTGCCCAAAGAGTTGCGTAGTGACTTGTTGGCGATCGAGGGCTGCGATCAGACCTCGGCGAAGGACCTTGTTCTGAGTGGGCCCGGAGGTGCTTTGGAATTCAAGGTCCAGTAATCGTGAGCTCAGGGCCAGGCGCCTCGTCACCCCCCTGGCCGCTGAGGCAGCGGAAATAGTATTCGCGTCTGGATCAGCGACCGAGGCGACGTCGACTACATGGCGATTGGCCCAGTCCGCCAAGACCGTGGCATTCGGAGCATTAAGCAAACTGACCGTTGAGAAGGCTTGCTCACTTCCCCACCAGTGGGGAGCTCTTCCTAGACTGACCGAAGAGGCATTGGTAGACGACAGCTCCCAGGCTGTACCCGATGGCGTGAAGCCCGCTTGGACTCTGATGCAGGCTGTTTGACCCGGGACTGGCTCCATAGCTTTAGGGATCAACTGGCTGAATAGGGCGCGCCAATCCGCATAGGGCTGAGCAAAGGTGACGGTTGCTAGAAGTCCGTGATGAGCAGTTGTAACAGAGGAGATCTGCCTGTAGGGAGCGAATTCGGATCGGCTACTAATAGCGCGAACCCTCCAGGCCGCGACAAAATCTCCGGCCCTGATGGGTGCCTTTGTTGACCATCGGGCTTCAGGGTTGATCGCGTAGACGACGGTGAAAGGCTTGGTGTTCACCACTTCGGCCCTACCGTCTTGCAGTAAATCCAAGTTTGGCTGCAGGGAACCATCCGACCGAAGGCTGAAGGGTGACGGCAGAAGCAAATTAGCGAGCAAAGAAGCCGAATTGCTCATCGGTAGCCCAGCTGGCAAGCAGCGAGGAAAACCACCAGTTGCCCCCAGCGTTAAGCGCGAGCTCGTTACAACGGTTGAAGAAGTGGTTGTGGTCCCTTGTTCCTGAACAGCGCTTGAACAAGCTCCGAGGGCTAGGGCTGCGATGACGAGCCCTAGAGGGAGTGCGCCCCAGGGCTGGCTGTGCCTCACTGCAGGCGAAGATCCAGGGTGACCGTGGTAAAGGCAAAGATTAGAGCCACAACGATGGTGATGCGGTCCAGGTTCTTTTCCACCACAGTTGAACCCTGAGATGCGTTGCTCATGGCGCCACCGAACATGTCGGAGAGTCCGCCACCCTTGCCAGAGTGCATCAACACGAGGAAAATCAGCGCAAGGGCGGTAATGGTCTCGATGGCGATATAAAAAGCGGTCAACATCAGGTTTGCAGTCTATCCGACCGCAGAAGTGACGATATCCATGAAGGAGGAGGCCTCAAGGCTTGCGCCACCCACTAAAAGACCGTCCACATTTGGCACGGCGAGGTATTCCGCGGAATTATCTGCCTTCACCGAGCCTCCGTATTGGATCCTGAGAACCTCGGCCGCTTCTTTGCCCCACTGGGCCTCAACCAAGCCCCTGATGAGGGCCGCTGCAATCTCCGCGTCCTCGGGTTCTGCAGCCTGTCCCGTCCCGATTGCCCAGACTGGCTCATAGGCCACGATCATGCCGTCAAGGGCCTTACCGAGCGTGGAGAGGACCTCCGAGAGCTGGCGCGTGATCACGGACTCGGTTTCTCCTGCTGCGCGCTCGACTTCGGTCTCCCCCACGCAAACCAAGGGCACCATTCCGTGAGATACGACGGCTACTGCAGCCTTGGCAACTTCACTATCACTTTGCCCAAAGATGTGGCGTCGCTCTGAGTGACCGCAGATGACATGGCGAACATCGAGACTCGAGAGCATGGAGGCGCTCACTTCGCCCGTAAAGGCTCCAGAGTCTTCGTGGTAGCAGTGCTGGGCGCCGAGGGTAATCGGCAGTCGATCGGCTTCTATGACCGATTGCACCGTGCGCAGACTGGTGAAAGGTGGGTGCACGGCTACCTCAACGGAGGCGATGGTCTCTGCATTGAGACGCATGCCAAGGTCTCGAATGAGGTGCAGGCCCTCCCGGTGATCCTTATGCATTTTCCAGTTACCTGAAATGAGCAATTTGCGCTTCGTCATCGATGACCTCCTGAGTCCTGAAAATCCCCCCGCAAGGCTGCGATGCCTGGAAGGTCACCATGTTCAATGAGCTCTAGTGACGCTCCTCCACCGGTGGAGATGAAACTGATCTGGTCTTCAAGACCAAAGGCCGCAACGGCGGCTGCACTGTCGCCGCCGCCAATGACGGAGAATGCATCGCTTCGCGCCAGGGCCTCGGCTACCGCTCGTGTACCTGAAGAAAATCGAGGATCCTCAAAGGCGCCCATGGGCCCATTCCACAGCACGGTTGCCGCGGTACTAGAAATGCTGGCATAGCGCTCTGCGGTTTTGGGCCCGATGTCGAGACCCCGCTCTCCCTTAGCGATGTCGCGACCGCTAACGCTGCTCTGGCCACTTCCACCCTCAGGAGATCCAAAGGCTTCCGTCGTGGCCATGGAGAGGAAATCATCGGGAATCACGATGTTTGAAAAACTGTCTAAAAGCTGGCGACAGGTTTCAATGCTCTCCTCATCGACCAGGGAATCCCCTACCTCATGGCCCATAGCAACCAAGAAGGTGAAGGCCATTCCTCCACCGACGAGCAATTGATCAACCTTGCTTGCCAAGGACCGAATCACGCCCACCTTGTCGTGTACTTTTGCGCCACCAATGATGGAGACGAAGGGTCGTGCAGGCTTCTCGAGCAAAGCGCCAAGCGTTCTGACTTCTAAGGCCAGCCTTCGGCCTGCCGCACTGGGTAATCTCGCGGGAACGCCGACGACCGAAGCATGGGCGCGGTGACAAACCCCAAAGGCATCATTCACGTAGGCATCAAAGCCGTTGACGAGCTGCTCTACAAAGGCAGGATCGTTAGCGCTCTCTTCGCTGTGAAAGCGGAGGTTCTCGAGGAGACCCACGCCTGGGACAAGCTCTCCAAGGCGCTCGCGCACGGGCTCCATGGTGAGATCGGGATCTGGACTCCCCTTGGGGCGACCAAGGTGCGAACAACAGGTGACCTCAGCCCCAGCATCAACGAGGTAACGCAGTGTGGGAACGACCGCTTGGATACGGAAGTCATCTGCAACCACCCTGGCGCCGTGCTGATCGCGGCCCAGCGGAGTATTGAGATCCGCTCGAACTAGCACCTTTGCACCTTGAAGATCTCCGAGATCTTCAAGGCTTGGCAAATCAAAAAGGGAAGCGCCTGTCACGGATCAGGCAGAGCCAACCAGATGGGCAAGATCTACTAAGCGGTTTGAGTAACCCCACTCGTTGTCGTACCAACCCATGATCTTTACCAGCGAACTATTGGCATCGATGCTTTGAACCATGGTGAGTGGAGCGTCAAAGGTGCACGAAGCTGGCGAACCAACAATGTCTGAAGAGACAATCGGATCCTCGGAGTAGACCAATACCCTACCCAAGGGACCGCTTGCCGCAGTTTTGAAGGCAGCGTTCACCGCGGCTACATCGGGCGTACCCTTTACGACTGCAGTGAAGTCGGTAACGGATCCCACGGGGATAGGTACGCGCAGTGCGGTGCCGTCAAGTTTTCCCTTCATCGAATCGATGACGAGGCTGGTTGCCCTCGCTGCTCCGGTGCTTGAGGGAACAATATTGACCGCCGCGGCGCGCGCCCGGCGAAGATCGCTGTGCGGAAGATCGAGCAAATTTTGATCATTGGTGTAGGCGTGCACCGTCGTCATGAGTCCGCTGATGATGCCGAAGCTGTCATCGAGGACCTTCACCATGGGAACAAAGCAGTTCGTCGTGCATGATGCGTTTGAAACCACCTGGTGCTTGGTCCCATCGAACTCGTCATCATTGACACCAAGGACGAAGGTGGCGTCAACATCGGTAGCGGGCGCCGAAACTACGACGCGTTGAACGGATCCGCCGAGGTGCGCGGCTGCTTTCTCGCGGGTCGTAAAGAGGCCAGTAGCCTCGACCACCACTTCGACGCCGGCCGCCGCCCAAGGAATAGCAGCGGGGTCACGCTCCGCTGAGACCTTGATGGACTTTCCCCCGACGACAATTTCGCCTTCGCGAGCCTCAACACTGGAGGAGAAAATCCCCTGCGTTGAGTCGAAACGCAGCAAGTGGGCGAGGACCTCTGGCGAAGTTAGGTCATTGATGGCCACAACCTCTAGGTCGAGGTTCTTCTCAGCCAGTGCGCGAATAAACGAGCGACCGATGCGTCCGAATCCGTTAATTCCTACCTTTACTGTCACCCGCTGCTCCCGCTTCTCTTCATTCCTGCAACCTGTTCTAGCGCACCTGCGAGCAATGCTGGATCATGGACAAAGGCATTGCCGCTGGTGAGCTGGGCGAAATGGACCATGGCCTCAAAGCGTCCCGCGCTTCCCTGCAGACTCGAGTCCGCCAGAACTAGCTCCGGCAAGACCTCATGAGCTTCCAGGGCTGCGAGTTGATCGACGAGGCCAAAGCCCTCTGTCTCGGGAACTTGGTCTCTCAAATTCGCAATGAAGACCCTGAGACCCTTGGCCTGTTTCAAGGCTCTGGATATTTCAGGGACAGCCAGAGCCGCTAGGACACTGGTGAAGAGCGAGCCAGGGCCCATCGCCAAGAGCTCTGCTTGCGCAATTGCCCTGAGGGCTTCGCTGGGCGACTCCACCCCTTGTGGTTCAACGCTGATATGACCAATGGGCCCACTTGAGGCAACGGCGACCTGCCCCTCAACGATGCCATCACGGCTGGTAGCGATCAGTGTGACGGGTGCGACTGAGGCTGGAAAAATCCGTCCCCGAGCACCTAGGAGAGCACCTGCTTCAACCAGCCCTTCCACAAGGCCTCCAGCCTCATCGACGAGGCCAGCCAGGATGAGATTCCCGAGCACATGACCCTCAAGCTCACCTGCGGTGAAGCGACGACTAAACGAACGAGCAATAGGGGCGTCGGGCGACAAGGCAACCAAGCACTTGCGTATATCCCCATAGGCAACGACATCAAAGAGTTCTCGAAGCCGGCCTGAGGATCCTCCATCGTCTGCCACCGAAACAACACCAGTCACCTCGGTCGAAATTTTTAAGAGGGCCTCAAGGGTCGCGGAAGTCCCGTGCCCTCCCCCGATGGCAACTGAAGGGCCGATCACGGTCTATCGATATCCCTATGGAAAACCGATGCGCTTGCCCCAAGCTCTGCCAAAGTTGTCATCAGCTTCTCCGCGATCGACACCGAACGATGTCTACCGCCGGTACAACCGAGCGCCACCGTGAGGTAACTCTTGCCTTCACGGAGGTAGCCGGGTAACAGCTGTTTAATGAGTGCGGCCACTGCGTCTATGAAGGCCATGGCTTCGTCGTGGGCTAATACCCAGTCGCTGATCTGCACATCTAAGCCACTCAAGGGCCGAAGGTCTTCATCCCAGTAAGGATTAGGAAGGAAGCGCAGGTCAAAGACAAGATCGGCGTCAAGCGGTAAGCCGTTCTTAAAGCCAAAGGTAACCAAGGAAAGTCGTATGGCTTGATGTTCGCTTTCACCGGCGAAGGCCTCACGGATCCTCGATTTCAGCTGATTGGCGTTGAGGTCTCCGGTGTCGAGCACAACGTCTGCGCGCAGGCGCAGTGGCTCCAGCCAGGTCCTCTCTTCGGAGACCGCTTGCTCAACGGTTTGCCCACCGTGAGGGTGCCTTCGCCTCGTGCCTTCAAAGCGTCTGATGAGCACGTCATCAGGTGCATCTAAAAACAGCACCCGAACTTCATGGTGCGCTTGCACCAATTCATCCAGCGCACCGGGGAATTGCGCAATCTGATCACGGCCACCTCGGCCAAGAACGAGGGCAATTCTCTGGTCCTCCTCGGCCGCGGTATTCACCAGTTCTCCCACTCGACCAAAAAGTGCTGGAGGAAGATTGTCAATGACAAACCATCCAAGATCCTCAAGGACGGTTGAGGCCGTCGATCTGCCAGCACCCGACATGCCAGAAACGATGAGGAACTCAGCCATTGGCCCATTCTTGATCCTCAGGGCCATGGGGCGCCACCTCACGCGGATCTAAGCCCCTGAGGCGGTTCCAGAGCGCCTCAGCCACCTCCACGGGTAGCCATCCCAGCGACTCAAGATCCTCAAGGGAAGCCTCGCGTACGGCGCTGACAGTCCCAAAATGCTCGAGCAGTTGCTCTCTACGCCTCGGACCAAGACCGGCAACGCCATCGAGCAGCGACTCAACCATGGCCTTGCCCCGCCGTTGTCTGTGGAAACCAATAGCGAAGCGATGAGCTTCATCGCGCAGTTGCTGGAGCAAGAAGAGCGCTGGCGATTGGCGATCCAAAATAATTGCTGCGGATCGGCCGGGAAGGAATATCTCCTCGTAACGTTTCGCAAGACCAATGACTGCGGGGGCGGGCTCGATATGGAGTTCAGCAATTGCCGCTACCGCCTCAGACAGTTGACCCTTGCCACCATCGATTACTAAGAGTTGGGGGCGATAGCCGAAGCGCTGAGGCCCCTCACCTTCTCGGGGCACTTTGAGATAAGCCAAACGCCTCCGGAGGACTTCGCGCATGGCAGCAAAGTCGTCGTTACCGGCGACGGTCTTCACCTCGAAACGCCTATAGGCATCACGTCTCGCCAAACCATCTTCGAAAACCACCATGGATCCGACATAGTGCGATCCTTGGAAGTGACTCATGTCGAAGCATTCGATGCGCAGAGGGGCTTCAGTCATCCCTAAGGCTTCCTGTAGAGCTAGCAGAGCTTGTGACCTAGCGTTGTAATCAGAGGCGCGTTGGAGTCGGTCGCGCCGCAGGTCTGCCTCTGCATTGAATTGAGCGCGATCGAGCAAGGAGCGGCGTGTACCCCGCACGGATTGCGAGAGCTTTGGTGCTTGGTCGGTGACGGTGCGCAGCCATTGTCGCAAGGTTGTGGCGTCAACGAGCTCTTCGCTGAGGACGATTTCTCGTGGCCAATCAAGACCACCGAGACCGTAGTAATCGACAACGCCTGAAAGCAGGAGATCGTCATCGAGGCCAGAACCCTCCAACATCGCCCCAGTGCGGCCGATAATGCGTCCATGGCGCACGCGCAGCACAGACAGCGAAGCACCTGAGGGATCAGCAGCAAAGCCGACGAAGTCGACTGAAGCCGCATCGGGGAGCACTATTTCTTGTGACTCTGCAACCTGCTCAACCGCGGCCAAGCGGTTTCTGGCTCGTGCCGCCAGTTCATATTCCATGGACGCTGATGCAACTTGCATTTCCGCATTCAGGCTCGTCTTCAGCGGTTCGAGATTTCCCTCAAGGGCATCAACGAAACCTCCGAGGATCTCGGCGTAAGCCTCAGGAGCTATTTTTCCCGTACAAGGCGCCGAGCATTTACCAATATCGGCGAGCAAGCAGGGCCGGCCGAGGCGCTGATGGGATTTGAATTTCGTATTCGAGCAACTCCTCACCGGATAAGCACGTAAGAGCAGATCCAGAGTCGTGCGTAGCGAACGCGTATGCACGAAGGGCCCGAAGTAACGCAAGCCTCGCCTCCGCTTACCCCGCAACACCATCGGTCTGGGCCATTCCTCATTGACGCTGATTGCCAACCAGGGGTAACTCTTGTCATCTTTCAGGCGAACATTGAATCGGGGCTGGTGACGCTGAATGAGTCCATGTTCGAGAATCAGAGCTTCGAGTTCCGTCGCGGTCACTGTCCATTCGAGGCGTTCGGCTGCTTCCACCATCTGCTTGGTGCGATAGGCGAGGCCAGAGGAGTCCTGAAAGTAGGAAGAAATCCTCGAACGAAGCGAAGAGGCTTTACCGATGTAGATAGGCCGGCCCTCGCCATCGAGAAACTGATAGGAGCCCGGGGCATCGGGAATAGAACCAGCAACGGGGCGCTCAACCATCCCTCCATGATGCCCCGTAAATGCCTTGACATCGAACCGGTAGGATGGAACTGCCGTCCTGGAAATGCGGCACTACATCGATCCTGTGGCCGACATACCCGCGGTGGGCGACCAGGCTGTCCCCGCCGGCTAATCAGGGTCCCCGCGAGGGAGAAATATGCTGACAGTGAGACGGAACATTCCGGAGCGCTATACCCAGGCTACGGACGAAGAGCTCAATAACTTGATCACTGACGCCCGCGCCGAGCTCGGAGAACGGCTTCTGATCCTCGGACATCACTACCAACGCGATGAGGTCGTGGCTTGGGCTGACGTCATGGGCGATAGTTTCGGGCTTTCGAGAATTGCCGCTGACCGTAGCGATGCTGAATACGTGGTCTTTTGTGGAGTGCATTTCATGGCTGAGTCAGCGGATGTACTCACGGGTCCGCACCAAAAAGTTGTGTTGCCTGACTTGGCTGCTGGATGCTCCATGGCGGACATGGCCGATATTGACCAGGTGAATCGTGCCTGGAAAGAAATTGCGATGGTGATGGATAGCTCGACCGTGATCCCGATTACCTACATGAACTCGACTGCTGCCATCAAATCCTTCGTGGGTGAGCATGGTGGCGCCGTGTGCACCTCTTCCAACGCCGCTGCCGTATTGACCTGGGCGCTTGGCAATGAGCAACTACCAGCGCAGGGAGAGAAACTGCTCTTCCTCCCCGATCAGCACCTTGGGCGCAATACGGCCCTCGCGATGGGATATGAAGACGCTGATCTCGCCATCTGGGATCCCGCCAAGGAACTCGGCGGCCTCAGTGTCGAAGCGCTAGAGCGCGCCAGGATCCTGCTGTGGAAGGGACACTGCTCGGTGCATCAGCGATTTACTGTGGAGCAGATCGAAGCCTTCCGAGCCCGCAATCCACAGGGCGTCGTCATCGTTCATCCTGAATGTTCTCGCGAAGTCGTTGATGCCGCTGATCAATCTGGTTCCACTGACTTCATCATCAAGGCGGTGAATGCCCTAGAAGCGGGAAGCGCCGTGGCGATCGGCACGGAAGTAAATCTGGTTCACCGCATTGCCGCCTCTCACCCCGAACTCCGCATCGAGTTACTCGAGGAAGAAGTTTGTCCCTGCTCAACGATGTCTCGCATTGACCTCCCCCACCTTGCCTGGGTGATCGATGAACTCCGCATGGGCACGATCGTTAATCAGGTGACTGTTGACACGCAGACAGCGCAATGGGCGAAGGTCGCCCTAGATCGCATGCTGGCAATTATTTAGTTCTTCACCTGCTTCAGCATCGGCGCGAGATATGTACCGGTGAAGCTCGCTTTCACCTTGGCCACCGTCTCCGGCGAACCCTCCGCGATGAGGCGTCCACCTCCAGATCCACCTTCAGGCCCTAGGTCAATGACCCAGTCAGCCGTTTTGATGACATCCAGATTGTGCTCGATGACCACGACCGTATTGCCCTGATCCACAAGGCGACTGAGGACATGCAAGAGACGGGCGACGTCTTCAAAATGCAATCCTGTTGTTGGTTCATCCAGTACATAGAGCGTGTGCCCCGTTGGGCGGCGACTGAGTTCGGTGGCGAGCTTGACCCGTTGTGCTTCGCCGCCCGAGAGGGTCGTTGCAGGCTGCCCTAGGCGCACGTAACCGAGTCCTACGTCCACCAGTGTGTCGAGGAGGCGCTTAATCGTTGGCTGGCGTTCGAAGAAGATTTGAGCTTCCGCAATTGGCATGTGCAGCACGTCGGCGATGGACTTTCCCCGGAAAAGAATTTCCAGGGTTTCTCGGTTGTAGCGAGCTCCTTCGCAGACCTCGCAGGGCACATAGACATCAGGCAGGAAATGCATCTCGATTTTTACGGTGCCGTCGCCCTGACAGGCCTCGCAGCGGCCACCACGGACGTTGAAGGAGAATCTCCCCTGCTGATAACCCCGAGCTTGGGACTCGGGCACCTGGGCAAAGAGTTTCCTGATGTGGTCAAAGACCTTGGTGTAGGTAGCTGGATTCGATCTTGGAGTACGTCCAATGGGAGCCTGATCAACGCTCACCACTTTGTCGACCTGCTCGACTCCCGTGATCTTGGAATGCAGGCCAGGCACAGTCTTGGCCCCGTGGATAGTGGCGGACAGGCTCGACAGGAGAATTTCATTTACCAGGGTTGACTTGCCCGAACCAGACACCCCCGTCACCGCTGTGAATACGCCGAGGGGGAAAGACACGGTGAGATCTTGGAGATTGTGCTCGCGAGCTCCCACCACAGTGAGAACAGCATCTCCGGCGTCACGGCGCTGTTCGGGAATAGCAATTGCGCGCCTGCCAGACAGGTAGTCGCCGGTGATGGACTTCTTGTTGGTCAGCAGTCCACCTTTGCCAGTCACCGGACCGCAATGGATAATTTCGCCACCTTCCTCCCCTGCCCCTGGCCCAATATCGACTGACCAGTCAGCAGCGAGGATGGTCTCCTCGTCATGCTCAACCACGATGACGGAATTACCCAGGTCCCTGAGGCGCGTCAGCGTGGCAATCAAGCGACTGTTATCGCGTTGGTGAAGCCCAATGGATGGTTCATCAAGCACATAGAGCACACCCACCAAACCACTACCTATCTGCGAGGCAAGCCGGATCCGCTGAGCTTCTCCACCAGAAAGGGTTCCCGATGACCGAGCAAGGGAGAGATAGCCGAGGCCAACGTCGACCAAGAACTCCATGCGAGCAGTGATCTCTTTGAGAATGCGCTCTCCGATGAGCATCTCTCTATCAGTCAGCGCAAGTGCATCAAGGGCCGCGTGGGTGGCATCAACGGGCAGCGAACAGATCTCGAAAATATTCTTTCCGTCAATACGGACCGCAAGAGAACTCGGACGCAATCGAGAACCCTCACAACTGTCGCAAACCACGAGGCGCATGTACTGCTCCACCTGATCCCGAGACCAATCAGAATCAGCCTCGCCGTGGCGTCGCTTCAGCCAAGGAACTACGCCTTCAAAGGCGACGTTGTAGGAACGTCGACGCCCGTAGCGGTTGCGGTAATTGACGTCCACCGTCTGCTTACCGGTGCCATAGAGGACGGCCTTTTTATCCTTGGCTCGCAGATCCTTCCAGGCCGTGGAGACGTCAAAGCCCATCTCCTCGGCTACTCCTAAGAGCAGTGCAGAAAAGAAAGCGCTTCGCTGGCTTGCCCAGGGAGCAATGACGCCGTCTTCAAGAGAGAGCGAGGGATCGGCGATGAGCAGTTGATCGTCCACTTCGAAACTCGTGCCCAGGCCATCACATTCGGGGCAGGCTCCGTAGGGCGAGTTAAAGGAGAAGGAGCGAGGAGAGGGTTCTTCAAAGCTCAGCCCACAACTCGCACAAGCCAATGCCTCGTTATAGCGAATCATTTCCTCGCCATCGAGGTCGTATACCCACACCTTGCTTCCCGACATCTTGAGCGCGGTTTCGACGGATTCCGTAAGCCGCTGTCGCTGGGAAGCCTTCACGACGTAACGGTCAACGACGGCCTCAATGTCATGCTGTTCATAGCGTGCAAGGTCGAGGGATTCGCGGTCGTCCAGCTCGATCACGGCTCCATCAACTCGCGCTCTAGCGAAACCTGAGCGAGAGAGATCTTCGAGAAGGGCGGCATACTCACCCTTGCGACCTTCGACGAGAGGAGCAAGGACAAGAATCTTTCGCCCCTCGGGCAAGGCCAAGATCAGGTCGACAATCTGCTGAGGGGTCTGTCGAGAAACGGGCTCCCCGCAGATGGTGCAATGAAGCGTTCCCACCCGAGCGAAGAGCAATCTCAGGTAGTCGTAGACCTCGGTAACCGTGCCGACAGTCGATCTTGGGTTTCTCGAGGAAGATTTTTGATCGATAGAGATTGCTGGAGATAGGCCTTCTATCGACTCAACTTCTGGCTTATCCATCTGACCGAGGAACTGCCTGGCGTAGGCCGATAGAGACTCCACGTAGCGCCGCTGACCTTCGGCGTAAATGGTGTCGAAGGCCAGAGAAGACTTTCCCGAACCCGAAAGACCAGTGAACACCACGAGCTGATCACGGGGCACGCTGAGTGAAACATTTCTCAGATTGTGCTCATTAGCACCACGGATCACAATCTCTGAGGACACGGCTGAAGGCTAGTTGTCGCTGGGAAGCATTGTGGCGGAATTGCCACCGCGAAAGAGCAACTGGAGAGACGCCAGTTCATCTCTCAGAGCAGCGGCCTCCTCGAAGCGTAAGTCCGCAGCAGCCAATTCCATGGCCGACCTCAGTCCCTCGAGGAGTTCCCTTGCATCGGCGTCGAGGCCAGTCAGATCGACGCTGTCGAGTGGCTTCTCTATGCGCTTTGAGGCTCCCACGGGGAGGGTACTGCGTGGCCGCTTTGTGTCGGCCGACTGCGCGGACCCGGCGTTCATCAACCTCGAAAGAATGTTGAGCACATCCTTTTGAACGGTTGCGGGAACGATTCCACGCTCAGCGTTGTACTTAATCTGCGTTTCTCGCCTCCGTTGCGTTTCGCCGATCGCTAGGCGCATCGAATTCGTAATGTTGTCGGCGTAGAGGACAACCTCACCCTCGGAATTTCGCGCAGCACGTCCCATGGTTTGGATAAGCGCTGACGCTGAGCGCAAGAAGCCCTCTTTGTCGGCATCAAGGATGGCGACCAGGGCGAC
>Ga0114962_10002165_pt1 | contig 16615 bp, 15 predicted proteins | sample C_130820_MF_Meta_FD_87017 | JGI IMG/M metagenome (GOLD analysis project Ga0114962, IMG submission 87017) | Freshwater microbial communities from Lake Croche, Canada to study carbon cycling - C_130820_MF_MetaG | ecosystem: Environmental > Aquatic > Freshwater > Lake | place: Lake Croche, Canada...
AGAGTCACAAAGGGCATTGCAAAGAGAGTGTCAGGTGCTGCGTAGACAAGATCGCAGTGCATCAACATCGTGGTACCAATACCGACTGCATTTCCTTGGACTGCAGCGATGAGAGGCTTTGGAAAATCATGAAGTGCTTTTAAGAAATGAAAGACTGGCGACGAGAGTGTGATCTCTTCATTCATGAAATCCATGATGTCGTTGCCTGCAGTGAAGGCTTTCCCATTGCCGGAAATGACGACTGCTCGGACTCCAAAATCCCCTGCTGCGTTATTGAGATTGTTTGCCAGGGTTGAATACATCGCCTGAGTGATTGCGTTCTTCTTGTCAGGGCGGTTGAGCGTCAGTTGTAGAACCTGGCCCACGTGGTCAATGAGGATGTCAGGCATGCGCCTAGGTTACTGATGAGTAAAGAAAGTATCTACCTGCGTGTTGGCCGTCACAAAGAATGGGCCGCCCCTTACCGTTATGTTTTAGCACCTTCCAACGAGGGAGCTCCCCTCCCGCCAACGGGGGCGCGCTGGGGCTGATAGATAGGTATCTACCTAATGTCACTCTTCTCATGGACTGAGAACAAATCAGGTGGCGTCGTAGCACCACACGAGCGCCTGAGCTGGCCAATGACCGTCGGAACCGGTCTCCAACATATCGCCGCCATGTTTGGCGCGACCTTCCTCGTTCCCATCATCACGCATCTCCCTCCAACCACCACAATCTTCTTCTCTGGCGTTGGAACACTTCTCTTCCTCATCATCACTCAAAATAAGGTCCCGAGCTATCTCGGATCTTCATTCGCCTTCTTGGCTCCCATCGCTGCTGCTGTAAGCAAAGGTGGAATGGCTCAAGCACTTGGCGGAGTTGTAGCAACTGGCGTTGTACTCGCAATCGTTGGACTTATCGTTCGCGGTGCAGGTATCGGCTGGATCAACTGGTTGCTTCCTCCAGTCGTAACAGGAACGATCGTTATGGTGATCGGTCTCAACCTCGCTGGAGCTGCAAAGAATAACTTTGTTACAAAGCCTCTTCTATCCATCGTTACGCTCGCTGCAATTGCGATTGTTGCAGTCGCCGGCAAAGGCTTTATCTCACGTATCTCAATCTTCGTGGGAATTCTCGTTGGGTACATCGTCGCGATCATCACTGGTGATGTTAATTCTGATGGGATTAAGGCAGCAAAATGGCTTGCGATGCCATCCTTTACACATCCCTCATTCAAGATGAGTGCAATCGTTCTCTTCTTACCAGTTGTTCTCGTACTCATCGCTGAGAACGTCGGACACGTTAAGGCAGTTGCCGCAATGACAAACTCAAACCTCGATGGTCAAATGGGTAATGCGCTCATGGCTGATGGAGTTTCGACTGTTCTCGCTGGAATGGGTGGCGGTTCAGGAACAACTACCTATGCTGAAAATATTGGCGTCATGGCTGCTACCAAGGTCTATTCCACTGCAGCTTATTGGGTTGCAGGTATAGGTGCGATCGTTCTCTCACTCTGTCCTAAATTTGGTGCAGTATTGAGCGCAACACCTGCCGGCGTACTCGGTGGTGCAGGAGTTGCTCTCTATGGAATGATCGGAATTCTTGGAGCACGTATCTGGATCGAGTCCCACGTTGATTTCAACAAGCCAAAGAATCTGATTATCGCTGCATCTGCCGTGATCATCGGAATCTCAGATCTCTCATGGACGCGTGGTAGCTACACTTTCAACGGAATCATCAACGCAACATTGGTTGCAGTCGTTGGATATCACGTACTTAATTCCCTAGCTAAAGATTAATGAATTAATTTCATCTAATCCTTCTCAGTGAGGGCGGGCTCATAACGAGTCCGCCCTCTATACTTTCTCCATGCAGATCGTTATCCCCTCCCATATCTGGGAGTACTGCATCGCAGCATTTCTGATTATTCTCGCTCCAGGCCCAAGCGTGCTCTTCACAATCGCAAGAGCTATCGCATGGGGACGAGCAACAGCTCTACTGACAGTTCTTGGCAATGTCTTGGGTATGTACACAATGTCTGTCTTCGTCTGTTTTGGGCTAGGACCCATTCTCTCAAGATCACATCTGATTTTTAATATCGTCCAATGGGCTGGTGGTTTCTATCTCATTTACCTCGGTTACTCGGCGATTAAAGATAGCCCGAAGGATGCCGATGAGATGCGTCAAGTCGTTGATGAGAAACCATCCCCTCTTCAAACCGTTCGCCAAGGGTTTACTGTTGGCGCTCTTAACCCTAAGGGCATGGTCTTCTTCGCAGCGATCGTTCCGCAATTTGTTGATCGCGAAAAAGGATCAGTCACAATTCAAATGCTTATCATGGCAACAATATTTGCCGCGATTGCGCTCTGCTCCGATGGAAGCTGGGGACTACTCGCCGGAACGATTCGTGAATGGTTTGCCCGCGATGTTAAACGCCTCATTCGAATGCGAGTCACCGGTGGTGGGGTCATGATCCTTCTCGGTGTGCTCACTATCGGCCAATCTTTGCTCCACAGGTAGGCCACGATCGGGATAAGTCGTGGCGTTCCGCGCTGATGTCAGTTACTGCCTGTTAAATTGAGCTACATCAAAAAATTGGAGAAACGTTAATGGGTGAGAGAAGAGTTAATTTAAGTCCTAGTGATCTAACTTTTTCATGGGATGGCTGCCACCGTGAGTTGTGGCTCTATTACAACCATCAAGTGAAAGCGCCGATGTTTATGCCGACCGTAGCAGAACTCGCTGAATCTCAAGAGAGCTACTTCATGAATAAGAGCGCTCCGCTGAGCACATCTTCCATGCATCCAGATATTCCTGAAGCAAAGATCGTCGATCACGGTGGGTGGGTACTCTCAAAACCAATTCAGATCGATGGCAAAGATTCTCACTTATCAATTCGCGGTAAGTACGATCTCCTCGTTGAATTTCCAGATGGAACGTATGGCATCATCGATTGCAAGATGCAGGCTCGAACCTCAGATAAGAGCGGCTTCTACTCTCCTCAACTGGAAGCATATGCATATGCCCTTGAAAATCCAGCAAAGGGTGAAGCAAAGAAGATCTCGATGATCGGGATCTACTCATGGTCCGTCCCTCAAGCGTGGGGAAATGTAAAAGCAGGTTTCGGTTATCGCGTTAATTCCAATTGGTATCCAGCAGAGAGAAACCCACAGGCGTTACAAGATCGATTTAACGAATTTATCACCATGATCAATGGCGACTGTCCCCCATCGAAAGATGGATGCGATCATTGTAAATATCTTGGTGAGCGTGAAGCGATTCTGAAGAAGAGTTAACTACTCGTTATCTTGCAGGTAGTTACGATTCTTCATCATCTCGGCCTTCGCCTCTGAGGCGTACATCTCGACATACTCTTGTCCTGAGAGCGTCTGGATGGCTTTCATGATCACATCTGTGGCATCACGCAAGACCTGAAGATCCCGAGAGTCGCCAGTAAAGAAGAGTGGCTCGCCAAAGACCATCTCAACGCGGCGTACCTTTGGAACGACTTGGCCAGTTGGTTGAATTTCAGCGGTATTAAACATCGCTACCGGAACAATCGGGCAACCAGATTCAATCGCCATGCGCGCGATTCCAGTGCGTCCCTTATAGAGACGGCCATCAGGTGATCGAGTGCCTTCGGGATAGATCCCGATGCAATCCCCAGCCTTGAGTAGATCAAGACCTGTGAGAATGGCGGCTTCGCTGCGACGCCCACCGGCGCGATCGATCGGAACTTGTCCGAGAGCGATAAAGGTAAGTTTTTTGATAAAGCCTTTTATCCCTGGCGAGGTGAAGTACTCGCTCTTCGCCAAGAAGGTGACCTTGCGAGGAACAACGAGCGGCATAAAGATTGAGTCGCTAAAGGAGAGGTGATTCGACGCGATGATGACGCCACCGTTGGTTGGAACGTGACGCAACCCCGTCACTTTAGGACGGAAGAGCAGCATCAAGAGCGGAGTCAGAAACGACTTGAGGAAGGTGTACGCCACAGGAGTAATTTAGGGGTTAGCAGCCCTTATGTGACACCATCTGAGCGTGGGCGATCTAGAAAATTCCGAATCTTTCCTCATTCCCGGGGGAAAAGTTGGCATTGTGATGATTCATGGATTCACAGGATCCCCAGCAACGATCGCACCGTGGGCAAAGGCTCTCGCAGCGCAGGGATATACCGTCAGCGTTCCACGTCTTGCGGGCCACGGAACTCGTTGGGAAGATCTCAACGAGACAACATGGAGTGATTGGTATGCCAGCGCTGAGAGCGCATTTCTAGATCTCCAAAAAAGTTGTGAGAGAGTTTTTATCGCTGGATTTAGCGTTGGCGGGGCGCTTGCACTCAAGCTCGCTCAGATTCGTGGGAGTGAGATTGAAGGAGTCATGCTTCTTAATCCATCAATCTTTGATGAGAGAAAGATCTACCACTTACTTCCAGTGATGAAGTACCTTATACCTTCGCTGAAAAGTGGAGCGATGGATGTCAATAAACCTAATGCAATGAGACATAGTTATGGGCGTCTGCCGCTCAAGGCGCTGGATTCATTACGAGGACTCTGGAAATCTGTCGAAAGTGAACTCTATGTGGTAACTACCCCCCTGATGGTCGCATACTCAGTCAATGACCATGTTGTGGATCCTCGCAACTCTGAGACGATCATCGACAACGTCTATAGCGCTGACATCCGGGAAGTAATCTTTGAAAAATCATTCCACAATGTTGCACTTGATTATGAGGCCGACATCTTGATCGAGGAGAGTTTGGAATTTATACAAGATGTACTTACTGGTGAGATCGCCCGCACAGAAGATTCTGATGAGCGCGATCTTATCGATGCAGAATTTGATGCGATTATTTCTGGACTCTCACTTGATGAGTCAACTCCGACAACCTATCTCGATGAACTAGATCGCCCCCAGGCTGATGATTTTCACCTACCTAACCCGGCACTACCAAAACTCTCTGAAGCTAATCAATCATCCCTTTGGGTCTTAGGTGGCGGTGCAGTCCTTGTGTTGTTATACATATTTGTAGGATTTGATCTCTTTGGAACCGGTGCCTGGCCAGGTGTAGCAGCGATGCTCGTGGGACTCGGAAGAATTATTTGGAATACAGCAAGACACCTCGACGATGGTGAAGATGGAGCGATTCTCTAGCTTCTGGCTAGATCTGCTGCTCCAACTAAGCCTGCATCATTTCCAAGAGTTGCTGCAACAATCATTGGAATCGGCTGCCTTCCACCAAAAGTTATGTAACGATCTAGCGCTAAGCGAGTCGGGGCGAGCAAGATCTCCCCTGCTTCAATCACTCCGCCACCAATCACAACACGAGCTGGATCAAAGAGAGCGCAGAGTGATGCGATACCAGCTCCAAGCCATTGGGCCGTCGTATTGAATCCAGCGAGTGCGATCGGATCGCCATCACGAGCTGCCTGCGTTATGTGATGTCCAGTAAGTCCTTCAATGGTGCCATCACCGCGTGCAAGTAAGTTGTAAGCAGCATCTGGAGCTGCATTGATCGCTTCGCGCACGTGGCGCATCAACGCATTGCCAGATGCATACTGTTCAAAACAACCACGCGCTCCACAACTACACAACAGACCTTCTGGTACCACACGCATATGTCCGAATTCTGCCGCGATTCCATGCGCGCCGCGCAAGAGTTTTCCGTCAACAATCGCTCCGCCACCAACGCCTGTTCCGATAGTCAAGAGGATCATGTGATCTTCTCCGACACCGGCGCCATATCGCGCTTCACCCCACGCAGCTGAGTTTGCATCATTCTCAATCACTATAGGTAGATCCACAAATTTATTTAAATCATTCTTCAGATTGACACCATTCCATCCTGAAATATTTCCTGTGGCAAGAATTGTCTGTCGATCTGAGCTGATCAACCCTGCTGCAGATACACCGAGTGCGACTGCTTGATGTTCTTGCAATAAATGGTTGGCAACATCTGCAATAGTTTTCGTTAACGCACCGCCCCCTTCTTTTGGGGTTGGAACACGTTGGGTGGCAAGAATTTTTCCGTTCTCATCAACAACTCCGCCCAATACCTTTGTTCCACCAATATCAATACCAATAGTAAGTGTCATAAATTACGCTTCCAGTTTTTCCTTCAACTCTTTGAGCGAGAGTTCAATGGTGTCGCGTTCGGCCTTAGTCCGCATCATTGCAGGAACTGGCATCGAGAGCGCAACAGTTAATTCATATGTCACAGTCGTTGTATCGTCACCGTTATCGACAAGAGTGTATCCACCTGTCATCTCAGTCAACATATCTGCATCATCAAGAGTGAAGGTCAGCTGATGTGGAGCAGCGCTCCAGTCGTAATCTAAAATCACGCGATCTTTTACCTGGCCAGCCTTAATAAGCATCTCCACTTTTGTTGCTCGTCCCTCACCATCCTTGGCTTGGACAACAGCACTCTTGATCGCGCTCGACCACTCGGGGTATCCCGCTGGGTCAAAGAGCAGGCTCTGGATTTGGGCTATCGGGGCATCGATCGTGATGGAGCTCTTGGAAGTATCAGACATGCGCATAGGTTACTGCCCCGAACCTCTAGCGGTGAGCGCAATTCCCCCACTACCGTTGTGACATGAACGAATTCTCAACTCCGGCCATAGTCCCTGCAGCGACCGCTGGGAATCTCACCAATCTTGTAGCGGAGCGTGCCTGGTTTGAGCCACAACGTGTGATGCTCTCTCGTCCGCTGGGAGATAGTTGGCAGCCTGTCACCGCCCGAGAATTCGAAGAAGAAGTTCGCGCTACAGCCAAAGGCCTAATTGCTTCAGGAGTAGGAATTGGTGATCGCGTTGCGATTATGGCAAAGACTCGTTACGAGTGGACCATTCTAGATTTTGCAATCTGGTTTGCCGGTGCGGTCACAGTACCAATCTACGAAACCTCTAGCGCTGAACAAGTTCAATGGATTCTAGAAGATTCGGGTTCGGTTGCGCTCATAGTGGAGACTCCGGCTCTCGCCGAGTTAGTCCAACCAGTTCTTGGAAAGAACTGCAAGCATGTCTGGACGATCACTGAGAACGCAATGTCAGAACTAGTTCGCCTCGGTGGAAGTGTGACCGATGATGAGATTAATAATCGACGCAATGCATTAACGCCAGATTCTCTTGCAACACTGATCTACACCTCTGGAACAACTGGAAAACCTAAAGGTGTACAACTCACACACGGAAACTTCCTTGCTGAGTGTGGGAACGTTGTCCAAGGCGCTGCAGATCTATTCTTGAAACCAAATGGGTCAACTCTGCTCTTCTTGCCAGTGGCTCACGTCTTTGGTCGCATGGTGCAGATCGGTGCTATCACCGCCGGACTCCATCTTGCGCACTGCGGAGATATCGCTCGACTCCCACAAGATCTCGGATCATTTAAGCCGACATTTGTCCTCGCAGTTCCACGAATCTTCGAAAAAATTTACAATGGCGCTGAGGCTCGCGCTGAGGCTGCTGGAAAGGGAAATATCTTCCGAAAGGCATCTGAGACTGCTATTAAATACTCCGAAGGCTTAGATTCCGGCAAGATTGGCTTCGCGCTTCGATTGCAACATAAAGTCTTCGACAAACTTGTCTATACAAAAATTCGTGCCGGCATGGGCGGTGCCGTTGAGGCTGCAATTTCAGGTGGGGCACCTCTTGGTGCGCGCCTTGGACATTTCTATCGCGGTGCTGGGGTGCGAGTCCTCGAAGGTTATGGACTGACTGAAACAACAGCGGGTGCAACCCTCAATCTCTCTTCGGCCCAAAAGGTTGGTTCTGTAGGAAAGCCACTTCCGAGCACGACCGTGAAAATCGCTGACGATGGCGAGATTCTGCTCAAAGGTCCCATCGTCATGCGGGGCTACTGGCAGAACGATGCCGCAAATAAAGAAGTCTTTACTAACGATGGATATTTCCGCTCAGGTGATCTCGGTGCTCTCGATAGTGAAGGATTCTTGACGATCACTGGCCGCAAGAAGGAACTTATCGTTACCGCGGGTGGAAAAAATGTGGCGCCTGCCGTCCTTGAAGATCGAGTTCGTGCGCATCCGCTCGTCAGCCAATGCATGGTTGTTGGAGATAACAAGCCATTTATCGCAGCTCTTGTGACCCTGGATGCTGATGCAATCAAGGGGTGGTCTGCCACCAACAAAAAGGCCGGCACTTCGATTCCTGACTTGGCAAAGGATCCAGATCTCATCGCGGTCATCCAAACCGCGATCGATGATGCAAATAAGGCGGTTAGCCGAGCTGAATCCATACGTAAATTCACAATCCTTCCGATCGATTTCACGATTGCAGATGGACAGTTAACCGCAAAGATGTCGGTCAAACGACACATCGTTGCGAACCAATTTGCTCGAGAGATCAACGAACTATTCCTCTAAGGAATACGAGATTGATGGCTGACTCAAGTAAGAACGGTGCGCTGAAAACTATCCATCGCGATCTCAGCGCTATCGGGCTCTCAGTCGATGAGACAATCGGGAGAAATGCGACGAATCAACATACGCGTACTTCGCTTCGAGATATTCGTGATGCGATCGATTCATTACAAGAGAAGATCACGGATTTAAGTTCGAGTACATCATCACTTACCAAACGTGAAGAAGAAATTTTGCAGGCACTAGCAACCGGCAAGACCGCATTAGCAATCGCCCACAATCTTTCAATCTCAGAGCCAACTGTGAAGACGCATATGATGGCGATCTATCGAAAGTTAAATGTGAACAATAAGACCAATGCACTTGCAGAAGCGATGCGGCGAGGCCTACTCTCCAAATAGAATCGCTGAAAAGCGCTCACCCCAGAGTTTCCAACTCCAATTTTCGACTGCCCATTCGCGACCACGTCGACCCATTGCGGCGCTCTGATCAGGATTACACAAGAGAGTTATTGCAGCGTGAGCAATAGCTGATGGATTCGTGCCATCAACCACTAAACCTGTCTCGCCATCGAGCACTGCATCGGGCGCTCCGCCAGATGCGCCACCGATAACAGGTAGACCCGTTGCACTCGCTTCAAGATAGACAATTCCAAGTCCTTCCACTTCCAACCCGAAGAAGCGAGACCGTGATGGCATAGCGAAGATATCACCAAGTCTAAGGTAGGTCGGAAGATCGGCATACTGGACTCTTCCAACAAAACGAACGCTCTCACCGACTCGGTATCTATTGATCAACACTTCGAGGGCTTTTCTTCGAGGACCTTCGCCAACGAAGAGCAGAATGACGTTCGGGACTTCTTGCAATATCTGAGGAAGTGCTTCGATCAGGCGATCTTGGCCCTTGCGATGCACTAACCGGCCCACACAAACAATAACTCTCTTATCACGTAAGTTTAATTGATCCAGTAACTCCTCTGATTTTCTACCAGGCGTAAAGTGGTCGATAGAAATTCCGGGTGCAATTCTGAGAGCACGCACTCGTGAGTTAAGAATCGGTTTCAAAGCATTATGAGTGAACTCTCCGAGATAAGTAATCGCATCAAGATTCTTCGCAATCGCTCTCATTGCTGATGAGAATGGGACGATTTTTGACCACCATACTTCGTGACCATGTGTGAGTGAGATCTGTCGAAGTGCGCCTTGCCTGCGAAGATATCCAGACATCCAGCCAAGAGGTGCAGCAGCTCCGTACCAGATAGTTTTCGATGAGTACTCTCGCATTACACGAGCAACAGCACGGTTTACGCGAGGAGTTGGAAGTAAGACCTTTGACTTATCGCGGTGAACTACAACGCCATATTTCTGAGAGAGCTCCTGATCAAAGGCAACCGATCCGGCTTGAGAAGATGTAAAGATGACGATCTGATTTCCATCAAGTTCGCCCAAGAGACCCAAGATAAAACTTTCGATGCCACCGGCCCTCGGCCCTAAATCATTAGTTACTAAGAGAACTGGACGAGAATTCACATCAGAAGGCTATCGTTCTCTTATGCCAATCATCGCCAATCTCATCCTTGGGCGCGATGGCGGTACAACTCTTGGCGGACGTTCGGCCTCACTCAGTAGCGCATTGGACCGCAAACGTTTTCACGAATTGCGGGCGGTGGCTGATGCAATCGTAATCGGCGGGCAGACCGCTCTCATCGAGCCTTATGGCAAAACTCCAGTTCCTCTGATTGTCGTAACGAAATCCGCGCAGCTATCGGGCCCCGTGGGATCAAACCCATTGCTGCAGATAAGCAATCGAAGCATCCCAGAAACGTTGCGCAGTGCCAGTCTGCAATTCAATACGCTGCTCATTGAAGCCGGTGCTAACTTTCTAGCGGAAGCACTCGCTGGAAAGCTGATTGATGACCTATACATCACGCAGGTACAAACTCCGGCAGCTGCCCCCTACTTCGATTACGCATCCCTCGGCTCTGACTTCACGCTCGTGCAGAGAGAGGGTTTAGAAGGGGAAGAGTTCCTTCACTATGCGCGCCTTCCCCAGAACGGCTGATTTTAAAAATACCATTAACCAGTGGGCGTACTTAATAAACCAGTGATTAAATCCTGGGATCAAATAGTCGCTGAAATTCGTAGTATCACCTTTCGCAACGAGATCGAGATCGCCGAAGTCCCTGCTCCACAAAAACTTGCACCACATGCTTTAGCTCTCACCGCTGATGTTGATATCGATGTTGCAACAGGTCGTTTTGTTTTACTGCACGATCCTGCCGGACAAGAAGGCTGGTCTGGTGAGTATCGATGCGTGACCTTTGCTCGCGCAGCGATTGAATTAGAACTTGCGAATGATCCATCACTCTGCGATGTCAGTTGGTCGTGGCTCCTGGAAGCGCTCGCTCATCAAGGAGCCGAGTATGCGCACCCAAGTGGAACAGTTACTCGCGTAGCAAGTTCTTCTTATGGTGAACTCGATGGGCGCGATGAAGATTCTGAAGTTGAGGTACGCGCTTCATGGACACCTGTAGATGGTGGATCACTTTCTACTCATGTGCTGGCATGGATTCAACTCTTAGAGAAGATCTCTGGATTAGAGCCGCTTCCTGAAGGCGTTACCCAACTTCCACTCAGCAGATAACACAGTCGATAAGATTGCGTCTGTTATGACCGAACCACTCTTACTCCCTCGCGCTGGAGTTCCCAATCTCATCGAAGATGACGATGCGCTTCGCCTTGCAATAGCAGAACTCTCCCAAGGTGAGGGTCCGATTGCGGTGGACGCTGAGCGAGCATCGGGCTTTCGTTATAGCCAACGCGCTTATCTCATCCAGTTATTTAGGCGCGGTGGCGGCATTCATCTCATCGATCCGATCGCAGCGAATAACCCAGAAACATGGGCGCTCATGGATGAAACTTTTAAAGAGTGCGAGTGGATTATCCATGCGAGCACTCAAGACCTTCCATGTTTAAGAGAACTTGGTATAAAACCCACAAAGCTCTTTGATACCGAACTCGGCGGGCGTATTGCAGGCTGTGAACGTGTTGGCCTTGGCGCACTCGCTGAATCTCTCTTAGAACTACAACTAGCGAAAGAACATAGCGCTGTCGATTGGTCTATCCGTCCCTTGAAAGAGGAGTGGCTCGTCTACGCCGCCCTCGATGTTGATGTCTTAATTGATCTCCGTGACGCGATGGAGGACCTTCTGAGAGATCGCGGCTATCTTGAATATGCGCATGAAGATTTTGCTGCAATCTTGGCCGGCTCTGCAACTCCATCACCATCAAAGCGTGATCCGTGGCGTAAGACATCAGGGATGCACAAAGTCCGTGATCGCATGACGCTGGCTATCATCCGTGATTTGTGGGCCGCTCGTGATGCATATGCACGCAAGATTGATACTGCGCCTGGTCGAATCTTTAATGATGAAGCGCTCGTTGAAATTGCAACAAAGCGTCCACTCACCTTTGATCTCTTCAAGAAAATTGTCACTCGTAGATCTCGAGCAAGTGATCAACCTGTTGCTGAATGGTTTGATCTATATCGAAAAACTCTTGAACTAGATCGAGATTCACTTCCAGAGCTGCGACTACCTGCTATCGGATTGCCACCGCAAAAACTTTGGCGGGATCGAAATCCACAAGGATATGCACGTCTTACACATGCACGTGCTGCTGTGATAGAGCGAGCGCATGAACTTGGAATGCCGGCAGAGAATCTCATCTCCCCCGAAGCGGTTCGACAGGCGATGTGGCGCAATCCTGAACCCGATGATGGACTCGCCTTTATTAAAGAGAAATTGAGAGGCGCAGGTGCGCGCAATTGGCAGATCTCACTCGTTGCACAGTCACTCGTTCGCCCACTCCATGAGGTTGAGCCGCTGCCAGCGCCTGTTGAGACTGCCGCAGAAGCCCCTCTTGGGGAATCCACTTCCGAGCCAACCTCGGAGTGAGGAGAATTACGCAACATTCGAGTTGCGTAATTAAAGGTACCGGCCTTAGGCTTGCACCGTGTTAAGCACCTTTCTCATAGCCCTCCGCGAAGGCCTCGAGGCATCCCTGATCGTCTCGATCCTGATCGCCTACCTGACGCGTACCGGAAATGCCGCCTTTGCTCGCTATATCTGGCTTGGCGTAACCGGGGCTGTGGGCCTGAGCTTTGGATTAGGTGCCTTCCTCTCCTTTACATCAACAAACCTCTCCGCTCGCGGTGAAGCGCTATTTGCTGGCATCACATCAGTCGCCTCTGTCGCCTTTGTGACGATCATGGTCTTTTGGATGAAGCGATCTGCTCGTGGCCTTGGCCGTGAGCTCCAGCACCGCGTTGATGGCGCACTTCCGCTTGGTGCATTTGCTCTGATCTCGACCGCCTTCTTTGCAGTCGCTCGCGAAGGCTTAGAGACTGCGCTCTTCATCTATGCAAATTTCCGGACGGTCCACTCCAATACCGCCCCTTCAGTCGGGCTCTTCCTTGGATTAGCGACTGCGGTCATCTTGGGAGCCCTTATCTATCGCAAGACAGTGAAGATCAATCTCGGCAAATTCTTTAGCATCACTGGTTACGGCCTGATTATTGTCGCGGCAGGAGTCCTCTCACACGCTGTCTCTGAGTTCCAGAGCCTTGGAAACCTTCCTGGTGGCTCTGCCTTTGCCTGGAACGTTGGAGATGGCTCAGGGCTCTTCTGGTCGATCATCGATGGAAGTCTTGGCATTGCATCGGCTATGACCTGGCTCCAGCTCGCAATCTGGGCAATCTATATCGCCACCGTTGCCTCTCTCTATCGTCGCCCGGTCAAGATCTCTGCACCGATTGAACTCACACCAGCGCGCTAGCACTCGCTCGATAGTTCACAAATAAGCTACTGACGAGTAACCTCGTGCACGTATATCTCCCTCTCCCACATGTGTGGGTGACGCATGAGATTGCAGTGAAGGGTTGGTAGAACTGTGAGCGCTAATCGGGTTGTTCTTGTCGATGCCGTGAGATCTCCATTTGGAAAAGCTGGCAGCCTCTATATGGGCACGCGCGCAGATGACATCGTTGTTCGCGTTATGCGCGGACTCTTTGAAAGAAATCCGAAGCTGCCACTTGATCAGATCGATGATGTAGCAATCGCCGCGGCGACACAGACTGGTGACCAAGGAATGAATATTGGTCGTAGCGCATCACTACTTGCTGGAATTCCGCACACTGTTCCTGGTTACTCTGTTGATCGTTGGTGTGCAGGTGCATTGACGGCTGTGACAACTCTTGCTGGTGCGATCTCAATGGGTTCATACGACATTGCAATTGCCGGTGGCGTTGAACATATGGGCAACCATCCCATGGGAGAGCTCATGGATCCGAATCCTCGTTACTTAGCAGAGAAGCTCGTTGATTCAGATGCACTTGCGATGGGTAATACTGCAGAGCGTTTACATGACAAGTTTCCGCATCTAACAAAGCAGCGCGCAGATGCCTATGCTCTTAACTCGCAGCGCAAAACTGCAGAAGCGTATGCGGCTGGTGAGATCCAACGTGATCTCATTCCGGTTGCCGTTCGTAATCCAGAATTGGGGTACAGCATCGCAACAGTGGATGAGCCACCTCGTCCTGGCACAACGATGGAAGTTCTTGCCGGTTTAAAAACTCCTTTTAGAGCAGCTGGACGCGTTACTCCAGGAAATGCAGCAGGATTAAATGATGGTGCCACCGCTGCGATTCTTGCAAGCGAAGCGAAAGCACAAGAGCTTGGCCTTCCCGTCAAAGCGATCATGGTCAACTTTGCATTCGCCGGTGTTGAACCAGAGATCATGGGTTATGGCCCAGTCCCTTCAACCATCAAGGCGCTAGCAAAAGCTGGACTTACGTTCGAAGATATTGGTCTCTTTGAAGTTAATGAAGCTTTTGCAATCCAAGTGCTTTCATTCTTGGATCATTTCGGAATTGCCGATGACGATCCAAGAGTTAATATCCACGGCGGTGCAATCGCAGTTGGCCACCCACTCGCATCATCTGGAATTCGTCTCATGCTCAACCTCGCACGCGGCTTTGAGAAGCACCCAGAAGTTCGTTACGGCATCACCACCATGTGCATCGGTCTGGGCATGGGTGGAACTGTCATCTGGGAGAACCCACACTTCACTGGTGCTAAAGGAGAGTCAAAGTAATGGCAACCGAGACAACTATTGCCCTTCCAGAAGGCGCACCAGAAGAGGTCATTACCCACTCACTTTTACGTGAAGTTGATCTTCGAGCTTTTGGCTTTGAGGGAACTCTCGCCTTAATCACACTCGATAATGGAATGGACCATAATCGCCCAAATACTCTTGGTGCAAAAACCCTGCTTGAACTCAATGAGCGAATCAGTGAGGCGCTCGCGAGTTCTGCTTCAGCAATCGCAATTACAGGTAAGCCATTTATCTTCGCTGCCGGCGCTGATCTTTCAGCGCTCTCGTTCCTCAGTGATCGCAGCCAGGCGCTAGCGATTGGAAAGCTTGGCCATGATGTTCTCCGCCGGCTCCATGAATCTGAGAAACCAACATTTGCCTTTATCAATGGATTAGCCCTTGGTGGTGGCCTTGAGATTGGTCTGCATTGCGATTACCGGACCATCTCGGCGACCGCTTTCACAGGGCTCCCAGAAGTCTTTCTTGGTTTAGTTCCTGGTTGGGGTGGAGCGACAATTCTTCCGCAACTCATCGGTCCTGAGAAAGCAGTTCAGGTGATCATGGTTAATGCGCTTAACAACAACACTATGTTGAAAGCGAAGGAAGCGACCTCACTTGGAATTGCAGATGCAATCTTTGAGCCATCTGATTTCCTAGAGAAATCAGTGAAGTTTGCTGCAGATATTTTACGTGGAGAGAAGAAGATTGAGCGGGTCGATCACACTGGCGATCAGGCTGCATGGGATAACGCTCTTGCTACAGGACGTGCTGCCATGAATAAGAAATATGGTGGTGCGCAGATCGCCTCACCGCTAAAAGCACTCGAACTTATTGCTGCCGCACGAACATATACTCGCGGCGAAGGTTTTGATGCAGAAGATATAACTCTCACCGATCTTGTCATGGCAGATCCATTACGCGCATCTCTTTACGCCTTTAATCTCATCCAAAAGAAGCGTAAGAAGGTCGAGGGCGCACCTAAGGCGGCGCTTGCTCGTAAGGTCACAAAGGTTGGCGTTGTTGGAGCTGGATTAATGGCTTCACAGTTAGCGCTCATTATTCTTCGCAATCTTAAAGTTCCTGTTGTTATCACCGATCTTGATCAAGAGCGCGTGGATAAGGGCCTTGCCTATATTCGCGGTGAACTCGCCAAACTCGTTGAGAAGCGCAGAATGTCGCCAGAGACCGCTACCCGGCTTTCAGCGCTAATCACTGGCTCGACTGAGAAATCTATCTATGCTGGTTGCGATTTCATCATTGAAGCAATCTTTGAAGAGCTCTCACTCAAGCAGAAACTCTTTAAGGAGCTTGAGGGCATCATCTCCCCTGAATGCATCCTTGCAACCAATACATCATCTCTTTCGGTCACCAAGATGTCTGAAGGTCTGAAGAATCCAGAGCGCGTTATTGGCTTCCACTTCTTCAATCCGGTGGCTGTTATGCCACTCCTTGAAATCGCACGCACCGCTGCGACCGATGATGCAACGACTGCGACCGCGGTTGCGATCGGCAAAGAGCTGAAGAAGACCATGGTGATCGTCAAAGATTCACCAGCATTTGTCGTTAACCGACTTCTTACTCGTTTCATGGGTGAGATCACCGATGCAATTGATGAAGGCACTCCCCCAGAAGTTGCAGATAGCGCAATGCTCCCACTTGGACTTCCGATGTCTTCACTGCAGTTGCTTGGTCTTGTCGGCCCAGGAGTTGCGCTGCACGTTGCTGAAACACTTCATGAAGCGCTCGGCGCGAGATACAAGATCTCACCTACGATGCAGGCCATTGTTGAGAAGGGTGTCCGCACTTTCTATATCAAGGCGGCAGATGGAAGTCAGAGTGTGAATCCTGAAGCGACCGCACTCATTAAAGCCGGAAACGCACCATCAACTGTTGAAGCTGTTCGAAAGCGTGCACTCAATGCGCTAGCGGAAGAGGCAAAGATGATGCTCGATGAAGGCGTCGTTGCAACCCCGGCTGAGATCGATCTCTGCATGCTCTTGGGATGTGGCTGGCCGATTCACCTCGGTGGGATTTTGCCGTACTTGGATCGCGAAGGAATTAGCGAGAGCGTGACTGGTTCGAGGTTCCATCCTGCGGGAGTTGCGTC
>Ga0114962_10002166_pt1 | contig 16611 bp, 28 predicted proteins | sample C_130820_MF_Meta_FD_87017 | JGI IMG/M metagenome (GOLD analysis project Ga0114962, IMG submission 87017) | Freshwater microbial communities from Lake Croche, Canada to study carbon cycling - C_130820_MF_MetaG | ecosystem: Environmental > Aquatic > Freshwater > Lake | place: Lake Croche, Canada...
GCACGTGAAATGGCATCAGAACTGATGACCGTATCTGAATGTGATCAACAGTTAGAAGATCTCAAAGAAGACTGGTATTCTATCATGTCTGGATATGTTCCTGAAGAACTGCTAGACGAACCAGAACCGCCGGAAGAAAAAGAAGAACGTCAGCAGCTTGTTGCTACGTTGCGACTGCTGCGCGATGCATATCGTTGCCGTCGCAACTTCATCGTAGGTGGCACAGATGATTTAAGCAGTGTAGAGACTATTTTCACTTGGGAGTGATAAACTCTTGCATTATTAGCAGTTATTTGCTAATATATGCTTAATACAAATAGAGATACAGGATATGAAATTTTGGGTAAATTACGATTCCGATTAAGGTAACACCTTAACGGAGAACTAAATGTCTAGAACTTATCGAAAGCCCTTATTCCTACTTCAGGAATCTGAGGCACAATGTCTTAACGACACTCGTAACTACTACAATCGTCGTGCCAAATATGGCATTGGCATTGTTCGTAAAATCAAAACTCGCAAAACGGCTGAACAGTATGCAGCAGATGTTGCAGACGCCGATGCACGTCATGCCGCAGATTGTCGCGCTGTGCAGAAACAATTTTGGTACCCTTCAACTGACAGTGTTCAGTACGAATGGTACCTTACAAGCCTTCCGCCGCGGTGGCGCTACTACGTAAGTAAGTTTTACTATCGCGAAGTGATAGTAACACTGGAAGAAGAACTGGCAGAAGCTCGTGCAGAATATGCCAAACGCACTCGTGACGGTTATCATAATGAAAGTGGTCGTAACACTGCCTACAAGACACTGAGCAAGGAAACTGTTCGCCAAGCTGTTCGCCGCTTGGAACATAGAATCCGACGCAACGACGATTGGTATCATCTACCCTACCCTGACACATATCTTGGTAAAAAACATATCTGGGATGTGTGGTAATATCAAATGCAATACAAAGGAAGCATGACATGAACTTCGATATCGAGTATGACTATTTTCGTGGATTTGCAGAAGAAAATGAGCTAGATGCCAGATTCAGTCTGTATGGAGAAGGTATCAACTTCGATGATGAATTGCCTGTACACGGCGAATATCCGTTGGAATTGAAGTATGTATGTCCGCTGTACAACTATAATGTAGCAGTGCCTATAGACGGTAATACTTGGGGCGATCTATATAAAGCAGCAGACTCTGCTATCAAACTCAGCAACGATGACTATCATATCTACATTGAAGATTTCAAAATGCTGGAAAATGGCGATATTGAACTGATTACCGGTAGTTAATGGTTGACAGCATCTACACAGATGCTATTTCGTACTTGCAACACAATGCAGCAAAGGAAAATGCTATGAGTATGATCGAAACGCTTCGTGTATCGGACTCGTTTAAAGTTAAAAATCGTATGATTTTTTACAAAGATCAATTGGTCGAAGACCTGTCTAACAGTTGGTTTACTACCAGTGAACTTTTGTATTGTGTTGGCAGGTTTAAAACCGTTGATTTTGAAAAATATATCAACGAACATGCCAACTCTGAAAACTCGCATCTTATCACCGAGTTTATTGAACAAACACAAGGACAAAATCTATGTCCCGAAGTGCTGCGTAAATGGCTGAAAAGTTATGGCCGTGAACAGTCACTAGACGAATGGCACAAGTTCGAAATGGAGGTGCAGTCTGACAATTATCCGCGTACAATTGTCGAAGCCGATATTGACGAAATGGACGACGATGACATTATGAGTTTTGTACGCAAGCATCGTAGAAATAATATACCTGTCTGGCACGACCTCCGTGTGCGAATCTATCGTATCAATACCGGTACCGACGACTATTATGCCGGATGTGACAAACAACAAGCACGTAGGTGGTCGTATCGATATGCAGCAGGTTGCATTGCTAATATAGACGAAGACGACCTGATGCAGATGTTTGAATAACCTCGATAAGTTTGTCAAACATCTAAATATAAAATAGGCCCTCAGTGGGCCTATTTTGTTGACAGTGCATGAACATACATCATATCAAAAAATATCAGTTTTAATCCATATGCAGACGGTGATTCGTTAAACTGCGCACTAAATATCTAACCAGACCTACACACAAACGGGAGGTTAGTATGGACAATACAACATTGATAAAGGCAGTGCGTCGCAGTCAGCGTTGCCAGCGCAATTGGGATCTAACCAAGCAGATCCCGGAAGAAGATCTAGAGGTAATTAGGACTGCTGTTACCGAATGCCCATCAAAGCAGAATGTTACATTCTATAAACCTATTTTTGTAACAAATCGCGACGTAATCAAACAAATACATGATTCGTCAATGTTGGGCGGTGTTGTAAACAAGCACACCAACGAATTCACTATGAAGACACAAGCACAACTGTTGGCAAACTTGCTGGTTGTGCTAGTTGAAGATATCAACGAAAAAGACATGGAACACAGTCCTGCAATGGCTGCATATCATCAATCAATGACTGATGCTGTAACAGGCAAACATCTTGAATACTATGACAATGACAAGCAGCAGCTTATCACCATGTTGTCAGAAGATTACAAGCGTGATCGTTCTATTGCAGTTGGTATTGCAGCAGGTTACATGAATCTCACAGCATCGCTGATGGGATATTCAACTGGTTGCTGCCAGTGCTTCGATGTTGCAAAAGTTCAAGAATTGTTAGATGTAAAAGGCAATGTCTTGCTTATCATGGGCATTGGTTTCAAGGACGAAACTCGTAACCGCCGTGAACATCATCTGTATCCAGATGAAGTATTCACTACCAAAGACAAGCATATCGAAGTAGACTTCGTAGCCTAATGTGAAGGGGGAAACCCCTTCACTTATTTCTTGCTTGCTTTAATACTGTCTTTAATAATCTTAAATTCTGGCCAGTCGGCGCCCATTGCTTGCAAGTTGTTTACTACATCGTTTACAATTTCATATTCCCACTGATCACCTTCTCGCATATTGGCAAGTAGCGATTTTATCACTGCGGTTTTATGTTTATTCAGGTATGCTATCGGCAATGCAGTATCTGCACTTAATACATGACGTAATGCCGAAATACCAGGGCCTACATCTTTACGTATAATAGAATCGGTTATGATACGTACAACGGTTTCAGGATTTACATACCTTTTGATATCTATGCCATGTAGTTGTTTTAATCCTGTCATGGCGCGGGCTGCACCCGCTGGATTATACTCTGCTATACGTTCTATTTTGGGAACAAGTTCTGGCATCATGTTTTGAATATACCAAGTCAATGTACGATCAGGTAACTCAATCCCGGCATTTGAAATAACATTGGATTCGTAACTGATGCCCAATGGTTCTGCTTCACGAATTTCTCTCACAGCATAATCGGCTATATCGCTGGCATGTTTTTTAAACCATGCTGCTATCAATGGATCCTTATACACGCTACCTCGTGGTAGATTTCTTGCAGCAAGCAGTGCCAGTGCATCTCTTATACCGCCGTATTCTGTTACACGGTCCAGTTCTGCCATATAACGGTCAGATACTTCATACAGTTCTGCAAATTTCATGACAAATTCCCTAAATGCTGAATATTTACCTGTTGACAGCACTCAGTTTGATGCTATGTATAACACATAGACACACAGCAAAGGACACACACTATGGCATATGTTTCCAAAGAACTCAAAGCTGCACTGGCTCCCAAAATCAAAGCAGTGCTGAAAAAGTACAATGTCAAAGGGTCCATTGCTGTGGGCAATCACAGCTCGCTGGTACTGAACATCAAAAGCGGTGCAATTGATTTTGGTCAGGATGCACACGGCGGTTACTTGCAGGTTAACCAGTATTGGATCGACGAACACTACACCGGCAAAGCAAAAACCTTCCTTAAAGAAGTCTATGCTGCTATGATGGAAGGCAACTTCGATAATAGCGATCCGCAATCGGATTATTTTTCGGTAGGTTGGTACACTGACATCAATGTTGGCAAGTGGAACAAACCCTACACAATGGAGGCATGATAGATGGGATTGCTAGATACTCTTAAATGGTTGTGGGATCCCAGTACACCAAGACAAAAAGCCTATGCTGCATGGGATAATGCAACCCCGTTGCAAACGCACACACAGCATTTCACAGTGTGGTTGACGGGCATTGTAGAACCGTTTGAAATATCTACCAAGTTCCACGACTACTGTGTTGGCACGTTTGGCAACATACGTGTGGATATCGATTATCAGACGCAACAATTGCGCGACAAATGGGGTACCAAAGGTATCACTATCCGCGGTGTGTTTTATCCGCCTGCTCGTATTGAAAAGATTGAAATTGGCCGTTTAGAAGTCGCTACCAAAGTGGATTCTGAATGAATACTCGTGCGCATTTCTACACAGTAATTAGAACACTGAATAAACCCGAATATTACATTGACGACGATGGATTTCCAGACAAGTGGATTTACAACGGCGTGCGAATCTGGTTGAATGAAGAAGGCACAAGTTGGCGCATCATCACTGACGAAGTAGATGTATATGATATTGTATATACAGGTGACAATAGCAGCGGTGCTAACATAACGTTTCTACACGGTACGCCCGATGACTTGGAACGACTGGCTATACAAATGAGGTTAACCGATGAAGTATGAAGAAACTACATCAATCTTTCGTTTCACAATCCACAATGTTGAATACCAAGTAATGCCATTCAACGGCGAGGTTGAAGAATTTGTGTGCAGAGGTAGATTGATGACGGATGTCAGCTGGAGCCATGGCATTACCCATCTTAAAACTGTGGATGGAGTCTATGTTGGGTACGCTGGAATTGACATGTTTGAAAAAGATGCAGTTTTTATAGATGGAATAGTATAACGTATGCAGTGTATAATCAGCGGATATGGATATGTAGGTAAAGCTACTGAGTTAATTACATTACACAATTTCTTTCACGGCGACAGTGTGGATATCAATGATCCATACTTGAATATGACTGCGACAACCTGGGATGTCGCTGACTATCATTTTGTATGTGTGCCCACACCTTTGAATGAACACAACACACATTCTTTAACAGCAGTGGCAGATGCAATCGCTGTCGCAGCACAACAGGGATTTAAAGGCGTTACTGTGATACGTAGCACAATGTCGCCGTTGGATTATGACTCATTGAATCTTGATGCGGAACAGACAATTGTATGGCCAGAATTTCTACGTAAATCGTCATGGGAACATGACGCAACAGCGCCGTTGATGTCCATAGTAGGCGGTAAAAATGTAGAACAGTTTGTATCAGACTACGGTAAATTTCCAATTGCATATGTGGGTGATGCAAAAAGTGCATGTATGGCAAAATTGTCAATCAATTCATATTTGGCTGTTAGAACTGTTATCACACATGACATTAGAAAAACCTGCGATGCGTTGAATTTAAACTGGGACAGTGTTAAACAGGTGCTTGAACTAGATCCCAGACTTGGCAGTGGATATTGGGAACAACCCGGCCCAGACAGTGAATGGGGATTTGGCGGCGGATGCTTGCCAAAAGATACCGCCGCAATGTCTACGTTGATGAATACGCTGGGTATTGCACAATCCTATGCAGCATGGGCAGTTGATAAAAACAAAAAAATACGCAATATCAGTTAAACAGACTGTTGACACTGCTGTTGCAGATGCTATGTATTGCAAGTCAACACAGCACAGGAGACAACATTATGAAAGCAGTTCGTCCGTGGCCCATGAATACCGAATGCCCCGAACCCGAGTTTGCAGACTTTAAGGCTGCACTAAATCATGCAAGCTTCCATAACGCCGCTGACAACTCGTCAGAGTGGAAGCACGCTGGTTCACATGTTGCAGCAGCCGCAGCAGTTGCAGACACTGCGGGTTGGCCCTATTGGGCAATGAAGCGCATGTTCGACGAAATTGGTCCGATGGTTGCATGGGATAGCTTTATGCAATCTTATATCAATTTGTTGAAAAAAGACCGTTGACAGCAATTACGACAATTGCTATACAACTGATACAACGTAACACACTGTAGGAGACAACAAAATGGCTAACTTTTTTGCAAATGTCGAATGGAACGAACACGATGTAGAGATGGCGTTCACTGCGGAAATGGAATGGGACGACTACGGTGTTCCCGGTTCGCCCCGCTGGTTGTCGCCCACTAATATCAAATGGGGCAACTACGAAGTTGACGGTATCGAGTTGACTGCTGCTCAAATGTTGGCGCAGTTCGGCAAAGAAGCAGTGGACGAGCTCGACAAGATGTTGGAGCACACGCTGGACGAAGCCGAATGGGAAGAAGAAGAGCCCGACTACGACTATGATTACGAACCCGACTACGAGCACGACGAATATTAATAAAAATGCGGTCAACTGTTAAAAAGCAGTTGACCGCATTTTGCTAACCTGCTATACAACTTACACAGCGTAACACACACAGTAGGAGACTAACATGTCGAACGTAGAACAAACCCAGCGCGAAAAGATGCTGCAACGTGTACTGAATCTTCGTGCAAAAGCCGAGAACGACGGCTCGAGCGAAGCTGAAATGCAAAGCGCATTTGCTGTCGCCGCTAAATTGATGGATTTGTATAACATCGAAGAAGCAGAGCTAGCACTGGCTGAAGCCGAAGGTCGCATTGTATTGGACATTGTCCACAAGAAGTCAGATACTAGCGCATTGGTTGGCGACAAGCATCGTCACAAAGTTATTTTGGCATTGGCTGCAATTGGTGAGTTCACTCACACTCGCAGCGTCTATAATCGCTACTCAGGCAACATCACGTTTACTGGCCACCGTCCAGATACCGAACTTGCCAACTATCTGATTGCTGTGATCAAGGAAGCAATGGAACGCGAATACGAAAATTACCGTCGCAGCAATGTTGCTGTTGGCGGCGGTGCAAAAGCCAGCTTCCAAATGTCAATGGTTAATCGTATCAGCAGTCGACTGTACCTTATGGCACAAGATGCAGAAGCTGAGCGTCAAGCTAACAAGCGCAAAGCCGAACAACTGCAAATTGAAAATGCCGCTACGTCTTCTAGCACGGCACTGATTGTTTGCGAGATTGCTGAGCAGAAGCGCAGAGAAGTCCATGACGCATACCAAACCAAATACCCTAATCTTCGCCGTATGGCTAGCTTTAGCTACGGTGCTAACAGCACTGCTCACAGTGCAGGCCATGCTGCCGGTGAACGTGTTAATCTTGGGCGTGCAATCGGCGCAGGCACTAAGCGTATGATTGCCTGAATAAAACGTGTCAAGTATCAGCAACGATACTTGACACACTCTATTGTACGCTGTAAACACACTGTAACGCAACACAGCGAGGACAAGATGCTGCATACACTGAATTTGGATGGTTGGGAACACACTGCATGGTGCGTTCCAAGTGCAATTGCAATGCTCACCGGCGCACCAGTAGGACATATGCATGTGCGGGCAGCATTTATGCAAAACAAATCGCTGACTGCGGTTCAAGGAGTGTTCCTAGAAGAAGCTGTATTACTGTTACGCGAACAAGGTTACAATGCAACACCCATTGACCTTGCTGCACGATACAGCGCCGCACCCACTATCCGCAAGTTCTTTGCAGAGCGTACTGCATTTGAGTTTTGCATGCCCATTATGTTTTCAACTGCGGGTCATATGATGACTTGCCACATGGGATTTGCAGGAGACAATTGGACCAAACGCCCTGTGCCCGTTGCACAGTTTCCGCAGTTGAGCCGCAAGGTAGTTGCTGCTTGGGTAGTCAGTGAGAAATCAAAATGAATGATGATTACAATCCCAACTACGACAAGTACCCGGCGTTGAAAAAACCTCGCAGGCAAGTGCCAGTAATCATACAGGCCATTGCAATCAATGTAGCGATCAATGCTGTTTCCGCATTGATATTGGTGTTGTTGTTAAAATGAACACAATTCAAAAGAGTACACTAGGAAAAATATGATGCTGTATCTTACTCTGCCTGACATGGACTTGCTGAGCGAGCAACCTAAAAACTATCACTTTGAAAGCTTCACTCCCACGGATGACGCTGTCAAAGAAGGTTGGGTTGTGGTTGCTGTTTATACTCAGTATGACAGTTTCGAACACGGCAACGAAAAATATTACCAAGTCATTGACTTCTACGGTGTGCGCGATGCTGCTATGGCTGCTGCCAACACGCTTTACGACAATGAACGCAACTATGACATCAGTAAGCGAGATGTACAAGATCGCCCACAGGCTTACTTTGCCGATGGCAGGGTGATCAAAAATCTTGCATTTGCCGGATGGGGTAGTAGTTTGGAAGAAATTGTCATCAAACGCTGCAAACTGCAAGAACATCAAGACATCATCCGTCTTAATTGACAGGTTGACATCGCAGTAGCATCTGCTATGTTAACCATACAACGTGTTTGGTAAAAGGCAAACTGCGATGAAAACCTACTCAATCACTATGACTGTGTCTGTCAATGTCACTGTAGAAGCCAGCAGTCTCAAGTAAGCTAAAGCTATAGCGAAGGGGGCATTATTAGAAAATGTATCAGAGTTTGATCGACGTATTGATACAATCGAAAACATTACTACTGTTGAACATAAAGTAAAACGAGGGATCAGCTCATACTGATCGTAACAAAACAAAGGAGACAACAAATGAACGCAGGAACGGCATTTGTATCAGTGTTGGGTATTTTAGGACTGGGGATTTGGTTGAGCTTCTTGTTCAGCTGGCCAGTGTATATGTTGTGGAACGGCTGCTTGCTGACCGCAGTAGACGGTGTGCATGAGATCACTTGGTTGCAGGCCTGGGGAATCAGTGCCCTCTGTGGCTTCTTGTTCAAGTACTCTGCATCTAACACCGTCACTAAAAAGTAACAGGTTGACACAGCTTGTATCTGTGCTACTATAGTTCATAAACGAGGGATCAGCTCACACTGATCGTAACAAACAAAGGAGACAACAAATGAAACACTATCTTAGGTTTGTGCTAACTGCGTTCATCATCGTGGGAAGCCTGGGTTATCTATTGCCTGCGCTGATTTCCTATCCAGACACAGTGTTGGTTCTGGCAGGCATTTTCTATGCAGTGCTGCTGATGCCCACTGCACTCTACTATCTCAACCGCGACTACATCCAGTCGCTGATCAATGCTATCAAAGGAAACTAAAATGAAACTTCGTACTATTGCGCTGATGACAGCTCTTGTTGGTTCAGTGGCTGCTTGCTCATATGTGCCTGCTGGCAACGTTGGTGTCAAGGTCAACATGCTGGGCAGCGACAAAGGTGTTGACACCGAAGTATTGGGACCTGGCAAGTACTGGATTGGCATGAACGAACAACTGTTCCTGTTTCCTACATTCATGCAGAACTATGTGTGGACTGCCGACCTCAACGAAGGTAATCCCGCAGATGAAAGCATCAGCTTCCAGACCGCAGACGGCAACGTTGCACATGCGGACATTGGTATCAGCTACAGCATCGACCCTGAAAAGGTTTCAGATATTTTTCAGAAATATCGTCGCGGTGTTGATGAGATCACTGACACGTTCCTGCGTAACATGGTACGCGATGCACTGGTCAAACAGGCTTCCAACAAGCCCATTGAGTATGTGTACGGTTCAGGCAAAGGCGAATTGATTGCTGCTGTACAGAAAGATGTTTCTGCGCAGGTTGCACCGATTGGTATCAAAATTGACAAGATCTATTGGATTGGAGAGATTCGCCTGCCTACTGCTATCACAGATTCAATCAACGCCAAGAACGCTGCTACTCAGCAAGCACAACAACGTCAAAACGAAGTTGCCACTGCCAAAGCAGAAGCTGAGAAGAAGGTAGCAGAAGCCGACGGTACTGCCAAATCGCTGCTGGCTGTTGCCACTGCGCAAGCCCAAGCCAACAAGATCCTGGCCGAAAGCATCACTCCTGAGTTCATCCAGTATCAAGCACTGGAAAAGTGGGACGGCAAGCTGCCTACCACAATGGTACCCGGACAAGCCACACCCTTTATCAGCATCAAGTAACGGGACACTAAAATAAGATAGGCAGTCTGCCTATCTTTTTGGTTGACACTGCGGTAGCCGATGCTATTGTCATAGTATAGACAAAGGAGAACAAGATGCGTAAAGGTGAACTACTTGGGAAGATGCTGGTACTGACCACCAATCGTCATGCCGGCCAAACTGACAAAGGTGGCAATCCTTATATCTTGCATACATTGAAAGTCATGCACTACCTCAAAAGCGACGACGAAGAACTTCAGTGTATTGCTCTCGCACATGACCTGATTGAAGATACACCTACCACGTTTGCTGAACTCAAAGAAATGGGTTTTACGGATCGCGTCATCGAAGGCATTCGTGCGCTGACCAAGATGCCCGGCGAAAGCTATGATGATTACAAGGTGCGAGTTATCTGTAATCCAGATGCTATCAAAGTTAAACTGTGCGACCTTCGTCACAACACAGATGTGCGACGCCTCAAGGGTGTTAATCAAAAAGACCTAGACCGTATGGAAAAATACCACAGGTTCTTCATCGAACTGTCAATGATCAACAACGCATAAGGAGAATCATTATGCAATTCACCAAGTATCGTTTTAAAGTGCAACCGTACCTTGCTCCCAATCCGCAGGGTATAAAATACAACACGTCTGATTACCATGAGCGTATTGTTGAGGCACGTAACTCGGCCGAAGCACGTAATCAGTTGGAAAGCCAGTATCGTCAGTACGGTGCTGAAATTGGCTTCCTTGGCGAAGTACGCTAAGTTACCGATAACTATAAAAACATAAAAAAGGACCTGCCAAATGTACCCAATATCAATCACCTCGCCGTACTCTATTAAAGCACTTACTGCAACATACAGTTGGGATCTTGGAGGTAAGAAAAGTGCGTGGTTTGATGAAATGGATCAGCCTACCCTTGTAATCACGGCAGTAAGTCTAATGGATGCCTATGAAATCGCAAGGTTTCCTGAATTTTACAAGGATGGAGACTTTAACGAAGTTGCATTCGATGCTGCATTCGAAGCAATGTTTGCAGATTACGACGATGGATTTGAAATAGTAGAAGATGTGAACGAACTAGATATTGCTCAACAAATGTTAGGCAATATCGGTATTGTGTGTTGACACAGTTGCAGTCTATGCTATTGTATGCGGGTAGACAGCAACATACATGGGATAGACTGCAATGATCAACACTGTGACAGCCACCGAAGTTATCACTGCTGCGTGGAGTGTATATCAAGCACATGGATTTTGTAATCGCAGCCAACGTGAGATTGTCAATGACGGCATTCGGGTAGGTGAGGGAGACGATGCTAAGTTTGTACCGTCGCTGTACAATACTGTTGTTGAAAATATCCCCAATGGTACAAATGCTGCTATTGTGTTGGATATTACACCAGAAATTCGTCAGCAAGCAGAAGCCAATCGCAATTTGATTTTGCAGACTGCACTGTTCAAGTTCATGCAGGACCAGTTGGATGACTTTACCAAAGGGGTTTATAACGACCTCAATAGCGAAGAAATCCACCCCAAAAATATCAAGCGGCTTTGCTATATGCATACCATTGCATTGCAGATGGTGCAAGCTCAAAAAGTTGAAGAAATGCTGCTGAATGTCAACAATGAGCAGCTGGCACCGCAAGGTCATAGTGTCAAAGTAACCATTACTGTAACCAATTGCCGTTACTCGCAGGAGTTTGGTGTCCACAATCATGTGGGTGTCACCGACGACGGTTACTTGATAAGTTTCTTCAACAAAACACAGCATGCCTTTAATGACAAGATTGAGCTTACGGGTAAAGTTAAAGCGTTCGGTCCGTCGTTTAAACACCATGGATTGAATGAAAACCGCTTGAATTACACAAAAATTATCAACGTTATCAAAGGATAAACAATGTCAGAACAAAAGGTTATTGTCACGGACGCCGATGGTGTTCTACTCAACTGGGAATGGGCATTTGAGATATGGATGGAGGAACACGGGCATCGTGTTGTACCAGATCATGCCTTGGCTTATGACATGGGATTGCGATATGGCATCACCAAAGAAGACAGTCGCAAACTGATCAAGCTGTTTAATGAAAGCGCAGCAATTGGTTTCTTGCCTGCGCTACGTGATGCAACGTACTATGTTAAACTGTTGCATGAAAAGCACGGCTATGTGTTTGATGTTGTAACCAGCTTGAGCACCAATACCTATGCTCAAAAGCTGCGTAAAAAGAACCTGCGCAAACTGTTTGGTGAGACTGCATTCCGCAAATTCAAATTTCTTGGTACTGGTGCAGACAAAGACGATGCACTGCTGCCATACAAGGATTCCGGATTGTGGTGGATTGAAGACAAGTATGAAAACTTTAAATTGGGCCAGTCGCTGGGAATGAAATCAATCTTAGTTGAACACGGTCACAATATGCACAAAGACACTACAGGTGGATATTTGGTTAAGGACTGGGAAACAATCTACCATATGATTGTCGACAGTGAGAAATAATAAAAAAGCCAGCGCAAGCTGGCTTTTTTTATCACACTCCGTATTTTTTCATCAATGCAGCCAAATCGTCGTCTACATTGCCGGAATATTCTTCTGGTTCTGCACTGCGAGGCGCTGCAAGTGATCTGGCACTGCGCGGCTCAGCTTTAGGTGCGGCCAAAGCTTTTGCACTGCCTTTGTCTGATCCCAATGCATTGCCGCTTGATCCCTCTGGCCATACATAGATATAGCCGCCTGCAAAGTCTTTAACTACTAAGAATCGCATACCGGCAGTTGAGTACAGCATTGTCTGCGCACTGTACCCAGGTATCATGTCACCAAAACCTAACTCAGACGCATCTAGCTTTGTACCATTTTGTTTTAACCATGAAGATACAGCATTGATTTCTCTTTCGCTGTTTGGACCCTGTCCGCCAAGATTAGCAACTACACTAATATCTTCAATTGGTGTATCTGTGTAGTTTTTGAATGTTTCACGGCCCATTGCACGAATAGCACGGCTCATATAACCGGGCAAGTTCTTAACTTGATGGAATTGCGGATCTACAGTATCCGGCATCGCTGCTGCAATTTCTCTACTAATCAGTGCAGGAACATTGTCGGGATTAATAGGTTCAGGACGAGCTTCGTCATTTGGTGCATTATCTGTATCGAGCTCTGGTTCATTTGCCACCATATCGTCGGGCACATTTATCCTGCTCATCATATCGCGCATGTCATCAGTGGCATTAACACCTCGCATAGCTTTTGCAGTGTCAGCAGCAGATGCTTTTTTGATTTCAGGAGTGTCTGCTTGGGATTTGTCAGCAGTGGGAGTGTTTGATTTAGTATCAGCAGACTTGTCTACTTTGGCAACAGGCTGCGATTTTTGTGGTTTAAACATGGAAGAATCAAACGGATCAGCTTCCTTGTCTTTGACTGGTTTAGAAGAAGCAGACTTGTTGTCCTGCTTCTTCTTTTCAGGTTCATCGTCTTTGGCTTCAAAGAATTTGATTCGCAGCATGTTAATATCTCACGTTGAGTAATGTGAGATATTTATGCTGCTAAATCAATTTGTTTGCAATCCAAGAATACCTGCAACATCAGGGGGTGTCCATCCGGCAGGTTTGAGCACTTTGCCATCTTCACGGCGGATGACTTTACCGTCTACCAATTTGGCCATATTGCTGCGGTGTACTTCTGCAAATACACGATCCAAGGGAATACCATAGGCCACTGCTGTGCCACATGCAATGTAGATAAGGTCAGCCAGTGCGTCTGCAATCTCCACAATGTCATCTTCTGCTTCAGCAGTGGTGTATTCAGTGTATTCTTCTGCCAGCAGCTTTTTACGTAGATCTCGTGTGGCAGTGTCAGGCAGTGTTGGCGTGGAGTTGATCATGAGGCCAAACGCCTCATGAAACTCAGTTACAGCATGATGTGGATGCTGCATCAGCGCACCTTGGCCGGGAAGATGTAGCGATACGAACCAAGCCCAGTGTTGAGAGTTATTTGAATAACACCCTTGCTGCTGAATGCCATTTCACAATCAGCGGCTTCGCTGAGTTTGAGAACTGACATCAGTTGTTGGATCTTCCATTTGTGCTGTGCTTCAAACTTTTCAGTCAGGTCTGTTGCGAACACGACGCCGCCGCGCTGATTGGCAGTGCCTTCTTCACCAATGTAGAAGCGTAGTTCGCCATCTTGGATCTTGGGAATAAAGTATTGCTCATATGCACCAAGACCGCTGCTGGCCCATGCAAACTGTTGAATATTGGCTTTGCTGGGCTTGATCTTTACGTCCCACTGCGGTTCCATGAACTTGGGTTGATCAGGAATCAACTGCTTGCTCATAAAGCGATAGTTGATATAGCTTTTGCTTTTGTTGATATAGGTCAATTCAACCGCAGTCTTTTCACCGTTCTTGGTTTCATAAACCATTTCAAGCTTGCTGTCTTTGCTGTTGAATTCGCTGTCGTTGGCAACGTGCCCTAGCAAGCTGAGATTGCTAAGTCCAAATTCACCATCCATATCAGCAATAGGCTGTGCAAATGTACCTTTTAGCACTACTTCTTTTTCTTTTTCAAGTGCTTCAATCGTCACGCCTTTTTTATCAGCAGTGATTTTAATCTTGTCAAAGAATCCTGTAGAAACAACGTGCCTAGTAAGATCCTGAATGTAGTCCTTCATTTGTAGCCTCCTATCCTATTACCTTTTGTAACTTGTGCGTTTTCTTCTGTCATCAATTTAACATTGAGCTCTATCGCAGTATCGTTCCAACCGCATAGTTCTTTCATAATAAATCGTTTGCTCATCCAGCTAGGTGCTAGCTGCATAGCTTCAAATAATGTTTTTAGATCCTGTGGATTGTGTACCATACTGCCACTGCTATCTGTAGATTCGTCTGTCATGCTATCCTCTTGATATATTATTGTCTGTCATGTGTGTTCTGTCAACGTGGATTAAAAACTAAACAAGTCTTCAAAACTGCTGTTGGCTTTGTTTTCATTTACGTTCCATTTCAGCACACCCAACAAGTTGTCTATCTTCTTGTCGATAAGTGCTTCTTCCATAGCATCGTGGTCAAACGGCAAGTCTTTAAACCACTGCGGTAGTTTGAGTTCATCTGTGGGATATGCCACTGATGTCATGCCGCTGGGATTGGGTTTGAGCTTACACACAATTACCTTTTGTCCGTCTTGAATTGGCATACTGTAATGATCGCCGTAGATCTTTTTCAGTTTGTTCCAGTTCAAGCTTGCAAGCACATGGCCTGGGATCATCACCTTCTTTGTAACCGCAGACGTTTTGTTGAAGTTTACCTTCTCCATCAGTTCTTGGTTCTTCGCGTGGTTGGTAATGTTGTTGGCACGCTTGGGTGATCCTTTTAGCCAGCCATCCCAGCTTCTAAACTCCTTGCGGAAGTCCATAATCATCTTTAGTGCAGCATTTTTATCTGCGCCTGTTAGCACACCAACCAGTACGTTTTGCAAAAAGTCCTGTACTGTCTTTGGCGTATCACTGCGTTTGAGATCCAGTCCCATGGCTTTGATTTCGCCTGGCTTGCCGTTTTGATCTTTACGCTTGCCTTCTTTGTCATAGATAAGCACTGCGTAACGCTTCTTGGTAATAAACAAGCCTTTGATTGCACAGAGTTCACGTGCTGCTTTGATAATCTTGCCATTCGCTTCAGGGCAACCAAATGCCTTTGCCATAAAGTCAGGAAAGCTGGCATTGGTCATATCTGCAATCTTGTCATACAGGTCAATCACATTTTCTTTGGTCCACTCATAGTCAGCGAATTCCGGATTGTCCTTCATAGTTGTGTATGCAGTGAAGTATGCACTGTCTGTATCACCATAAACAATGGCTTTGCCCACATGATTGTATTCGCCTGCAATGATTTCGTTGATCTTGCCGCTCATATGCTTAACGATACAACGCCCACACAGTGTAGTACTCTGTGCAACACGGGGATCATACCAACGACTACCAGGGTTACCAATAGCGCCGTACAAGCTGTTAAGCAAAATCTTCTTGATCAATTGTCGTTGATCATGAAACTCTGCCTGTTTCTTAGCTGCTGCTTTGGCATCTGGATCAGTGGCATCATCTGCTGTCTTTGCCCATTTACGATATTCTGCTTGCAGTTGTTTACGTTCTGCAAACCAGCGTGTAAGAACGCCGGGTATCAATCCAGGCTTGCTGTAATCAAAGATAGTGCCGTTTGCACTCAGTGTTAATGTCCTACCGCTTTTCCATACCAAGTCATGTATTTCTTTTGCAGTAACAGTGGCACTGGTGCCGTCTTCAAAATCCACTGTCATAATAGTGGGTTTCAATTCCATAACGTCTTGATATTCCAGCGTGCCAAAAATACCATTCCACGAATCTGCAAATGACTTCTTATTTGCAACACTGTTTTTGATAAACGCTTCAGTTGTAATGGGTCTGATATGTCCAACAATGGTTTCTGGACTCATGTTCAGCGCACGAATAACACTGGGATACAGACTGTTAATGTCAACACCGCCTATCCAGTCGTGCATGCCTGGCTTGGGATCAGCAACATATGCACCCACCACAGAGCCGCCCATTTCAGTTTCTTCTGCCCAGCGTTCTTCTTTTTCGGCTTCGGTTTCTCGAATCCTCGCA
>Ga0114962_10002168_pt1 | contig 16593 bp, 29 predicted proteins | sample C_130820_MF_Meta_FD_87017 | JGI IMG/M metagenome (GOLD analysis project Ga0114962, IMG submission 87017) | Freshwater microbial communities from Lake Croche, Canada to study carbon cycling - C_130820_MF_MetaG | ecosystem: Environmental > Aquatic > Freshwater > Lake | place: Lake Croche, Canada...
AGCAAGGCAACGGCTATTCAAGGTTGACAATCAAGTAGAAACTAGGTGTTGGCGATAACTGGTTGTGACACAATGGTGTCATGACCGGTTATTTGCCGAAAAGTAACACACCTACTATGCCAAAAGCCGCTTGCAAGGGTATGCCCACTGACTGGTTTTATGCTGAAGATTGCTTGAGCCCAGTCAAAGAAACAGTGGAATACGCCAGACAAATTTGTATTGGCTGTCCTGAACGCAAATTGTGTTTGGACTATGCACTTGAAAACGAACCTCACGGGATGTGGGGCGGCTTGACATCAAATGACCGCAAAGACTTACAAAAAAACCGGCTACACAAACTTCAACATTTGGTAGATCTGGGGCTGATTATGGAGCAATAAATGATGAATAACCCAATGCTGATGAATGAACGGTTTACAGCGGCGTTTCCTAGCCTCATCAGGGCACTTTCTGGGGACGTACTGACTGCCGTTGTTCTACAGGCCGTCAACTATCGCGCGGCGATTACAGACGCAGACAGTGCTGGCGAAGTGTGGGTGCAGATAACAATGCAGGAAATAGCAGACGAGCTTGGAGTGAGCCTGTCGCAAACAAAACGCGCTTTGACAAAATTGCGCGAACTGGGCTGGATTTCAAGCCGGAATGCGGAAGGCTACAACAACAACAAATTGTGGACGATACATCACGAAACGTTCACGGATCAGAAAAGCCACGTTCAACCTATTAAAAAGCCGAATTCGGCTAATCGAAAAGACGAAAACGACTTTTCTACTACTTTACTAGAAGTTAAAAGAACTATAACAAACAAGCCAACACAAGTGTTGCCTGACGAAGCATACGAAATGGCTGAACTGCTGGCGGAACTCATTGTGCGAAACGGAAGCAAACCACCCAAAGTCACGCCAAAATGGGTCAAAGATCTTGAGTTGATGCACCGGGTTGACGAACGCAGTTGGGACGAGATCCGGGCCGCAATTATTTGGTGTCAAAATGACTCATTCTGGCGTGGCAACATTATGTCCCCAAACAAGTTGCGTGACCAGTTTGACCGGCTACGCATGGCGGCGCAACGCACACAAACCGGCAACAATTACGCCAACATTTTTGACGCCATTCAACCAGTCAGGACACGTTATGAACTTGAGTGACACGGTTGAGCTTTTGCAGGTAGCCAGTGCCTATGACCCGTTGTTGGGACGCAAAAACCAGCAGGACGCGTTAAACAACGCAAAAATGTGGTGTCAGATCCTGCACCCCAAAATGAGCAAGGAACAGGCCTTGAAGTTTGTTATTGAGCACTATCAAACAAACAGCAGGACAGTCACCGCCGCCGACATCAACGCATTGTTCAAACTGCACCGCAGAAAACTACGCGAACAGGCGGATGCGCGACAGCGCGAACTTGAAGCGCAAGAGGCAAAACCGGGACGCACTGAAGCGGATCGGGAACGCGTCAGGCAGATGATTGCACAATTCAGACGCGAACCGGATTGGTGAAAAAGCCATTAGACGCGCAGTCAAAAAAAGTTTTGAAAAAGACTAGACGGCAACCGTGGTTTCACACTATGGTTTCTCATAACAGGCAGAGAGCCTAACAAATTGGAGCGAAAATGAAATTCACCGAAATTCAATACAATCAGCGCGTAGAAGCAAACCCTGAAGCAGTGTTCTACCGTTACCACACGCGCGAGGACGCGTTGGCAAGTTTCACACGCAAAGACGCAAACCCACTTTTCAATTCTGACGAACTGTTTATGTTTGAGGTTGAGGGTTGCGGTTGGGTTGTTCAGACAACAGGATCTTTCCAGAAGGCTGGTTCAAACTAATGAGCCAAACCAACAACTGGGGTTTTCCAACAGTGCAATGCGCGAAATGCGCTGGAACTGGCAGACACGACTGGACGCCAAGCACAGGCAACATTTGCCGAAACTGCGGTGGCAAAGGCACTCTTGTTGCCGACTACGCAATCAAAATTTGGCTTGAGTTTGTTGACCACGTTGAAGCGCAACGCGGCCCCAGCATCAGCAAATGCAGTGCTGGTGACGTGGTGCGCGTGTTTGGCAACAAAGTGCCGTTCAAAACCATTGCACAGATTGAAACCGGCGTGGGCGAAGCGACACAGTGGACTAACGGCGTTGAAACTGGTTGGCGCACCAACGTCACTTTTACTGACGGCACAACACAACAATTTTGCGACAACATCAAAATGCGACGCAAATTCACTGCAGATCCTGCACCCTACCTTGCACAAATTCAATACCCACTAGACGCGGAAGGCGCAAACAAATGAAAACACCAACAGATTGCGAAACACACTGGGGTCACGACACCTGCACCCCGGATTGCAGTGAACTGGCACTACAAATACAGGAATCACACGCAAGCCCAGTGAAATGCAAATGCTTCACCACGACAGAGCAGTGGGCAGATTGCCCAAAGTTTGGTCACTCCGAAATGTGCGCAGGAACTATCTGCGACAACTGCCATGAATACAACTACTTAGATTGTGAGACAGAAATGAGCAAAGAACAAGAAATGCCGACAGCGTCAGAAAGCTTGAAGGCACAAAACGAATCTGACAAAACTGAACTTGACGAAACCGAAACTGACGAAACTGAAGCAGAACCAGCCATTCAGACACGGCACGAAATGCTTGAGTCAGCGCCAAGTTACTGCAACGAAATCGCGGCCCTGCGCTCATGGTCAGACAACTGCGTACACCCAACCCCATATGTCTTGTTCCTAGATCTGATTGGTTGGACTGCTGAACACTTTGGCGAAACCGTTGTCAGTGAAATTTCAGACGTCAATTTGGGGTACGTTGAATTGGGCTATCTCGCTGATGCACTGCAGGAATACGCCAAACGCCCACATGACGTGTCCGACTGGATCGACAAATTGGAAAGTTGCCAAGAATGAGATTTGTTTCATTGTTCGCCGGCGTGGGTGGGTTTGACTTGGGCTTAGAACAGTCAGGTCACACCTGCGTTGGGCAAGTAGAGATCGACAAGAACGCCAGAGCAATTCTGGAACAACACTGGCCAAACGTGCCAAAACACACTGATGTAAGAACAGCAAAAGATTGGGCTGATGAAATTGGACTCACAGGAAATGTTGACCTTGTTTGTGGCGGATTCCCCTGCCAAGACTTGTCTGTTGCAGGAAAAAGGGCTGGCTTGGCTGGCGAACGAAGTGGACTTTTCTTTGATGCACTCAGTTTCGCAACGCACGTCCAAGCCGAAACTATTGTCTTGGAGAATGTGCCGGGACTTTTATCAAGCAACAAGGGACGCGATTTTGGAACAGTCATCGTTGGTTTGGCCGACTCAGGGTATAGCAACATCGAATGGCGTGTTCTTAATTCGCAATTCTTTGGAGTCGCACAACGGCGCAGAAGAGTGTTCATTGTCGCAAGTCTTGGAAGCAAACCCTTCAAGCCGGTACTGGTTGAGCGCGAAGGCGGCGGAAGGGATCTTGCGCAGGGCCAGCAAACGGGGAAAGACATTGCCGGCGCAGTTGCAGACAGCACTGGAACAAGTCGTAGGGGGGGGGATTGGATTGGACATAGTGCAGACTTTGGCGGCGCGTGACTACAAGGGTGTTGGCAATCAGTACGTTGAGGAAAACAAACTTGTGGTGGTTGAGAATGATTGACGAACCAATTTTGATGCGTAATCGTGAAGGAAAGCCGGGGGGGGGGAAGGGGCCGTTGTTGAGCCATAACATTTCGTTGACATTAGCGACAGCAAACGATCAAGTGTTGTTTGTAAAAAGGCATAGGGCATCATCAGTGGACGATTTTGAAACGTGGGCGCAAAGTGACGTGACACCTACTTTGAACGTGTTTGACGTTGGTGACACTCGCGCCACTGCACTCATTTTGTTTGAACCGGATCGCAGGGACGGCATCAGACTGCTGGACGATAAAACAAACACACTTCAATCATTCATGGGGACAGGGGGTGGCAACGTGCCACTAGTTGCATACAGCATTCGTGAGGATGCGCAAGCAAACAATTTTTCAGCAACCGAAATAGAACAGGCAAGGGCATTGCAGTCACTTCAACCGTCAGTGCAGTCACATCACGCTCAAACGTTTTTGGCAGACGATACATCAGCAATAGTTCGCCGCCTTACACCAACCGAATGCGAACGCCTACAAGGGTTTCCTGATGGTTGGACTGAAGGTCAAGCAGACTCACACAGATACAAGCAAATGGGTAACGCAGTCACAGTGAATGTGATTCGTTGGATTGGGGCAAGGTTATGAACGATTGGCGCAAGGATCTCACCAAGCGTGGCAGGATTGTCGTTGGAGCTTTGGAAGGTGCAGGGATTTTGCTGGTCATGATTGTGCTTATGGTCAGTGATTTCAAGTAATTTGTGACACAAAACGTTTTCCCGTAAACTGTGAATGTTTGAGGGGAAGCAAACATCAAAGGGTTGAAACTTAGGTTTCAGCCCTTTGTGCTTTGTAAACAGTAAACTGGTGCAGTGGCTAATTCGTTGTTTCAACAAATTGAACAGTTGCTACACGACTATGGTGCAGACAAAAACTATGTGGCAGTGTGCACAAACATCATTTTGGTCACTGAATGGACTGACGGTGCAGGTGTGCATTGGATTGAAGAACACCGTTCAGCAGAGATCCCAATTTGGCGGCGTGAAGGCATTTTGAACTATGTGTTGCAGGAAAGAGCAGAAGTGACAGAAAGTGACGTTGATGAGTAGCCAGCACCGCAAACATCGCGGCTACGCCAGCCAAGCCATTGTTGCCAAATACCTTAAACAGCACGGCTTTCCGTTTGCAGAGTCCACAGGTGCAGGAAGGCAGGGCAGTGACGTCACTGGGACACCGGGCATAGATTGGGAAATCAAAGCCAGAACCGACTTCAACCCGTCAGCCGTCATGAAACAACTTGCTGAACGAGCACAAGAAGGCGTGTTGCCGGTAGCAGTGCTACGGCTCAACGGGCAAGGTGAAGCCAGTGTTGAAAATTGGGTAGGCGTAGTGCCGTTTGGCGTTTTGGTGCGTCTGATACGCGAAGCCGGGTTCGGCGATCCGTTATGACGCCGCGCCTGTTGACGTCTGAATGTTCAGCGCATTACCCCAGATTGTGGCATCTGGTTGAATCAGTGTCAGACAACAAAGACGTGCGCAAATACCCAGTAATGCTGGACATGGTGAACTTTATCCAAGAGTTTGAAAATTGGGTGTTTGTTTCCACTGACCATTTGGGTCAACTTTTGAGGGCCGAACCACCCAAGTCAGTGTCAAAAAGAACATACGGGCCGCTGCAGATTGTTGGCGAACGTCTGGACTTTTTTGGCAAACACATTGAAGCTTGTATGGTGCGGCAGGAAAAAATAGCCAAAATGTTGCTTGAAGAACTTAACGACTGGCACGGTGCAATACTTACCCGGACAGCCCCAGAAAACCTACCAAAATACATTGGACGCAAAAAATGCCCTATTTGTGAACAAAAGTCTGTTATGGGTTACAACAATGATTTGTTTTGCGTCAACCGTAACTGCCAGCACACTTGGACACTGTGATGAAACCAGCATTCAGGACAAAGATTTACGAACGCTCAAACGGGTATTGCGAACGGTGCGAACAAGGTTTGCCTGAATCGTGGGCGGCCCACCACCGCAAACTACGGGCGCAAGGTGGCAAAGACGAATACGTCAACGTGGTTGCATTATGTCACCAATGCCACAATTTGGGTACAGCGTCAGTGCATCTCAACCCTGCGCAAGCAGTTGACGCCGGATACATAGTGCCCGGCTGGGCCGATCCTGCATCAACACCAATTTGCCCTAGCGGTGGGCAGAAACTATTGTTGCTTACAGATGGCACGAAACAAAACTTAGGGGAATGACAATGGCTGGAGAACCAACAATTACGTTAATTGGGCGTTTGGGTGCAGATCCGACAATCAACTTTACACAAACAGGGCGCGGCGTGACCTCATTCAGCGTTGCAGTAACGTCAAAGCTCAAAACCGATGATGGTTGGATAGACAAAGACACGTTGTGGTTTCGGGTGTCGCTTTGGCACAACGCTGAGGCCGCGGTGGACGAACTGCGCAAGGGTGACTTGGTGTGCATTAGTGGCAAGTTAACTGAAAGCAAATACATGAAAGATGGCGTGGAACGCACATCACTGCAGATTGACACAGACCATGTTGGGGTTGTGCCAACAAAAAAGACTCACGGCGACACTGAAGCACCATTCTAGGGCTGGTTGCTGTGGCTACTAGCACAAACGCCGGGCAGTTTGAAACACCGGTCACGTGGACTCAAAACACTGATGTTGATTGGGAAAGATCCGCAGTGTTGGCGGCTCAAACCATCAACCGGGTGCATAAAGTGTTGGACGAACTACGGCACAATTTGGAGATTGCTCCAGAAGGCCCAGTTGAGTTGGCGTACATCACCAGCCGGCTGGCTGAAGCACTAGATTGCGAATAATCATGTATGTATCTACACAAATGGTTAATCAAATCAACGCAGAATTGTCTGAAGCAAAACAAGCCATTCAGCGTGTGCGTGAGTTGCACAAGCCAAGTGAAATGCTCGGAATTTGGGATGCGGTTTGTTCAGTCTGTACTGAAGGGGACTTGCATGACTACGTTGAATACCCATGTCCAACTATCAAAGCGTTAGACGGTGAGCCAAATGTGTAGTGCAGAAAACATCATTTCAGGTATCATTGTTGCCGGATTAGGCACTGTTTGGACTTGTCTAGGCGTCAACCTGATTTGGCTAGTATGGTCAGACCTTCAAGAACTACGCAAAAAGGAACAAAACAATGGGCAAATGTAAAGATTTATTGACAGACGCGCTGGAGCTCACTGCAACAGATCGCGAAGCAACCTATGGCGACAAGCAGGACAACCACGCCAACATAGCGGCTATCTGGTCAGTGATACTTGGACACAAAATTGAACCCTACCAAGTTGCATTGTGCATGGCTGGGTTAAAGATTGCGCGAGCATCACGGCCCGACGGCGCACAACACCGTGACAACTATGTGGACTTGGCAGGGTATGCAGGTGTGGCGTGGGAATGCGTTGCACCACAACCAATAACCACCTACAAAGACACAAAACCAAAAGTGCATCCAAGTGAAGTGACGCCAAAATACCTTCCAAAAACCAAAATTTGATAGGATAATGGCAACAGAAAGAAGGCAAATTGTGGCAAAGTTGAGTATTGAAACAATCAAACTGGACGCGCTCAAGCCAGATCCCAACAATGCGCGTAAACACTCAGAACGCAACCTAGACGCAATCAAAGGATCTTTACAGGCTTTTGGTCAACGCAAGCCAATAGTTGTCGCAGAGGACAATACGGTGATTGCCGGCAACGGTACAGTGGAAGCCGCCAAACAACTAGGTTGGGTCAGCGTCAGCGCCACGCGCATTCCTGCAGACTGGACGCCGGAACAAGTCAAAGCCTACGCAATTGCAGACAACCGCACTGGTGAACTAGCAACATGGGATCAAAACGAACTATTGTCGGTGCTGTCCGACTTAGACAATTCAGACTTGTTGCATTCAGTAGGTTTCGACACTCAAGATGTTGACAATTTGAAGGCACTCATGGAAGAGCTTGAACAGCCACCAGCCGCGCCCAAAAACTTGTTTGAGCAAGAAGGCATGTATCACGGCAACACGTTGTCAACACTCGCTGAACGGTACGCCACAGCCGCCACAAGAGTTTTGATGTGCGACTACCCAAACACACGCTACATTTGGTTGATTGAAAAACTTGCCACCATCAGATCCGAAAAAGGCTATGACTCCAATTCGGACGCAATCATTGAAATTGTTCAAGACTATTTTGGCGAGATTGCACCAGAATAATTATGAAAATTGCTGACCTTCCCATTGTTGAAGTCAAACGTGTAATAACACACGACGAAGCCAGCGAAATGGTTGGCGTGAAAGTGCCTGACCTGCAACCAAACGTCACCAAAGCCGGTATCTACATTGACGCAGACACCAAAGAACCATTTTTGGCGTATATGCCTATGGAGTCTGAGGTTGCAGAACTACGCAAAGCGTGTTTGAACATCAACTACGGGTCAACACTGCGTCAAAACACTGGGTTGCGTAACGAATCAGTCACATTCGGCATGGCGCCACGCAAAGCGTACCAACGCCGCGAATCATGCCGTCCCACTGCACTATCGTTCAACCAACCTGCAGAACACACTGTGCTGGTGAAACTGGCTGAAACGTTTGGCAAAATGTATCAAGAGTTCGCGCCGGATCTTTACAACCGGGACGCGCAAGCCATTGACGTGATAGCAGACGAATGGCGCATGACTGACGAAGCCATGTGGACGTCCGGGGTGGTCAACAAGTCCAGCGAACTGCCATATCACCGTGACGGCTTCAATTTTGCCACATGGTCAGCGATGCCAGTGGTTCGACGCAACATGGACGGTGGTTGCCTGTCGTTTCCTGAATACGACATTGTGGTGGCCTGTCGGGACGGCTGGGTGTTGTTTTTTCCCGGCTACAAGTATTTACACGGCGTCACACCAATGCACACAACCAGCAAAGATGGCTACCGTTACAGTGTCGTGTATTATGCACTCAAAGGCATGAAAGACTGCTTCACTTATGCAGTAGAAAGCGCACAAGAAAAGTGCGCCGCACAGAACGCGAAGTGGAGCTTGTAAAAGCACTCAAAGGCGAGATTGCATTCAAAGTCAAAGGCAAAAATGAATGATGCACTATGGGCTGACTATGCTCAATTCCACAAAGGGCAAGCAGAATCAAAAGATCTTGACCCAGTGTATGACGCACTCAAAAACATTGGTGAGCAACTAGGACTAACCCACGAACAAAAAGTGTGGCTCACTTTCCTGCACGTTGCCTACTATCATTTGGGTTCAGCACTCAAAGTGTTCCAACAGCACCCAAACCCGTCCATGCCCAACCCAGAACTGCTCAACCTACCAACCGGCACTGAACGCCGCGCACACCGATCCATACCCAAATTTGCTGACCACTTCAACTCACTGCTAGGCATAGCAGACGCCAACGGCGGCCTAGCAAACTGGCTCAACCGATACACCACCAACATTCCGCTACACACTTGGGACAACATAGGCGAAGCACTCACCCAACCACGCGGCAACGGCAGATGGGCGGCCTACAAAACATCAGAAATGCTGTGGAAAGTTAACGGCTACCCAATGCAAGCACCAGACATGGGACACGCCCACTCAAGCGGCCCACGACAAGGCCTGAACTTGCTGTTCAACAACCTACCAACCGGCAACAACCCAGCAGACGTAGCAGTGCTAGACCTCGCATCACACCAAGTTCTACACAAACTCACCCAATACGGCATTACAGCGGCCCTAGAGGAAGCAGAAACATCACTATGCGACTTCCACTCACTCGCCGGCGGCAAATACTACGTTGGACACGACATTGACCAAATGCAGACACAACTCAACAAAGTGCAGTCAGAGCTCACCCCAATAGCATTCACCAGCCGCCAAGAAACCATACCCAACGAATACTTAGGCGAACTTAACGGCTGGGTGGGCGTAGATCCGCTACGCAAAAAAACCTACAAAACCACTGGACAAATACTATTAAGGACAAAACCATGAAACACCTCATTGTTGTCGGTGCAGGAATAGCCGGTTCGTCAGCAACACGAATCGCCCAAACATTAGGCTGGCACACAACACTCATAGACGGCAACCCGGCACAAGCCGCCAGTCACAGCGCACTAGCAACCATCAGACCAACATGGTTCGACAAACAAGGCAAAACCGCCGCCGCCAGATCGTGGAAATGGTACGAACAATGGGGCGCAACAATCACCCAAACAGCAATGGTGTCCGACTGGCGCAAACCCGAACCCACACAACAAACAAACTGGTGGCTAGTAGATCCCACCAAACCCTTACTACAACCAACAATCAACCAACACGCCGCCAAAATAGAACCCTACAAAGTCACCCTAGACGACGGACAAACCATCACAGGTGACGCAGTACTCACCACCACCGGTGCATACGGCAACCCCAACGCAGACTGGCAACCACTCGCCGGCGCAACCCTATCCAGCAACGAAGCCCAACTCAATGACGGCCCACTACGCATACACCACCTACGCCCATACCACTCACTCACCGTAGGCAACATCAACGGACAAACCCGGCTAGGCTCATCAGCACACAAAAGCATGGACAAAGCCATAGATGAAGTGTTTCGGATGCTCCACGCCGCCATGACCCAAAACATCATAGACGAATGGACAGACTGGACACTACACACCGGCATACGCGCCAGACGCCCAAAAAACGAACCAATCACCCCAACATTAGGCAACCCAAACACCACCATAGGTGCACTAGCAAGATCCGGCTACGCGTTCGCACCAGACCTAGCACACCAATGGTTGCTGTCACTATGATCACCGTGTACCTAATAGGGCAACCCGGATCAGGCAAAACCACCCTAATGAACCACATACTAGACCGCGCACCCATAACCGAATACAGACAAAAACCCGTCAAACACCTCACACACGCCTACAAAACACACCAAGCCGTGTCACTAGGCTGGCCCAAAACACCATTCGGTGGCACAGACACACTAGGATTCAACGCAATAACACCCATCAAACAACAACTACTACCCATCATCAACCAACACACAAGCATCCTGTTTGCAGAAGGCGACAGACTAGCCAACACCACATTCTTTGACGAAACAACCAAATACGGCAAACTCATCCTGTTCCACCTCAACACACCTGCACTACTAGCCCAACAACGCCGCCAACAACGCGCCCAACAACACCAACTCAAACTACAAAACCCGACATGGCTTGCCGGCAGAATAACCAAAGCAAACAACCTAGTCACCAAATACAACCCAATAGACCTAGACGGCAACCAACCAATGCACGAACTTGCACAACACGTCTGGCAACACATAGACAGTTTGCTACAGTAGATTCATGGCAAATAGAAACAAAACGCCCAAACCGGAACTCATAGACAAAGAGCGCAAGGCCCTTGAACTACGCCGGGCTGGGGCAACGTATGACGAAATTGCTCAAGCGTTAGGGTACGCGACACCGCAGGGCGCGTTTCTCGCCTACAACCGTGCCATCAAACGTACCCTTATTGAGTCAGGTGCAGATGAAGCGCGACAGACAGAACTTGACCGGTGCGACAGGATTCAACGCGCATATTGGGCGAAGGCTATGGCAGGGGACGTTCCTGCAGGAAACATTGTTCTCAAGGTCATGGATCGCCGGGCGCGTTATCTAGGTTTGGACGCACCAACCAAACAGCAGATAGAAGTGACAAACTATGAAGCAGGGACAGAAATTGACCGTGAGCTCCAACGGCTTGTCCGACTATTGGCAGACAGTGATAGCAAGACGGGCACTGTGGATAGCGCAGAAAGCGCGACCAACCCAAGTTGAGCCAGAAGGCAGTTGGACAACATGGCTCATTCTGTCTGGACGCGGCTGGGGCAAAACCCGGACAGGCGCGGAATGGATAGCGTGGCAAGCCATACATCACCCCAAAACACGTTGGGCTATTGTCGCCGCCACATTTGCTGACGCTCGCGACACCTGCGTTGAAGGTGATTCTGGACTGCTGAAAGTGTTGCGCGAATACGGGGCACTGCGTGAACCTAACGGCTGGAACCGGTCAATGGGTGAACTGTATTTGGCTAACGGATCGCGCATCAAACTGTTTTCCGCAGACGAACCTGACCGGTTACGCGGCCCACAATTCCACGGTGCATGGGTTGACGAACTAGCGGCATTCAAATACCCAGATGCTTGGGATCAGTTGCAGTTCGGTTTGCGTCTAGGCGCACACCCCCAAACGGTAGTGACAACAACACCCCGTCCCAAACCACTAGTCAAAAGTTTGCTACAACGCACAGACGGATCTGTCACTGTGACGCGTGGCGCAACATTCGACAACGCCGCCAACCTTGCACCCACCGCACTAGCAGAGCTCCAAGCCAGATACGCCAACACGCGGCTAGGCAAGCAGGAACTGTTTGGTGAAATACTGGACGATGTTGAAGGTGCGCTGTTCACCCAAGCAAACATTGAAAAATACCGTGTCATCAACGCGCCACTCAACCTACAACGCATGGTGGTGTCGGTAGATCCTGCAGTCACCGTGTCTGAAACGTCAGACAGCACCGGTATCGTAGTTGCAGGAAAAGACAACGCAGGTGAGGCATACATCATTGCCGACTACACCTGCCGGCTATCGCCACTGGAATGGGCGCAACGTGCAATAGACGCCTACCGCACCCACAACGCTGACGCCATAGTGGTTGAAGTCAACAATGGTGGCGACATGATCCCAACACTCATACATCAAGTTGACCCGTCAATACACGTCAAAACTGTTCGCGCCACAAGAGGCAAAACACTTCGCGCAGAACCAGTGGCGGCTTTCTATGAGCAGGGCCGGGTGCATCATGTTGGCGTGTTGGACGCGCTAGAGGATCAAATGACGACTTGGACACCGGAAGATCCTAAGTCACCTGACCGGTTGGATGCTGTCGTGTGGGCTTTAACGGATCTGCTGGAAGGTTCAAACCTCAAAGGGTACTTGAACAACCTTGCCACCTTCTGCCATAATTGTGGTTTACCAATGCCCAAGAGTTACAGCGTGTGCAGTGGTTGCAACGCTTCACTATCCAAGAGTGACGAAGCACCACACATACTAGGAGTGTAAAAGATGGCAATTTTTGACCGTGTACGCAACCTAGTCAAAGCACCACTGGTGACGCCGCCGGGCGCAAAAGTGACGCCATTCTCTCAAGAGGAACTCAACCAATTAGCACAACAGGTGTATTCAACAGGCGTGTTCCAGCCGCTTGAACGCAACCCGTTCTTGGCTGGTGTGCCTTTCGGCCCGGCAAACCCACTTGTGCCAGCCGCCATCAACCCTATTGGTGAAGATGGAAGGCCTGACCCACGCCGCTGGGAATACCCTGTGGCATGGAACGTTTTTGTCACTGAAACACGCCTAGTGCCGTGGAAGGTGCTACGAACTGCCGCTGACCAGATAGACATTTTGCGCCGCTGTGTCGAAGTGATGAAAAACAAAGTCACCGGCATGGACTGGGAAATTGTGTTCACCGAAAGTGCATCAGAAACTATTGCTGGCGGCAGTAACGAAAACCACGTTCGTGCTATGCAGAAGGCCCGTGACCAATACAGCAGTGAAATTGCTCGAATGCGCGACTTTTGGCAGACACCTGACCGCATCAACGGTTTGTCTTTCAAAGACTGGCTCATGATGTTTCTTGAAGAAGTGCTGGTGCTGGACGCGCTCGCAATTTATCCTCACCCAGATCTGAAAGGTGACCTACATTCGCTGGAGATCCTTGACGGCTCAACAGTGAAACCACTTTTGGATGATCGCGGTATGCGTCCCCAAGCTCCATTTCCTGCATACCAACAGATGCTGTACGGCTTCCCACGCGGCGAGTTCCTAGCCACGTCAGACGATCCTGACCAAGATGGCAACTTCAGTGCTGACGAACTCATCTATTTGAAACGCAACCACCGCACATGGACACCCTACGGCTTCAGCCCGGTGGAACGCGCTTTGCCGGTTGCAGACATTTACATCAAACGCCAACAGTGGTTACGGGCCGAATTCACTGACGGTGTAATGCCTGACCTCATGTTTAAGCCTGACGGCTCATTCGCCGCGACACCTGAACTGATTCGTGCGTACGAAAACATTTTGAATGACGATCTTGCCGGGCAGACTGAGCAACGCCGCCGGGCGCGTATCCTGCCACCGGGCCTAGATCCCATTGACAACACTGGGCACAGTGAAAAGTTCAGCGACAAACTGGACGATTACCTGATTACAAGCATCACCGGTCATTTTGGTGTGCTACCAACAGAAATTGGTTTTTCTGCCAAGGGTGGTTTGGGTGGTTCGGGACATCAGCAAGGTGAGTCAGAGTCGGCACAAGACATTGGTGTGACGCCACTGATGAAGTGGATTGAACAGCAACTGTCTGACATCAGTTACAAATTTTTGGGTATGCCACGCGAACTTGAATTCAAATTCACTGGTGGACGCGCTCAAGACAGTGCAGGGGACGCAAGCCGCCGCGACACCGAATTGAAGTCTGGGCAACGCACCTTAAATGAGGCTAGGGCAGAGCTTGGGTTGCCGTTGATAGATTCGCCAGAAGCAGACTCACCCATGCTTCAGACTGGCGCAGGTTTGTTTTTCGTCACACCAGAAGGTTTGTCGTCACCGGCGTCTGGTTCAATGCAACCGGCTGAACCGCAACTTGTGCCGGCTGAAACACCTGAACAACCTGCACTGCCGGCTGAACAACCTGCACCCAAGCAGGGTGAGGCTGAAGCGGAAGTGAAAGCGTTCCTGAAGTGGGTCAAAAAGGGCACTGCTGAACGTGACTTTGAGTTTCTGGTTGTAGATCCTATCCATGCCGGTGTGTTGAACCGGGCCGCAAAAGACAAAGACATTGACCTGATTAAGCACGTCACGGGTGATTTGTTAAAAAAAGTGTGAGCCGCCGTGAGGTGGCAAAACAAAAAACGGTAGCGCACAATCATGTGCTGGTGCTTCAGGCTATGGCACGTCAAGCAAACCCGGACACGATAGCGAATCAGTGGCTTGACCACAACGCCAACAAAGCACCTTCCGCAGACGATAGGCAAGCCGCGCAAGCGTGGACAGCCGCCAACATTACGCTCAACAGCGCACCACTAGGCAACGCGCTTGACCAAATGTATGGTGCTGGTTGGGCTTTCGGATCTGCTGACGGGCAGGAAAAACTTGGCGGCCAGTTTGATGAAAACTTTTGGGATCATTGGCAACCGGGTAATGAGGCTGCCGCCGCGCTAGTTGACCCACCCAAAGGCTTACAGGCCCTACTTGAACAAGCGCAAGTCACTATGAAAGAAATTGACGCGTACACGCTAGACAGAATTGGTTCGCAGTTGGCTTCTGGGTTGGCTCAAGGGTTTGGCGCAGACAAAATGTCGCAAGCCGTGTATCAAGTGTTGCGTGATCCTGCACGTTCTATGGTGATTGCGCGAACTGAAACTGCCAGAGCTTTAATTCAAGCAAACGTGGCTGAGTATTTGGATGCTGGCGTGGAGAAGGTGCAGTGGCTTGTTGCAGATCCGGACGATGATTGTTTGGAGAACGCAAACGTCATTGTGAATTATGGTGATGAGTTTCCGTCAGGTGACATTGAACCACCGGTGCATCCAAATTGTATGTGCGATCTTGGGCCTGTGTCGCAGTATTCGCCAGCACTAGATTTGGGCGTGACGGCTGACGTGGTGAAAGATTGGGATGAGGATGCGCACGAACGTGAGGACAATGGACGGTTTGGAACAGGCAGTTCTGCTAGTTTCAAAGTGCCCACCCCGGCAAAAATAGACGCCTACCTGAACCAGCCACAAAGTTCAGGCAGAACGCCTCAAGCAATTGCTGAAAGAATGGAACAAAAACAAGAAGCAATGCTACAAAAAACCACTGAAGAACAGCGCGATGCGGTAATTTCTTACATGAATGATTCGTATGCGTTGAATAACGCTTTGCGTGAAGGTAACGATTTGACGCCGGAACAAACCGCGCTGGTTGAACAGTTGGATTCTGTAATGGCTATGTCGGAGTTCACCAACAGTGTTTACGACACTAACACGCCGCTGTATCGGGTTTGTGATTCTAGCGTGTTTGACGGGGTGCAGAAGGGTGAAATTCTGCAAGATCACGCATATGTGTCCACCACAACAGATTTGGCTTTCGCGCAAGAAATGGCAGGGTATTCCGGCTATGACGCCACAATGGTGATTTACTCAACCAGTGCAGGTAGCACAGCATTCCGAAGTGAAACTACAGGCATTTCAGTGGATTCGTTGGCTGGCGACAAGTCATTTGATCAAAAAGAGATTTTGTTGCCGCGTGATTCATCATTTGTTTATGCAGGAAAAGACAGTGATGGCAACCACGTTTTGATTAGGACTAAGTGATGGACAACAGAAAATTTGGTTGGACCAAGGGTGATGTTGTTGTAGTTGGATCTGTAAACAATCAAACCGACAGCGACAACCCGGACAATGTAGAATAAACGCAAGAATTGTGGCAAAATAGGTAACGACTTAGGGGAAAACATGGCACTTGTACACTTGAACGTGGCTCTTGGAACAACCGCAACCAAAATGTTCACTGTTCAACAAGTAAACAAACTGACGGCTGTATCCATCCAAAACAACCACAGCGCAACTATTTTTGTGGGCGATCCCAGCATCACAACGTCTGCCACGGTAGCCACAAGGTCATTCCATTGCCGCCGGTGCAACATACCAACTTTGGCTACACGCCGGTGACACTTTGTACGGCATTTCAGCCGCCGCCACCGCCGCTGGTGCTGTTTCGGTACTTTATTCAGGCCTGTAATGTTGCCGGGAACGCTCAACATAACAATTCCGCAAGGCACTGACCAAACACTCTCATTCACCATTGTTGGCTACGACTTGCGAACATACACGGCAAAGCTCCAAGCG
>Ga0114962_10002170_pt1 | contig 16586 bp, 12 predicted proteins | sample C_130820_MF_Meta_FD_87017 | JGI IMG/M metagenome (GOLD analysis project Ga0114962, IMG submission 87017) | Freshwater microbial communities from Lake Croche, Canada to study carbon cycling - C_130820_MF_MetaG | ecosystem: Environmental > Aquatic > Freshwater > Lake | place: Lake Croche, Canada...
CGTGATCGGTGATTCCTTTGTCCAGCATGACATGGATGCCCGGCCCCTCTTTCCTCTCCATGAGATACCCTTCGAGGGATTCTCAGTGATCGAGGCCGATCCCAGGCTCCGCCATCTACTCGCCACAGCCTCACTCACCATGCTTGCTGAGAAGAGACTGCCCGAACTCGCAGAATCACGTTCCTTCGAAGGCCTGGTTGTCAGCGGAGATCAGTTTCTCTCCAGCAGTGAAGTCCGTAATAGGGTCTTGGAAGCACTCCCGAAGGCCTTTGCCGTGGATATGGAGTCGGCGGCTATTGCGCAGGTCTGCCGAGCCGCCGACATCCCGCTCGGCGTCATGAGGGTCATCTCGGACTCGGCCGATGGAAGCGCACACATCGACTTCGCAAAATTCGTTGAGGAAACGGCAGCCAAGGCTTGCGCGGAGACGGTCAGGCACGCATTGCGGGCCTTAGCGCAGTGAATTCGCGCAGGCTCATAGCTTATTTCTAACAGCCTAACAGTCTTCAGCTTAAATACCTTCTTCAGAACGTCACTCCGATCTGGGCTCCGAGCACGAGGGCGTTGGGGATGGTTCCCGTCCCACCCGGGTTAATAATCCACTGGGCGTCGGGCTGGATGTAGGCGAACTTGGTGAGGTTAATACGATAACCGAATTCATAGGCGAGTTCATAGGTGGCATGGCCACCTAGCGAGGTCTCGTTGGCCTGGGCATAATTAGAGCTGAAGTTGCCGTAAACGACACCGAAGATAGAAATGTCCCGGGGACGAAAGGGAATAAGGCCCGTGTAGACCAAGCCACCATTGTATTGGAAAGGAACCTTCGCCGTATTCTGCTGAGGACAGAGAACGAAGGCACTCCAGGCCGTCAGGCCGGTATCCCTGAAGGGATTCATGCGATAAAGCATCTGGTCGAAATGCCAGTAGAGGCCGTAGGCACCATTCTGGCCCTGCGAACTGCCGAACTGAGAATAGGTCCACGTGGAGTAGTAACCACCCATCCAATAGTGACCAGGAAGCCCGTGCGGGATGGCGTCGCTGGCAGGGGTTGCGAAGGTCTTGCTATCTCTCCCATTCACCGCAGCCACGGACTTGCCGTCATTAGATGAGGTGGAGGTGGAGGGAGCGGATGCCGCAGGTTTGAAGAGCTCGGGTGCCCAACCATACTGGCCGATCATCATGACGCCGTCGCCAGGGTTCATGTTCCAGTTGAAGCCATGCATGTAGGATTGCGAAACCTGCGGAGTGACCTGATAGACACCGAACATCGCCTCGGTCTCCCTGGTGACAAGGGCGCGCACACGAGCACCCCAGACGCTCCACGGGTAGGTGGAAAAGGATCCATTGACCGGCAGGGACTGAGGATTGCCGTCGATGCCGTTGTTCATATAGAGCCAGTAGAGGGGGGAGGAGGCGAAGTCATCACCCGCCGCCATGCGTCCGAATTTGAAGCTGATCTTGTCGTCATCGAAACGCTGGTTGTAGGCAAGGCCGTAGAAGATAAAGCCCGTCCCGCCGTAGACCTGTTGGACAGTGAACTGATTGCCAATATGCTGAGCGGAGAGATTATTCCCGTTGCGGTCGAGACCGATCACACTCAATGTGCCTCCATCGTAGCCGAACAACGGCTTGGATTGGAATTCCATATCGATGGTGAAGTTATCGCAGTAGGTGAACCCGGAGCTTTTCCCTCCGACGGGGTTGCCGGAAAGGTTGGCCGTGTAGGAGGCGGAGATATCGAGACCATGGTTGGCGAGTGTGTCACGAAGACCGAACCAGTTCATGGTGGCATAGTCGGAATGAAACCAATCTTTCCCCTCCTCTCTCTTCTCTTGGTAAGGCTCCCAGAAGCGCTGCATACTCCAGTTTAACTCGGGAATCTGGTAGGGGATGTTGAAGCGCAACTCCTCATTGGGAGTGATCATGGCCGGCATGGGAATATGGAGAGTGGCCATGCCCGGAACCTCGTTGGTAGTGATCAGCGAGGCGGCGAGAAGAAGTGGGAGCATCATAATCGTTTCGGGGGTTTAAATGAGAAAAGACGTGAAATTCAGATGCCTTGCAACCTCATTTATTGAAGTTGCATGTTCCTACACCCGTGGCTCGCCGGAGCACTCGACTTAGTGCGCTTTCAGCGCGTTGACGCTGGAAAGAATGCCCGAGATCATCGAGTAGGCCACCACGCCCACAAAGAGGGCCACGATCAGAATGACTGCGGGCTGGATCAGCGTGGTAAGATGCTGGATACGGGAGGTCAGCTCACGATCATACCGCTTGGCCGCCCGGGCCAGAGATCCAGCCAGATCACCGGTCTGCTCGCCTACCGCCAGAATGTCGAGCAGGACAGGAGGGAAAAACCCTGTGCGTCTCATCGCGGAGGCCAGTGAACTTCCCTCACGCACCATGTTGCCGACCTTCCCGAGCAGACCCTTCAGATAGACATTTCCGGTCGCCGCCCGCATCAGATCCATGGCAGAGAGCATGGTGACTCCGTTGGAGACCAAGGTAGAGAGATTCTGCATCACCTCGGCATAGAAGCGGGCTTTCAGCACAGGACCAACCACAGGCGTATCGAGTTGAGCACGATGCCACCACGCCTGTCCCGCTGGTGTGGCGACCGCCACGCGTAGTCCTGTGACGATCGCTCCAATGAAGGCCAGGATCGCCCACCACCAATGGGCGCAGAAGAGGCTGATCGTTATCAGTGCCTGGGTGATGACTGGGAGTTTCTGGCCTGATTTTCCCAGAAGAACCGAGAGCTGCGGCACCAAGAAGGTGAGGAAGATGAACATCAACAGGATCGCCGAGGAAAAGACGATTGCCGGATAGACAAGGGCCGAGGTCACCTTCTTGCCAAGCTCACCGACCATCTCCAGATGAGCGCATTGACGCTTCAGGATTTGAGGAAGCACGCCTCCAGCTTCACCCGCGGCGACAAGGTTGCAGTAAAGAGGATCAAAGGACCTGCCGCAGCTTCGGAGAGCCTTGGAAAAACCGACTCCCTCCCGAACCAATTGGCGCAGATGGGCAGCCACGACCTTCACGGGGGATTTCTCCTGACGTTGCTCGATCACCTTGAGTGCTCCCTCAAGCTGAAGCCCGGCATCGAGTAGCTCCGCAAGTTCCTCTGTGAAGAAGAGCAACTGGGGCGTCGTCAGCTTGGGTAGATTCTCAGCGGCAAGAATCTCTCCGGCCTTGGCTTTTGAAATGTTGGGTGACGAGGATCCGAAGAACGATTTCTTTCCTGAAGAGGTTGCCAGCCCCTCCTCAACGACCTTGATAGGCTGCAAGCCACGCTCACGGAGCTTACGGTAAGCATCCGATCCGGAGAGTGCCTCGATGCGGCCGCTCTCGGAGCGACCGGCTAGATCCTGGGCTTTGAAAGAAAAGAAGGGCATGGTGTCATACCCTCAGCGGGGCACGGGGATACCATCGATCCCGAGCCCCGCAAAGGTGTCAATGGTATTTGAGAGCTTGGGATAACCAGGAGTCTGATGATCCCTCCTTAAGCAGAGAAAGTGAGACCCTTGTGACACCTTCCTTGGCAAAGCTGCTCTGAGGATACTGATGCTGCAGGTTGAGATAGATTCCAAGGGCAACAGCTGGAGATGTTTGCTCTAGCCCGAAAGCCTTCTCCAACTCTTGGGCAAGTGGTTCTCTGCCGGAAAGTAATTCCTTCTGAAGGGCTGCCAGGATCTCCTGATCGGGGTAACGAAAGCTGAGGGTCTTGGCCAGTTCCCAAGCACCAACTCGATTGCCTGGATCTGCGAGTTGCCTCACACGCTCCATTCCATCGTGGATTTCAGAAGCCTCATCCAGAGCCCCCTTCAACTGGGATCTCCGTTCAGGAAGGTCGCCCAATGCCGATTCGAGACGAAATCGCTGACGCTCAATTTCCTGGATTCTGTGAGCGGCGTACAATCTGTCAAACTCATCAATACTTTCCCTCTTCATCTGCTGACTGCCGGCGAATTCCTTGACCAAAGCAGGAAGATCCGGGTTCTTGGGCCAGCTCTCCTCGGCCAATTTAATTTCCTTGAGCATCTCAGTCATGTTCTCTGCTTGGCCGGCTTTTCTAGCCGTGGCGAGATGGAGGTTGGAAAGTGATGTGGCTGCCTGGATGCAGGCCCGGTATGCCGTGCCGTCGAAGTCGGAGGCCTGACTCTGCATCTCTGTCAGGGCGGTCAGTGCGGCATCATAGTCTTTCTCCGACATCAATTGTTCCAAATGATGCTGCACCTGCTGAAATTGCAGGATCCTCTCTCTGGAAGTTTCAGGATAGGAGCTCAGCTCCATCGTCCTTCCACCCCGGGCAAAAGCGGCCATGAGGCGTCTTGATGCCTCGATGATGGCATTGCCCTCCAGAAGCGTTGTGCACCCGAAGAGTAAATCGCAAACAGTCTTCTGTCCTTGGGTGGCTAGGAACTCAAGATCGCCGAGGTTGGGCTTTCCTCCTTCCGGTGCAATCTCAAGCATGGCCTCTTGTCCGAGTCGGAGGGATGGATTCCAATCATCGAAAAGCGCGCGGTAAAATCGTACCGCAAGGCTTGACTCATTGTAGTCACCCTGTTCCAGAAAACGAAGAGCCAGTTCCTGTAAATCCAACCGAACCTGCAACTCGCTCACCTCTCCCCCCAGTCCGATCCGAGCAAGTTCGTTATCGATCTGTGCCAGTTGAAGAGCTTCCTTGCTGGGCATTGAGTTTGGGGATGGGAATGCTTTCACCGCTTTGGGACCGACACCCTCATTTCTAAGTTGCTGCTGTTTTTGATCAACTCGTGCATTCCATGAAAGAATTTCTCTTTTCCTCAACAACGCCGCCTTGGAGTCTCCCGGATCTTTCTGCCCAGAAAGGCCAGCGGAGGACCTCTCCACCATGCGGAGTAGATCGCGGCACCGATTCTGATCCAGAGGGTCGGCGGCCAGTTGCTGCAGGATCTGGTATGCCTTGCCAAGATCCTGCGGGGAGGCCACACCCGGCCCCAATTGACGCAGGCAATCATGCAGAAGCGAAGAGCGCTTATCTGCCTCAGCTTTGGAAACAGGAGCGGAGGAGAGAAAAGCCTCGAAGGCCTGCCTTAGGGCTGATTGATCTCTAACCTCGACGATCCCCTCATGCCAGCGCAACAATCCCTCGATGTCGGTCGCCCGGGAATCATCGACTGCCATCAGGGGTAAAAAAACCGGGCAAATCATCCAACTCGCGCCCCACCCGACACAAAGAAATCGGATGCCCTTAACGAACCGCTGAATAAATCCCATGATGGGAACGTGATAGGTTAAGGCTGACTATGAGGCATCCGGCATGATCAACCGGACAAGACGTTGAATCCCCTGCTTGGAAAGATCGCTCATCGGATAGCGACTCTGGGAGCGCAGGAACCATGCGAGTGAGGATCCATATTCCTTCTTTTCCTCGTCACCTTTTGCCTGCCTGATGTCATGGACAAAGTCGGCGGCCTGAGTGGTGAAATCTGCCCTAAGTTGGCTCAGCTTCTGATCATCTGGATAGTGTGAAAACGTCATATCAAGCCCCTCCCACGCACCTGCATAGTCTCCGCGTCGCGCGATCTCTTGGGAGCGCATGATGGAAGTCTCGATCTCCTGCATCCGGGAAAGAACCTTGCGAAGTTTCTCCTGTCGCTCGGATTTCTTGTTCGAATCATCCATGGCAATCGCAGCGATAAACTTTTCCTTGTCGTCAAAAATCTGACGGTAATTGTGCTGATCATTCAGTTGGTCAAAGTCCATGAGAGCTTGAACCTCGGGACGTGCCACATTACCCAGCTTGCTCATGTCGGAGGAAAAATTGGTAAGTTCAGGATTATTGGGCCAAAGCGCGGCAGCTCGCGTGATCTGAGTCTGAACCGCCTGCAGATCCCCCTTCGAAGCCGCGACCTTTGCTTGGGCGACAAGCAGGTTACTGGCGGTCTTGACACCTTGAAGCTTAGCTAGGATTTCTGAATCATCGAAACTGGGATTCAGAGCCTTCATCTTGGTCACGACCTCGGTAAGGACATCGATGTTTCCCGAATTGGCCGCATTGACGAGACGGTTGCAGAGCTGGGCATAGGCCAGGGTCTTTCTCTTTTCATCCTGTGTCAGGAGACGGACGCTCGGCAGATATTCACCCTTGGTAAAGACGGATGCCAACTGGCTGGCAGCACTCTCGATCTCGCTCTTATCGAGGAGAAATTTATATACCTTGACTCCCTCATTGACATCCCTGATGACCTCATTGGCAAAGGCATCGAGTTGGCTCAGGCTCTTGAACGTGCGGCTGGCACCCTTCATCCCTGTAACAAAGGCATTCTCGGCACTTTCCACGCTCAGATTCTCCATCCCCATGTGAAGTCCTGAACCAGAAATGGCGCCGGCATCCATGCCGTTATTATTATTGTAGTTGTTGTTGTTCCCCACGCTGGCGCCAGTTCCATTGGGACCGGTTCCGGCGGAGGCACCTCCCCCACCGTTCGGCCCGTTGTTTCCAGTACCTGCCGCCGTCGATCCCTTGGGATCAGCATCAGCGGTAAACTTCACCTGGCCGGCGGCCTTGTTGTAGCCCATCTTGTCAGCCATCTGCTGGAAGCCCTCAAGCGACTGGTCGCCATCGTCGAACAGGGCACGGTAGAACCGGTCGATGATGATGACGTGCTGATACCGCCGCTGGACAAAGAGTTGCAGAATCAGGGACTGAAGAGCAAACTTCGCCTGCACCTCGGCGGATGCAATCTGAGCTTGGTTGCGCTGGATCGTCTGCTTCAGAATCGCCACGTTATTCTTGGAGGGATCCAGCTTGGCCGTCCGTAACTCGGTCTGATTTGCGTTGTTATCAGCTGTCTCGTTTTTACTCGGAGCGATCAAGGCAAGTGAGAGCGATTGGGCCGCTTGTAGCTGATTGTACTCAGCGGTACTGAGTTGCGATTCCAGCTTCCGGTCCACCTCGGTCAGTTTCTGAATTTGAAGCCGGGCATTCGCCGCTGCATAAACCGCATCATGGATGGTGGTACAGTTATTAGCATCACTTTCAAATTCAGAGGCTTTGGTGAGAAGATTGAATGCCTCATCTTGATTTTGCTTCGTCGCATTCCCAGGCGAGAGCAATTCCATGATTTTGTCCATCCGCTGACGATAGAGCTTTGCATCGTCCGAGGTCTCGGCCGGCGCGCTCAAGTACTTCTCGAACTGAATCGCGAAGCCGGGGTTGTTCCAGAGCGACAGGAATGTATTCGGCTTCATGTCGACAATGTTCTTTTTCGCCTTCAGGCTCGCTTCGAACATCGCCTGGCTGCCGATGGCGGAATTGTCACCGAAAGAGGTCAGGGCATTCCCCTCCTTGTACTGTTGACCCGTCTCATGGATGGTTTGGGCATCCGGCAGCGACCAAAGCGGACCGCAGGCGATCAGTGCCAAGAAACCCGAAAAGGGCCTGATGAGACGCGTGAAATAGGGGTTTTTCATGGTTTGTTCGCTCCCTCAACCTTGAGTAGGCCGTCTTCGATCACCTTGACCTTCATCAGATAATGCTGGCCCTTCTGGATGGTAAGATTACCCATCGTTATGGGCACCAGCACAGGTAGCACAACGGGGACTCCGGATTGAGTCTGTTTTTTTAACGCCACGGAAAAGAGGCGTCCCTTGGTGGGAGAGTTCCCTAGGGCCGAGTCGATCTCGGCATCGATCTTGTAGGTGTTCCCACGAAGCGAATTGGCATTCTGATAATAGATCGAGGGATCCAGTTCCTCGATCGTTCGCAGGGAAGTGTCGCCACTGTTTTGATGCAGCCCGTAAAAACCACCAACTGCTGCAAGTAGGACAAGCACCACGATCAGCAACGGAGAGAGTCCTTTGGACTTTTTTTGGCGGGACATTCTAGCAACATCATGCTGCCCGAGGAAAAATTCAAACCGAATCGCCTTCATTCACCACTGCATCCGGCGACTCGAGGCGGCGGATTTTTTTTAAATACCGAGTGCCATCGGGCCCCATTGTGGAGGGATCGATCACAGGATCGCCAAAGAAACGGTCCCAAAAACGCTCCAAGGAGTGTGGGACGAGTGGGTCTGACAGGCAGACCGCCAAAGCCTTCTCATAAAATTCTCGAGGCCGACTCCTCGCCCCTTCTCTAGCAACCGCAAACTGAGCCCCTCCCCGAAAGTGAAACAGCTCCGGCGAGGGTTTCTCAAAAAGAAGCTCAAAAATTCTTCCTGTGGCCAATTCCCGTCGTTCGGGGTTCTTGCTCCAAGGTACAAACAGACGCCGTCCCAAGGGGTCATCCGTATCCTCAAGAAATCCATACCAGAGAAAGGGACTCGGCGTTTTTCTTTCTTCAGCCAAGGCTGCCAGTTGACCATGCAGATCAGGAGCATGGTCAAAAGGATGCCCTTGGCAGAAAACGGTGAGATCAGCTAGGGAATCGTATCTCGCGATAAGATGAGTCAGGTAGGTATGGGCTTCCCTGCCTATATTCGGAAGAGGTATTTCGCACATCCCCGCCCTTCCAAGGAGACTCTGCGGCAAAGCCTGGACAGACCCCTTGTTGTAGATCGAGATCCGAAACAATACTGGCACTCTTCTAAGCCACCGGAGATCCTCCTCATGGTGTGCGACCACAAGTTCAACTGATCGTTGATTGGAACAAGACTTCATTTCCTTCTTTCCTTAATGAGCTTGGCGAAGGCATGCCAGATCCATTAGAAATCAACCCTTCTCATGAACATTCTGATCCTGGCAGCCGGATACGCAACACGCCTCTATCCCCTCACTGAAAACAAGGCCAAACCCCTTCTTGAAGTAGCGGGCAAGCCGATGATTGAATGGGTTCTCGATAACCTCGCTCTGATTCCCGACATCGACCGAGTCTATGTGGTAACGAACAATAAATTCGCCGGCGCTTTCGAGGAATGGGCCGTGGGATACAAATCAAAGGGAAAGGGCGGAGCCAACATGGAGTTCTCCATCATTAACGATGGATCCACAAGCGATGCCGACAAACTGGGGGCTATCGGCGACATCCATCATGTCCTCAAAACCCAGAATATGAGCCATCAAGACCTGCTGGTCGTTGCCGGGGACAATCTCTTCAGTCAGCCAGTTCCTGAATTTGCGGAAGCTGCTAAAAAATATCCAGCCACCCTTGCACTCTATGATGTCGGAAATCTTGAGGAGATTCGAAAATACAACAATGTCTCCATTGACGCCGAGGGTGTGATCACACACTTCGAGGAAAAACCGTCCCATCCCACCACCACGAAGACCGGTATCGCCCTTTATTACTATCGTAAGGATACTCTTCCCCTCATCGATACCTATATTGCCGAGGGGAACAATCCGGATCAACCCGGACGCCTTATCCAGTGGCTCTATTCTAGGGTCAAGGTGGGTACTTGGGATGTGCCAGGAACGTGGTTCGACATCGGCAGCAAGGAGACGCTGATCGAGGCCAATGAAGTCTTCAAAAAATTCGCCTGAAATTCAGGCGAAGCAGTATGAGTCAGGATCAACCTTCTACCTCTGGGTGCCGTAATAAATCACGGAACCCGAGGCAGATAAATGGCCGATTGATCCAGCACTTCCTTAAGAAGCTCAAGCAAGCCTAAGCAATCTTGAGCCTCTTGCTTCCGTGGCGAGTCTTGGCGACCACGCTCCCCCGGCGGAAGAGGTCTTGGATGGCAGCCAGTGTTTCGCGATCGTTGCGGGCATAGCTGGAAACTGTTGCGACCAGATCGCCTAGTGAAGTGATGTGTTTGGGGTTTGTGTGTGTTTTCATGGTTGGGTCTTTCTGAGGAGTAAGACACACCACAGGCTGAGGATGTTCAAAATTGTTATCAGTAAGGAAGGGGGCTCTCGACCCTCGCCTTTCGGATGATAACGGAAGGGCCAGGCCTTGCTTGTCGCCAAGCTGTGGATATGCTCCATGAATCTCTAGATCAGGAATCTAATGCACCTACCATCTGCCAAACGATCAACCCTCCACGGCCTGTTCGCGCCCTTCGTTGTTGGAGCACTTGCCGCCTCGTCAGCAATGGCCGTCGAGACCAACGCCAGCACAGTCCTCTCTTCTGTTCCCGCCCTTGCCACAAATGCATCCGGGAATCCCGAGACACTTCTAAAACTCCTCTCGGCAGGCGGCCTCGTCATGATTCCGTTGTTGGTTCTTTCCGTGATCACGCTTGCCTTGATCCTCGTCTATCTCGTGACCATCAGGAGGGGAGCGGTGGCCGGCGCCCGATTCATGACAGTGGCCGAGACCCTGCTTGGCAAAGGAGATCTTCTGGGGCTCCTGGCCGTTGCCAACAAACACCGCGACATTGCCGCCTCCATTCTGGTTCGGACCCTGGACTTCGTGGCCAGCAACCCGACAGCCACTGATGAGCAACTCCGAGAAATCGCGCAGACAGAGGGAAGCAGGGAGGCCTCCCTACTGAACCAGCGTGTCGCTTGGCTTGCCGACATCGCGACCGTTGCCCCGATGCTTGGATTGCTTGGAACAGTTTTTGGTATGATCCGATCCTTCAGCGTGATGGCCAACGATGTGGCCGCCTCACGCCCGATGCTTCTGGCGGAGGGGGTAGCCGAGGCGCTCGTCGCCACGGCAGCTGGCTTGGTTGTCGGGATTCCGGCAATGATCGCCTACGCCTGGTTCCGCGGAAGGGTGCAGGAAATGATTTCTGAAATGGAAGGAGCGACTTCCCTCTTGCTGGTGAAGCTTGTCATCGCCAGAAAGCAGACGCACCGCTGATTCGCACCAACCACCGTGAATTTCCGCACGCGCTTACAGCCGGAGCCACGGGGATTCCTGATCGCCCCGATGGTCGATATCCTTCTCGTGCTGCTTGGGTTCTTCATGCTCACGTGGAGCTTTGCCAGGCAGGAACGGGAACTCGACGTCCAGATGCCCTCGGCTGGCGAGGCCAAGGAGCAGAGGCGCTCCGTCGGAGAGGTGATCGTCAATGTGAAGGCCGATGGCAGCCTTGTCATGAATCGTCGGAACATGACCGTGGATGAGCTTTTGGCGGCGCTTTCACGAATTGCCACACTCTATCCCGACCAGGCCGTGGTGCTGCGTGGCGACCAGCGCGTCGACTATGGACACATCATTAAGACACTCGATCTCTGCCGGAAGGCCAATATCTGGAACATCGCCTTTGCCACGGCCAGTCCCGAAGTTTCAACGACTCCCCCCTCCAGTCCATGAAGAGGGCCTTTTCCAACAAGAGTGCTTTTTCCAACGCCTCTCGCGACCGCACTTCCGCAGCAGCTTTTCTTTGGATCGGCCTGAGCGGACTTTCCGGACTCATGTCCACGCTCTACGCGCAGTCGCTCTCACCCGAGCCGGAAGTCCGTCGTGCTCTTCCCGTGACAGCATCCTCATATCCGACTCCGACACCGATTCCGGTCATGAGAGCTCTTCCGGTGGATCACAATTCCATTACTCCCTCCCTTTCAGTTCCTCGCTCGACTTCTACTTCAATCTCTAACGCTACCGCTCCCTCGACCTCCATTCCCCGGACATCCCGTTCCTTTAATTCCTCGATTCTGGAGTCTCAACCCACTGCCACAGCCCCGCTGCCTCCTTCCTCACCATCAGCCTCCGCGGAATCAGCTTCCGCAGCATCTTCGAAGACTCCCGCGCCCGCGCCCACGACAACAACAACAATTTCCTCTGATGCACCGGGCAGCATCCGCCTTACCCCGGAGGCGGCAGTCGATCCACCAGCCCTAGCAACGTCACAACTTGCAATCGCCGACGGGTGCTATGCAAGGAAACAGCCGGAACTGGCCATTCCCGAATATGAAAAATTCCTGATCATGGCGTCACGGAGTTCCGCCGACCGGGAACGTGCCCTCTACCGTTTGGGGGAATCACAGCGCCAGATGGGTAGCATGACCGCCGCGGAGAACACCTTCCTCAAGGTAATCGCCGAATACCCTGCCGGCCAATATGTCCCCTCCTCATCGTACCGCCTTGGCGAGATGAGGGAGGCGCGGAGTGAGTATTCCAATGCGGCGGATAATTTTGCGACGACTGCCAAGGGTGCCACTGATCCCACCATCCGTCTTTCCGCGCTCTACCATCAGGCACTCTGTTTGGAAAAGAGCGGGCACCAAAAAGAGGGAGAGGTTATTTTTCGCACGGTGGCTTCGGAAAAACAGCTCGGAACGGGACCCAATCCCTACCGCACCCTCACCCTGATGCATCTGGCCACCTTGGCTACGAACTCGGGAAACAAGCAGGAGGCTCTGGCCGATTATCGAGAAATCATGGTGACGGAAACCAAAGGAGAAACCTTTGCCGAGGCAGCTCTGAATGCAGCCCAGATCGAATCAGACCTCGGTCACCCGGAGGAGGCCCGCAAACTCCTCGAGAAAGTCGCCTCTTCCAAAGATTCTGGACGCTGGCAAAGCATTGCTTCACTCGGTTCATTGCGACTGGCCGCACAGTCCGGTGACAATGGTGCGGTCCTTCGGACTTCGGAAAGCGCCCTGGCCATCGATTCCGAAAACAAACCGGAAGTCCTGATCCTCCAAGCGAATGCCCTGAGAAAATTGGGAAAGAATGGGAAGGCGCTTGAGAACTATGATATGATCATTCGTGAGTACACCGGAAGCAAGGCCGCTTCCGAAGCTCCTTTCCAACGTCTTCTCGCGCTGCATGCCTTGAGGAGCCCTCAACTCCTCTCAGAGATCGACCAGTATCTCCTGACGGCAAACGCCCCCTCCGACAGGGCTCGAGCCCAGTTACTCAAGGCCGAGGCCACACTCATGGCGTCGAAGTATCAAGAAGCAGCCCAGCTATACCACGATCTTCCGCTTAAGGACCTGCCCCCGACAGCAAAACCCGACATCTTTTACAAGGAGGCTTGGGCGCTCATGCAAGCGAACACACAGACCACCGCAGATCAGTCCAAGCCCGTTGACTCACCCCTCCAGGCAGAGACGCTTGGGGCTTTGACACGCTTTATCGACTCCTTCCCGGACGACACGCGGACTCCCGCAAGCCTTGCACAGCGAGGGCTCCTGAATCTCAAACAAAAGAATTTTGATGCCGCAGTGGCCGATTTTACACTGCTTGAGACCCACTATCCGAAAGCTCCTGAACGAGAACTGGCTCTCCAGCAGAAGGGCCTTCTGCTGGGTCAGCAGCAGAAGAATGGTGAGATGGTCGCAACGTTTACCCGTCTTATTCAGGACTACCCAAAGAGCAGCGCTGCCCCTGAAGCCCATTACTGGATCGGATTGACCGCCCTCGACCGCAAGGATTACCCCACAGCCATCGCCGAACTCACCGAAGCTCGCAAAGAAGATCCAAAACAGTTCGGAGAACGGGCTGGGCTCCGGATCCTTCTTGCCCGGTACGACCAGAATGACGTCGGAGAGGCCTCGCGTGAGGCGATGGCCTTGAAGAGCTCACTCATCCCGCCAGAGGTCGCTCGTTGGCTCGGTCTGAAAACCATGGAGGCCGGTGATCCTGCGAAGGCCGAACGCTTTCTTGCTCCTCTTGTAAATACGGGCCTTCCCGGGAATACAGATTCAGAAATCCAAGGGGCTCTGGCCCAATCCCTCATCCTGCAGAATAAACTCAAAGAGGCCCAGATTCCTGCCGCTGCTTGCCTGAAACTCGCCAAGGATCCGGCAGCCAGGGCCAAGGCTCTCCTTATGGCTGCAGTGATCCAACGCTCGCTGAAGGATTTCAACTCCGCCTCCTCAATGGTCGAGGAGGTGATGCTTCTTCAACCTGAGGGACCTATCAATGCGGAGGCTCGAATCCTGAGTGGTGATTTGCTGGTCTCCAAGCAAGACTACGTCGGCGCCGCCAAGGCATACATCACGGTCGCGGTACTTTATGACGACGCGACGATGACTCCCAAGGCGCTGGCGCGAGCCGCCGATGCCTACCGCAAGGCCGGCAATGAACCCGAGGCTCAGAAAACGCTGGACGAACTGCACAAACGTTTTCCAAATTTTCGGAATAATCCCAGCCCGTCAAAAAAATGAAGACCATGAAGAGCCTTTCACTTTTTTCGCTTATTCTGTTTTTGATTCCAGCCACCGCCCTGATGCCGAAAACACTTCTGGCTAACGCAACAAATGCTCCATCAGCGACTCCCGAGGCGACCACTGCGTCGGCATTTAAAGTAGCTACCAAAACAGCCTTAACGAATCCACCAACTACCAATGCGCCAGTCACAATGAATCCCCCCGCTCTGATCGCCCATGATCTGAGTGAAATTCACGGATCCATTTCCTTGCCAAAGGATTGGACCCTTCTTCCTGGCAAACTGCTGGAGGGAGATGTTCTTCTCGCCACCAAGGAAAAGATTTCCGGGGAGAATGATCCCTACATCACAGGCCTGAGCATGACCCTCGACCGCAACGGGGCAAAAGATTCAGGTCAGAAGGTAACAGAATACGCTATGAGTCTTGCCCGCGAAGCTCATGACAAGGCTGGCGATGAGGCTTCTCCGCTCCGGGAGTCTCAGAGCGGATCCTTCCATGAAATTCGTTTTGATTTCCCTGTCGCGGGTGATCAACCCCTGCAAATCACCGAGGTGCTGCGCTCCTACGACAAGACCGGAACGCTCGCCGTCATTCTCTGGCAATCCCCGAAGGAGGGAGCCGTGGCCCTTCAGGATCTCCGGGATGCGATTCTTGCGGGCCTTATCCTGAGTGCCGAAAAATGAGCATTTTGCGGGCCTACAAAAACCGGGGCAACCTGCCCGCGTTCCTGCTCTTTTTGTTTGCTCTGGCGCTTGTCGTGGGAGGCATCGCCTTCTGGCGACTCATGCAACCCAAGCCTCTCCCGCAAGTCACCCAGACACTTTCAGGTTGGTCGGCTTTGCAGGATCAGAAAGATCGTTTTTCCCATTCCTTGGCCTCAGATCGTTCACTGGAAACGATCGATCGTGAATTCACCACTCTAGTCGAGCATGTGATCCCCTCTGTGGTCAGCATCGCTACCACAACGGCGCCGGATCGCGATGCGTTGATCCGTCAATTCTTCGGCCTTAGTGGTGGTAATGTCAGCCAGAATAGCAAGATGGGCTCCGGCATGATCGTCTCCCCGGGGGGGTACATCGTCACCAACTGGCATGTCGTCAAAGGCGCCTCCCAAGTCACAGTTCAGCTGAGTGACGGCCGTTCTCTTCCCGCTGCGATCGCCGGCGCCGATCAACGTTCTGATATTGCTGTCCTGAAGGTTGCCACCGAAGGGCTCGAACCAATCGCCTTCGGCGACTCTGAATTGGTCAAGGTAGGCCAGATGGTCTTTGCCGTGGGCAATCCCTTCGGGCTTCAGGAAACTGTAACTCAGGGGATCATCAGCGCCAAGGGACGCCGTACCGTCAGTGAGGCCGCCAATGAGTTTTTCCAGACAAGCACCACCATTAACCCTGGCAACTCGGGCGGCCCCTTGGTCGACATCCACGGGAAGGTCATCGGCATCAACAACTTCATTATCAGCAGGAGCGGCGGCTCTGAGGGGATCGGATTTGCGATTCCCTCCAATGTGGCGCGGCGGGTCTACGAGGACATCGTTCAGCGCGGCCGTGTCATCCATCCCTGGTTCGGGGTCGTGATGCGCCCCTTGAATGCCAGCCTTGCAAAACAGCTCGGACTTCCGGATTCGAATGGAGCCTTGGTTGCCGCAACCCTTGCTGGATCGCCCGCAGAGCGGAGCGGTCTGCTAGGCGGCGATGTGATTGTTTCCTTTAATGGTCACCCGATCCGCGATGGAAAAGACCTGCGCAATCGCGTGGCGGAAGCTGGCGTCGGCCCTCCCATAGGCCTTGGAGTTCTCCGTTCGGGAAGACCACTCCAGCTCAGCGTCACGATGATTGAGGAGCCGACCGATTGATCCGAAACTTTTTCCCACTCCTCATCGTGTCTTCACTCCTCTCCTTTCAAAATCCGGTTCTCTCGCCCTTGCGGAGTCAGGGCCTTCGGAACTAGATTGCTCTTTTGTCATGCTAGCAGATCCCTCCACCCGAACATCAAATGCCCCGCGCAGCGCTCGCGTCCGAGTTGCTCTCTGGGCCCTTGGGATTATCGCTCTCATCGAGTTGATCCTTGCCGCGATCGCTCTGGCCCCCCGTTTTGTTTCTGAAATACGATCCGGCACGTTCCCCGTGCAGGCACAGGAAGCTGTATCATTGACCAATTCTGCTGCTCCTTTGATCCAACCAGCGACTCCCCAGTTACCAGCCTCTTTGCCTGTCAACCAGCAGGCCACAGCCTCTTTACCAGTCAACTCAACGCCTAAGAAGATCCTAGCCGATCAGAAGGTGGAGACACCTTTCAGACAGCAACCTGCGGATGCGGCGATCAGCGGGGAGGCATCCCTGAAGATCGTCAACGCTCGCCTCACCGATACCGAGGATGGGTCCAAGAGGCTTCAAGTAGCCATCAAGGCAAGCTCTCAGGAACAAATCGATAGCGCCCAGGAAAAGGTTCAGGTCTATTTCTATGATCAGGATGGCGATGAGATTGTTCCAAGCAAGGCACAGGTAACCTCCAAGTGGCTCAACTGGCAAAGTGGGGAGCCCCAGCTGGTTGAGGTGACTTATCTCCCCGAATCAGTTGATCCC
>Ga0114962_10002173_pt1 | contig 16569 bp, 10 predicted proteins | sample C_130820_MF_Meta_FD_87017 | JGI IMG/M metagenome (GOLD analysis project Ga0114962, IMG submission 87017) | Freshwater microbial communities from Lake Croche, Canada to study carbon cycling - C_130820_MF_MetaG | ecosystem: Environmental > Aquatic > Freshwater > Lake | place: Lake Croche, Canada...
ATTGAATGGCTTTATAACCTTTATCCAATTCTGGTCCAACTCCTCCTGATGATCCTTCATCAATTTCTAACACACCATCTGGGTAAGGATTGTTGTCTGGAGTAAATGGTAATACACCAGTAGCAAATTTGGAGTGCATTTTCAAGAATTTGTAAGGATTATCAAATACCGTATTGGATGTGATATTTACCGTCATTTTCTTTGCTTTAGAGCCATTTTTGGTGGTTATTAAAACAACTCCATTACCCGCTCTAGATCCATATAATGCCGCAGCACTTGGACCTTTCAAAACTGAAACGCTTTCCACGTTTTCCGGATTTAAATCCGAAATGGCATTACCGTAGTCGACACGGTTATCATTACCAATTTGACTCACGTTGTTCAATGAGTTGATTACTGGCACACCGTCAATCACAAATAAAGGCTGATTGTCGTTGCTCAAAGACTTCGCTCCACGAATGATCATACTTACGGATGAACCTGTAGTACCCATGGCGTTAATGCTAACTCCGGCAACTTTTCCAGCAAGGGAGTTTAACACGTTTTCATTCACAACTCGGCTAAGGTCTTTTCCTGCTACTTTTCCAACGGAATAACCCAAGGATTTTTCTTCCCTTTTGATACCTAAGGCGGTAACAACAACTTCATTCAATTCAGATGTGTTGGTTGTTAGAGTTACATCTAATTGCGTGCGATTTCCAACACTTATTTCTTTTTTGTCAAATCCGACAAATGAAAAAACAAGAATAGGATTAGCTCCTGAAACTTCGATGGAGTAAGATCCAGAGATATTACTAGAAGTTCCTTTGGTAGTACCTTTGACGGTAATGCTGACACCTGGTAACTCTGAGCCATCAGAACTGGAAGTGACTTTTCCAGTGATCAGTCGAGACTGAGCGAATGTTGTTGAATAGCATCCTGCTATCAAGCCAACTGTAACAAGGCAATGCCGAAGCATTTTTGTGTAAAAAGTTATTCTCATTTTATATAAATTAGGTTAACAAATGACAAATTTGGGTATACTTTCAAATTCTTAACAAAAAAATGCATTTTTATAATAGAAAAGTTAAATAATTTTACCAAATAGCATAACTATTCTGGCATAGTTAATCTTAAAGTACTTTAAATTCTACTTGTATAATTCAATGAAGGCTCAATTTGTAAAAGTTTCCAATCAACCTTTAAGGTCATTTAGTGTTCGCAGAGACATAGTTAGTTATTTTTTCAACAAGTATCATTATCATCCTGAGAATGAATTATTATTAATTGAAAAAGGAACGGGCACACAATTTGTTGGCGATAGTATTCAAAGGTTTCAAGATGGTGATTTATTATTCATCGGGTCCAATTGCCCGCATTATTTACGAAGTGATGATAATTATTTCCAAGGGGATGAAAACTTGAAGGCCTCTGCATTGGTTATCCATTTTAATTCGGAACTTTTTGGTAGAGCATTCATGAACTTACACGAGAATAGGTTTGTGTCCACTATCATGGATGAGTCAAAAAAAGGTTGTAGAATTTTAGGTGAAACAAAAAAAATTGTCATCCAAAAAATGAATGAAATTTTGGAACATAAAAATACCAATCAAGTCTTACAATTATTTCAAATTTTAGACATTTTGGCTGGTTCTAAAGAAATCGAATTTCTCTCAACTAGCTTATTGGAAACTTCAACCAATGAAAAAGAAGCTGACCGTCTTAATTTGATTTATAATTATTCTATTAAACACTTTAAAAGAAAAATAACCATTAATGAAATTGCTGGACTTGTTAGCTTAAGCCCCCTTTCTTTTTGTAGATACTTCAAAGCCAAAACACGAAAAAATTATATCAGTTTTTTAAATGAGATTCGAGTGGAATATGCATGTAAATTGATCAAAGAGAATAAATTCTTAGTTACCCAAATTTGTTACGAATCTGGCTTTAATAATTTCACTAACTTCAATAAAGCCTTTAAAAAAGTTACGAACAAAACACCCTTTCAATTTGCGAAGGAATTTAATTGATGTATGATGTATGACGTAAGATGTATGTACTTTCCTGATTAAAGTTGACCGGTTACTACTAATTTTTCATTGTTAGAAATTTAGAATACGCGTTCGGCTGTGCTGAGTGTGTTTTTAAATTATGAACTTGAATTTCAATTTTGTTACATTAAAATCTCCCAAACTTCTATTATTAATTTGAATAAAAATTATATTAAATATTGTTTTTATTGGTTTAGTCCTATAAATAAACACATTTTTCATTTATTTGATATATGAAAAAACAAGCTTAAATTCTTACTTTGTTCAAATCACTTAATATTTGTGATTAGGATTTAATTTTGGAAAAACTTAAACAGGCTCATGAGATTCAAATGCCTGTAATGGTGAATGCAAAGCATTAGGCTCGTTCAAAAGAGTCACTAAAACCTTGTCCCCATTGTAAGAGCAAGAATCTTTATTCGAGAGGTAACCAAAATAACATTAAAACTTACTCCTGTAAAGATTGCAAGAAAAGGTACAATTAAACAACTGGAACACCATTATGGGATATTAAATTAAAGGAAAAATGGTCTAAATATTTGTAATGTAACGCTGGATATTCTATTCGCAAATGCTCTAGTGAAGTAGGGATTTGCATACAAACTAGCTTTAATTGGCGTCTTAAGATACTTTCATCACTCAATAGTTTGGTTCCTGAAACTTTATTAGGTGTGGTAGAATGTGACGAATTGGAGTTAGCTATCAATAATTAAGGGGGTAGAAATTTATCGAGAAACCCCAGAAAAAGAAGTACTGATTTTTCCATAAATTTAAGTCAAGAAGTAAATGTAGTACAGATAGTTACGGCTGTCGAGCGCAAAGGAGATAAGCTTTTCAAGGTAGTTGTTTCTAAACGACCTTCAGAAGTTGAATTAGAAAAAGCTTTAGAAGGTAAGTTGGAAAAAGGAAAAAGTCTTATTACTGACAAGCATCCAACTTATAAAAGCATATGGTAAAAATAAAAAAGAGATTACTCATAAAAGCGTAAGAGCAAGCGAAAATGTAGATAAACAAGAAAAAAGCGTACATCTACAAACTGTAAATCAAACACACTCACAATTGATAAAGTTTTTAGGCGGTTTCAATGGATTAAGTACAAAATATCTACAAAACTACCTAAACTGGTTTGCCTACGAAAAAAAGATTCTACAAAGCAAGCAAGTTCTAAAACAATGGGTTTTAACAGGGCTTATGTCACCAACAGCCTATGCATTGTTTTGGGAATTTAAACAAAATGTGGTTAATATTAGAACATAACCTATTTATTTAATTTTATGAAACAAAATGGTACTTATATGGTACAAAAATGGTACCTAGTGATACAACAAAAAGTAAATTAAATCAAGTAGTTTTGTTTCAAGTTTGTATTTGCAAGCTTTGGTGAAATCTAAAAAACTACAAAAGAGTAGGGAAATAATAAAATAACAACTTATGAAAAATAAATATTTTTTGGCCATTGGCTCACTATTAATCTTTTTGCAATAATGCTCTAAAATTGAAAACTCGGATTTAATTTCAGAAACTGAGAAGCAAAATAAAGAATTATATCAAATTCAAAATAGTATTCTTGAATTTACAAAAAACACCAAATTCATTTTTAATCAGAATAAAAATTTAATTTTGGAGAATGAACAATTAATTGAAAAAAAATATAAAAATAATGTTTTCCAATTTTTAGTTGATTCAAAAGTTGATATATCAGATTTAAATAAAAATCTAATTGATATTAACTTGATAATAAGAAATAACAATAACTTATCAGCGAAATTTAAAGATCCAGTATTTCAAGAAAGTTTAATTAATGAATTAACTTTTAAGGAAATTTTTATTTTGCCAAATTTTTCTAATTCAGATTGTATGTCAATTTATATCGCGCAATCTAATCTTTGTGAAAGTAACTTTAATCAATCATTAATAAGTTCATGTGCATACTCAACATTGGGATATGGTTTTGATTATTTTGTGAGTTATATGTATCCAGTATTTACCGCAGGTTCTGTAATTAGTGGTTTTTTACCCTCCGTAGTGGAATATTTTAAATGCCATTACAATGCAGATGAATTTTATCAAAAATGTAAAAAAATAAAAAAATAATATGTAATACCTTGTTACTATGAAAGTTCCTTACATTACATTAATCTATAGTTTTTGTTTCCTTCTTTTTGTGTTAGGATGGTAAATTTCATTTTTTATTTTAAATGTATTTTGTATCGAAATAATCGTTTTTGTTTTCTGGTTTTTTTTTTATTTATGATAGAAAAAAGTATTTTATCGAAATATGAGTTTAAAGAGGTAAACCGTTTGTTAGCAAGTTTATATTTTTTGTTTCATTTCAGTTTTCTTATAGGTTTAAAATATTACCATTTGGAATACTATTATATAGCCTTCTGTGTAATAAATTTGCTTGGTTTATGTTTTTTCTTGGTTAAAAAAGAGGAAGGGGAAATTCAATAGAGGTAATAGGTGGAAGGAGAACAGAAAACTGGGAAAGAGAAGTAGAAAAGAAAAGAGGTTTATGAGGTAAATGGTTTTATCCCAACGACAATTCATAACTCATAAATTATAATTCATAATTCAATTGACCGATGCCTGAGTCGAAGGCAGAGGTAACATCTTTCCCTGTTTTCCTCTTTTTACCCTTTTTTGTGATTCTGTAAATATATCAGTTTACTGATTGAAATTATCAAGAAGCTGTTAGGAAATAATCTGTTTATTCTTTTCGGGGTATGCGGGGCCCTTACCCCCTGCACTTTAACGATTTAGAATATAAGTTGTTTGATAAAATTGAAGAGGAGGAGAGTGGAGAGGTATGAGGTATGAGTAGGAGTTAATTCTATTACTTTTTACCTCTTACCTCATGCATCCTCTTACCTCTAACCTCTAAAACCTATTATGCATCCCTTTCAATTCTCCATGAGAATAACTAGCAATCAAAGCTAAGGTGGCAATGATTAAAAATAAAATGGCTAAATTTTTGGCATATTTTTTCCAATCTAACTCTTTTTTAGAAAATTCAATAGAGGTTGTGTCTTTTAGAAGGAATAGAATGATACCGAAATTGACGATATACAGATATTGCTCAATCCGATAGGTACTTAAAATAGCTGAAGTTACCAATAAACTCAAAAGTATGTATAGCCCAAAATGTCCAATAAAAAATTGTTTTAAAGTTGGATAGGTAATTTGATTGGATTTAGAGTAAGTGTACAACCAATAGGTGCTTGCAGCTAAAATAAAAAATAAACTGTCCCATCTTAAGGATAAAATAATGGCTTCAGCATCCGAAAAATTCAAATTATTTACCGTATCTGTTAGGCGATCCATGCGAAAATTTTGTTGCCACATGATGAAGGGTATGATTAAAGTCAATAAAATGATTGCCGGCCATTGATTAGGTACTTTTTCTTCGCTTGTATCTTTCCATTTGGAAGTAAATGTTCCATAGGCCATTCCAATGCCACCAAAAAAGCCCAATGAATATTCCATGACGTTCCAAAAATTGAATTTGACTTCAGAAACAGTTCCCAATACCTGAAGAAAATTGCCAAAAGCAAATCCAAATCCACCGCCCAATCCAGCGAATACAGCCACACGCAAAGCTTTCTTTTGTTTGGTACGAATCATGAACCAAATTAATGCGGCAGCCAATCCTAATACTCCCGCCCAAGATTCATCTCTAGGTGGGGTCATTAAAAATTCAAATTGTACAATGATAAAGAAATAAAAGAGCAAAGCACCTACCACCATCTCTACTATCAATCTTGTCCATTTTACCGGATTTTTACTCGAATCACTCAAGGCTAGTCCAAATAACCCTCCACCTATGAAACCATATAATCCACCAATGAGGAATAAAGAAAGTAAACCATAATACACATTTACAAAATCAGTTGATCGGCCATAACCTACCACCAAACCATAACTCATAACCCCACCAATTCCCCAACCCAATGCTCCGGCCAAAATAATTTGAAATGCCTTGGCGGTCCAATCTTTTCGATTAGCCAATAACAAAATACAGATTGATCCAATGGAACCTGCCCAAGCAGCACCGTGTTCATGACCAAATTGTCCCCGAACTGCCCAGGCAGTCGCTAATGACATTCCTACAAGTAAAATTGCTCTGATATTTATCATATAATGTAGAATTAAGAATGTAGAATTAAGAATGTAGAATTAAGAATGTAGAATTAAGAATGTAGAATTAAGAATGTAGAATGCAGAATTAAGAATGTAGAATTAAGAATGTAGAATTAAGAATTTTTAGCGATCACTTTTTATTTTTTATATTCTAAATTTTCAATTCTACATTCTTAATTCTACATTAATTTCAAACTCTTTGCCATCGACAACTTCTCATAGTCTAATAAAAGTTGATCAATGTTGTTGGTTTGTTTTTCGGTTAATTTCCCAACTTCTCTTCGGGTGGCTAAATTGATTTTAAAGCCTCTTTTTTGAAGGGAATATTTAGCGCTAGTAGGATAGACGTCATGCATGACATCCATGTTGTCATTGAAGAATTGTTGAACCTCTGCGACTTGCGTTTCCTTTTCAGTATTGTTAAAATTTTCGCAAAGCCAAACAATCAATTCTGGAAAATAATTACCTTGAATACAGGATAATCCCATTGCTCCCGCTTTTAAAACTGCTACAGCATGACCCATGTAGGCATCGTATAATCCAAAATTATAACCTTGTGCCATTCTGATCCGATTGGCAACTTTGGTGAAATCTAAAGAAGTGTCTTTGTGATAAACCAATCGGCAAGAAGGAAGTAAATCTTCTAGAACCTCTGGACTAATCAATCTTTTGTAGGGCGTAGGACATTCATAAATGCCAAAAGGAATACCCGGAGTTAGCTCCATGTAATGGTGCATATGAACTAAAAATAAAACATCCGACTCATTTTCCTTGACCATTTGGTTGTTCAAAATAATTACTGCCTGAATTCCCAAAGCATATATCTCCTTTGAAAATTGCGCCATCTCCTCTATGCTTCCTTCCAATGTTCCTGTTGCAACTACTGGGACCCTACCAGCGGCCGTTTTGACAACAGTATCAATTAATTGCAATCTCTCTTCCCGACTCAATTCATACATTTCACTCGATAAACAATTGGCAAATAATCCCACCGCACCTGCTTTAATATACATTTCTGTCAATCGGGCAATTCCATCTACATCCAATGTTAAATCATCGTTGAAAGAACTTATCATCACAGGTACAAAGCCTTTCGGTAATTTTTGCTGCATCATATTTATGATTTACTTTTTAATTTTTGAATAATTATACCAATTGAAATAATGGAAATTGTGCCGACGACAACTGTCATTTTGGTATCAAATGGACTTTTTAAATAGTCAGGCAGGTTATCTTTAAACGATATCCACGCAATAATGATTACTCCAAAAATAGCTGCAATTTTGGCAGCTAGATTTTCGACATTTTTGGCTAAGAATCCCAACAAGAATATACCTAACATTCCTCCAGCGAATATGCCAGATAATTTCCACCACACATCCAGTAAACTTTTAACTCCAATCATACTGATGCCAAAGGTGATTCCTAAAATACCCATGATAATCGTGGCTGTATGCAAGACTTTTAATTGCTTTTCGGCTGCTAAATCTTTTTGGATATAACGCAAATAAATGTCTTTTAAAAAAACCGTAGCAGAACTGTTCATTCCGCTACTCATCGTACTCATGGCAGCAGACAACAGTGCCGCCATTAATAGTCCTAAAAATCCTTTTGGAATCTGTGTTTTCATGAAAAATGGCAATACGCGGTCTCCATAATCAGAGGGCAGCAAAGCCTCTATCGCTATATTTTTGTCAATAGAAACTTGTTGCTTTAATTCCAAAATCAAAGCGGGGTTTTCCAGGTAAAAAGTGTAAAGTGCTGTTCCAATAAAGAAAAACAAAAAGGAAACGGGCACAAAATAGATCACACATAACCAAATACTTTTAGCTGCAGCTTTCGCGTCTTGGGCTGTATGATAGCGTTGAATGTAATTTTGGTCAATACCAAAGTTGGTTAGATTAATAAAAAATCCATATAACAACACTACCCAAACCGAACTTATACTAAAATCAGGTTGAAAGCTTCCTAAACTAAATTTATCATCTCGCATTCCAATTTCAATAACTTTGGAAATTCCTGTTTGATAAAGGATGATTCCGATAATCAGTAATGCACCGCTAGTTTTCAAGATGGCTTGAATAACTTCTGTCCAAATCACGGCTTCCATACCCCCAAGTACGGTATAAAAAATGATGCAACATCCTGAAACAACAATGATTAATCGCATGTCAATGCCCGTAAGAGCATTTAATGTTAGTGCTATACCATAAAAAATGGTTCCCATTCTTGCGAGTTGAGTCATGATAAAACACAACATCGCGTAAGTTCTAGCCCAAGATCCAAATCTTTTTTCCAAATGTGTGTAGGCGCTTATTTCGCCATTGTTTCGATAAAAAGGAACAAAATATTTGGTCGAAACCCAAGCGGCAAAGGGAATAGAAAGACTAAACGCAAAAGGGTTCCAATTGCTTCCAAAGGATTTACCTGGATCACCCAAAAAAGTGATGGCACTTAGAAATGTAGCGTAGAAACTTAAGCCTAGTGCCCAACCAGGTATTTGTCCGGAGGCTGTCGTGAATTGCTCTGAACTGCTATTTTTCCGTGAAAAATAGATTCCAATACCCACCATACAAAGTAGATAAACGACAATAATACTTAAATCAAGAATAGGTAATTCCATTTTACAATTTAATTACAGCGTGCTTGATTTTTTCTCTTTTCCAAGTGTAAGTAATATGTATTTTACCATCCTTGGTTTGAATCACCGCTGGATAAGAAAATTCTGCTTTGGGTGTATTCTCCAAAATAGCCAATTCTTTCCATGTTTGACCATCATTAGATATGGCTACATTCAATGGCGAGCGATTTCCTCCCCATTCCCTGGATTCTTTTGTTACATGATTGTAAACCAATACTTGGCGACCGTCTTTTAAAGTTACCGCGTCTGTTCCTGAATTGGGATTGGGTAAAGTAGTTGCCTTTAAATTTGACCAGGTTTTGCCTTGGTCGCTTGAAAATGCGTCTAACACGCTTCCGTTTTTACTTCGGCATAAGATTTGCAAACGTCCATCCGCTAAAAACAAAACACTGGGTTGAATGGCTGAGAATTCTTTTCCATCGTTGATGGCTTCGGTTCTAGACCAGGTTCTTCCTCCGTCTTTTGTCATTTCAAAATGGACTCTCCAGCCATTATCTTCTGAACTAGTTGGGCACAATAAGGTCCCATCTTTCAATAACACTGGTTTGTTTTTGATGGGGCCTAAAATACCTTCGGGTAAAACCTCTCCATTGGACCAAGTTTTTCCTCCGTCATTGGAGCGGCGCATCATACCCCACCAATCCTTGGGTGTTGGACCCACTTTATAAAAAAGCAATAATTCCCCTTTAGGCATTTGAAATAAAACAGGATTCCAAGTTGGATATCTGATGTCTTTATTTTGTACACCATTGGCTACTTCAACAGGAGCAGTCCATTTTCCATTTTCTATTCGACTCACCCAAATTCCTACATCTTTGTTTCTTTCTTCTGTTCCACCGAACCAAGCTGCAACCAAACCACCGGGTGTTTCCTCAATCGTGGATGCGTGGCAAGAAGGGAATGGAGCTGTTTCGTAGATGAATTCAGATTTTTCAATTTGCGCGAATGCGTTGTTCGCTAACACCAAAAGTGCTAGTAGATAGAGTATTTTCATTTTACAATAGGTTCAAATTTTGCTCAATTTAGTGTTTTTGTTGGACTTTATTTATTTGATGAAAAAAGATTTGATAAAATTTCTTATAACTTGCAGATTTCAAACCTGTAAAAATTTTGAAAATACGCTATCTAATATTTTTAGTGTTCTTCTTTGTGTATGCTTACAAATCAGAAAAAAAATCAAATTTCGACTTTCTGCGATTTGTCTGCAATGCCCAACGGTTAGGAGGAGAATATTAAATTGCAGGATATGGCAGATTTAGTTGCGTTTATTAAGGGGAAATGATTTTTTATTTCTATTTTGTGCGTTCAAACCTAATTTAATTATAAAAAATAATAAAAATGTCTAAAAAGATTCAACTAGGCCTGATTATAACTGTCATGGCTGTTTGCTCTCTTAGTTTTTTGCAACCCAATGCACCTAAAGTTTTACCGATTGCCATTAATACCCATATTGCTCTTGTGGGTGGAAATATGGGATCCAGAATGATTAATTACGATCATTTTGAAACGGAAATGCATTTGAGATACCCAGAAAACAATTTACGGGTGAGAAATTTGTGCGATGGAGGAGATACTCCCGGTTTTCGTCCCCATTCAGCTAGAAATCAGCCTTGGGCCTTCCCAGGAGCAGGTAAATTCCAAGATGAATTCGCCAATCCATCCGGAAGTGAAGGTCATTTAGAAACGCATGATCAATGGTTGACACGTTTAAAAACAGATGTGGTTATTGGCTTTTTTGGTTATAGCGAGTCGTATGAAGGCAAAGTAAAATTGGAAAATTACAAAGCGGAATTAACGGCTTTCATCCGTCATACCTTAGCTCAAAAATACAATGGTGTATCTTCTCCCAAATTAGCTATCGTCTCGCCCATTGCATTTGAGGATTTGACTGCTTTATATGATTTGCCAAATGGCAAAGAGCAAAATGCAAATTTGACATTGTACACCCAGGCCATGAAAGAGGTTTGCGAGAAACAAGGTGTATTATTCATTGATGCTTTTTCAGCTTCTAAAAAGTGGTACGAAGAAACGGTAGATCCATTGACAATTGATGGCTTTCAGTTGAACAATAAAGGATACCAAAAATTATCCCTGCTTTTAGCCGATCAAGTTTTTGGAAAGAAAAATACAAGCATAGAATCTAGAAGGAAATCCGTTTACGATGCAGTTGCTGAAAAAAACTGGATGTGGCATACCGATTATAAAATACCTAATGGGGTTCACGTGTATGGACGAAGGTACAATCCATTTGGGCAAGATAATTATCCAGCTGAAATTGAGAAAATTCGTCAAATGACGGATAATAGAGAAAACGCTATTCAGGCAGTATTACATGCAAAATCATTCGATTTGGCAGCCGCTGATGCTCAAACCAGAAAATTGGATCCAGTAAAAACCAATTTCAATCCAGATCAGAATGGAAGTTTAAAGTATTTGTACGGTCAAGAAGCATTAAATGCTATTAAAGTCGCACCAGGGTATAAAATTGAATTGTTTGCTTCAGAGGAAGAATTTCCAGATTTGGCGAAACCGGTTCAAATGACTTTTGATAACAAAGGTCGCTTATGGGTAGTTTGTATGCCTTCTTATCCACATTATAAACCCGGAGATCCTAAACCAAATGATAAAATCATCATTTTGGAAGATACCAATCAAGATGGTAAGGCAGATAAACAAACCATTTTTGCGGAGGGTTTACATGTACCTGTTGGAATGGAAATTGCGCATGATGGGGTATATGTATCGCAAGGAACCAATTTGGTATTTTTAAGAGATACCAATGGTGATGACCATGCAGATACGAAAGAAGTGATTTTAAGTGGTTTTGATGACCATGATACGCACCATGAAATTTCAGCATTTGTAACAGATGAGTCAGGTGCAATTTATATGGGCGAAGGGGTCTTTTTACATACCAATGTGGAAACTCCTTACGGAACCGTTCGCGCCACCAATGGAGGATTTATGCGCTATAATCCTGCTAGAAAACATTTGGAGAGAGTCGCACAATTATCCATTCCTAATCCTTGGGGAATTGCCTTTGACAAATGGGGACAGAATTTCTTTGCTGAAACTTCAGGTCCGGATGTTCGTTGGATGATGCCAGGAACAACCAAAAATAGATATGGCCAAACAGGACATAAGTCTTTTACTTTAGTGGAAGAAAAACACTTGGTTCGTCCTACTTCAGGATTAGAATTTGTGTATAGCAGACATTTTCCTGATGAAGTACAAGGTGATTTTTTAATCAATAATACCATCGGCTTTTTGGGAATGAAACAACATATTTTAACGGATGATGGAACAGGATACAAGTCGAAGCATCGTCAAGACCTAATCGTTGGAGAAGATCGTAATTTCCGACCTGTCGATATGGAATTTGCACCAGATGGTTCTTTGTACGTGATCGACTGGCACAATATTTTGATTGGACACATGCAGCACAATGCTAGAGATCCATTGAGAGATCATACGCATGGTAGAGTTTATCGAATTACGTATCCTTCTCGGCCTTTGGTTCAACCCGCTAAGGTGTTTGGCGCATCCATCGATGAATTATTAGACAATTTGAAATTACCTGAATATCGCACAAGGTATCGTGTTAGAAGGGAATTAAGAGGAAGAAAAGCTTCAGAAGTATTACCTAAAATCACCACTTGGGTGGAGAATTTAGATAAAGTAGATACCAATTATGAACACCATGTGTTAGAAGCTTTATGGGTATCTTGGGGAATGAATAAAGTCGATCAAAAATTGCTCAATCAATTGCTGAATGCGAAAGATTACCACGTGAGAGCTGCTGCTGTTAAAGTTTTAAGATACACCGGTCATCAAGTAGCCAATCAAGCAGAATTATTAGCAAAAGCCGCGGAAGATGAGCATGGTCGTGTGCGTATGGAGTCATTTGTCGCAGCTTCTTGGTTACCACAAGACAAGGCTTTACCGATTTTGGAACTTGCCAAAAAGCATCCATTGGACGCTTGGATGAAAGATCCACATGAGATTGCTGTTGCGCATGCTTCAGGTCAAAATGTAGCGAAGAAAAAAGAAGCCAAAGTAGAGTCTGATTTACTGGGTAATGATTTAGTCATGTTCAAAGAAGGGCAAAAATTATTTGCCAAGGATGGATATTGCAATACTTGTCACCAAACGAACGGAAAAGGCTTGGCGTCCTCTGGATTTCCTCCTTTATCAGGTTCCAATTGGGTGACGGGCAATGAAGACCGTTTGATTAAATTGGTATTGAAAGGATTGATGGGGCCTATTGAGATTTCGGGAGTAAAATATCCTGGCCAAGTTCCTATGACGCCTTATGGCGGCTTGATGAATGACAAAGAAATTGCCGCGGTATTAACGTATGTTCGTAATGCTTTTGGAAACAAAGCCTCAGTCATTCGTCCAGAAAAAGTTAAAGCTATTAGAGCAGCCATCGCTTCCAAAAAAGATATTTATAACGCATCAGAGTTATTACAACAACACCCATTAGAAAAATAAATGAAAAATAACATCCGACTACTGTTGAGTTTTTGTTTGGTTTTTATCTTCGTTCAAACAGGTTTTTCACAGAAAAAATCCGATAAAAAACCATTGATTGTATTTGTTTGTGGGGATCATGAATACAGTGGAGAAGAAACACTTCCACTATTGGCCAAGACCTTGGAATCACAATATGGATTTCGAACCAAAATTTTGAAGTCCTTTCCTGATCAAAATGCCGAGAAAAATATTCCAGGATTAGAAGCCTTGAAAGAAGCTGATTTGGCGGTTTTCTTTTTGCGCTGGAGATTATTACCTGCTGATCAAGTGGCTCATATTGAGGCTTATTTAAAATCAGGTAAACCCATCATGGGCTTTAGGACAAGTACCCACTCCTTCAATTATCCCAAAGGAGATCCTTTAGAATCCTACAATGGATTTGCTGAAAGAGCATTTGGTGCGCCTCCGGGATGGGGCGGAAAAGCACAACACACGCATTATGGACATAATGCAAGTACAGACGCAACGATTATTCCAGAAAAAGCAAAGTACCCTATTTTAACAGGCGTTGATCCAACTTTTCATGTTCGTTCTTGGTTGTATCGAGTGCTTCCTGATTTTCCTAAAACGGGAACTGATTGGTTAATTATGGGTAAAGCGGTTAATCCAGATAAAGCAGCTCAAGACCAACCAATTGCTTGGACATGGGAAAACGAATACAAAGGAAAAGTGTTTTTTACGACGATGGGACACCCAGAAGACTTTTCGGTTGAACCTTTTCAACGATTGGTTGTCAATGCCATTCATTGGGAATTAGGTTTAAAAGTGCCACAAAAATGGACCGGTAAATTAGATATCAATGTTCCTTACAGAGGAATGGTTAGTTCAAAATAATAGATTAAAGCGAATACAATGAAATATCAGATTGCAATGAATACCCTCGTTTATGGACCAGATATGAACGAATCGATTATCCAGCATTTGGCATATATCAAAGAGGTAGGTTACGAAGGAGTAGAAATACCGATTTTCAATACGGATTTGGCCTATTGGAAACCTTGGAAAGAAGAAATTGACCGATTGGGTCTGACTGTATTTACGGTAACCTTTTTAGGTGCTGATATGAATACGATTTCATCTGATCCAGCGGTTCGTCAAAACGGTATTGAGTTCTTGAAAAAAGCAGTTGATGTAACAGCTTATTTGGGAGCTACTTGGTTATCGGGGCCTTACCATTCTGCATTAGGTGTTTTTTCAGGTGCGGCACCTACGCAACAAGAGTTGGATTGGTCCAAAGAGAGTATGTTAGCTGTTGCAACGCACGCTAAAGAAAAGAACGTTATTTTAGGATTAGAATATTTGAATCGTTTTGAGAATTATGTAGTTAGTTCTGCTGATCAATTACATAGTTTAGTGAAAGCCATCAACCACCCGAATGTGAAAATCATGTTTGACACCTTTCATGCTCACATCGAAGAATTTAATACGGGAGATGCCATGGTTCGAATTGCTGATGAAGTGGGACATTTTCAATTATCAGAAAGTACGCGGGCGACGTTGGGAGAAGGTCAAGTCCATTGGGACAATGTCTTTGAGGGATTGGAGCGAATGAATTACAAAGGTTGGTTAGTGGTGGAGGCATTTACGCCATTGTTACCAGCGGCATGTATTTGGAGAAAAAATTATACAACAGAAGCAGAATTGGTTTTGAAAAGTTACCAACATATTCAAAAATATTTAACTAAATAGATGATGAAAATTCGATTATTAACGATTGCTCTTCTTTTTCTTGGTCTAATTGCTTTTGGGCAAAAAACAAAAAGTACTCCCGAATCAGCATTGAAAGATTATATCGGCAATGGGGATAAAAGTTTTCAATGGGAATTGAAAGATTCTACCTCAATGGGTTCGGTGATGGCTTATCATTTATTGTTGACTTCTCAAAGGTGGCATGATATTACTTGGCGCCATCAATTGACTGTTTTTGTTCCCAAAGTTCGTAAATATCAAGACGCTTTGTTTTTCATCACGGGAGGTTCAAACAAAGAAGAGCAACCCAATTGGAGCAATCAAGACGGTTTATGGCCGGCATTATCTGCTTTGGCTGCCAAGAATCAATCGATTGTTTCATTGATCAAACAAGTTCCGAATCAACCGATTTTTGATGGAAGGGTAGAAGATGAAATCATTTCATATACCTTGCACAAATACAAAGAAACCAAAGATGTTACTTGGCCTTTGTTATTTCCCATGGTTAAATCGGCGGTACGTGGAATGGATGCTGTTCAAGAGTTTGTTAAGAAAAAAATCGAGTTTTCCGTCAATAATTTTGTTGTAGCAGGTGCGTCTAAACGGGGTTGGACAACTTGGTTGAGTGCAGCGATTGATGACAAACGCGTGAAAGCCATTGCACCGATGGTTATTGATATGCTGAATATGCCAGCAACTTTAAATTATCAATATGAAAGCTATGGTGAACATAGTATTGAGATTGAAGATTATGTGAAATTAGGCATTCCACAAGGCTCAGGCACTCCAGATGGGAAAGCGATAACCACGATGGTTGACCCATTTTCTTATCGCGCTAAATACACCATCCCGAAAATGATATTTATTGGTACGAATGACCCATATTGGACTGTGGATGCAACTAAACATTATTACAATGAAATTCCTGGGAAAAATTTGATTCACTATGTTCCCAATGTTGGCCATGACTTAGGAGGAGGCAAGCAAGCTTTTGAGGCATTGAGTGGATTTTTTGCCAATGTAGCACAAGGGAAAGAATTGCCTTTGCCTGTTTGGGAGATTAAGTCGAACAAAGCTTCGGCCGAGTTATCCGTTAAAGCCTTGAATCAAGATTTTGTGGAGGCTACATTGTGGTACACAACTTCTTCTGACCGTGATTTTAGGAACAATTTATGGTTAAGCGATCGTGTGAAGGTAACGGATTTAAATGACATTAAAATTCAACAAGAATATCCTAAAAAAGGGTATTCTGCCTTTTATTTGGATTTAAAATACAAAGATCCTAGTGGAGGAAATTATTCCACAGCAACAAGGATTTATGTATTGGATAAAGAGAAGGTGCTTTAGTATGTAAGATGTAAGATGTATGATGTATGATGTATGATGTATGATGTATGACGTAAGATGTTCTATTATGTGATATGCATGATGATGTATAATGTTATTGGCGTTGACTGAGGCTCACGAAGCCAGTATTGGGAGCTGGTGTGATTTTACATTGTTCTCAAAAGTCATTGAAAGGTTATTGAGTTA
>Ga0114962_10002174_pt1 | contig 16569 bp, 15 predicted proteins | sample C_130820_MF_Meta_FD_87017 | JGI IMG/M metagenome (GOLD analysis project Ga0114962, IMG submission 87017) | Freshwater microbial communities from Lake Croche, Canada to study carbon cycling - C_130820_MF_MetaG | ecosystem: Environmental > Aquatic > Freshwater > Lake | place: Lake Croche, Canada...
AACGCTTGGCGGCGGCCAAGGTCAAAGGGGCGTTCTCACACACCATTTGCGCGTAGGCGCTGACCACCGCATCAAACTCTTGCAGCGCAACGACCTGTTTGAGCAAGCCGATGCGCAGGGCTTCTTCGGCGCCAAAAATGCGCGCACTGAAAAACAAATCGGCGGTATTGGCGGTGCCCAACACTTCCGTGAAACGCTTGACGCCATCGAAGGCGTAACCCAAGCCCAAGCGGCCAGCGGGCATGCGGAATTTGCCATCCGCTGCCGCCATGCGCACATCGCAATTGAGGGCCAGGCCTAAACCACCTCCCATGCAAATGCCGCGAATTTTGGCCAAGGTCGGCTTAGGGCAGTCCAGTACAGAGGCGTAGCCGGCTTGGGTGGCTTCGTTGTAATGGGTGCTGGCGTCGCCATTGCGGTGGGTGTTGAATTGCGAAATATCGGCACCCGAGACAAAGGCTTTTTCGCCAGCGCCTTGCAAGACAATCAAGCGCACTTGGGGGTCGTCAACCAAGGCCTGCATGGCCACAGGCAGGGCGCACCACATGTCGTAGTTCATGGCATTGAATTTGGCGGGATTGTTGAAGCTCACATAACCCACATGGCCTTCGACATGGTGGTCCAATCGGCCTGCAGTTTCAGGGGTGTTGCTCATGGTCAGATCACTTTCTTTACTTTAAATTGCGCAATGGATTCGGGCGAATAACCCAGTTCACTCAGAATCGCTTCATTGTCCTCGCCCAGATCGCGCTGGGTGAAGCGCACTGAACTGGGCGTGCGAGAGAGTTTGAAGGGCTGGGCCAGCACGCGGATGTCTCCCCGTCTGGGGTGCTTCAAGGGAACGGCCGCATGCAGGTGTTGTACCTGAGGGTCTTCAAAGACCTGCTGCATGTTGTAGATGGGGCCGCAAGGCACACCGGCATCGTTCAGGGCTTGCACCCAGTGCGCGGTGGTTTGGCTGGCGAAGCCTTTGTTCAGTTCCGCGTTCAGGTATTCGCGGTCTTTGAGGCGTTCGGGATTTTTTTGGTACCGGGGCTCATCACGCAAATCGGTGCGGCCCAGGACATCGCACAAGGCCCGGTACTGATTGGTGCCTGACGCGCCGATATTGAAATAGCCATCACTGGCTTTGAATGTACCCATGGGCGTAGCAAACGGATGGTCATTGCCGCTTTGCTCTGGGATTTCGCCATCGATCAAAAACCGAGCCGCCTGAAAATCGCACAGGCTGATCATCGATTGCAACAGATTGGACTGCACCCACTGACCTTGGCCTGAAGTCTCTCGCTCCAGCAACGCAATCAAAATGCCTGTGGCGGCAAAAACGCCAGCGCCCGAGTCGGCAATCGCAATGCCGGCGCGCACAGGGCCTTGGCCGGGCATGCCGGTGACCGACATCATGCCCCCCATACCCTGGGCAATTTGGTCAAAGCCGGGCCGCTTGCGGTAGGGGCCATCCTCGCCAAACCCTGAAATGCTGGCCAGAATGATGCGCGGGTTGATCGCGGCCAAGGTGTCGTAGTCGATGCCCAAACGGAACTTCACATCGGGGCGGTAGTTTTCCACCACCACGTCGGCCTTGGCCACCAGTTAAAAAATGTCCTTGGCCTCGGGCTCTTTCAGATTCAGGGTGATGGCGCGTTTGTTGCGATGCAAATTCAGCATGTCATACGTTTCCCGTCCCCCCAAAGCGCCTTCGTTGGGGTCGAGTCCTGCAGGTGATTCAATGCGAATGACTTCAGCGCCAAAATCGGCCAAGGTACGCACACAGGTTGGGCCGGAGCGGATGCGGGTCAAGTCCAATACTTTGAAGCGTTTCAACGCCTGGGAGCCGGAGCTTTTGGGATTCATAGAGACTTTGTCCTGATGCCAGAAGGGTCCTGAAGAGGACCGTCCATATGTACGGACAATATAATGGCCTCATTGGAATGTCAATCGCCTTGGGCTCACCTAAGGGTAAATCACCACAAACAAAAAACCACGCCATGACCACCCACACCAACGCCATGAGTCAACACATTTACATCATCACCGGGGCTTCCAAAGGCATGGGCTTGGAGATGGCCCGTCAATTATTGAAGCCCACCCATCAGGTGCTGTGCCTGTCCAGAACCGCATCGCCCGAGCTGGCACAGGCGGCCGAAGTGGCGGGCGTTTCATTGGTGCAGTGGTGTGAAAATCTGGCCGATCCTGCGCCTGTGGCGCAACGCTTGGCCGCTTGGCTTGCATCGAAAAAACATGATCGATGGGCAAGCGTCACCTTGATCAACAACGCTGGCACTTTGGGGGCCATGGCACCATTGCAGACCATTGCGCCTGCCACCATCGCGCAAGCCATTACCGTGGACCTGATTGCGCCGTTGCAGTTGACGGCTGCATTCTTGCAAGCGACCGAGGGTTGGCCCAGCGTGCAAAAGGTGTTGAATATTTCCTCAGGCATGAGCCAGCGCGCGATGGCTGGCGCGGCTTTGTACGGAGCCGCCAAAGCGGGAATGGACCATTTCAGCCGCTGCGTGGCCTTAGATGAAGAGCGGCGTTCGGCGGGAGCGCGCATCGTTTCTTTGGCGCCCGGCGTGATCGATACCGATATGCAGAAGGAATTGCGCAATGGCCATGCGGAGCTGTTTCCCGACAAAGCGCGTTACATCCAATTGCAAGCCACAGGCGCACTGACCTCGCCCAGCGAAGCCGCCCGCCAAGTGCTGGCTTATTTGCATCACCCGGAGTTTGGCAGTGAGTCTGTGGTCAACATCGTGCACAAACGCGAGATGCTCCAGTGATCAGCGTGGGCCTGGTTTTTTCTTGCGGGCTGTGGCGGGCAGCAACCATGAGGTTTTGAGCCGGAAGCGACTGGCGGCATACAGGTTGGAGGACACCGCCAGCAGCCGGCCTTTCGCATCGAGGTAGGCTCGGCGCACATGCAAGGCGGGGCTGTTTTTCGGAACGTCCAGCAACTTGGCTGCTTTCAAAGGCATCAGTTTGGCTTCGATGTCTTGCTGGATCTGTCCGATGTGTTGCTGATGATCCTCTTCGAGCATCTTGAAAATGCTCTTGTGCTGGCCATGGAGCTGATCTGCAATGGCTGCAAATTCAGGCCGCAGGTAAATTTGCGTGAACGAAATGGCAGTGGCATTGTCCAGCGTGAGCCTTTGCGTGTTCAGCACCAGCCATTGCGAATCCCGCTCGCAGTCCAGGTTCATGGCCATGGCCATGTCCGCAGACATCCATTTCTGATCAAGCAGTTCCAAGCGTGTGGCTTGGGTGTATTTGAACAGTTCATCCACCGTACCCAGAGCCGCAATGTAGGGCGCTGCAGCTTGTATGGCGCAGACCACGGTGCCAAAACCAGCCCGTTTGGCGATCAAGCCGCGCTCGACCAAGGTGCGGGTGGCTTCCCGCACGGTATGTCGGCTGACTTGGTAGCTCAGGCCCAGTTGCCCTTCAGTGGGAAAGACGCTGCCGACCGGGTAAACCCCTTTGGCGATGTCCTGTTCCAGCTGTTCGCGCAAAACCAGATAACGGGGTTTGGTGTCGGTATTTTTCTGCATGAAGTCGGTAGAGGGTCAAAAGTTGACAAACTGATTATGTCGTATCAGAATGTCCGTACATTTGGTTTTTTGTGAATCTTTCTTGCCATGACTCTACCGCGTTCGCCCCTTGAAACACCCGTCATCCGACCTTTTGAGGGCTTGGTGGTGGTCGAATTGGGTCACAGCGTGGCGGCGCCTTTTGCCGCTCACATCTTGAGTGAACTGGGTGCACGGGTTGTCAAAATTGAAAAGCAAGAGGGCGATGATGCGCGCCAATGGGGTCCTCCATTTTGGGAGGGCGCTTCCGCTCTTTTCCAGGCCCTGAACCGAAACAAGGCGTCTGTGGTGTGCAATTTCCGTGACCCCGCGCATGTCGAGGCGGTCAAGGCCTTCATTCAGACCGAAGCCGATGTGGTGTTGCAAAACCTGCGGCCGGGCCAAGTGGAAAAACTCGGCATCGACGGCCCCCTTTTATGTGCTGACAAACCCAGTTTGATTTATTGCAATCTGGGCGCATTTGGCAGTGAGGGCCCGCTCAAAGACCGACCGGGTTATGACCCGTTGATGCAAGCCTTTGGCGGCATCATGAGCACCACAGGCGAGGAGGGTCGACCCGCCGTGCGGGTTGGCGCTTCAATTGTCGACATGGGGACCGGCCTATGGGCCATGATCGGCATTCTGACCGCCTTGTATGAGCGCCAAAAAACGGGTGTTGGTCGTGTGGTCGATGTGTCTTTGTTTGAAACCGCCACCTCCTGGGTCTCGCTGCTGGCTTCGCAATACCTGGCATCGGGTCAGGTGGCGCCAAAGCAAGGGTCGGGTGCAACGGGCATCGCGCCCTACAAGGCGTACGCCACGCAAGATGGCGAAATTGTGGTCGCTGCAGGCAGCGATGGTCTTTTCAAACGACTGGCCAACGCGCTAGGTCACCCCGAGTGGCTGGAAGACCCCCGCTTTGTCGATAACCCCAGCCGTGTCCAGCACCAGGCTGCGTTGTACAGCATGCTCGATGCGCGCTTGCTGACGCAGGACACGCAAACCTGGGTGGCTTGTTTTGAAGAGGCGGGCATTCCCTGCTCAGCGGTGCAGAACATTGCGCAAATGGTGGCGCACCCCCAAACGGAGGCTCTGAAATTGATTCAGGAGGTCCCAGGAACCGGCATGCGGTTCTTTGGCTTGCCCTTGCGCTTGGATGGCCAAAGACCCCAATCCCTCTGTGCCCCTCCCAAGCTGGGGGAGCATCAACACCTGATTTTCAAAACAGGAGAAACCAAGGTATGAACTGGCCTGCTTACGAAACTTTATTGACCCACATGGTGGACCCCCATGTGCTGTTGATCACGCTCAATCGCCCGCATGTGGGCAATGCGCTTAACACCCAGATGGGGGCCGACTTTTTGGACTTGTGGACCCGATTGACGGAAGATCCGGGCGAGGTGCGCTGCATTGTGTTGACCGGTGCAGGCGAGAAAATATTTTGCGCGGGGGGCGACCTGAAAGAGCGCAATGGCATGACCAAAGCCCAATGGATCAAACAGCATCAGTTGTTTGAGCGCATGTATTGGGCGCTGACCGATCTGCCCATCCCGGTGATTGCGGCAGTGAACGGCCATGCCTATGCGGGCGGCTTTGAAACCGTGTTGTCGTGCGACTTTGCCTATGCCTCTACCGCTGCGCGCTTTGCTTTGACCGAGGTGACCTTGGGCATCATGCCGGGCGCCGGGGGGACGCAAAACTTGCCGCGCGCCATTGGCGAGCGCAAAGCCAAAGAAATGCTGATGACGGGCCAGCCCATCCATGCGCAAAAAGCGCTGGAGTGGGGCATCTTCAATGCCATTGCCGAGCCGGCTGAAGTGTTGCCGATGGCCATCAAAACCGCGCAGACCATTGCGGGCAATGCGCCCTTGTCAGTGCGGCAAATCAAAAAATCCGTGCGCTACGGCCATCAAATGGAATTGCGCACGGCGTTTCGTTTCGAGGTGGAGGCGTACAACCACCTGGTTGAAACAGAAGACCGTTATGAAGGTGTTTTGGCCTTCAATGAAAAGCGCAAAGCCGTATTCAAGGGGCGCTGAATGCGCCCCACCTATTCAGGAGATTGAAATGCAAGAAATGGATGTGTATGTGCGTGAAGTGGGCCTGCGCGATGGCCTGCAAATTCACCCCGTCTTTATGCCCACCGAGACCAAGCTGGCTTGGATCCGGGCTGAAGCTGCCGCCGGCGTGTCTGAGATCGAAGTGACGTCCTATGTGCCGGCCCGTGTGGTGCCGCAGTTTGTGGATGCCGAGGCCGTGACCGTCGAGGCCCTGAAGATTCCGGGTTTGATGGTCTCGGCGCTGATCCCCAATTACCGTGGCGCTGAACGCGGCATTGAGCTGGGGGCGCAGAAACTCAATTTTGTGATGTCGGTCAGCAAGACGCACAACCTGAAAAATGTGCGCCGCGAACGCGAAGAGTCGCTGGCCGACTTCAGCCGCATTGTCGAGTTGGTGCGTGCGCAACCTGTGCAGCGCCGCCCCATTCTGGTGGGCGGCTTGGCCACCGCGTTTGGTTGCTCTTATGAGGGTCGTGTGCCGGTGGCCGATGTGGTGAAGTACGCCGTGGCGTTTGCCGAGGCGGGTGCGCAAGAAATTGTGGTGCCCGATACCGTGGGTTATGCCGATCCACAACAAGTGCGCACCGTCTTCAAGGCGGTGATGGATGCGGTCGGACCAATTCCAGTGGCCGCTCACTTTCACGATACGCGAGGCATTGGTTTGGCCAATGTCACCGCGGCGCTCGAGTGCGGTGTGCGCCGCTTCGATGCCTCGTTGGCCGGCATGGGGGGCTGCCCCTTCGCCCCCGGTGCCACAGGCAACATCGTCATGGACGATTTGTGTTTCATGCTCGAGTCCATGGGTTTGCGGACCGGGGTCGACCTGGCGCAACTTCTGGCCATCCGCGAGATGGTGCGCAAAGCCTTGCCCGATATTGAAATGCATGGTGCCCTGGCCCGCGCCGGTTTGCCCAAACACTTTGACCAACCCGGTCGCCGCCAACTTGAATCCGAGCTGGCTTGAACTTGAAATGAAACAGGTAGTGATCTCATGACCGAACTGACCGCCGTCGATGTCCAAATGGACTTGGGCCAAGATTTTCCTGAAATACGGGAAAGCATTCGCAAAATATGCGCGGGTTTCCCAGGGGCCTATTGGCGCGACCTGGAAGAGCGCATCGCCTACCCCACCGAGTTTGTGCAAACACTCACCCAGGCCGGATATCTGGCCGCGTTGATTCCGCAAGAGTATGGCGGCTCCGGCTTGCCATTGCGCGCTGCGGCGGTGATTTTGGAAGAGATACATGCGGCGGGCTGCAATGCCGGTGCTTGTCATGCGCAGATGTACATCATGGGGACCTTGTTGCGTCACGGGTCGCCCGCTCAAAAGGCGCAGTACTTGCCGAAAATTGCCTCAGGCGAGTTGCGTTTGCAGGCTTTTGGCGTCACCGAGCCGACCTCCGGCACCGACACCACCAAACTCAAAACCCGTGCTGTGAAAAACGGCGATCACTATGTGGTCCATGGGCAAAAGGTGTGGACTTCACGCGCCTTGCATTCAGATTTGATGCTGCTGTTGGCCCGCACCACGCCCTTGGATCAAGTGCGCAAAAAAACCGAAGGCTTGTCGGTGTTTTTGGTCGACATTCGTGAAGCCCTGGGTCACGGGCTGGAGATCAAGCCCATCAAGGCGATGATCAACCACCACGCCACCGAAGTGTTTTTTGATGGCATGAAAGTGCCTGCTGAAAACCTGATCGGTGAAGAGGGCAAGGGCTTCAGGTACATCCTGGACGGCATGAACGCCGAGCGCATTTTGGTGTCATCGGAATCCATTGGCGACGCGCGCTGGTTTGTCAAAACTGCCGTGAACTACGCCAAAGAGCGGGTGGTGTTTGACCGCCCCATTGGACAGAACCAAGCGATTGCGTTTCCGATTGCGCGCGCCCATGCGGAAACCGAAGCCGCCGATTTGTTGCTGCGCAAAGCCAGCGCCTTGTTTGCCGCAGGCCAAGCCTGTGCGCCTGAAGTCAATATGGCCAAGCTGCTGGCCTCCGAGGCGGCTTGGCATGCCGCTGAAGCCTGTTTGCAAACCCATGGCGGCTTTGGCTATGCCCGCGAATACGACGTGGAGCGCAAATGGCGTGAAACCCGCTTGATGCAAATCGCACCCATTTCCACCAATCTGGTGCTGTCGTATGTGGCCGAACATGTGTTGGGCTTGCCACGTTCTTTCTAATCCCTGAAAGGTGTCCGTATGACCGGTTTAACTGCTTCCTTGGCCCAGTTCGCCAGCCAACCGAATTTCGCGCGCTTGCCCGACCGGGTGGTCGAGATTGTGCAATCGGGCTTCATCGACACCCTGGGCACCATGCTGGCCGGTCGGGACGAACCGGTGGTGCGCATGGCGCAATCCTTGGTGGCCGACAAGCAATCCTCCGTTCAAGAGGCTACGGTGCTGATGGGCTCGGCCATGGCCAGTGCCAGCGATGCCGCCTTGATCAACGCCACCGCAGGCCATGCATTGGATTTTGACGATGTGGCCTTGGGCGGGCACCCCAGCACGGTGCTGGTGCCGGCCGTGCTGGCGGCAGGTCAGCATGTGAATGCCACAGGCGATCAGGCTTTGCGCGCGTATCTGATTGGCTATGAGGTGTGGGCTGAATTGTTTGTTCGCGAAAAAGACGCCTACCATTTGAAAGGCTGGCACCCCACAGCGGTGTTGGGCACCGTTGGTGCCAGTGCCGCAGTGGCGCACCTGTATGGCCTGAATGCGCAGCAATGCCAGCATGTGATCGCCTTGGCGGCCAGCATGGCCAGTGGCTTGGTGGCCAACTTCGGCACCATGACCAAACCCCTGCATGCAGGACGCGCCGCCGCCTGCGCCATCGAGGCGGTGCGGTGGGTGCAAAAAGGACTGACTGCTGCGCCCGATGCGCTGGAGCACGTGGCCGGTTTCTTGTCGGCCTTGTCGCCTCATGGGGCCGTGGACCGAAGCTCGGCCGCTGCGGACTTGGGTCATCGATTTCGCATTCTGGAGTCGGGGTTGTCCATCAAAAAATACCCGACCTGTTATGCCACGCACCGGGTGATTGACGGCGTCTTGGATTTATCGGCAAGTCATGGTTTTGACCTGAAAGAGGTGGCGCATGTGCAAACGCACATTGGCGTGGCGCAAGCCTCGATGTTGCGCAACCACCAACCGCACACCGGACTGGAAGCCAAATTCAGCATGGAGTTTGCTGTTGCCGCGTCCTTGGTGCGCGGCAAAGTCGGCTTGAATGAATTGAGTGATGCCTTTGTGCAAGAGCCTGCGGTCAAAGAGGCCATGTCCAAAGTGAAGATCAGCACGGTCGATACGCAGTGCACGATTGAGCCGGTGTTTGCCATGCACGACCGTGTGCAGATTCATCTGCACAACGGCGCGGTACTCGACTCTGGCGACATCCGCTTTGCACGCGGTAACGCCATGTTGCCTTTGCAGGGTTTGGACTTACAGACCAAGTTTTTGGATTGCGTTCAATCCGCGCCCATTGACGGCAGCGCGTTGTTGAAGAAGCTCAATGCGCTGACTGCGCAATCGCATTTGCGCTTTTGACTGAACCATTTTTTGAAATCACTTCAAGGAAACAAGATGAAAAAATACCTCATGGCATGGGTCTTGGGCTTGACGGCTTTCACTGCCGCGGCGCAATCGACCTATCCCACTAAACCGGTCAAGGTCATCGTGCCTTTTCCTGTGGGACAGGCCACCGATGTGATTGCCCGCATCCTGTCGCAGGAATTCACGGAGACCATGGGACAGAGTTTTTATGTGGACAACAAGGGCGGGGCGGCTGCGATTGTGGGCATGGAGTCGGCCAAAGTGGCGCTGGCCGATGGTTATACCCTGCTGATGGCATCGAGTGGTCCCTTGACCATCAATCCGGCTTTGTATTCCAAGCTGAGCTATGACACCTTGCGGGATTTTCAGCCGATCGGAACGGCGGTGATCGTGCCGCAGTTTTTGGTCATCAACAAAGACTTTCCAGCCAACAACCTGAAAGAGCTGATTGCCTATGTCAAGCAAAACCCGGGCAAGACCAACTATGGTTCTGGCGGCAGTGGCCTGACCAATCACCTGACCATGGAAATGCTGAAAAGCCAAACCGGCATGCAAATTACCCATGTGCCTTACAAAGGGGCTGCGGCAGCCTTGACCGCCTTGATCGGCGGCGAAATCAACATGATGTTCGAGTCGGGCCCACCCGTGATTCCACACATCAAGAGCGGCAAACTCAAAGTCATTGCGGTGGGCAGCAAAAAACGCTCGGTGTCCATGCCTGAGGTGCCCACTGTGGCCGAAGCCGGCGTGCCTGGTTTTGCAGCCCAAACATGGGCCGCCTTATTAGCGCCCATTCAAACTCCCAAACCCATCATTACCAAGCTGAATGCGGAGTTGGTGTTGGCTTTGCAAAAGCCTGCCATCAAAGAGCGCCTGATGACGCTGGGTGCGGAAACTTTTGAAACCACACCTGAACAGGCCGTGGAGCACATCAAGTTTGAATTGACCAATTGGGCTGCCGCTGTCAAAGCCTCTGGCGCCAAAGCCGATTGACGCGAGCCGAACCACCACTGATGCACACGATCGCCTGGTCTGACCAACTCAGGGTGTTGGCAGCCCGCATGGGCAGCGCGACTGCCGTGACCGATGACCAGGGGCACAGTCTCAGCTATGCGCAACTGAGCCAGCAGGCGCATCAATGTGCGCAGGCACTCTTGGCGCGAGGTTTCACATCGGGTCAATCGATCGGGGTGTGGCTCCCCAATTCACTGGATGCGGTTCGCTGCGCATACGCCATCCGCTTGATGGGCGGCGCCGAAACGCCTTTGTCCTGGTCATTGACGGAGCCTGAACTGCAGTGGTGCTGTGGTCTGGCCCAGGTGCAAGCCGTCATCACCCGCGCTGAGCGGGCAGAGCAGGTGCGCGCCTGTGGCATGCAGCCTTTGCTGATGGAGGATCTGGAGTGCGCGCAGGATTCGGCACTGAGCGGTCCATTGTCTGGCATACCTGCATCGGACATGAGCCGGATCTTGTTCACATCGGGTACCACAGGTAAACCCAAGGGGGTGATCTATACCCATGGTGCGCGCTGGGTGGGGGAGCAAATGCTCAAAGCCGCCATGCCGTTTGTGCCGGATGCGGGCGCCCCCTTGTTGTTGATGACGCCATTTGTGCATGGCGCATCGTTGCTCACTTTTGCATGGTGTGACCTGGGTGGGCATGTGCTGCTGCACGACGGCGTCGATACCGATAAATTAGAACCTCTGTTGACCCGTGGCGACTTGCAAGCTATGTTCGCGCCGCCCACGGTACTGGCCAAAATCACGCAGGCCTTTGCGGGCCGACGCTTTACCGGCCTGCGCTGCATTTTCACGGGCACGCAGGCGATGACGGCAACTTTATACAAAGCCACTTGCGACATGTTTGGCCCGGTGGTGCGCATCACCTATGGCAAGTCGGAGTGTGTGAACCCCATCACGGTCATGACCCCAGCGCAAACGCATGCGTATTTTGCGCAACCCACAAGACCCGCTGGCGCCTGTGTGGGCTGGCCGGTGCCGGGTGTGGAGTTGCGGATCGAGGCAGCCACTGCAGAGGAAGAGAGCGAACAGGGCGAGGTCTTTTTACGGGCGCCACAGCAATGCGCCGGCTTGATCTTTGCAGAAGGTGTGATGGGCCACGATGCCCAAGGCTGGCATGCCACTGGTGATTTGGGTTTTATCGACGAAGTCGGGCGTTTGGTCTTGACCGGACGCGTTGCCGATGTGATCAAAACCGGCGGCTACCGGGTCAATCCCGACGAGATTGAGGCCGCCCAAACGGGGGGCGCTTTGTATGGTGCGCTGTGCGTCACATCACTGGCGTCTGATTATTGGGGCGAAGTGATCATCACCGTGGCGCAAGATGTGCGGCCTGGATGGGAAGACGAAGCCCGGCAACGGGTGGCGGCCCTGTCCAAATACAAGCAACCGCGTTTGTATGTGGCCGTGCCCGTGTTGGCACGCAATGCGCAGGGTAAAGTGAGCCGAAAAAAAGTGAGCCAAGCGGTGCTGGAACAGTTCACTTTGATTGATGGTGCTTACCCGAGCTTGCAATTGAACTGATTCACGTCGTCTCGAAACCTGTGTATCCCGGGTCAATACATGTAGTGGCCACCATTCACATGAATGACCTGTCCTGAAATAAAAGCACCACGCTCCGAGCACAAGAGGTCGCATGCGGCAGCGACTTCATCGGGTTTGCCGTAGCGACCGAGCTGGATTTCGGATTCAATTTTTTGCCGTTCCTGATGGGTGTATTGCGTCCAGTCGCGCACCGTGTCAATGGCGCCTGGCGCCACGGTATTGGCCGTGATACCGTGTGCACCAAATTCCCGGGCCAAGGCCATGGCCAAACCATGCAGTCCTGATTTCGCCGCAATGTTGTGGGCTCTCTCGGGGACTTGACCCCAAAAACCATCAAAACCAGAAATCAAAACCAAGCGGCCCCATTTTTTTTCCAGCATGTGCGGTATGGCGTGTCTTGCCAAGTAAAAAGCGGGTGTTAAGTTGGTTTGTATGACGTCTTGCCAGTCTTTCGGCGAAATGTCCAAAAAGTGCTGTTTGCGCCGAATGGCCACGTTGGAGATGATCATGTCGGTGCTGCCAAAGCGGTCCACTGTGCGTTGCACCAAATCGCTGACCTGAGTGTCGTCCGAGACATCTGCCATCACCCCCATGGCTTGACCACCCGCAGCTTGGATATCCTTCACGACGCCGTCTACTGCTGCGCGATCGCTGTGCCCATTCACCACCACATTGGCACCTTGATGCGCGAGCGAAAGGGCGATGGCGCGACCAATGTTGCGGCCAGAGCCGGTGATGATGGCAGTACGCCCGGCCATGGGGCCTTGCAAGTTGACATTTTCCATCTGAGCCTTCGTGACTGTGAATGATTGACAAGGTGAGTCAGAGCATTATATTGTCCGTACATTGAATGGTGCGCGATGGTGGGGTCGTCTTCTGGACGACGGCATCGCCGCTTGAATTGAATTACAGGAGATTCCTCATGAACATTCACTTTCTCAAGTTAGGTTTGGCTTGGGGCTTGATGCTGCTGGCGCCGCTGGTCATGGCGCAATCAGAATTCCCCGCGAGACCATTGCGCATGGTTGTGCCCTATCCACCGGGCGCATCCACCGACAGTTTGGGCCGGATCGTGGCACAGAAACTGTCTGTCAGCATGGGGCAACCGGTGGTCGTTGACAACAAAGGCGGTGCCAGTGGCAATATTGGTTCAGACTTTGTCGCCAAATCCTTGCCCGATGGTTACACCCTGATGGTGGGTACCGATGCAACGCATACGGCCAACGTATTTTTGACGGCATCGCCGACCTTCCATCCTGTCAAAGACTTTACGGCTTTGACCCAGGCTGTGGCCAACCCCATTGTCTTGGTCGTCCATCCCGGCATTCCAGCCAAAAACTTGGCTGAACTGATTGCTTATTTCAAACAACATCCTGATCAGTTGTCTTACGGCAGTTCGGGTACAGGATCTCCACACCATCTCGCCGGTGAATTGCTCAAGCAGTTCACCGGCATTCCCCTGGTCCATGTGGCTTATCGCGGTGGGGGACCGGCCATCACGGACCTGCTGGGCGGACAAATTCCGATGGTTTTTTCCAGTTTGATCACCGTGCTGCCGCACATCAAAAGCGGCAAACTCAAGGCGATTGGATTCACGCAAACCAGCCGTTACTCTGGCTTGCCCCAAGTGCCCACATTTGCTGAAACTTTGCCTGGCTTTGAAATGAATTCCTGGCTCGGGTTTTTTGCACCGGCAAAGTTGCCTGTGGCTGTGAGCAAGCGTTTGCATGGTGAGTTGGTCAAGGCGCTTCGCGATCCCGAAGTCGCACTCAAATTGGATGGAATGGGCTTGATGGTTGTCGCCAATACCTCTGAAGAATTTGCCGAGCAGGTGCGCAAGGAATTAGAGCAACGGGGTAAATTAATTCAGCAAGCTGGCATCAAGCCGGAATAGGGAATGCCATTGTGACTATGAAATCACCAGAAATCAGCATCGCCTTGGGCGACGACTTTCCAGAAATTCGCGACAGTGTCCGCAAAATTTGTGCTGCTTTTCCAGGCGCCTATTGGCGAGCATTGGACGAACAAGAGGCGTATCCGCAGGCCTTTGTCCAAGCGCTGACGCAAGCGGGATATTTGGCCGCATTGATTCCTGAGGCTTACGGCGGTGCGCAATTGCCCTTGCGTGCGGCGGGCGTGGTGTTGGAAGAAATCCATGCCAGTGGTGCCAATGCGGCCGCAGTGCATGCCCAGATGTACACCATGGGCACCTTGCTGCGGCATGGCAGTGCTGCGCAAAAAGAAAAGTACCTGCCGGCCATTGCCAGGGGTGAGTTGCGATTACAAGCGTTTGGCGTGACCGAACCCACAACTGGTACCGATACCACCAAACTCAAAACGCGTGCTGTGCGAGATGGCGATCACTATGTGATTCATGGGCAAAAGATCTGGACGTCGCGGGCATTGTTTTCTGATTTGATGCTGTTGTTGGTGCGCACCACCCCTTTAGAGCAGGTGACCAAGAAAACAGAGGGCCTGTCCGTTTTCTTGGTCGATATGCGCGATGCGATCGGCCATGGCATGACCATCCGGCCGATCAAGGCCATGATCAATCACAACACCACAGAGGTCTTTTACGATGGTTTGCGCGTACCGGCGGAAAACTTGATTGGCGAAGAAGGCAAAGGGTTTCGCTATATTTTGGACGGCATGAATGCTGAACGAATTTTGGTTTCACACGAATCGATTGGCGATGCGAAATGGTTCATCCGAACGGCGACAAAATACGCCAATGAACGCGTAGTTTTTGACCGACCCATTGGCATGAACCAAGGCATCCAGTTCCCGATCGCCAAAGCCTATGCGGCATCGCAAGCAGCCGAGTTGATGCTGCGCAAGGCGGCGGCTCTGTTTGAAGCGGGTCACCCGTGTGGTGAAGAGGCCAATTTGTCCAAGTTGCTCAGCGCAGAAGCGGCGTGGGAGGCGGGAGAGGCATGTGTGCAAACCCATGGTGGCTTTGCCTATGCCCGAGAATATGACGTAGAACGCAAATGGCGAGAAGCCCGCGTTCAGCGCACCGCACCGATTTCAACTAATTTGATTCTGGCTTACATTGCTGAGCACGTGATCGGACTGCCAAGGTCCTACTGACAGAGCAAGGCGCATGCGGCTTTGTGGGACATTGTGCGATCAGGGTGAACAAAGGACTAGAGAAAAAATCTAAAAATTTCAAGTTAATAGGCAGATATAGGCCCATTGCCGTCGTTCACGGCGGGTCGACTGATCGGCAGCATCCGACCCATTGAATCGCCCCGGGTATCAAGGAGGCCAGTAGGTTTAAGTCATTGCAGCAACAGATAGCACGTGACAAAGAACAATGGACCGCATTGATGTTTTCGCAGCGCAGTTTGAAAAGGCGGTCAGGACCGGCTGAGGCAGATCGATACCTGAAATGAGTGACTTCGAATGACTGCTTTGCTTTTTTGGCTTTGTTTTAGTCCGCTTCAGTCGAAGACCGCTTTGGGCCTGAAGCACGGGTTGATGCCACAACCGCATCTTCCGCTTCTGGCCGAAACCGGGTGTTGACAAATTGGCGGCGAACGGCTCCTAACGCGACACAACGGTTGCTCGCGGTCGTAAAAATTTAAGAATGCCAAGCCAGCAGATGCACGTTACTACGTGCATGTTTTACATTTCATTTCCCAATCCGCCGCCTAAGCATGATTAGGCGATTATTCGCTTGAAGTTAACGATAAAAATGCTTGGGTACGCTTGATTTCGAATGCCTTTAAGTCGCTACATATTGGCTTCTAAGATTGGACCGAAAGCTGAACGTGCTTACCAGTGCGCAAAACCATGTCAACCAATGAGTCGACAGTGAACTTGGGTGTTTTCTGATTCACAACATCGGACACCCGAGGACGAGTAATACCAAGAATTTCTGCAGCCTGTGCTTGCTTGAGATTGTGCGCATCGATCCAGTCTGCAATTTCAGTCATCAACGTTTGTTTGAGCGCCCGCTTTTCATCTATGGCCATGTCAGCTTCAGCCAGTAGTCTCTGGGCCTCATCTGGCGCGAAGCCAAGATCCGCAAAGATATTGCCGTCAGCGGGGGTGCTGTGGGTAATGATTTTTTTGGTGCTCATTTTTTGCTCCTGGTCAGCATCATGTCTTTGTAACGTTGGGTAGACAAATTCTTGTCCTTTTGACTGGTCTTTTGCGTTTTCTTTTTGAAGCAATGCAACACATAAATGGCATCCTCGAACTTGGCCACATACATCACTCGAAAGGCACCGTCCGACTGTTTGATGCGAATCTCTTTTGTACCCGCTCCCACATCATCAAAAGGCTTCCAGTCATCTGGGTCGTCGCCGCGCTGTACTTTGCGCAGTTGATATCCAGCGGCCCGTCGCGCATCTTCGGGAAAAATTTCGTCATCGCACAGGTCTTTGAACGATGACCCGATCCAGTCAATAGGTTTATTTCTTGGCAGAGACATCGGTTTGATTGTATCGGTACTTGTACATCAATGGAGGCTTTTGCCATAACAGAGGGGGGAAAGTCGATTGATGGACGCGCTACCCTTACGACTGCTGTTAAGAATGTTGACGCCGATGACGATTTGATCAGGAGAGCTGATTTCAGTTTGACCAGTGCGTGCCCAATGAACGGCCTGCTCAATGAAGTGGCTCAAATTAGGATGCAAATACCCCAGTGGCTCAGTTTTCAAAGCCAATCAACATCACACTTCCATTCCGTAATTTGTATAAGATACGCAGGTAGCGTATACTTCCGCGATGCAAGCCGCCTTTGTTGAACTGCCACCTTTCGAGCGAACTCGCAAAGACTATTTGGATGATGAGGCCTACAGGCAGTTGCAACTTGAGTTGATGGAA